>Ga0207109_1056_pt1 | contig 27636 bp, 14 predicted proteins | sample Alteio_BWMinHeat_73_FD_153584 | JGI IMG/M metagenome (GOLD analysis project Ga0207109, IMG submission 153584) | Enriched cells from forest soil in Barre Woods Harvard Forest LTER site, Petersham, Massachusetts, United States -... | ecosystem: Environmental > Terrestrial > Soil > Temperate forest >... | reverse complement strand
CTCTCAAACCAGCAAAAGCGTAGGTTTGGAAACTGACATGGGGGTCAGTGATCGCTTGGTTAACTATTCCCCCGACAAAACCGACCCCTGCACCTATGCATACTAATGTTAATGGTCCGCAACGTCCGGTAGGATCACTCTTAACGACAGGACTATCTTCGGAGTAGGAATAGGCGTTGAGCGATTGTGGATCCGCCAAGTTCTGCTGGTTTGGGTTACCGAGAAATACAGGATCTTCACTGATGAACTGTCCTTGAGCAGAGTTGTAATATCGTGCATTCAAATACGATAATTGCGTCTGTCCATCATACATCTGCCCAATGTACTTCCTTTGTGCACCATTGTAGCCTCCGCTCGTATTGTCGACCCTCATGGAGCCGTAGGGATAGTAATCCAAGGCTTCCACAATGCTTCCAGACGAATTTGTCACTAGATTAGTACCGTTCAGCGAATCGTTTAGAGGGAATGAGATTGCCGTTGTGGTTGTAGCGGTTGTGGTGGCGACAACCTCGATTTCGTATTGCTGCCAGAATGAACTCGTGCTCAAGGTATATTTTTCGTTGATCGCTGATGAGTTCGTAGCGGTGATATATCCTGCTGCTCCCTGAGTCCAATTCCCTGTTGTTGAGCTTGAAACAAGCAATGTCTGGCCGGATGCAGCGCTAGGATTTGGTGCGGTGATATCAAGAACGTTTAAGAGATCAAGGATTTTATTGCCATTTGCGCTGGTAATCGAAACCGATGTAGACGTTCCCTGCGCTAATACGGATGAGGTAGCACCGGTCCCTGCGGCGTTCGCAAAGTCAGCAGCGACTACGATACCTCCTACCGTACTGGTAGACATGGTCACCACCACATTGTGTGTGCCCGAGGCAGGATTCTTCAGATACCAGGCCTGCATTCTTGTATTGGCATTCCCGTTGTCCATGAGGAGGGTCATGGCGGTTCCGTTGTACGATGCGGCCGTGGACGTGACGGTTGCATACATTCCGGTCACGCTCACCACCAATACCCTATTCACCGTTGACGTTACTGTTAATGGAAGAGTGAATGTAGTGGATGCAACCGACGGCTTAAGCGTAGAGCTTGCATCAAAAACAACAGGAACCGGAACGTTTGTAGTGGTGTCTTGAATAGTGGTAACCAACATGCCATTTGCAAAGATACTCTTGGTTATCGTGGAAGTATTTGCGTTATAGGTTGTCTCCGGATAGTAAGTGGTAATTCCGCCCGCGGTCACCTGCGCCCGTTGACCCAAATAGTCGTAAGCGTATGTGGAGGTTCCCGCCGCAGTCACCGATTGGATAAGCTGGTTGCGATAATTCCAAGTGTTCGTTGCACTGCCAGATGAGAGAAGGTTCCCATTGTTATCGTAGGCGTAGGTCGGCCCCGGATCGGTACTCGTTGCGCCCTTAACCTCGATCTCGTATTGCTGCCAGAATGAACTCGTGCTCAAAGTATATTTCTCGTTTATCGCTGAACTACTCGTGGCAATGATGTACCCTGCCGCTCCTTGGGTCCAATTTCCATTCGTTGAACTTGAAACAAGCAATATTTGACCTGATGCCGTGGCAGGAGGAGGGGCGGTGCGATTGGTCACATTCAGCAGATCCGCAACGATATTGCCATTACTACTTGTAATTGATAATGAGGTCGAGGTTCCAGACGACAATATCGACGAGGTTGTTCCCACCCCCATCGCATTTGCAAAATCAGCCGCAACCACAAGGCCAATATTGGAAGATGTCGACATTGTGACGACCACATTGTGCGTTCCTGATGCAGGATTCTTCAGATACCATGCTTGCATACGAGTATTCACGTTGCTGTTATCCATAAGAAGCGACATCGCTGTTCCGTTATAAGAGACGGCGGTCGTCGTTACGGTGGTAGGCATGCCGGTGACACTCACGAGAAGAATGCGATTGGCGGTCGATGTCACTGTAAGTGGGAAAGTATAGGTAGACGTATTGACCGTATTATTAAAGCTCGAACTCGCATCGAAGATCACAGGCAAGGTTATGGTCGATGTCGAAATACCTGTCACCGCATCGGGATTTGCATAATTGGAACCGGTATTGCCGGTATAGGCGTATGTTCCCGCAGGACCCGTCAGAATGTTACCGAGCGCATCATACGTAAATGCCTGGTAATAATTTGGTCCGCTTGTTGCGTTCGATGAAGATGCAGAGATGAGGCGGTTCAAAGAATCATAAGCATAATCAACCGTTTTCGCTGCCCCAGAATTCGAACCATCAACGACCTTCGTTATGTTGCCGTTGGCATCGTAAGTATATGCAATGCATTGAATATCAGCGCTACTGCAATTTGAGGTTCCCGGAATCGTCTTTTCATTGAAGGCCACTGTTGTTGTCGCAATGAGAGCATTGCCACCCGCAATATCATAGAGTGATCCCTGTGCGATCATTCCTACTGGATCACCGGTGTCAGTGTAATCGCCCGAGAAAAGCGTCTTGGGGACGCTCACGCCCGAGAGGAGCTGTGATCCCGATGCGTTGATCGAACTCGTCGCCTGATTCGGTTGAGAAAGGCCCCAGTTGACCTGTACGGTATAGCTGTTTGATGACGTCACATTCTTCGCACTCATGAGCCAATTCGAGAACTGCGGGGTTGTGGTGCCGTACGTAGGATAAGTAAAGAGAATTTTATTGATAATGAAATCGGTTGAGGTAGTGGTCGGACCAAACGGCAACCACGCGGAAGTATCGTTTTGGGTATCCACACCTCTTATCTGCCAATGATAACTACCGGGCGCGCCAGTGAACGAAGTTGTCGCAAAAGATCCTGGTGCCACAAAACCGCTGCTCGTGACGTTCGCCACGTTCGTAAAGTTTGTTCCCACTGGTCTTACTTCAGCCTGCAGTTGAATGGTCGTCGTCGTGTTCGAAGTAAGCATTGCACCAAGCACTACGCCACTTTCGTTCGTGGAACTGCCGGGACTGATCGATGTCACTCCGTCGAGATGATATTGATTGAAAGATGCAATGATCGGAGCGATGTGATATTCGACGATCTGGATATAACCGTTACCGGGATTTACTCCGCTTGCCGTGCTCGTATTCGTCAGAGTGGAAGTAGGCGATATGTATGACGATCCACCTCCCCCTCCGCCACCTCCGCCATAGTCTGAAGAATTACTGCCATTCCCGCCTCCGGCACCACCTCCGCCGCCAAAGAAACCGCTGCCTCCGCCCCCGCCATTGCCCGCGCAGAGCACTCCGGCTCCTCCAGCGCCTCCAACCGTGCTTGTCGCAGTGAATCCGCTCCCCCCAGACTGCCTTCCGGTACCTCCTCCGCCACCGCTAGTCTGTGTACCTCCTCCGCCTGCCAATCCGCCCTGGTTATTTCCATTACTCCCTCCATCAACGCCGCTACCGCCGGTCAGACCGCCTGCCGTGCCTCCCGTGCCCGCTCCTAATGAACCGCAACCTCCCGGGTTTACATAATCACCTCCTTCGCCTCCGCCAGCCGCAATAGCCCAGACAGTGGAAGTTCTAAATGTGCTGGTGGACGATATCCATGTCATATCGCCTCCTCCAACAGCATTTCCTCCTTGTTGTCCGATGCTGTAATAGAAAGTCGTGCTCGGGGCAAGTTGGACAGTGAAACCTTCTTGTCCTCCAAAACCACCCGCGACCCGGAATCTTCCCGGCCCCGCTGCCGTTGTTGATGCCGCTCCTTGCGCTCCATAAGCGGTAATCGCAAGCTTTGCGACATCAAGCGGCACTGTGAAGCTCCCTGCGCCGGTGGAAGTCACCGTCACCGTCGTTGGCAAGGTTTGCGAGGTGATGACGAAATCCGTCGTATAAGTACTCGTGCTGAAGTGTTGCCATCCCAAAGTGTTACCAAATACATCCACCACTTGCGCCTGCCAATGATAGCTGCCGTTCAATCCATAGAAGGTGGAGGTGGCGATCTGATTTGGCACCATAAAAGCGGTGCTTGTGACATTCGGAATATTCGTGAAATTCTTTCCTATCGGTTCCACTTCCACTTGAAGCTGGACGCCAAGCGTGCCGCTCGAATTTAGCGTGGTCTTGAATGTCACTCCTCCCTCCGTCGTGGAACTCCCGCGGTTCAGCGCCGTAGTCCCGTCCAAATGATATTGATTTTGAGAAGACAGATAAGGAGCGTACACGGTCGCCGCCGGATATTCGGTAATGGTCAAATACCCATTCCCGGAATTTACTCCGGTCGCGGTGCTGGTTCCTGTAAGCGTGCTCGATGCAAACGACGACCCGCCTCCGCCGCCCCCCGCTCCGTTAGCGCCGCCGTTCGTCCCGCTAAGGCCGCCTCCGTTTCCTCCGGAACTTCCAGCGGTACAAGCCCCGATTGAAGAAATTCCATTTGATCCTTGGCCCGAAGCATATCCTGATGATTGCGTGCCTGCTACCCCTCCAGCGTTATAATCTCCACCCCAACCGCCCCAATAACCCCCGGCTCCGCCGCCTCCGCCCGGCGAACTCCCATTGCTATTTCCTCCCGAGCCTCCACCGCCGAACCCTCCTGCTCCTCCTGAAAGGGCGCTTCCGCTATGACAATTTGCAAAACCTCCTATCCCTCCTCCTCCCGCACCGACAAGGAGAACCGATCCTGCCGAAAAAGTACTATTCGTTCCGAACCAGCTCATACCGCCGCCCCCTGATCCCGAAGAGACAATTCCAAAATATGTTTGAGCAGATCCGCCCGCCTGCCCTGCAACCAAGTAATATACCGTCCCCGAAGTGACCGCCAGACTTCCCGACGCAACTCCCCCCAATCCTCCTCCGCTGCCGCCTTGTCCTCCGTAAGCCGCAATGGTCAAACTTGCGACACCGATCGGAACCGTAAAGCTATCAACTGCGCCGGTATATTTTTTGGTTACGGTAAGCGACGTTGCCACGCCCCCGCCGCCAGGCGTAAGCAATCCGCCTCCCCCGCCACCTCCAAAGAGCGGGCTGAAACCGCTTCCGTTATTGTTCGTCGTGAGCTTGCCCACTAATCGATACAGTTGATAGGGGTCGTAAACATTTTTTGCCGTGACGCCATTCGCATCCACCTGCAACGCCATTTGATCCATCGGCGAATAGTCAAAGTTGGTCACGAGATTCGTGACGCTTCCGCCGCTTGGTTGATAGGTAATGTCTTCGGCTAATCCCGCCTGGTTGTAGTCGTAATGCACAATAGAACTGTCGGGGTTCGTGATATCCGTGACATTCCCTTGGCGGGTATAGGAATATGCGGTGGTATAGGTGCTCGTGCCGATAGTTTTTGATTCCTGCGCAACTCTTCCGTCGGAATCATAGGTGCTGCTTGTGATAACGAGAGAAGACGATGCGATGCAAAGATGCGTTTTGCCGTTTGAGCAGGAATCATACGTGTATGCAATCTGCGTTTGTCCGCCGGAGCTTTCGCTCGTCACACGATTCAGCGAATCGTAGTTATATGTAGCGCTCTGATTATTGGGATCCACCTGCTGAGTCAGATTCCCTGCATCGTCATAGGTATAGTTCCAGATACCGTAGGTGGAATCGGTTGCAACATGGAGATCCGTTGATGACACCATCCGCCCCAAACCATCGTAAGTGAAATTCCGTATATTCCCGTTCGCATCCGTAAGATTTGAAATATCTTTGAGCCCGTCATAGGAGTACAGCGTTGTATAGGTGCTTGAACCATTATGTTCGCCCACCTGCACGAGATTGCCGTAACCATCATGGTAGGTGTCTTTTGTATTACCATTTGCATCGGTCACCGTCGTTTTCCAATTGCTATAAGTACTCGAAACGGTGCCGACCGCATTCGTAGTGGTTAGCACTCGACCCAAGGGATCATAGGTGTAGCTTATGAATAATGGGGATGTGCTTGTAGCAGCGGCTTTGGTGGAAGTACTCACAAAGTACGGCAATGATTCTATTTGAAGCAAGCCAACATTGTTGTACACGCGGTCGCTCACTTTATATATTCCCGCATCCTCCGCGGATTTCTTTGTCTGCACCACCCGACCCAGACCGTCATAATACGTGTACGTATCGATCGTCGTAGCGGCATAAAACTGATCCGCCTGATGAACGCTTACCGCTCCCGCAGTATCGGTATACGTGTAGGTTGTTTTCGTGGCAACCGTTAGAGGGCTAAAAGGATTCGAGGGAAGCACAAGCAACGTGCGACCGAATCCATCGTAGACTGTTTGAAATGGATTGCCATTTGGATCGACCGTTTGGATGGGTTTGCCGGTTGAATAATCGTACTGATAGCCGGTGGTTTGACTCAATGCGTTCGTCGTCGTTGCGGGATAGAGATTATACGCGTCATAGGCATAGGTTGTCGTGTTATTCCGCGCATCGAGAGTCTGCGTCACAAGGCCGTAACTGTTATAGGTATTCTGGGAAGTTGTGACATACGTGCTCCCGCTCTTCCAGTCTTGCTGTTTGGTAGGATTGCCCGCACTGATGCTCCCCGATCCTAAGCCGTCGTAGTAATACTGTGCTTCCTGAATCTTCGTGCCGCTTGCATTGAGCATGATCTCATCCGAAATTTTACCGATGACGTTAGATCCGCTGCTCGACGCATACGTAAGGTTCGTGGTGAATCCATTGGTGCTTGTTGCAAATATGCCGGTGCTGCTCGCGCTCACCTGACCCCATTGGATTTTCTGGGTTTGATTGCCGGTAGAAGTGTTATAGGTATACGATTCCCCGGAATCCTGATGAGTCGACAAGCCATCATAATCCAATTCCAACGCCTGATCAGGGAATACAAAAGCTGCATTGCTGCCTCGACTCGCGCTATCCCATTTATTGATCGTTACTTTATAGAGATGTCCCGAACCATCATAAGTCTCGATCCGATATGGTTTGCCGATTTTCCAGAAATTATCGTTGTATTCCCCGTTTGCAGAATCCGTACCGTTCCACGTGTGGTAATACGTGATGGTCACGTTGCCCGCGGCGTCGGTTTCCTTCACGGAAGTGAATCCGGCGAATTGATGATCGAACGGGCCATTCGTATAATAGGTGCCGCCATAATACACGTAGGTTGATGTGGCAACGTTTTGCGTCCCATCATTGCTCGTAAGTTTTGAAACGATATAGACAGGATAAGGAACCCCGTTCAGCACATTTCCATTGTTATCGGTAATTTGGAGAATTGATTGATAGCTAATTGCCGAACTGCCGCCCTGAGGATAAGTAATTCCGGTCAGTAAATCAGCCCGGAATCTATTGTTGTTCGTATAGGCAGATGTATGCGTCACATTACTTGAGTCGGTATACGCTTGGATGATATCCGGGAGGCCGTCGCCATTAACATCCACAAGGCGAGTGCCGTTATCGGTGCCGCTTAAAGTAAACGCGATCGGAGAATTCCATGTTGAGGTTGAGATCCACCCAGTGCCGTTATTTATCCACGAAGAGCTTGATGAAATAATGTCCGGGAGACCGTCGCCGTTCACATCAGCGATGCGCGCGCCCGTATCAACGCCGTTATTGGAAAATGAAATGGGGGAATTCCAAAAAGAGGTGGAACTTGCATTCCAACCATTGCCCGTGTTCATGTAGGTGGCGTAGTGATCGGTAGCTCCCCCGTCGGTCCATCGCTGGACAATATCGGGCAAACCATCACCGTTCACGTCGGCAAGACGAGTGCCTACGTCGGTTGTGCTGCTTGCGATGAAAATGACGGGAGAATTCCACGCAGAATTCAATGTCCATTCGCTGCCGTTATTGATATACGCGGCATTATGAGAAGTGCCGCCTGAATCGGTGTACGCTTGGATGATGTCCGGAAGTCCGTCACCGTTCACATCGGCAATTCGCGCGCCGCTGTCCACGCCATTATTTGAAAAAGTAACCGGAATATTCCATGTGGAGGTGGCCCAACCCGCACCGGTATTAAGATAAGCGGCAGTGGTGGTGGCCCCGCCGGCATCGGCCCAACTTTGGATGATATCCGGCAGCCCGTCACCATTTATGTCAGCGATGCGAACCCCAATATCCATCACATTTGAAACAAAATCGATTGGCGGATTCCATGTGGAACTTATCGTCCAATCAGCACCATTATTGATATAGGCGGCGGCGGTTGTAGATCCCGTCGCATCAGTCCAGCGCTGAACAATGTCCGGTAAACCATCACCGTTTACATCGGCAACCCGGACGCCATCATCAACGCTGCTCGATGCGGTGAGACTAATAATAGGAGTCCAAACGGAATTGCTCACCCAACCCGGAGTCTGAACCTGATATGAAAAAGTAGAAGAGGGCAATGAGACAACGGTGCCGGATGCGTTTTGCCCGGATTGCGAAATCGAACTTAAAAGCGTAGTAGATCCGTTATCCCCCGTCGTATATGCGAGAAAATATTTTCGTACCCAGGTACCATTCGCTTTCGCATCAATCTCATTGATACGGTAATTGGAATTGACCGTAAAGCCAGTCGCCGATGAGGTGGCATTGTCGGTGCTTGCCGTTCGCAAGAAATCGATTTCGAATATTCCGGTCGATGAACCGTTGCCGGTATAGAACGTGCTCGACGGATAAACCTGGCCGCTGTCCTTAAAATAGTTATAGCTGATCGTATTACTATTCGTATCCGTAACCTGCTTCAGCATCCACTTGTAAGTGTTTGATGCGTTATTCGGATCGCTTTGTTGGCTGTCCGCGCTCGAACCGAAAACATACTGGACTCCATCTTTATCCGTTAGCGTCCATTGATTGTTTGAGAATGCATATTTATTAAATGATCCGTTCTCGGTTCGCGCAATATAACTTGAACTCACCGTTGTCGTAGAAAGTTCGCCATCGAGGGATGATGCAAAATATTTTGGCGAACTCGTCGTATAAAAAGCATCAATGCCGTTTTTGTTCATGCGCTCGATATACGGAATATTGATGGACCATCCCTCCCCCACGATGCTTCCTTGTTGGCTATTTTGGCTGTTGTATATAAGGCCTAAACTGGGTTGGAGGCCATTTCTGCCGGGTGAGATGGCAATCGGGTAGGTCACCCGCGCAGCCCCGGTATTCTTATCTATTTTGAATTGGCTTTGATTAAAGAAGTCCGTAGCTACTGATCCGGGACCTGGGGAACCCGCCCCTTGGGTAAACAAAGCAGCGCCTTGCTTTGGGCTTGTGGGAGCGCTGGGCGTCGTCGGTTTATCAGTAGGTGCTACAGGTGGAGTAGCGTCAACGCTCGGCGTGTCAGGTGATGCGGCTGATTGATCAGCGGGTGGAGGAGTTGGTGAAGCATCGGGTGTTGGAGATGCAGGAGATGGAGAAGGCGCTGGTGATGGAGCTGGTGTCGGCGTATCACTTGCGGGAGTGTCACTCGATGCAACATCCGAGCTCGACGAACCTGATCCTGAATTATCTGCAGTTTGCGCAAATGCGGGTTCGAGTGGTGCCGCAATTGTCATCGCGATAACAAAAAGGGCCGCAAGATTAAAAGCGGCCCTATGCGAATAGATTGTATTTATCCCCTTTCCTTTTGGGTAGAAGTGATTCGACATCATGCAACAAACTAGCTGGGGTTTATGTACCTCAATAGTAACAGAAGGCTCTCGTTGCACAAACGAGAGTTATCCCCAACGACCGGGCCAGATGTATGTGACCTTTATCCTAAGATGCCTTGCTGTGCTGGTAAATATGACTTCTTATCAACCGACGAAGCCTCGCTCTGGCAACGGGCATTCATCAATAGTTAACCGACTCTTTGGAAGTGCGATTAACTTCTTGCCTAAGCTGGCGATCAGCTTACTTGGTGGGAATAACGCCGCTACATATTCCGGTAGATTGCGGTATCGATTAACAAAGTGGATTGCTAGCAAGATGATGGAATGGAAATAGATATAAGGCTAAGAGAGTCTCCTAAACGTGGTGTTCTGCCCAATAAGGTTTAGAGAGTGCTGGTTGATGGTTCGGCCGCATCGTCCACAGACATAGAGATCCTCCCAACCTTCTGCTGGTAACATCTCATTGCCATTCGTATCGCATGGGAAAAAGCCATCAGACGAGGTATCGTTCCCGCATATGCAAAGCCACGCCTCCTTATTGTCGCCCTGGTAAGTGATAGACTCGTTGCGATCCATATATCAATTGTATAGCTGTGTCATACAATGGCAAGTACCGCCCTATATCCCTCTTGATGATATCTACGACCCTTTTAATCCTGGGAGGCTCCGTCTTCTTCTGCATTGCACGTTCCCTTTCTAATCGTTCCCATACCTGCCAAGCCACTTCGCAATAGCCATCGAGGAAATCTCTCATCCCCTGGCGTTCTTTCAGTTGGAGAGATCTGGGAACAGTTTCTCTAAAGGAATGGTTCTGGTATCTACTGGGTGGCAATTTGTGATAATAAAGGAGTAATGCCGTCCTTTGACTTCCCTGCGTGGCGGAGTAGGATTTGAAGGCAGAAAGACGAAAAGACTTTTTCAAATGCCATATACAGTTTCTGTTTCATTCGACAAGTTTGTCGAAAATATCAGCCTCACTGGCGATCATCGCGAAATCGCCAACAATAGAAAAGAGAGAATAGTGTCACTTCTCGAAAATGACTTCACGATCCTCGACTCTTTCGCTACCGGATCAATTCCCCGATATACCGCCCTTAAGGGAGTGGCCGATCTAGATGTGATGGTCGTTTTGCATTTCGGCAAACATATCGACAAGAAAACCCCAGCGCAGGTATTGCAAGCTGTTCGCGATTCGCTGGGAGCATACCGCACGAATGTTCGAAAGAATGGTCAAGCCGTCACCCTTCACTATGAGTCCTGGCCGGATGTCGATATCGTTCCAGTCTCACGCACCGTAAACGATGCTGGAACTGTAAGCCACTACAATGTCCCAGATATGAACACGGGGAATTGGTTGATATCTCGCCCACGGAAGCATTCAAGCGATCTGGATGCCAAGGCATCTATTTGTGGATCACAGTTTCGTCAGATCATCCGGATGATTAAGCAATGGAATAAATCGCACAGCGAGTTATTAGAGTCTTACCACATTGAGGTCATGGCTTTGAAAACATTCAACAGCAGTATCACTGATTTCTCTTGGGCTGTATTTCAATATTTTGATAATGCTGCGAAGTTGGCGGCATCATCGCTATATCATGAGGGTGACTATGTTGACGACTATCTGGATTGGCAGACGCGCCCTGAAGTAGTAAAACGCCTCGAGACTGCCAGAGACAAGGCCAGAGACGCATGGTACGAAACATACAACGGGCGAGGCAACCATAAAAAAGCCATTGAAACGTGGCGGCAGATTTTTGGAGATAAATTTCCAGCCTATGGCACATAGCATTTCAAAGCTGCAAAACGAAGAATCCGCGCTGCGCCGGCTTGCTGCCCAACGACATCTCTACGGAAATGGGAAAAAGGTGCAAAGTCTCCAAATATTTCTCTCAACCGTAGTACCAGTCGCGCTTCTCATCGCAGAGACAAGTTTTGCCCCCGTTAAAGCGTGGGCTGCCCTTTTTGGTATAAGCATCTCGATCTTGGATGCCGCCTTCCTGGAACCTCTAAAAGATGGTCTGAGAAAACGGGCTGCGGCAACACAGGAATTGTTTGATTGCCAGGTACTGAATTTGGAATGGCCCGTTCTAAAGGCAATAAGGCCGGATCCAGAGGACATACAGGAGGCATCTTCAGATTTTCAATCTCCTGATCTGCGCGATTGGTACCCCACGGAAATCGAGAAACTCCCACTGCCAACAGCACGCTTGGTCTGCCAGCGCAGCAATTGTTGGTGGGATTCGAAGTTGCGCCGTACCTACCGAATAGCATTGATCGGTATCTTAATTGCAATTGGTTTTTCGCTAATTGGATTAGCCGTCGCGTTCAATCTTACAGTTTCTGATTTCGTCTTATCGTTAATGGCTCCTTCTCTCCCGCTTATCTTATGGATGTTGCGTGAAGCCCAAAAACAATCAGAGGCCGCAAAACGAGCTGACAACCTAAAATCTTTTGGCGACAACCTATGGAAACTGGTTTTGGAGAAGAAATTAGACGCAGATGAAGTTACTCGGCGTTCTCGGACATTCCAAGACGCGATTTTAGAGCATCGCCAAAAAAGCTCCGTTATATTCGATTGGGTTTATAGGATACTCAAATCACGGTTTGAAAATCAGATGCATTACGGAGCCGCAGAAATGGTTATGGAAGCGGAACAAACCGGTATATGAGCCTTCGCCAAACGCAAAGTTCTCCACCTTCGACGTGGAGACTTTGCTTACCCTGAATAAGGAACTATGCCGCCACTAGTTTGCCGTCTTCCGCCAGTTTCGGGGTGAACACACCCTCGACTTCGCTACCACTCCTGAGCAGAACGTCACCCTAATCCTTGGGTATAACACCTTCGGAAAATCCGCCCTTCTGAACGCGGTGAACTTTGCCCTGTATGGCGAAGTGCAACCGGACTTCGATGAGGCAGACGACCTCCTCAATCATTGCGCCGCGACCGCACGCGAGAGCCAGGTCGAGGTCCGGCTGCGATTCGAGTTCCAGCAGCGCGAATATGAGGTCACACGGAAACGGATCTATACCTTCCATAGCAGTTCCCGGAGGACCGCCATTGACGAGGTTGCCATGGCCGAGATCAAACGGAATAACGGCAGTTGGGTGGGAGTGCCACATTATCAACGCCTCATCAATCGCGCTATTCCGCCGCAAATGGCACCCAACTTCATCTTCCACGGGGAGAAGCGCGTCAGTCTGTTCGCCTCGCGCGGAACACACAAACAGGTAAGCGATGCGATCCGGAACATTCTCGGGTGCAATGTCATTGAAGCGGCCATCAAAGACCTGCTCTCGATCCAGAAGAAACTCGATCGCAACATCGCGCGAGAATCCGGCGATGAGCAGATTGAATTGTTCCAGAAGAGCATCGAACGATTCGAACAACTGATCGAAGAAAACCGGCGGATGATCCGGGAGAAGGAAGATTTTATTGAGGCGTCAAAAATCGAGATCGCTCAGCTCGAACAGCAGCTGAGAGACCATGAACAAACCAAGCAGTTACAGTCGGAACTTGAACGTGCAAAGACGATCCCGAGGGTGACTCTTCGTTTTTCCATCTCCGGCTTCGATCTAATCCTGCGGGCGTACTCGCCCTTGACCTTCTGAAGCTCCGGATCAAGGTCCACTCGAATCTTGCGGTCAAGGTCGCCGATCTGGCGCTGCACCACTCCCATTTGCTCTTCGAGGTTTTCCCGTTTACGGGCCTTTTCGGCCAACACGTCGAGCTCGGTTCCCCGGAGCCGAGCGTTCAGCTCTTCAATGTCCCTGTTCGCAGCATTCCACTCCTTGTCCAGGGAGCGTACGCGGTCTTCGTGAAAACCAACCTCTGATCGGGCTTTCGCGATCGATCTTGAATACCGGTCTGCGGTCGCTTTGATCTTGAGCGCGATATCAGTCACATCCTTGCGGCCACCTTGGGTGAGCAATGCCTCGACGGCATTCCACGCCACTCCGCCTTTTTCAAGCGAACGGGTGCAGATGCACAATTTCGCATCGAGCAGGCTCTGGATAAAGCTGCGCCGCTCTTCGGCACGTTGCGCGAGTTATTGTGTTTTACGGCCATCCTCGGGTTCCAGCTCAGCCGAAGAGAAGAACTGGCCGGACACACTACCGCTCCGATCCCCGAAGAGGTCTTTGCAAAGAACGAGGATGCTCTTTCCTGTGTAAGGATGGTCGCGCTCGCCCACACCAAGGATTACATGATCTTTGCGGAGGAGCGAATCGACGAAATGGTGAACATATTTGAGGAGTATGCACTCGGTGGGTCTCGGCTCCTCAATCACTTCCTTTCGGAGTTACCGACGGACATCTTGGGTGCGGAAGCGTTGCTCGAAGGATTGCGAAAAGAAAAGCTTCTGCCTCCCCGAAGTTTGAATACCGGCGGTGGATTAGGGGCTGTTCACTTTTGAGACTGCGTGATCTATCGCTCAAGTCCGTATACAACAGCGAGAAGGACAACCTCCTTCGAGACTTCTATATCCCCGCGCTTTCATGTTCAACGTCGTACTCAAGGGCCGTCGGCTTCTTTTCCGCCTCGACCCTATCACACGCCGCCCAAGGCCTAACTGCATTTGTTCAGAGCCAAGGCAGAATGCGCCTGATCATCGGCGCAGAGCTTGAGGTTGAGGAACATGATGCCGCGTTGCGTGGCTACGCCGAACGCGCCGCGCTCCCCGACAAGCTCGCCAAAAACTTCCATACCGTCCTTTCCGAGGTCAATGAACGCCTCTTTCTGAAGAGGCTCGAGGCGCTTCAATGGCTGGTATCGCACAATCACCTTGACATCAAAGTAGCCGTTCGTCGTCGTGGGATGTACCACGAGAAAATTGGTATTCTCGAGGACGCCACCGGTGATTTCGTTGTGTTTCAGGGGTCGGCCAACGAAAGCCTGTCTGCTCTGAGTCCAGACTTCAACTACGAATCGATCAACGTATTTCGGAGTTGGAGAGAGGGAGAGGAAGAGTACTTCGGTGCCCATGTGGAATCCTTTAGCGACCTTTGGGCCGGAAGGTCAACTTCCACCCTCGTAGTCGATTTTCCTGAGGCATCACGGCTGCAGCTCCTCGCGAGGGTCGTCTCCCAGCCAAACGACGCATCGACAGAATTGGAACTGGCTCGCCAATTCCAGGACCGCCAGGTCCTGCGAGAAAGGGACGCTCTCTCAGTACCGGCAGCGTTCGAGATTTTCGATCACCAACGAGCTGCCCTCGCTGCATGGCAGAAGCAGGACGGCATCGGGATTCTTGACCTTGCGACAGGGGCGGGGAAGACGTTTACCGCCCTTTACGCAGCAACCAAACTACTGCGAGTAACACATCGCCTGTTTCTGATAATCGCGGTTCCCTACCAAGTATTGGCAGAACAATGGGAGGAGGAACTGGCGGCCTTCGGCGGCAAGGCAATCATGTGTTCATCGCTTAATCCGAACTGGTCGCAGGAACTTGCCATGAAAGTCGATGCCTTCAGGACGGAGCGCGCGAATTTTGTCGCGGCAATCTGCTTAAACGCGACGCTCGCGACGGACCGGTTCCAGGAATTGATCGCACGCATCAAGGACAGTAGTAGCGTCCTATTCGTCGGCGATGAATGTCATCACCACGGTTCTGTGCGGTACAGTCGCGCGCTCCCCGAAAACGCGGAAATGCGATTGGGGCTCTCGGCCACGTATGAACGACATGGAGATCCCGATGGGACGGCGAGGCTCGAGGGTTATTACGGACAGGTCGCGTATACATTTACGTTGGCGGACGCAATAGAGAAGGGCTTTCTGGTCCCGTATCGCTACAATCTGGCACTTGTGGAATTGTTGCCGGCCGAAGAGGATCAATACGGGCAGATCGCTCAGAGAATCAGGGAGCGGTTTCATGCCCTGAAGGGCCAGAACCAAGGAAGTCCCCTCGATGATGACGTTATAAAGGCGCTCCTTCTTCGGCGCGCCCGATTTCTAGGAACGCTGGCATCGAAGCGCCAGCGACTGGCCGAGCTCGTGGAAGCTGGAAACGTCACCATGCGGACTTTGATCTATTGCGGGGAAGGTCGAGCACAAAGCGACGAAAGCGATGATTCTGACGATGCCATTGATATGGAGGACCTACAGAACATTGACATCGTTACTCGCATGGTATCGAACAGGGGCTACCGGGTCGCCCGATTTACCTCACAGGAGAGCCCCAATGAGCGCCGGGAGATCTTGTCCATGTTCCGCACGGGAAACATTGAGGTCCTCACCGCGATCCGGTGTTTGGACGAAGGCATGAATATCCCGGCGTGCGAGACCGCCTTCATTCTCGCGAGCTCGGCAAATCCTCGCCAGTTCATCCAGAGAAGAGGTCGCATATTGCGCCGAAGCCCGGGGAAGCTTTCAGCGACGCTGTGGGACTTCCTCCCCCTGCCCGCCAAACGAAGTATCTCCGAGGAACATGAGAAGCAGATCCTACGAAAGGAACTGGGACGGATTAGCGAATTCAGCCGACACTCGATGAATTTCATGGACACATACCGTGTGCTTTTCCCACTGCTACAGCGCTACGATCTTGGCGCAGACTTCCTGCTCGGTGATGCGTCCTAGGTTTGCCTCGTATGTCCCAGAATCCAGACCATTCGTAGAGCAAATCGAGCCGCTCCTAAAGAAGTTCGGTTTGGAGCACCATTACATACATATAGGGTGCATCCAAGAGATATCGGTCAGCCAATATCCTCAGTCACAAACTGTAGAGATTCCAAGACCTGGCGGGGACGCACCTCGCGTCCTTCAAATTCCAGATTCATCAAATCCGATCCTTCTCCTACTTCGATCCAAGCGAGAGCCTGCAGCAGGTACAGGAGCAGTCTTGAGACCGAATAAAAGCGACATAGGCGACAATGCGAGACAATTGCTGAACCCCACTCCTCATGGTCAGGCGGTCGATCCTCGCCGTGAAATAGGAAATTTCGGAATTCGCGCGATAGCTCAGCTGCGAGAACCAACCCCTCCGTGGGAAATCTTACCTTTAACCTGTTCAGTCGTTCGCTGAAGAGGCCACCGTGTTCACATTGGTGCATCGATAGACGCAGGATTTCCCTCAACCCCGGGAAGTGGACAGATAGTCCTGAGCGTGCCTCAAGCAATCGTCGGCCACGCTCACCAAAGCGCTCTTCCTTCAACAGCTTAGCGATCTCTGTTGTTGCAGTCGCCCCGACAGCCGACTCGTACGCGTGCCAACAGAACCCAAAGATTGTAGCACCTGCAACGTACTTCGAGGCCATCTCACTGTTTGCGTTTTCGTAGTCAATTGTTGGCTCGCAAAGTGCGAATACCATTGGGTTGTCTACATATCCAGTATCAGCTTCGATGTCCTCTATGCTCGCTGCAAGGCGCAAGCCATGGAGTGCACCCGACCAGCCCGAAGATAGCGAGCCAAAGACTCTTTCGTCGAGGAGTAGGCCGATTACGTTGTGAAGTTTTGCTACGTGCTCACGAAACGGTAGAAGGCGAGCGCGAAGACAGTGCGGCTTGCCACATGTGCATTCGGTTGCGTACTTCGCGGGGTCTATCGCTGAATAGCGGTTTACGAGCGTACCATCGGGCATCCTGATTCGTCGTGCGTAGCTTTTCTCTTCCATCCGTCCCGTTCCTACCTAATTAACTACTTTTTCCGGAAGTATGACCTCACTGGGCTCGCACGCCCAGACTCGGGCCAGATCATCTCTAAGCCTCTTGATTTGCGCTGGTGTCTTCACAATCCCAAGCATGTACAGGAGTACACGACGGACAAGCACCTGTCTCCTCAAATCGAGTGTTGACGTGGTCGGATTCCATAGCAAATTGACATAGGGAGCTTTCGCCAGGTTGGTGGGGAGCAACTTGAGGATAGTCATCGCTTCTTCGAGAGGGCGGCCTTTAATCAATGCTTCTGTCAGGTGAGCAAACAATGTTTGACCGACTGGTCGGAAGAGGACGTTGCCCCCTCTGGCTGTGCGTTGTGATTTCACAACTTTCTCAGGTATGGCAGCCGCAAAGTACTCAGCAAGCTTCGGTGAGGTCTTAGCGAGCAACTCAAAATATAGCAATGCGAAATCGCGGTACTCGGCTAAGCGCTCATCACTTGGACGGTTATACTGGAGTTCCTTGACCGGAATTTTTTCTTTGACCTTGGAGAACAGAATGGTCAGAACGTCATAAAGATTTGCGATTGTCGTCAGATGCGATACGTCGCCAACAGGAAGATTCGAATTCGCAACGATTAGGATACGACCATCCGAAAAATGAGCTTGGTTCTCAACAAGATCGCGCACAGTGATGGCCATTACATCTGCCTCATCCAACGCAATGATCTCTCCCTTACTTACCGGCTTGGCTGTCTTGTTGAGGGTGGTGAACAACCGCCTCGTACGTATCAATCCAGTAGCCGTATTCTTGTGAGCAACAATGATGACCGAAACCTCGTCATCTCCAAGAGTGTTGTCCTTGTCTAAGGCCTCTTGTATTCCGGCAAGACGGTGTTGACCGTCCAGCGCGAAGAGTTTTTCTTCACCATTAAAGCTTAGGAACCCCAAACTCGCGACGGCGTCCTCAGGCACATCATCCACGGCAATATCATGTACCTGCGGAGTGAAATGGTCGAGCTGATGCCATGCGGGATCTCCGTCATATACCTGCAACAACTAGCGAGTTGAAGAATCGTTCAGGGTTGTTCTGGAGGTACTCGGCGATTTCTTTCGCGCGGGTGCGCTTGAGCTCGCGTTGAATGAGAGCAGAGAGCTCCTTGCTCTTGTGGATTTCCTTGGCGAATGTCACTCTCGCCGAGAGCTCCGTTAGGGACATTAAGCAGCTGTAGTATGCCCAATCCCCAAAAATGCCGCGCAAGGCGGGCAAGAATCTTCTCTTCATGTTTGCACCTAATTTGTGCGGAGCACGCGAACCATTTCCCGAACTTCCGCCGAGAAGTCATTTGTGACAAGTGGTGGTATCACTGCGTCGTTCAGAGCCGTTTCGAGAGTTCCCAGATTCACTTGCGATGCGACCGTCGAATAGTGGAAATAGATATCGTCTTTCCACTTGTTCAGCATCGACCAGATCTGCACTCTTTTCGCTCGCTTCTGTTCCCTCAAATAGTTCTGGAATCGCTTACGAAGAGTACCGGTTTTTGCCTGCTTGCCAGTAATGCCGCCATACATTATGTAGCCGTGCAGTGGGAATCGAATAGGCAAAACCGAGTGGTCCTGGAACTGGACCACAAACATATAGATTCCGCGAACATCGGGAATGCTTGGTAGAGATGCCTGTTCAAATTTGATGGACTGCCATTGAAGAGGCGCTTGATTCTGAAAGGTTCGCCACCGCCGTGGGTCGAGAATGACTGACTGCTTGTAGTTCTTTAGAATGGCCACGTTCTTGTCGAAATCAATCAGCATGAATCTCTAGTTCCTCTGCGAACAAAGAGCTTTCTTTCAGGAACAACCGCTGGCACTGAATTCTGGTTGCCTGCGGGATATATTTGGACCGGCTTTGACTGTAAGTGTAGCTCAGCGTTGATATCCGGCACCAAATGAGATGTTCTCCAGATCGATGCCCATAAGGAGAGTGGTAGATTCGATGATCGAGATGGAGTGAAGGAAAGCTAGCGGGGCATCCCCTTGATGAACTTGGAGGCTTTGACCGCTACAAAATCGTCTACAGTGGATTTCTCAATAAGGCTGAAACGTATGTAAGCTATTGATTCTAATGGTCGGGGAGAGAGGATTCGAACCTCCGACCCCCTGGTCCCGAACCAGGTGCTCTACCAGGCTGAGCCACTCCCCGACATGGTGTGGAACACATCCTGCCCGGGGGCGGCCTGGCGCATTTCTCCCGTGGAATGTGCTTCGATAAGTGTAGCAGAATCCTCGCTGCCGCGAATGCCATCAACACCGGCCGCGCCGGGTCCAAATCTATGGCTTCTTCTGTTCCGGCGTGGCACCGGGGAAGATCCCTTCGAGGGGTGCGCGCAGCTTCTCGACGCGGTCCGGATCGGGCAGCGGTTTGCGCGGCATCATCTGGTCCCTCTGCGCGGCGTTGAACACGAAGATCGCTTCCACCGTGGCGATCTGCTTCAGGTCGGCAGCCTGCAGGCGCTCGTACACATCCGCGTTGGAGTGGTGGGTCCTGGTGTCGTAATCCAGATCGTCCTGAATGAACTGGAATCCTGGAACCCCGACCGCGTCGAAGCTAAGGTGGTCGGTGCCGCCGGTGTTGCGCATGGTGATAGTGGTGACCCCCAGGTCCTTCAGCGGGGTGATCCACTGCGCGAAGATGGGCGCCGCGGCGGAGTTGCCCTGGGTATAGATACCGCGGATCTTGCCCGACCCGTTATCCACGTTGAAGTAGGCCGAGACGAACTTATGCTCCGCCTTGACTTCGAGCGGTCCTGCCGGGCGGCGCATGAACTCCGGCAACTGCATCTGGTCCGGGGCGGTGGAGGTCTTCGTCGATCCGAGATGCTGCGTCACATAGCCCTTCGACCCGAGCAGGCCCTGCTCTTCGCCGGTCCAGAGGGCGATGCGGATGGTGCGGCGCGGCTTGATGTCGAGCGCCTTCAGTATCCGGACCGCCTCCATGGCCACGATGGTGCCGGCGCCATTGTCGGTCGCGCCGGTGCCGGCGATCCAGCTATCCAGGTGGCCGCCCACCATCACCACCTGCTCCTTGAGGAGAGGGTCGGTTCCGGTAATCTCGGCCACCGTGTCGAATCCATGTTCATGCTCGCCGGTCACCTTGGTCTCGACATCCATCTCCACGCTGACCGGCACGTGCGCCTGGACCAGCCGATAGATCCGGCCGTAGCTCTCGATCGCCGCCACCACCACCGGAATCTTCACCCGCTTGTCGGCCACGTAAGGGGTGCGCCCCAGGGTGGCGCCATTGTCGTCGAACAAGGTGCCGCCCGAGCCGCCGCCGTTCCCGCCGTCGCGGCTGGGCTCAATCACCCCGGCCACTTTTTCTTCGGCAAAGAACTCGGCGATTTTTTCCACCAGTTTTTGACGCTCCAAGCGCTCCCGCATGCGCGCTATCATCTCGGGCGGAATGCCGCCGGCATTGACGTTGACTGGAAACTCGGCGACGTCCTCGAGATCCTTGTCGGTGCTGCGCGTGAACAGGGCCTTCTCCAACGGCGGCACCGGGCGCATGGCGCCAAACAGCACGATCTTGCCGGACAGTTTGCCCTTGTACTGGTCCATGTCCTTTTCACTCTGGATATTGACGAAGACCACATCGGCGGTAACGGGTCCGCTGGTGGCGGGCGACCAGGGCGTGGCCTGCACAATCAGCACCGCGGTGTCGGGTGCGACCATGCGCGCCCAGGTGTTGACCTGCTGCCAGCCCATGCCGAACTCGCCCCAGTCTTCGAGGTGCGCATTCTCGAGGCCGATTCTGGTAAGCGTGTCGCGCGTCCACTCGTTGGCCTTCTTAGCATTGGGCGAACCGGTAAGACGCGGCCCGATTCCATCCATCAGCGCGGAGGCAAATTCCATCACGTGGGAGCGGTTCAGCCCTTCGTCGCGGATACGCTGATACATGTTGAGGTCGAGGCACTCGGTGGCCGGCTGCACCTGGGCATAAGGATCAGCCGCGCTCGGCGGCGCAGGTTTCGTCTTGTCGGCCGCATAGAGCGACCCCGCTCCGCCCAACACCACCACACAGCAAAAGCGAGACAACGTCAATGGCATCACAATCGGCTCCCGTTCCAGAGTTTTCCGTTCCTGAGATTGTAGGGTATCGATGTTGGGAGGCTCGATTCGAGGAAGCACCATTCGGGAATGTTGCGTGCAATTCTCGCCTGGCCGGATGCATGTTCTATGTGATTTGGGGCGGCGGGGAGGTTTTAAAAAGACCTGTTCACGATTTAAGTCATTTAAAATCAACTATCCTTAAAACTGGTTTCGGACCCTTGTACCACTCCTAAATTACTGATTCCTATGCGCTTATCTTCATTTTTTGGGCCAGAATCTGGGAAGAAAAAATTGGGAGAGCGGTGGGGAGTCGGAGGCTGCTTCCGCGGGGCCCCGAAATGATGACCGAGAGTCCTTTCAGGCACACACCATCAGTTCTTATTGTGCGCCAGTGCGACTTAATTATCGGCAAACGTTTTGACCCGGAGGGAAAAATCGTGAATGGCGTTCAACCGTTGCCGGGGGACGGGACGACTCCCAGTTGCTGCATCAGTCCCAGGGTGTCCATCAGAATCCGGCTGTCTGCCATCTTTCCAGCGTTCAAGCGGTCGATCACCACGCCGCGCACGGTAACGCTTTTTCCGGTGGCGGGAATCCCGAGAAAATCGCCGCGATGCGTACCCGTCCATGTAAAGCGCGACACGACCTTATCGCCGGCCGCAACGGTCTCATCGGTGACCCAATGGATGTCGGGAAAACCAGTGCGCATCATTGCGATCGTTTCTTTCAGTCCCTCTCGCCCCTGTCGCTGTCCTGGTAGCGGGTCAAGCTCGATGAAGTCTGCTTCGACAAGCTGGTCGGCCGAGTCAAGACGTCCCTGGTTGATTACTTCTTCAACGAATCGATCGCCGGTGGCAATGTTCTCGGATTCGGGCAAGAGGCAGTTCCTCGCAGATGGAGTCATTCAGCGCTTGGGTATCATATCCATTCGCGCGCAAATCGATCAACGAATTCTCCTGTGGGGATGGAGTTGGCGGGGTTAGGTGGGTTCTTGACTTACCCACTTACCGACTCTCAATAAGAGCATAATCGTCGTGTTTCAATTTAAGAGGATTGTGGGTGGAAACGCACCAACGACTGTTAACCGTCAACCGAGATCACGCAGAAGCTGTTTGGCTGACACTTCCCGCTAGTAATCTTGTCACGCGGACGAAGGCGCTACTCGTCTGTTGGTGAAGTAGTAGTTTCCGATAAGGTGACGATGCACCAGAAACTGGTGCGCCGCGTGAGGTTCAGGTTAGACTCCTGAGGTGTTTCCAACAAGAGTTCCGAGATAAGCAGCCTAGCAATTCCTGACAGAGCACCAGAACGAGACGCGAGCCCTCCCAGGTAGTCGAACTCCGCCAGCTGAGCATCGCCCGCCGGTGGCACCATCGCAGGGCTGAACAAATGGGGCAGACCATGAGATCTGAAGTGCTCGCAGCCTACCTTCTTGGGTTCTCATTACGCGCCGTTTTCGGCCAGACCCCGGTGATGCCAGTGCAGGCTGAGTTCCTCAAACCTGTGCAGGTTCACAAGGTGGCAGCCGGCGCGACCGTATTTGCGAAGGTCACTGCCGAATGGAACGGACAGGGGTGTGTTCTGCATCCCGGAGCAGTCCTGGAAGCGAAAGTGGAAGCGTCCGAGGCCCCCAAAAATGGCAGCAGATCAACGCTGGCGTTGTCGTTTGACCGCGCCCAATGCGACAGCAGCGAATTGCAGCCCTTCCGTCTGGTGCTGCTTGCAGCAGCGGCGCCTCCGGACGACTGGCGCGCCGTCCCGGAGGTGGAGATCAATAGCCCACGCTTGCGTGCCCACCCTGGAGGCGAACCTATGGGGCCCAGCGAGCCGATATTTCAAATGTCGAGCCAGCATTTGGAATTCACGGGCGTGGCGCACCATTTTCCTTTCAAACCCAACCTGCGGCCGGGCGACATCCTGGGCATTCGGGGATTGAAGCTTGAAGTAGGAACCGGGCCGAACCGCAGTTCGGTCTTCTCCTCGGCGCACGGGGATTTGACTCTGAAGGCCTTCACCCAGATTCTGCTTGATCCACCCTCGGTTGCTTTTGTTCCGGCTGCTGCGCCGTTGCCGCATTCGGTTGCGGGCGCGGCGGAATTGGCCCGGCCCCATACACCCGCGCAGCCCGCGCGGGTTACGACGGACACGCTGGAGGCGTGCAAGGCGCCGGCCTGCGTGGTCGATCAGCCCGTGACGGGGACGGATCTCGCCAGCCACACATTGGGATCCATTACGGTGGGACCGCTCGGCTATGAGCGACGCCGCCGAAGGTTGCTGGCGGATTTCGAACAGGACACGGCTTTGGCGTGGCTGGGACCAGATGAAGTGCTATTCGCATTCAATTCCCATCCTTTGATTCAGCGCGGCAGCGAGTCTCCGGAAACCAAGCGCCTGGTTCGTGCCGTCCTCCTAAGTGTTTCCAGTCACGCCGTTCTCGAGTCGGCCGATTGGAGAATCCACGATTTTCAAAAGTTTCTTTGGCAGTTGGACGCCACTCGCATTCTCGTCCACGTTGGCGACGAGTTGCGCATTTATGGCAGGAGGTTGGAACTGGAGCGCACCATCCCCTTGGGTGGAGCATTGCGATTTCTGCGCACGTCCCCCAGCGGAGATTCGATCGTCTTTGGCACCGTCCGCGAAAAGCACTCGCAGGAGTTGCATGCGCACTTGCGCGATGAACTCGGAGCCGAGCCGGAAGAAGATGTGGAAATCACCATGTTCGACAAGGATTTCCGGATCGTTACATCCGGCGTCACAGTGCCTGGCTTGACGCCGCCGACCCTCTTGAACGAAGGGCAGGTGAGTCTGCGGCCCCAGCCGGAGGGCGACTATCGCATGGCGATCGAAAAATGGGAGAGCACGACGGCAACCCTGGCGCGTTTCAAGTCAATGTGCGCGCCCCAGGTTTCCAGCATCTCCCCAGACCTGCTGTTTCTGGTGTCGTGCGTGACCAACATTGGGGAACCCGAATACCGCGTGCTCCACGCGGACGGCACGCTGATGTTACGAGGACGGCCAGGATCCCGGCAAATGTGCATCGAAGGCGCCGGCAACCCTCGACGGTTCGCAGTGAAGTTTGTCTCCCGCCTAGGGGACGATCCGCCCGGCTCGCGGTTTTCAGCCTCTGACTTGGCATTCGCGGAGATTCGCATCTACCGGGCAGAAGACGGAAAGCGCCTCGGCGCCATGCGGGTGGACGATCCGCCCACAAGCTACGGCGGCTTTGCGCTGTCGCCCGATGGATCGCAAATAGCGGTGCTATCAGGTTCAGAGATCAAAGTGTTCGCGCTACCAGACGAGTGAGAGAACATCTGCACCTCTGACCTGCATCGCTTCTGAAGTTGCAGCTTGAAAGTGAATGCGGTCAGGGCTCTACCGTAGTCGAACTGCGTCAAATCGCTGAATCGAACAAGTCTAGCGGGTCCTGACTCGGTCGAACTGTGGGCAATCCGTCAGTGGCCCGGCGGGTTCCGTGGTCTCCCACCCTTTCGCCCGACCACCCCAGCGACGAAGACCTGCCGCCGGGACCCCGGCAAGGCGAAAAGATGGGGCACGGAGGATTGGTGGGTGGACGACAAAATCTGAGGCAAAATCTGGAGAGATTACACTAGAGCCACATGGAGGTCCCCCGATGGCAACATTGGCGCGGCCGCTTTCCCCGGCGGCCGAGAAGACGGCGCACATTCCCTGGTACCTGTGGTGCTCCGCGCTGGCAGTCACATCCGTGACCATCGGAGCCCACTGGGATGTTTCGTGGCACCGCTCCATCGGTCGCGACACGTTCTGGACGCCCGCCCACCTCGCCATCTATCTGTGCGGAGTGCTGGCCGGCATCACCTGCGGATACCTCATCGTCTCCACCTCGTTCCGGGGCAGCGCCTTGGCCCAGGCCGGGTCGGTGCGTGTGCTCGGCTTCCGCGGTCCGCTGGGAGCCTTTCTCGCGGCATGGGGCGGAGTGGCGATGTTGACGTCGGCCCCGTTCGACAACTGGTGGCACAATGCCTACGGCCTCGACGTGAAGATAGTCAGCCCGCCGCACACGCTGCTGGTCATGGGCGTGTTCGGCGTGGAGATCGGATCGCTGTTCCTGATCATGGCGGCCATGAACCGCGCCGAGGGCCGTACCGCGCTGTTTCGCCAGTTGCAGGGGCTGCTGCTCTACCTGGCCGGGCTGATGCTGGTGCTCACTATGTTCTTCCGCATGGAATACACGTGGGACATCTTCCTGCACAGCTCCGGGGCCTATGTCGCGGTTTCAATCGGCGTGCCGCTTTACTACGCGGCCGTGTGGAAGGCCGCGCGGCATCGCTGGGCCGCTACATGGATGACGGCGATCTACACGCTGTTCCTGATTGGGTCGATCCTCATCCTTCCGCTGTTTCCCGCCGAGCCGAAGCTGGGACCGGTGTTCCAGCAGGTGGCGCACTTCGTTCCGCCCAAGTTTCCGCTGCTACTGATCGTGCCCGCGGTTCTTCTCGACCTGCTGTGGGGCCGCATCGGCGAGCGGAACAAGCTGCTGGTGGCAGCCATCAGCGGGCCGGTGTTCATCCTTGGCCTGGTCGCGGTCCAATGGCCGTTCGCGAGCTTTCTGATAAGCAAGGCAGCGGAGAACCGCTTCTTCGCCACCGCGTATCACGACTACAGCATTCCGTCGTGGTCGGCGGAAGTGACGCGGCACTTCGTGAACCCTCAGCATGGACTGGCGCTGTGGTCGGGCCTGGGGATGGCGATGGTGTACTCGGCCCTCAGCGCCTGGTTGGGCCTGATGCTGGGCGACTGGATGCGAAAGATCCAACGATGAAGTCTTTTTATTGGTTTTGGACGATAGCGGCACTGCTGGCGGTTCCCGCCTACGCCCACGTCGGCAGTCCCGACGTCTACGCCGAGGGACAAGCCGGAGCATATAAATTGTCGGTGGTGGTGCGCCCGCCGCTGGTGATCCCCGGAGTCGCGGACATCGAAGTTCGCGCCCAGCCCCCCGGCATCGATCGCATCACCGTTACGCCGGTGCCGCTGACTGGCGAAGCCTCAAAGCACCCGCCTGTTCCGGACGTGATGGACCGGCCGTCGGCGGACGCGGGCTTTTACTCCGCGCATTTGTGGATCATGGCCACCGGCTCCTGGCAGATTCGCTTTGCTGTATCGGGCGGTCAGGGTGGCGGAGTGCTATCGATTCCCTTTCCGGCCACCGCGATGAGCACGCGCAAAATGCAGACGGGGATGGGCGCGGGGCTGGCAGCGCTGGGCATTTTGCTGGTGGTGGGAATGATCGGAATTGTAGGCGCGGCCACGCGCGAGTCGCGGCTGCGGCCCGGTGAATCGGTGTCGCCCACCGGGCGCAGGCGTGCCTATGTCGCCATGTCGGTCACGTTCGCCGTGCTGGTCGCCTCGATCGTGCTGGGAAATGCATGGTGGAAGTCGGAGGCGACGGCTTATTCCGAGTACATCTACAAACCCTTGACCATGCAGCCGGCTCTGGGCGCGGGCAACGTGCTGGATCTTGAACTTCGCGATCCCGGCTGGCTGCAGAGCCGCAAGCTCGACGACTTCATTCCCGACCACGACCACCTGATGCACCTGTATATGATTCGCTGGCCGCAGATGGACGTGGTGTATCACCTCCATCCCCAGCCGGTGGCTACGGGCGAGTTTCAGCTTCTAATGCCGTCGGTGCCCGCGGGGACTTATCGCCTTTATGCGGATGTGGTGCATGCCGCCGGCTTTCCCGAGACCATTGTGGGGACCATAGCGCTTCCTTCGATCGCGGGCCGTCCTCTGGAGGGCGACGACGCCAAGGGCACCGATGCGCCGGTCGGGGCGGGGGGCGACGACGATCGCCGGTTCAAGCTTCCCGACGGTTACACGATGGTGTGGAAGAAGCCGGCGCAACTGGCTGAGAAGACCGCTGAAGATTTCACGTTCGAGTTGCTCGACCCGCAGGGCAAGCCGCCTGCCGACATGGCGCTCTACATGGGCATGCTGGGGCACGCGGCATTTGTGAAAACCGACGGCTCGGTGTTTGCGCACATCCATCCCACGGGTACAGTGGCGATGGCCGCATTCATGATGGCGAATCCATCGGCCTCGGGAATGAGCCACGGCGCAGAAATGAACATGCCGGGCATGGACATGAGCCATGGCGCGCTGCCGAACAGGGTCAGCTTTCCGTACGGATTTCCGTCCGCGGGCCAGTACCGGATCTTTGTGCAGATGAAACACGGCAGCGTCATCGAGACGGGCGTGTTCGATGCCGGCGTGAACGGGCCGAGGAAGTGAACGGCGGCGCGCATCAGTGGCCTGTTGGCGGGCTTGAGATCGCTCAGTTTCCGTTGGCCGCAGTCTGCAGTGCGGGCGCCTGGACCCGGTAGAGCTGGTCGCACCAGGCTTGAAATTGCCGGGTCGATAATTCCACCGAACCCTGAACGCGATTG
>Ga0207109_1055_pt1 | contig 27787 bp, 21 predicted proteins | sample Alteio_BWMinHeat_73_FD_153584 | JGI IMG/M metagenome (GOLD analysis project Ga0207109, IMG submission 153584) | Enriched cells from forest soil in Barre Woods Harvard Forest LTER site, Petersham, Massachusetts, United States -... | ecosystem: Environmental > Terrestrial > Soil > Temperate forest >... | reverse complement strand
TGTGCCGTTCTTTCAAAGCGTCACGGATCACTCCCAATTCCGCGGGATCAGCGGTCAGCAGCCGATCATAGAGGTAGTCGAACTGGTCCGAATCCACTGGCAACAGGGCGAGGCTGGTGTTCAGCTTCTGACGGGAGTTTGCCGCCGCCTTCGCGTTCTCTTCTCGAAGTCGCGGATCGGTCCACCTACGATAGTCAGCCATTTCACCGACGATGGCTGGTACTTGTGCCGAGTTTGCATTCACAATCGCTTGCACCAGCCCAGCGGCGTGCGCGGCCGCACGAATGATTAGGCCCGTAGCCGTGGCGACGGCCAGTAGCAGCAAACCAGCCGCGATGCCGGTCGTCCAGGCTGGATTTCGCTTCGCCCACTTCCACGTCCGCTCTAGCAATCCCACCGGCCTTGCCGTGATCGGCCGGCCTTCTAGGAGCGCGTTCAGTTCAGTCGCCAGTTCCGCGGCCGTGGTATACCGCTTCTTCGCGTCCTTTTCGAGACACTTCAGGCAAATCGTCTCCAGGTCGCGTGGAATCGCGGCATCGATTGCGCGCAATCGCTCCGGTTCCTGCATCAGCACCTGCTGAATGGTCGTCATCGCCGTGTCCGCCTTGAACGGAGGCCGGCCGGTCAACAATTCGTAAAGTATCGCCCCCAGGGAGTACACGTCGGTTGGGGTGCCTACTTCTCTAGTCTTCCCACCCGCTTGCTCGGGGCTCATATAACTGGGTGTTCCCATGACCGACCCGGTCGCAGTCATGTCCGACTGCCCGATTCTTGCCAGCCCAAAGTCGGTGATCTTCGGCTCGCCAGTCTCCGTTAGAAGCACGTTTGCCGGCTTCAGATCGCGGTGAACAACGCCTTTCTGATGGGCTGCGGCCATTCCTTGGGCCAGCTTCACGACCATCGTCGCCGCGTCTCGCGGAGTAAACCGCCCGGCCGCCTTGAGCTTTCCAGCCAGCGAGCCGCCACCGACAAACTCCAGCACGAAGAACGGCTGGTCGTCGTGTCGGCCGAACTGGTACAACTGGACGATGTGCGGACTCTGAATCGCAGCGATGACCTCGGCCTCGATCAGGAAACGAGCCTGAGCCATCGAGTCGGTGTACTTGCCTCCAAGGATCATCTTGATCGCCACCAGCCGATTCAGGGTCGTCTGCTTGGCGCGATAGACGACGCCCATCCCACCGCGGCCGAGTTCCCCCTCGATCTCGTAGTCGGGGATGGCCGGGATAACCGAACCGATGCGAGCGCCTTCTGCCACTCCCATCGATTCAAATGCGCAGGTGTTTTGCGCTGCGACAGTGTTCGAATCGCTGTCGGGCATACCTGTATCTGTAGAGGGGGCCGTTTCTAGCGACCGGGTTAAATTCGGAAACGGTTCTTGCCGATTGCCTGTTACTTTCGGGTCGCTCATGACGTAAGTCGCTCGACGCTAATTTATCCAGCAAAATGGGAATTCTACTCGGAGTCTGTTACGCGCACCAGTATTGATTGGCTGTGGCTTGGCCGGCGGTAAATGGAAAGCCATCGAACCACTGATCGTCGAGATTCTGCGCGAACAGGGGATTGAGGTCACAATTTGCGACTTCTGATCGGGTTCGCACGTCGTTGTCATTCGTTCCGCAAGGCATCTGCCAATTCCGGTGCGTGCCTTTTTCCGTTTCAATCCCGTTACCGAGCATACTCGCAAGTCGAGATTCGCTGCCCGCGGTTTCTTGCGCTGGAAACATGCATCCAAATCGTTACGAGTGGGTCCCTTGTCACCGCGTTCGGAACGGTGTTGCCTTCGGTTCTCCCGTCGCCGTTGGTTGCGCTGCTGTTCAGCATATTGCCGAAGTAGAACAACCCCTCGTTACCTCGACTGCTTCGGCAAGCCTACTCCTTTTCGCGCTCACACGCTAAATTCGCAATGCTGACGCGAAGGGCTTCGGTACTTATAACAATTGTAAATCGCCTCGACGCCGCGAAACCAAATCCGGAGAACCGCATGCGAATTTCCGTTTGCCGCTGGGCGGTCCTGATTATCTGCTTCTTAACTAGCAGCGTGTCGTTCGCGGACGACTCAAAGCGGGCCAAGCCTAATCCCGATGAACTCCTCTTTGCCGGACGCTACTCGGAAGTAGGCACTCCTAAAGAGAATGACGCGCACAGCCAAGCCGTTTGGGCGTTTGCACAATTCCATCTTGCTCCTTCGGGACAAGTCTACGACGCGGCCTGGGAGGCACATCAGAAAGACGAACTGCTTGGCTCGTTTATTGTCTGGCAATGCCAGAAGGACGGGATCGGCGCCCGCCGCGATGAAAAGCTGATGTGGCGGCTACATTTCCAACTGCGCGAGAAACTAGAAAAGAAAAGAGACCAGACACCTCTGGAATTATACGTCCTGGCCCACCTCGACCCGGCCGATGCCGAGGGTGTGATGAAGCTTCCTGAAGGAACGAAGTATGACGAATTCGAAAAGCAAAACACCGAACGGAAGCACCGCCTGCTCGAACAATCGGCCAATGCCGGTTTTGCCCAGGCGTGCGAGCAACTGGCAAAGAATTATCAAGACGCTCGTGATTATCGCGAGGCCTTGACCTGGTTCGACAAGGCCATTCAACTTGGCCACGGCGCCGCCATGCGCTCGAGAGGTTTCATGCTGATGATCGGCCAGGGCGCGGAAAAGGACCCGAAGGCGGCTTTCGAACTTGCGACCCGGGCGGCCGACGCAGGTGATGCATTCGGCACGATCAATTTGGCCGTTTACTATGACAAGGGCTGGGGAACCGCCGAGGACAAGAAAAAGGCCCAATACTGGCTCGACAAAGCGGCTGAAAGCGGGCACTGGGCCGGCCGAATTGAACGCGGTATGGCGCGCTTCAAAGGGGCATATGGCTTCACGGTCGATGCGAAGGCCGGTGAAGAAGACTGGCGCCAGGCCGTGACACTGCGGCATCGCAACGTTCTCGATTTTCTGGCGCGCTTCTATGCCGAAGGCGAAGGGACTGCCAAGGACGGCAAGCGGGCGGTTCATTTCGCCGAAGCAGCTTTCGTGCAAGGCAGTCCGCACGCTGCCGGATTGCTGGCGCAGATCTATGACAAAGGGCTGACTGGCGTCGTCAAAGACGAGACGCTTCGCGAATACTGGTCGATCCAGTCCAATCCCAGTTTTGCATTCACCTTTGCCCGGGACATGGAGAAGCGACACCCCGAGTTGACTGAGCGGCTCAAAAAGCTCGATCCTTGGGAATGGGGGAAATGATCCGAGTTGCGTACAAGCCGCTCCAAACGGCTGCACGTAGGCAGCGACGGTAGGTTGAAAACCGCCTCGGTGCCGCTGGGCCTCTGCGCCAGTGCGACGCGGCACCGGCTCAACCAACGGTCGTATCTTCGCTACGTGCTCGATCGACTCGCCAGCCGATCTGAAGATGCCTGGCCCATGCCACCTTCGCCGACTTCCTCGATCAGCTTGTATTTGCCGGCGACGACTTAGCCGACGCGTGCCATCGGATCGACGTAATCTTCCGTCTGCGACTGACCATTCGGAGCGTGTGCGCTCGTGCCACCGGACGGCTATGAAATATGGACGCAAATCATCCCAAGTGACTCCGTTCTGCGCTTGCAATCCTCTCCGAACGAGGTAACTGGTGTGACTCGCCCAGTGTCAACCAACTCCCGGAGAGCATCATGTTTACCACGCCAGTGTGGGATCTCGATGAATCGAAAATTCTGACCCGGCGCGAACTCGCCACCGTACTGCGGGCGCCAGCGCAAACCGCCAGCCAGCGCCGCAATCGAATCATCGTTCGCCTGGCGTGCTGCTGTGGCTTGCGCGTGTCCGAGATCGCGGCGTTACGAATGGACGACGTGGTGGTCGGCGTGCCGAGGCCGCACTTGCGATTGCGGCGCGAGACGACCAAGGGCAAGCGGCCACGCAACGTACCGCTTTGGTGGGACGCGGGCACACTCGCGGAACTGGGCGCTTGGAAGGCCCAACGGGCAGAGGATGGCGCGGGTGATCATGATCCATTCGTGTGTTCGGTTCAATCCAATCGGTATGGCGAATCGCTTCAGCGAGCAGCGCTTCGACGCCGCTTCCTGTCAGCTTGCAAAGTGCTTGGAGCCGATCGGCTGCGGAAACTGACCATTCACCACGGCCGGCACACGTTTATTTCGCATGCTTTGGCTGGCGGGCGAACGCTGGCGGAAGTGCGGGCGGCGGCGGGGCATAGCAACGTGGCGGTGACGAGCGCCTACTTGCATATCGTTGTGGACGACCAGGAGTCGGTGGGCAGCCTATTTCTTGGTTCGTGAACAGCTCTTCGGTAGCTGACTTGTTGCTAGGGCAATGGCATGAGGCAGTTGCTTGCCTCTGTTTCGCCACGAAAAATGTGGTTCAACTTCTTTGTGAAATCTTCCATAACCCCTGCGCACAGACCCTCGATGCGCGTCAAGAGAGCGAATCCCCGTACGCCACTCCAATGGAGAGGAGCGGCGCCAACGCAGTCTTTTGCAAAATCGTCGCCCTAGTCCATCGACCCTGCTCTGCTTCAGTTCTGCTTTTTCAGCTCGAGTGATCGTGAATTGCCGGGTTTGCCCCACGTGACTGCCAGCGTGTTCGCATCTTTCAGGGTCATCGAACCTTTCTGGTCACCTAGTTCGAACTTCCCATTGTTGACCGCCCGGAGCTTGAGCGTGTAGCTTTCATTGAAATTCGGGTTCCCATAGTCCACTTTGATCGTGCCGGCACCATGATCGTCCAACCGCAACGTCATCGTGAACCGCATCGGCCGGTCGATGTCGACTGGGCTCGGCTTGAACTCGCCGGACCACGTGCCGGCGAAATCGCGGAACGCCGCAGTGGGGTCGGGGGAGCCCGGTGTTGCCGACTTGACTCTTGTGAGGGCCAGCCCCGCCGCCTCGCGCACGTCGATCTCCTTGTCCTTGAGCGCTGTGGTGAGAGATGGAATCGCGCCCTTCGCGTCTGCCCCAAGCCGGCCGAGCATGTCGGCGGCGGCGATCCTCTCATCTCGGTTGCTGCTGCGCAAGGACTCGCTTAGGCGCGGCACGGCGTCCTTACCCATCTTCAGAATCACGCCTTCGGCCTTGTTACGCAGTTCGCCGCTACCGTAGCGGCCGCAGATCAGCAGTCCGGGGATGGCGACCTTGGCATCCAGCCCAATCTTTGAGAGTGCCTCGACTGCGGCCACGCGCACCGCGTCGTCCGAGTCTGTCACGACCACTCCCAGTGCCGACGCGGCCGAGCGAGCTTCGGGGCCGATCTGGCTCAGTGCCTCGGTGGCGGCTTGCCGAACCGACGCGTCGTTGCTCTTTAAGGCGGCCGCCAGGCTCGGTACGGCGTCCTTGCCAATCTTCACAAGCGCCTCGCGCAACAGGTCGCGTGCCTGCGGTTCGGCCGTGGGCAACGCCTTGATTATTGCCGAAAGGGCGGGCCGGGCTTGCTTGCCCATCGCTGCGAGCGCTTCGGCCGCAGCGTACCGCTTGTCGGCGTCGGCCGACCGCAGTTGGCTTGCCCATTCGGTAGCGCTCTTGCCGTTGTACTTGGGCGTCTCCTGGGGGAAGATGGGCGAAACCAGAACAAGCATCAAGACTACGGTGAAAAGGCGGGACATAGGGCTACTCCTCGCGATTGTGAGTCGTTCGTCAACGTAGACCTTGCGCAGTCCACGGCAAGGGAAATCAATTGGACCGACCGCAGCTGTCCCTTTCGATTCGTAGATGCCGGTGTCTTGCCCGACGGTCATGGACAACTCAACAAGCGAGACTGGGTCGCTGAAGTCGGCTGTCGCGGTTTTTCGATTTTTGCTGCAGCGAGTCGCTGCCGGAGAACCCGACATCGAGGGCGTTGCGGCGGGTTTGGCCCACGCGCACAAGCAATTGTCCTGGACTCCGCCGACTTTCAAAAGCGGTGTGAACCTGCTCCGATGGGATCGATCCGAGTTGGTTATGGCCCGTATGCGCGACGAGGTAGCGACCCTTTAGCCGTGGCCGGCTTTGTTGCGTGGCATTTCGCCCACGTCGCGTCCTTCCCGAACGATCCTGGTAGCGGAACATTGAACGCTAGTTGACGCCGAGAAAGCATATGACCGTTTCACGACTGCGACGCCTCGTGACCCAACTTGAGGAGCAGGCCCCCACAATCGAAGAACAAGTCGCGGCCATGTCGCCAGAAGAGCGTCGCCAGCGTCTGATCGAACTCATCGAAATTGCGAAAGCACGCAAGGCAGCAATTGACGAGGCACTCGCAAGCGGCGATCCCAAACGCGTGCGCTGGGCACGTAAAACGCAACGCGAGCTAAAGGGTGGCGCTCAGACTGAAGCGCGTCGCGCGGAGGTCGACAAATTGATTCAGGACGTTAGAGACCGACTCGCCTCGCGCCAAGCGGATTCGACGGACGAGCCCATCGTTGGTGTTACATGAGACTCAAGTCCCGACTTCGGAAGATCGAATTGGTACTCGCGCAGCCGCCTCCGACATGCGATTGCCCGTGGCCCCTCATGCAGTTCGAGCTGCCGGACGGCTCTCACTACCCGCCGCTGCCGCCGTGCCTGCGCGGACGATGCCCGGAAATCAGACTACCGGGCGAACCGCCGCAGGTTCGGACCATCGTCCTCGGATATGCTCGTTACCCCGATGGCAGGAAGAACGACGGAGTCAACGACGTTGGGCCTAGTGCCTTCCGCGCTTGGGACCAGGAAACCGATCGCCCGCGCCTTCGCGTGATCGTCTGGCGCGATGAGGATGGCCGGCTGCGGTATCACGGACCTCCGCGCTGGTGGGAAATGGACGTCGAATATCCGCGGATCATGAAAGGCATCGGCGTCCCGGAAAGCGATGAAGTAATGATCGAGGAGTTGCGACGCACCGACGACACGCCGCCGCTTGGGTCCGCGTGTTACGGGAGGACCGACGATGAGCCTTCGCACGCGGATTACCAAGATTGAGCGATTGCAGGCGGCCGACGCAAAGCTCCACGCCGCTATTGAGACGGAAATGACGCGGATTCGCGCCTGGCCTGACGGGCAGCGTATCATTGACTCGGTCATCGCTGAGATCCGAGGATCGGGTCCAAATGGCCAACCAAATCCGGTTTCAAGGGACGAATGGAAATGAGACTCGCCCAAAGGTTATTGCGACTGGAACAACAGGCCGGACCTGCGGAATGCCCCGGTGAATTTGATCTGCAGATCGTTTGCGTGGAAGAGGGAGCGGAGCCGGTGATTCCCGATTCGATTTGTCGGAAGTGTGCGCAACCGACGAGTCAGCACAGTCCGTCCGCGCAAGCATCGCGAATCGTTCAGATCGTTGAGGGCGTGGATGAAGCAGCCTACACCGGCGTCGATTCTGACCGCAACACTAAGCTATCGACGTAGGCATCTAAATCGAACGTGGACGGCGCTATCATGCGACAGGTTGATGTGGCCGTGGTCGGCGGCGGAATCGTCGGGCTGGCGGCCGCATACCAATTCACGCGGCAGTTTCCCGAGCGGCGCGTGGTCGTGCTCGAAAAGGAAGAGGCCGTTGCCTCCCACCAAACCGGCCACAACTCCGGCGTCCTGCACTCGGGTATCTATTACAAGCCCGGTTCCCTCAAGGCGATCAATTGCCGTGCCGGCAAACAGGCAATGGAATCCTTTTGCACGACCGAAGGTATTCCATTCGAGACTTGCGGCAAGGTCATCGTTGCCGCCAATGAAACCGAGTTGCCAGCATTAGACCGGCTGTTCGAGCGCGGTCAAGCCAATGGAGTACATTGCGCAATGATAGGAGTCGAGCGCCTCAGAGAATTGGAACCGGAGGCGGCTGGCGTGCGTGCGATCCACGTCGCGGAGACCGGCATCGTCAATTATCGGCAAGTATGCGACCGATTCGTTCTCCGAATCCGCGAGCGGGATGGGCAGGTGCTCACTCGCGCCCGTGTCACAGGTTTGTCGCAAAAATCCAGCGGAGTAATAGTTCACGGCACAGTCGGCGATGTCGAGGCGCGCTACGTTGTCACCTGTGCCGGGTTGCATTGCGATCACGTCACGGCTTTGAGCCGGCAGACGCTAGACGCCAAGATAGTGCCATTTCGGGGCGAATATTTTGCGCTCAAGCCGGCGGCACGCCGGTTGTGCCGTAACCTTATCTACCCGGTGCCCGATCCCAAGTTTCCGTTCCTGGGTGTTCACTTCACGCGAATGATTTGCGGTGGCGTGGAGTGTGGCCCCAACGCTGTGCTGGCATTCGCTCGCGAGGGTTACAGAAAGTCGGATGTCAACATCGCTGATCTGGCCGAAACCTTGACCTACTCCGGATTTCTTAAAATGGCGCGCAAGCATTGGCGCATGGGCCTTGGCGAGGTTTGGCGATCTTTCAATAAGAAGGCGTTCGTCCGTGCTCTTCAGCGGCTTGTGCCGAACATTCGCGCGGACGATTTGTCGTCCATTCCGGCCGGCGTGCGCGCACAGCTGGTTGCCCGCGACGGCAGCTTGGTCGACGAATGGGTCATCCGTGAAAATACGCGAGTTATTAACATCGGCAACACGCCGTCGCCAGCCGCCACCGCGTCCCTCAACATCGGCAAGCTGATCGTCGAACGCTTAGGCGCCCGTTTCAGTTGACTGGAGACTCGCCATGTCCGCTGCGGAAACGCGAACGTATCCAATAGAGCGATTGCACGAGTTCTCAAAGCGCGTGTTCGAATCATTCGGCGTACCGGCTCCCGATGCCCACCTGGCCGCGGACGTGCTCGCCACGGCTGATTTGCGCGGCATCGATTCGCATGGCGTGGCCCGCCTCCATTCCTACTTCGACATGCTCGCCTTGGGACGGATCAACCCACGCCCAAGTCCCAGCATCGTCCGCGAAACACCATCGACCGCCACATTTGACGGGGACAACGGCCTGGGTCTGGTTATTGGCCCGAAGGCCAATGCCCTGGCGATGGACAAGTCGCAGGCGGCCGGTTCAGGATGGGTAAGCGTCCGCAATAGTAACCATTTTGGGTTGGCCGGGTACTACCCACTCCAAGCGCTGAAGCGCGATTTGATCGGCTGGGCCATGACCAATTCGACCAGTCTCGTGGCCCCGCTCTGGGGCGCAGAACGGATGCTGGGCACCAACCCCATCGCGATCGCCTTTCCAGGAAAGCTGGAACCGCCGATCGTTATCGATATGGCAACCAGCGCCACGGCCTACGGAAAGATAGAGATCACCCTGAGAGCCGGAAAACCGATCCCCGATGGTTGGGCGTTGGACCGCGACGGCCAGCCAGCTACCGACCCTCAAAGTATGATCGATGGCGGTGCCATGATACCCCTTGGAGGCGACCGAGATCACGGCGGCCACAAAGGTTACTGCCTTGCCACGATGGTTGACGTTTTGAGTTGCGTGCTGAGTGGGGCCAACTGGGGGCCGTTTGCGCCGCCTTTCGCCCTTCGCCAGGAAATCCCGGGCAAGAGCGTAGGCAAAGGCATCGGCCACTTCTTCGGTGCCATGCGGATCGACGGCTTCATCGACGTTGACGAGTTCAAATGTCAGATCGACGCGTGGGTGAGAGTTTTTCGAGCCAGCAAACCGGCGCGCGGCTCGCCTGGTGTGCAAATCCCTGGTGATCCCGAGAGGCTAGCAGAGTTGTACCGGCGCAACAATGGCGTGCCGCTTGCTGCGGCGGTGGTCGCTGATCTGCAGGACATTGCAGTCCACACGCGGATTCCATTTGAGTGATGCGTCGGTGCCATTCCAAGCCCACATTCGCTTTCGCTCCCGATTCGCCATCATTACAGAATGGACTCAAATCACACGGAGTGTGTCCATTCTTGATCCGACGAGTACGACAAAGGCTCAATGCCCAGCGCCATCTTGCGATTCGGATTCGTTACCTCGATCGCCTTCGGATTTTTCGAGCCGTCGACCGTGAACTGGCCCTCGTCGTCGGCCTCATCGCGGACGTGGATTTGCATAGATTTCGACATCTTTCATGCTCGGCGATCAGCGTCTAGAATCAATCCGGGCAATATTCTGAAAAAATACTGCGTTCTGGCCGGGGAATTCTGCCAGTCCTCGCATCCCTTATACCAGAGGCCACGATGCCGCGGCAGTTCGAGGCTTCCAAGGAAAAGTTGGAACATTACCGAGCGTATCTGCGATTGCTGGCTCGACTCCAGTTGGACCAGCGCCTGCAGAGCAAACTCGACGCTTCGGATTTGGTTCAGGAAACGATGGTGCGAGCTTTTGGCAAGCTCGACCAATTCCGCGGGGACACCGACTCGGAATTCGTGGGCTGGCTGCGAATGATATTGGCCAACACCCTGAAGGAAAAAGCTCGCGAGTTCGCCACGGAGAAGCGCGACCTGGGTCGCGAGAGGTCGCTTGAAGCCCGGCTTGAAGAGTCATCGGGTCGATTGGAAGCGTTTTTGGTCATCGATCAGTCATCGCCCGCGCATCGGGCGTCTCGCCAGGAAGACCTGATGCGCCTTGCCGACGCGCTGGAGCGATTGCCCGAGGACCAACGGCGCGCGGTCGAACTGAGATATTTGGTCAATTGCAAAGCACTTGAGGTGGCCCGGGAAATGGGGCGCTCGGAAAAAGCAGTGGGCGGATTGATCGCTCGCGGACTTGAAAATCTACGAAAGTATCTCGAAGACCAAGACCAGGCATGATCACCGATTCCCATGAACTTCCTGTTTTGGAGCCAGACCTCGGCGAGGTTATCTTTTCCTGTCTTCAGGAACTCGAGGCCGGCCGTGAGCCCAATCGCGAGCAACTTGAAAGAGACTATCCGAAGTTTGCCGCCGAGCTAAGGACCTTTTTCCTCAATCAGGATCGGGTCGAGAAACTCGCCGCTCCCTTGCGGTCGATCGTGCGGCCAAGCGATACGAGCCGAGAGTCAATTGAAAAGACTCTGATCGGCGGCGCCGATCAACTGCGGTTCGGCGCGAACCGCGCCCTGGGCGATTACGAGTTGCTTTCCGAAATCGGCCGCGGCGGCATGGGAGTCGTATATCAAGCACGCCAGCGTGGGCTGAACAGGTTGGTTGCCCTGAAACTGATTGGCGCTGGCCAACTCGCGTCAGACAGCGAGAAACGACGGTTCCGCGCCGAGGCGGAGACGGCTGCATCGCTTGACCATCCGCACATCATCCCTGTGTATGAGGTCGGAGAAGTCGACGAGCAGCTGTTTTTCAGCATGAAGTACATCGAAAGCGGCAGCTTGAGCATCAAGCTGGAACGCTTCAAGGCCAACCCTCGTTTTGCCGCTCGTTTGCTTGCGACGCTGGCACGCGCCGTCCATTTTGCACACCAGCGCGGCATTCTTCATCGTGATCTTAAGCCCGGCAACATCCTTTTGGATGCAGACGATTGTCCCTATATCACGGACTTCGGCTTGGCCAAACGCTTGCAGGCTTCGAAAGAGGCCAGCGAAGTGGATCTATCGCGATCGACCGACATGATTGGTTCGCCGCTGTACATGGCGCCTGAGCAAGCGTCCCCGGCACGCGGCCCCGCGACAACCGCTACCGATGTCTACGGACTCGGAACCATCCTTTATGCCATGCTGGCGGGCCACGCTCCATTTCGAGCGACAACGGTACTCGAAACATTGGACTTGGTGATGCGCGGCGACCCGCCGCCGTTGAGACCGATCAATCCATTAGTTGATCGTGACCTGGAGACAACTTGTCTGAAGTGTCTCGAAAAGGATCCGTCACGTCGGTATTCGTCCGCCGAAGCACTGGCCGAGGATTTGGATCGGTTCCTGGACGGCAGGCCGATCGTCGCTCGGCCGATGCCGGCATGGGAGCGGCTCAGGAAATGGGTGCGGCGCAAGCCCGCACATGCGACTCTGGTTGTGGTAAGTATGGCTTTGCCAATCGTCGGCGTTGCCGCCGTTTTCGTTCACAACGCTCGTTTGCAAAAATCGGCAATCGAGGCAACCCATCATCAGGTGAAAGCCCGACAGTCTTACCAGCGAGCGCGCGACGCGCTTGGAGCGATGCTCAGGCAATTCGACGGCGTTCATCCTGAAGAGATACCGCAGCTTCGGGAACTTCAGCGCCGTCAAGCCGAGAAAGCGCTTGAGTTCTACGAAAGCGCACTTGCAGATCAAGACGATCCCGACCCGGCAATCCGTCGCGACACGGCGTTCGCCTGTAAATGCGCGGGAGATCTCCGCGCGTTGCTCGGTCGACCCGAACAGGCCAAGGAGAACTACGAACGGGCGATAAACCTCTTTGCGGGATTGCCCTCCGAGGAAATGAATGCCCCGGACTGCCTTTTCCAACTGGCCTACTGCTATAACCATTTGGGATTGCTCGCCAACAACGCCCGACGATGGAATGAAGCCGAGGAGCACCACTGTCAGGCCCTCCGCATTATCGAGGCCAAAGTCCGGGAAACCCCCAGCAGCGTGCAGTGGCGCGCCGCCGCGGCCGAAAGCGAGCATTTCCTAGGCGCTTTACTTCAAGTCAGTGGAAAATCAGGCGACGCCGACCGGCACCTTCAGCGGTCCGCGGCCATTCTCGGCGACTTGATCGTGGCAAAGCCGGCCGAAGAGAATTACCTGGTTAACCTGATTGACACCGAAATCGATTTGGCGATTATTCGCCAGTACTCGGACCGGCCCGCCGAAGCACAACGATTATTCGAACAAGCCAAACGCCACGCCAATTCGCTGATCGACGCACATCCCTCGAAGGGTCAATACACGCTTTCGCTTGTGGCCTTGTACTCCAACTGGGGATTATTGCACTTGCAGACCGGGCAACTCAGTGAGGCGGTTGCCAAAACCACGAAAGCGATTGAATTAGCCGAGGTTTTTCTAATTCGCGAACCAAATCACGTGGTCGCCCGGCTCCAAACGCGTAATGCTCACGGTGCCCGTGCCCAGGCTTATGAGGCGCTTGACCGTTGGGCTGATGCCGTTCCTGATTGGGACAGGGTCGTCAAGTTGGAAGGTGATGCAGGTGACTGGGAACACCGCGTATTGCGAACTCGAGCGATGACTCGCGCGGGAATACATGCCGGGGCGATTGCCGAGGCGAAGTTACTGGCAAACGACTCGAAGCTCCCGCTCATTGGGCAGTACGATTTGGCTTGCGTTTTGGCATTGGCCTGCGGGCAGGTGCAGGGGGACGATCGCATCAACGCCGCCGAACGTCGATCGCTGTCCGAGGAGTACGCCACTCGAGCGCTCGCTCTGCTCCGCCGACTATCCGACCAGGGTTATTTCAACGATGTGGATCACGCGAAGAATTTGTCCACCGACGCGGATTTGAAATCATTGCGCGAGCGAGCCGACTTCAAGGCGCTCGTGCCGCGACCGGACCAGAATCGCAAAAGGTCTGACTAACCCATAACGATCCCAACCGCGGTCACGCGTTGTCGCATGCCGGCGCTCATCGTGCGCGCTGTGCTGAGTCAGTCGTTCGTTTTCATCGTTTTTCTTCCTATGGAGCGTTGTCATGTCTCTTATTCGTCGGCCGAGTCGGTGGAATCATAAGTCCCGCACCATTCGCCGCAATCGACCCCTGTTCATGGAGCGACTCGAGGATCGGTGCGTCCCGGCCACGGTAACATGGACAAATCCTGGTAGCGGCAGTTGGGACAATACGGCGAACTGGAGCACGGGGCAGCTTCCTCAACCCGGCGACGACGTGGCCATTAGTACGGCAGCAGCCGCCGCAATTAGTCTGACATCAGGCGACAACATATCGGTCGACAGCCTGACCCTCGGCGTAAGCGACACGTTCACGATCGCTCATGGGAGCTCGCTAAACCTCGCCGCTTCCTCCAATTTGAATGGATTCCTGATCGACAATGGGCAGATTGACGTCAACGGCGGAACTCTGCAAATCGCCGGAGGCAGTGTCGCGACCGGCTCCATCAATGTCGCTGGTGGCGCGCAATTGTTGTTCGCCGGCGTCAATACTCGAACCGTATTCGAGTCGGGAGCATCAATCACCGGCGCGGGGACTGTCCAGCTAAACGGCTCGCGCGCCGAGTTCGTGCCCGGTTCCACGTACACGGTAACCGGTACGACCGACATCGCGGGGGGCACTCTCGTCCTGAATGGCAACGCGACAATCGGCACCCTCATTGAGTCGAGCGGACAACTCGATGGCGCCGCGACCGTCGCAGTGACGGGATCGACGACGTGGACCGGCGGAGTAATGGCGGGGCCGGGGAGCACAGACGCACAAGGCGGACTCGTGTTGGGTGTCTCGGGCGCTGCCAACAACAGCGATGAGATTCTGGCGGGTCGGACACTGATCAATGAGAGCGCCGCGACTTGGTACGCCAAGAACTCGCTGACTCAGGAAGAGAGCAGCACGTTTGAAAACAGTGCAACCGGCACGATCACCGTCAACGGCTCCAATGGGTGGGCGGTCGACAGCGTCGCCAACGATAAGACCGGCTCTTTTGACAACGAGGGGAATCTGGTCGTGAATGCTGGAATCGGCACGACGACGACTCTCCAAGTATCTTTCAGCAACAAGGGAAATGTCGAGATCAACAGCGGCACTCTGGACCTGGGCCAGAATGGAACAATCGGAGGCAGTATTGACGTCTCGGCTGGCGCCACGCTGCAACTGGCCAATGCCAATCGCTTGTTCTTCGTGGTAAATCCCGGCGCCAGCATCAGTGGTGCGGGCGCGGTCGTCTTCGGTGCTACCTCGGCCGTCAGTTTCGCGGCCGGCAGCACCTACGATGTGACAGGAACGACCACAGTCAATGAAGGAAACGATGCGGCCAACGTCATTGTGTTCAATGCCGGAAGCACCGTAACGTCATTAGGCGGCTTGACAATCAGTTCTGGAAGCGTCGATTTCTCAACCGGAAACACAATCACGGCGGCCAGCCTCACCGAATCAGGCGGAACTCTCAAGGGCTCGGATTCCGTGGTCGTGACGGGAGTGACGACCTGGACTGGCGGCAACATGTCCGGTTCAGGAAAAACCACGGCCTCGGGAGGACTATCGCTGGGACTCAACGATGGCTCCGACCACGCCGAGAATCTCGACGCGCGGACCTTCGTCAACGCCAATCAGGCGACATGGATTGGGTCGGGACAACTGAAAATTGATGCCGGCGGCCAGTTCATCAATCAAGCCGGGCAGACCTTCACTATTCAAAATTCATTTACGACCGCGAGTGGAAAGAGCGCCACGGCTACCACCGATAGCGGATCGGGAACCCAGCCCAGCGGACTTTTTGACAACCAGGGTAAGTTGATGGTTCAAGGCGGCGTCGCCAACATGGATTCCCGGTTTAACAATGAGGGCCAGGTGGAGGTCAGCTCCGGCATCTGGGAATTGGTGGGAAATGGCGTCTCCAGCGGAACCTTCGTCGTGGACAGTGGCACCACGATCAACCTCAACAGCTTTTACAATGGCGGCAGCGGCAATCAACTCCCGCCGGTCAATCTCAGCGGCGCCGGCACCAAGACCTTCAACAATGGCAGCAACGTTTCACCCGCCATCGTCTCCGGCGGCAACCTCGTGATCCCCTCGGGATCGCCGTCCGTGAAGTTCTGGCTTTCTCAAGGCAACACCACCGTCAGCAGTTTGACCTTGAACGCCGGGGCATTTCTCGTTGTGAACGGGACGCTGACGGTCACCGGCCAAATGACATGGACCAGCGGCTACATCGCCGGTCCCGGCAAGATCATCGCACAAGGCGGCCTGACACTTGGTCAGGCGAGCGGTGGTTCGATCTCGCTAAACGGCGCCACACTCGTCAACGCCGGCACCGCAACGCTTTTCGGACAGTCGACCTTGAACCTCATCGACGGAGCGCAGCTGATCAATCAAAAGAATGCCACGTTGAACCTGCAAGGAGGCGGCAACGATGCAACGGGCGACGGCACCGGCAATTTGATCAACCTGGGAACCATCGATGCGGCCGTCGGTTCGTCAAGCACCTACTCCGTCTTTTTTACGCCGATGTTCAACTCGGGCAGCATCTCGGTAACTTCCGGCACCCTCAACCTGTTCGGTGGCGGCGCGGCCACCGGCAGTTTCAGCGTCGCGAAGGGCAGCACTTTGGGATTTGGCCATGACGGTCCCTGGTATTTCAACTCGGGCTCAAGCATCAGTGGCCCGGGAAACATCACCTTCCAATCCGACGGCTGGTCCGACACCTTCGCGTCTGGCAGCACGTTTGATATGAGCGGCGCGACAAACGTATCGGAAACGGTAATATTCGCCGCCGGCAGCAACGTCGCCGACCTCGGCGCACTCGCCTTTTCCGGCAATGCATTTGTCAATCTCAGCAGCGGCTCGACCGTGACCATGACAAGCTTGAATCAGTCCGCAGGCGTGTTGTCAGGCAGCGATACACTCGACGTGACCGGGCAGACGACCTGGACCGGCGGCACCATGAGCGGCACGGGCACGACGGTCGCCGAGGGCGGGCTTCAGGTTGGGACCTCCGGCACCTCGCAGACTGAGTTTTTGCTAGTCCGGACCATGATCAACTCCAGTTCGGCGGTCGTCGAAAGTAAGGACACTTTCATTCAGTCTGACAACAGCACCTTTATAAACACCAACGTCGCCACACTGTCGATCCAAGACAACGTCAACTGGAGCGATGACCATACCAGCGTCATCGCCAACGACGGAACGATCACTGTCGCCGTCGCATCGCAAACCAAGGCCCTTCCCGATCTCGACAACACCGGCTCGGTGCAAGTTGCACAAGGAAATCTACTTTTGGGAGGCGGCGGGATTGCGCGAGGCACCTATTCCATCGCCGCCGGCGGCACCATGACCGAAGGAACGGACGCCATCAGCCCCATATCGGTTGCCTTCCCCCTTACCTTTACGGCCAATGGTTGGAACGCGACGTTTTCGGGAACCGCCAGCGACGCCAGCGGCAGCGGACTCGCCTCCGTCGGCCTTAGTTTCTTCGATGGCAAGCACTATTTCGACGGCACGGCCTTCGAAAGCTCAAGTCCGGTTTATGTGCCGGCGATCCTGAACGGCTCTAACTGGACGCTAGAGACCCCGGTCAGCATTTTCAGCAACGATACTGTGTGCACCGTTGCGAGCCGGGCCTTGGATGAGCAGAGCGGAGTCGAAACCTCAACAATTACATCGCTGGTTTTGGCCCAGTTCTTCAAAATCAATGTGTCGATGACCGCGCCACAAGACGGCACGGCGACCAATAACAACAAGCCAACCCTTTCGGCGAACGCATCGGAAACCGGCGGCACAGGCCTCGCCAGCGTCCAATTGCAATACAGCAGCGACGGCGGAAACACCTGGAACAACGCCGGCCCAGCCCAGACCGCGAGCCCATTCACCTACACCTTCCCGACCAGCCTGCTCGACGGCACCTATGAAGCCCGTGCCATCGCGACGGACAACGCAAACAACAGCGCGACGTCGTCGGTCGTTTCATTCCAAATTGATACCGTCGCCCCAATAGTATCGATGACCGCGCCCGCCGAGGGCAGCGCCACGAACACGACGCCCACGCTCACGGCGACGGCATCGGATAACAGTGGCGGCAGTGGACTGGCGAACGTGCAGTTCCAATACAGCAGCGACGGCGGAAATACCTGGAACAACGCCGGATCGCCTGAAACAAACTCGCCGTTCAGCTTTACCTTCACGAACCCCCTGCCCCTTGGTCATTACGAAGCACGCGCGATCGCAATGGACCGAGCTGGCAATACCACAACTTCGTCGCCTGTCTCGTTCTTCGTGGACACGACGATTGTGAATGTGACCATGACCGCGCCGACGAACGGCACCATCACCAATATCAACAAGCCAAAGCTCTCGGCCACAGCGACCGCAAATCCCAGCAAGAATTTGGTCAACGTGCAGTTCCAAATCAGCAGCAACGGAGGCACGACGTGGAGCAACGTCGGCCCCGCGGAAACGGTCGCGCCATTCGCCTATACCTTCACGAGCCCTCTCCCGGACGGAAATTATCAAGCTCGAGCCGTCGCCACCGACAACCTTGGCCATCTAACGGCTTCGAGCCCGGTCTCGTTCCTCGTCGATACGACCGCCCCCAGCGCAACGATGACCTCTCCGGTCACAGGCACCATCACCAAAATCAATAAGCCGACGCTATCGGCCAACGCCTCGGACACGCTCGGCGGCAGCGGCTTGGCGAGCATTCAATTCCAGTACAGCCCCAACGGCGGCGCGACTTGGTATAGCGCCGGCTCGAAAGAAACGGTCGGACCATTCAGTTACACGTTCACTTCGAGCTTGGCCGACGGACACTACCAGGCCCGCGCCGTCGCTACCGACAAAGCCGGAAACAGCGCTCCCTCGCCGGTCGTATCCTTCACCATCGACGCAACCGCGCCGACGGTTTACATGACCGCGCCGGGAAACGGCACCATTATCAGCAATAACAAACCTTCCCTCACCGCAATCGCTTCCGATGCGACCAGCGGACTGGCTAGCGTGCAATTTCAATTTAGCACCGACGGCGGCAAGTCCTGGAATAACGTCGGAGGGCCGGAATCGGCTGCACCATTCAGTTACACCTTCACCAACCCGTTGGCCGATGGTCCGTACGATGCCCGCGCGGTTGCGATCGACAATGCCGGCAACACGACGACCTCGGCCGTCGATGCATTCGCCGTGAAATTCGTCCCCGCCTCACCGACTTTGACCATCACGCCCGGCGGGACCGTCGCACTTGGAAGTGGAAATAAGCTGACCGCTTCTGTCGTCCTGGCGAATGGCTCGACCCCCGGCGGGACAATCACCTTCACGCTATTTGCTCCCGATGGCAAGACGGTTGTGGACACCGAGACGGTCCCCGTCAACGGCAACGGCACCTACAAGACGCCGGCTGGCTATCTACCCACCGCCGCCGGCGCTTATCAATGGCAAGCAGCCTATTCCGGCGATAGCTCGAACAAACCCGCGACCAGCGTCAAAGCGACCGAATCCGTCACCATGGGTACTCCGACGATTACCCCGACACCTGGTGCGACCGTGGTCTTGGGTACCGGCGCCCGCATGAGCAGTTCGGCGACTCTCGCCAGCGGTTTCAACCCGACGGGGACAATTACCTTCGTCCTCCATTCGCCGGCCAGCACGGCCGTGGACACGGAGAAAGTCACCGTCACGGGCAATGGCGTGTACAGCACGGTAAACGGTTTTGTGCCCACGATCGCTGGGACCTATCACTGGGTCGCCAGCTACTCCGGCGACAGCAACAACAAAGCGGTGAGCAGTCTGCCCGCGAATGGAGCCGAGGTCGCTGTCGGCGCAGGAGTCACCGTCGTCGGTTCGAATCTGTATCTTGTTGGCGGCAGCGGCGCCGACGCGATGCAGGTTGTCCCGGCCGGCGCCAGCGCGACCGGCAGCACGGGCGTCACCTTGAGCGGCGTGCTGAACGGCGTGGCTGTTGCGAAGACCTATTTGCAGTCATTCACAAACGTCCTTTACTACGGATTCGGCGGCAACGACACCCTGCAGATGGCGAACAGTTTGACCATCGCCACAGCCGCCAACGAAGGAGATGGCAACGACTACATTCAACTCGGCAGCGGCAACAACAGCATTTTTGTGGGCAACGGCAACGATTACGTTCAAGCCGGCACCGGCAATAACGTGATCGTGACCGGGAACGGCAACGATTTTATCCAAGCCGGCAACGGAAATAACCTCATTGTCGCGGGACTCGGTCGGCACAACGTGGCAGTCGGCGACGGCAGCAACATCCTGATCGATGGCAGCGTGCAGCTGACGCAAAGCGGCGACTCGCTCGTCCAGATTCTCGCCGACTGGACAGATTTCGGCAGCCAGCCGAACAACGTCGCCAGCATCCGTTCGCGTTTGCAAGTCACCGACAACACCACCAACCCCAACGTCCTCATTGCCGGCGGCGGCCTCGACTGGTTCTGGGACACGTATGCCCAAGATACGACAAACATAAAAGGGTCGGATTTACTCAATTGATGGCGTCGTTCGCCGCCATTACGAAAATGGTTGCACGGTTGAAGGCACCGAGGAGCAATGTTGGCGCGGCATCAGATAAATCCGATTGCCCTCATGATGCGCATTCGCCTCGTCGAAAAACCGACTTCTGCGGACCTCGCTCGGCTGAAATCGTCGGTTGACGAGCGAACCGACTATCGATTGACGCGGTGATCGTTCATGCCGCTTTGCAACTTCAGCTCTTAAGCTAGTTGCCCAATCGCTGGCGACTCTCCAATTCGGTGGTGGCGGTCGACTTCGCCGGCATCTGCATTGTCTTAATTCGAACTGCCTGCCGCACGCGATGTGGACGGTCGAGGTGGTCAAGCTGCTTTTCGGCGCTCTCGCGTCTGTTAACCAAATGCCGAATTTCCGTCTTACCCAAACTATCAAGCGTGGAGTTAACAGCTTGCGCGACTTTTTTGGTTCGAGGAGTGTTACACTCGGGCGCCCGAGTGAGTCGCGAACCGGCGCTCTCTCGCTCTGACATTCGTTTGAGCGTTTGCCACAAGTCGCTGACAGCCAATCCGATTGCAGCGATTATGAGAAAAAGTCGCGCGCGTTGCCGAGAGCGCGAGTTCGAGGAGTGTTGCACACGGGGAGCTGACAGCGCAGGTAGCGGAAAGACCTGCCAATCCAGTTGACACCCAACGCCGAGAGCACCCGCTCCGCAGGTAGCGGAAAGACCTGCCAATCCAGTTGACACCCAACGCCGAGAGCACCCGCTCCCGGCGTTGTTCATTTTACGCCTACTTTTGTAGGGTTTTCGCGAATCGGGGCTGATTGGCCGCCTCGGCCTCGCTGCCAGAGAGCAGCGCCAAACCATCGAGTGCAACACTCTTCGAACTCGTTTTGGGCAAATCTCGCGCGAGAACTCTCCGACTCTCTCGCTGGCGCGTACCGGGCGGTTAACAGCCGAACGGGTTAACAGCCAATCAGCGCTTGACCGAAGCTATGCTGCGCCAGTTATTTATGTTGTCGACGTGACGACTGCGGACGATTTTTTGAAGCAACCAAGCGCAGTCGCCACTGAAACCGAGTCCCCAGAAGGCGGCATGGTCAGTGGTAATCTTCGCCTCGAAAAATCCTGGCGAGGAGGCCGTGTCGATAGAACTGCCTGCGAACACTTTCGAGAGGGATGAAATCCAGCGTGCCGACGACCCGATAGGAAACAAAGTTCGCGAAATTTTCCGAGCTATCGAAGTAACCATCCGGCGTGGTCACAAGCCAGTCCCGGCCTTTGTCGAGGCTGATGAGCCGACACAACTCCTTGCCGTCGGCTAAGTCCCAGATGCGAGCGGTCCCATCGTTCGAGCCCGTCAGCCCACGCTTGCCGTCTCGGCTCAATGCCACTGAAGTGACTTGGTCAGTGTGTCCCTCGCAGACTTGGATTTGCTTTCCCGTCTGAGTATCCCACAAGATCGCTGTTTTATCATCGGAACCGGTAAACATCTGATTGCCATTCCAGCTCAATGCCACGGAAGTGACACCACCGGTATGTCCGCGAACAGTCTGAACTTTCCGGCCGGTCTCCGCATCCCATAGGATTGCCGAAGGCTCAGGGGTGCCTATTAGTGCCCGTTGTCCGTCCGCGCTAAGAGCAACGCACCATATACTACTCGCATGCCCGTCGCTGGCAGGCACGTCGAATTTCTTGAGTTGCCGGCCGGTTTCAATGTCCCAAAGCATGGCAATTTCATCGTCAGATCCAGTCAGCAGGCGTTTGCCATCTGCGCTCACGGCGACCCACCTGAACGATAAGCGATCAGCCCCAAAAGTCCGAATCTTCTTGCCAGTCTGTGGGTCCCATTGAGTCGCCGCACTAACAAGTGATCCCGTGAAAGCGGAACGGCCGTCGCGGCTCAACGCAACACTCCAAATGCCGTCAATGTGGTTTGGAAAAACCTGCAGTTGCTTGCCGGTCTGAGCGTCCCACAAAAACACCGTGCGGTCCGAACTCGAACCTGTAAGCACGCGTTGACCGTCCGCACTCAATGCTACGCAACACATTCCGCACGTGTGTCCAGAAAAGATCCGAATTTGCTTGCCTAGCTGAGAATCCCAGAGAATTACAGGCCAATCACGTGAACCGGTGAGAATCAATTGGCCATTTGCGCACAGAGCAACTGAAGCGATCCCATCGCAGTGTCCCTGAAAAGTCTGCAGTTGCGTCCCAGATTGCGCGCTCCACAGTATCGCCGTTGAGTCGAAATATCCCGTGAGAACAGATTCGCCATCTTCGCTTAGGGCGATGGACCAAAGCGTTGACGCATCTCTGCGAAAGGTCCGGAGCTGCTCACCTGTCCGAACATCCCACAGGATCGCCGAGTCGTCTCGGGTTCCCGTGAGTACGCGCCTGCCGTCCGCGCTCACGCGAACAAAAGAAACGCCGTCAGCATGACCTTGAAAAGTCTGAAGCTTTTTGCCAGTTCGCGCATCCCACAGAATTGCCGAGCGGTCCAGCGACCCGGTAAGTACTCTCTGGCCGTCCGCACTTAGTGCAACCGAAGTGACCATTTCACTGTGTCCCCGGAACGTCCTGAGTTGCCGGCCAGTCTGACCGTCCCAAAGGATTGCTGTCTTGTCGTAAGTCCCGGTTAGTGCAAGTTTGCCATCCACGCTGAGAGAAACAGAAGTGATCTCGCCGCTACGGTCGGTGAATGTCTGGAGCCTCTTACCGCTCTGAGCATCCCAAAGAATTGCGGTGCCGTCCATCGCTCCAGTCAGTACTCGCAACCCGTCGCGGCTCAAGTCAACGGAATTAATCCGCTCGGTGTGCCCCTGATAGATTTGGATCTTGTTGCCCGACTGGACGTCCCACAGAATTGCCGAATGGTCATACGATCCCGTAAGCAAACGCTGACCATCTTCACTCAGGGTAACAGAAGTGATCCCCAACACGTGGCCATGAAAAGTCTGAAGTTGCCTGCCGGATTGGCCATCCCAGAGAATTGCCGTCTTGTCGTCGGAACCCGTCGCTATTCGTCGCCCGTCTTTGCTTATGGCAACTGCTTCAATCACGCCGCGATGCCCAGTCCTTACGACCAACTCCAGCTTCGGTTGGGTCACATCAGACGAATCGGAGTGCTGCTGGTCCGTGGGGAACAATAGGCCCCCCAAAGAACAGTTCCGCTCAAGAGCAGCGCCATCACCAAATACTTTTTCATCATCTGTTCCTTTGGCCCCCGTTCCGCCGGGGGACAATTGCCGAATTCCGCGGTGAATGCCGTCGCTCGAGCAACGATGAGAGAATGAATGAGGCACGACGCAGTAGCTCAATGCCCCGTCACCGATACTAGCCCCTCGACGAAGTCATTGCAACAAACGCGGCTTGAGGACCTTTGCCCAATGAATCAAGCGATCACAGTCAGTGTCGAATTGATTATCATGCGACACTTCCCACCCATTCCGGGTAGTTAACAGTTAGAGACATCGTTTTCCGCCAGACAGCCGGCTAGTCGCCAGGCGAAGGTCCCTGTGTGCGGTTCCGAACCCGGAGCCCCCATGCGCAACTTCGACCATCTCCTCCCGACAACCCCTGACGAATGCCAACGTGAACTGGCCCGCATTCTCGCAACGGCCCTGCTTCGCAAATTGAGACGAGTCCCAATTCCGCCCGGAGTAGCTACCGCCAAGAATCCTGAGAATTCCTCGTCAAATTGCCTTGAGCTTCCGGCCAACCCGAGCGTCACTGTCCGCACGGGTTGACGGTAAATGTCGGGTGAAATGGCGCCTTGCGTCCAACCAACGGGCTCATCGATGGACGGCTCCATTCATAATTGCTGGCTTTCGGGCGCGGATCATGAATACTAAAATCGCCACCATGCCCACATATGCGCCGACCGTAAGGTAAGCGCCGACCTTGGCAGAGGCATTTGAATAAGTCAGCAGCATGATTAGCGCCACACTCGAATGGCTCAGCCCGTAAGATGCGAGGACGAGCATAAAACTGGGTGGTGCCCGCCAAGCGTGTTTCGCTCGCAGCCAGCAGCAAACAATGACGCCTCCCGCAACAATAACTACGAGCCAATTCGGCATCGCGACGAACACAATATGACTATTCCAGGCCGTAATCGTACTGGACCAACCAATGAACGGGGCAATGTCGAACGTGAAGTCGTCTGCTACAACATCAAAAAGGCCGTTGTGGACTTTTCCCCAAGGCAGGAAAGAACTGACGAAAACGACAGCTGCGGCGATCGTGACCCCTACGGCGCATTTCTGTTCGGTTACCATGCTGGACGCCTTGCCGGCAAAAGTTACGTTGATGACTACTTCGAGTCTTGAGTGGTCAATCCTTCCGACTGACCGGTAGCCGAGCGACCTTGGCTCTGGCAGCATCGTAGCCGTCCGTCGAAAAACCCGATTGTTTGACCTTCGGGCGGGAACGGCGTTTTTCAGTTTATTTGGACATGACGGATGGCCCAGGCGTCGGGGATAAGATCACTAACATCAGCATTTGCGGTCCGGCCGGCTAGTTGGTCCATCACGTCACGGAGATACGACCGCGGAGTGAGTCATTGACGAGTCGCGCTGGCGCAGACACTCAGGAGCACCGAGGCCGTCTTCAACCCAGACAGCCGCCAGGTGCTCACCACTTCCGGCGACGGCACCGCGCGAATCTGGCCCGTCGATCCCTTGCCGCAGGCCCAAGCCCGCAAACCGCGCACAATCACCTTCGACGAACGCCGACGATTCGAAATCCACGATGAAAAATGAATCCATGCGGCGGCAACATTGAACAAGTCATGACGTCGACCTTGAACCAGGCGCGCATGTCCGTTTCTCAGCAACGCAGGAATACGGACCCAGATCACCAAGAGTGGGTGCATTCCGCATGTCAGGCTTCGGTGAAAGTGCGACCACTGCTAGCCCCGTCTAAATACCGACCTCTATCTTTCCTCGACGAGATTCCTCGCCGATAATCACTTCATCCTCATTAGCTTCGCCTGCAGCGGAATTGGGCCATGAACGCTTCAGACCGCGATGACACCCACGGCGGATCGGCCGAGCCAGATTCCGATAGACCGTCCCATTCGGCACCCACTTTACCCCCGCCTATCGACGGGTTTACCGCTCGCAGTCTCGCTGGAACATCCGATACCGTCACTTTACCGCCGGCACAAGATTCCACGGCGTCGGACAGCCTCGGTCCGTTGCCGGTCCTACCGGGCTACGAGATTCTGGCGGAATTGGGCCGAGGCGGCATGGGCGTCGTGTTCAAAGCGCGGCAATTCAAATTGAATCGCATCGTGGCGCTGAAGATGATTCTTGCTGGTCGCTATGCTTCACACGACGATTTGATTCGGTTCCTTGCCGAAGCGGAAGCCGTTGCTCAGTTGCAGCATTCGAATGTCATTCAGATTTTCGAGATCGGCACGCAAGCCGGACTGCCCTGGTTCAGTCTTGAATTCGCAGATGGCGGATCTCTCGCGGACAAAGTGCGTGCGAACCCATTGCCGCCCGTCGAGGCGGCCGTCCTCGTCGAGCAAATCGCCAAGGGCGTCCAGGCTGCCCATGATCGCGGCATCATCCACCGCGACCTCAAGCCCGATAATGTGTTGCTTACCTCGTCGGGCGTGCCCAAAGTCACCGATTTCGGACTCGCCAAGCGAATCGAAGGCGGCAGCGGCCTGACGCACACCGGTGCCTTGATGGGTACGCCCAGCTACATGGCACCGGAGCAGGCCGAAGGGGGAACCAATATCGGCGTCGCGGCCGATGTCTACGCTCTGGGCGGCATCCTGTATCGCTTGGTCACCGGCCGGCCGCCATTCCAAGCGGCGAACGCTCTAGACACGATCGTGCAGGTCGTCGGGGAAGAGCCTGTCGCGCCCTCGCGATTGCAAGCCAAGATGCCTCGCGATTTGGAAACGATCTGTCTGAAATGCCTGCGCAAGGAACCGGAGAGGCGTTACGCCAGCGCCGCGGAAATGTCGAATGACCTGCGCCGATTTCTTGACGGCCGACCCATTCTGGCCCGGCCCACCGGCAAAATCGATTCGGCCACGAAATGGGCGCGGCGACGGCCGGCGGCTGCCGCACTCATCGTCGTCATCGCGGCGGCGACTATCGTTTTCGCGGGCAGCGGAGCCTGGTTCAACTACAAGCTGAGGGTCGAGCGAAACGACGCCCGCAACGGCTGGTCCGAGGCCGATCGTCAGACCGCCATCGCTCGAGTTCAAGCCACCGAGGCGGACCATCAAAGAGATCGCGCCCAGCAAAGCTACGCAATTGCGCGCAGCGCTCTCGACCAATGCCTGGAAAAATTGCGCCAAGATCCACGTTTTCAGCAGGGCCAAATGGAGGACTTGCGCGTCACCTTGGAAAAGGTCGAGATGGAGTTTTACAAGCAGTTCACGGGTCTTCACGGCGACGAACTTTTATTTCGCACCGAGCGCGGCAAAGCCCTCGAGCGCTTGGCCGAGGTGACGTTTAGACTTTCTGGAGCATTGGACGCCATCGCTCCGGCGCAGGAAGCGAAAGCAGTCTTCGAGAAATTGGCGGCGGAAGAGCCGAACGATCGCGGCTACGTTGAGCATCTCGTTTCCGTCGCGAATTTACTCTCCATTCTTTACAGCAACTGCGGCCGGAGCGATGACGCCCGCGCCGCGCTCGACCAGATCCTCGAGCGCTTGACCGCGGAGGCCACACGGCATCCGGACGATCCGAACTGGCAAGACTCGTTGGCAGGCGCCCATTGCAATATCGCCAACTGGCTGGAGAGCGTGAATCGACTTGCGGACGCCATTCCGCATGCACGCAAAGCGATCGAACTGGAGCGCGCCGTTATCGCGACTCATCCCACATCCGAATTTCGAAAATCGCTCGCCGTGCAATGCCGAAGGTTAGGAATGCTTTTCAGTTATCAGGGAGCGGAGCCGCAGGCCAAAAATCCGTTCGAGGAGGCTGTTCGGGTGTTGCGCGAAGTGTTCAAAGAGCTTCCCGAAGACGAAACCGTCGTCGATGAACTTGCCAAGGCGCTCAACAGTCTGTCCGTTTGCAATCATGATCTTGGCCAACTGGACGAAGCCGCAACCCTGATCGACGAAGCGATCAAACTGAAATCGAAATTGATGGCACTCCACCCCAAGGTTCCTGAATACCGTTTGAGCCTGGCCACGAGTCTGAATAGCCAAGGCACTTTGGCTCTCGAGACGAACCAGCCCAAGCTCGCGGAAACGGCATTCCGGCGCAGCGCCGATTTCCTCGAACAACAACTCAAGGAAGCTTACTCGGAGCGCGAAGCGGGACTGCTCGGAGGCGTTTACTGCAATTTGGGTCTGCTCTACCAAAGGACGGAACCGAAGACTTCCATCGACTGGTTCGGCAAATCGGTTACGTGCTTGACCGATCTGTCAAAGCGGCCTGGACCAAAGCACCCTGTTGTCAAGCAGTTTCTTTTCAACGCCTTGGAAGGACGCGCCGCCACGCACATGATCTTGCAGAACTATGCCGAAGCAATTGCCGGTTTCGAGGCCGCGCTTCCCATTGCTCCGCCGCCGTCGCGTACCCAGGTTTTGTTTGCTCGGGCGCGATGCCAAGCTTTTGCGGGTAAGCATGCCGAGGCCCGCGCCTTCGTCGGCAATCTCCGAGACGGCAAGGATTTGCCGCCGTTATTCGTCTATTTGGCAGGATGCGTGTCGGCGCAGTCCGGAAAAGCAACAGAACAGGACGCGTCGCTCGATCCCAAGCAGCGCGAACAGCTTGCAATACAAGATTACGCCGCGGCCTTGACTTGGTTGAAGAGAGCGCAGAAAGCCGGGTACTTCGGCAACGCGGAAGAACGGGCTGACCTCGATTCCATCCTCGATCTCAAGCCGCTGCGCGCCGACCCCGAGTACCACAA
>Ga0207109_1050_pt2 | contig 27981 bp, 22 predicted proteins | sample Alteio_BWMinHeat_73_FD_153584 | JGI IMG/M metagenome (GOLD analysis project Ga0207109, IMG submission 153584) | Enriched cells from forest soil in Barre Woods Harvard Forest LTER site, Petersham, Massachusetts, United States -... | ecosystem: Environmental > Terrestrial > Soil > Temperate forest >... | reverse complement strand
CGGCAGCCTTCCTTCTTCATTCCCAGTTTGGCTAAGGCCTTGTTGCAGCAGATCATCACGCCGCGTCCGGTGGCTTCGCGCCGGCCGGCAGAGCCGCCCAACTCAATGGGCTTACCAGTGACGACCGCCGTAGTGGCTTCTCCCACGTGCATGGAGTAGGTGTCCATCACCCAGGCCATGGTCTGTTCATTGGTGCCAACGTCAGGGGCGGGCACGTCGCGTTCCGGTCCGAGCCAATCTGCCAACTCGGCGGTGTAGCGCCGGGTGAGCCGCTCCAGTTCGCCCCGCGACATTTTGCGCGGATCGCAGATGACCCCGCCTTTGGCACCACCGAAAGGGATATTGACCACCGCGCACTTCCAGGTCATCCAGGTAGCCAGCGCGCGCACTTCGTCAATGGAGACATCGGGGGCAAAGCGAATGCCCCCTTTGCCGGGCCCGCGGACGGTAGAATGGAGGACGCGGTAGCCAGTGAAGACTTCCAGTGTTCCGTTGTCCATCCCGATGGGGATGTACAGGGTGATCTCTTTGCTCGGGTATTTCAGATAGCGGTAGAGGCCTTGCTCGAGACCCAGTTTGTTCGAGGCGACTTCAAAACGCGCCTCGGCGTTCTGGTAGACATTCATCTCTTCGGGGACTGGCGCTTGCGGCATACGAACTCTCCTATGAAACGTTAACGATGCCTCTGTCCGCTTGAACGAGCAGGAACCGCCTCATCATCGCCGGCGATTTCGGCAAACGATGCAATCTCTATTCGCCCGAACCTGCACATTCTTCCTTGGGAAAGGATGTGAGGAATTCTCACGGATGCTTCGGCAACTCCAGCCGTGGTCTTGTCAAGCCAAGGAAGGTGAGATTCAGCGGTCTACCGTACCGCCAGACCCGCCATTTGGCCGGGGCGCCAGTATACGAACCTCTCCGGCCTGCTGCAAGAGACGGCGCAGAATCTTACTGTGGGTGCGAGCAGGCCCGTGGCTGGTGGTACAGACAGTGTCAGTAGTGAAAAATTACTGCAAGCGGAACTGGATGGTCACTGTCAAATGCATCGACACGGGTTTGCCATCGAGCGAGGCCGGCTGATATTTCCACTGGCGCAGGGCATCCATGGCCGCCTGGTGGAGCAAGGTCGGACCGGAAACAACTTTCATGGTGGTGACGTGGCCGACGGCGTCAATAAGAGCGTCGATACGCACGTCGCCGGAAACGTGCTGGCCTTTTGCCAGGGCGGGATAAACCGGAGAGACGGAAGAAATCAACTTTGCCGATTTTACGTCTCCGCCGACCGGAAGTGGCGGCGCGGCAGGCTGGGACGAATTCGCCGCCAACCCAGCGCCAAGCGCTCCGTCAGTAGATTCCGGCTGGTCGTTGGTAATCTCAAGTCCTGCTGCGCCTTGTCCGCCATCCTGAGAGTTTCCGCGCTGAGCCACCTTGGGAGTCGCGAGGCGAACTTCGCCTAGGGCGGACTTCTTCGGCTGCGGAGCCACAGGCTGAGACAGACCGGAAGCTTCCGGCAACGAATCGCTCTTCTGCGGATTGGGGATGACTTGCTTGTTGTTCACAGGCGAAAGGGTAGCGCCGGCAGGCTGGAGGCCGGCAGAATTTGCATTGGGATTCGTTTGCGAAGGGGAGCCGGCCGGGAGCGCCGAGGCAGTTTGTGCCGGAGAAGAGACTTGGAGCGCGGCATTCCCCTGAGGCTGCAGAGTCTCTGCAGGAACAGAAAGCGCGGGCGCCGGCTTCGTCGCCGCCGAGACGGGGCCGGAATGAATGCCGCTGGAGGGCTGACGGAAATACCAAACACCAGCGCCCGCCAAGAGCAGAGCACCCGCAGCGATCGCGGCGATGCGAAATCCTTTGCCGGACTTTCGGGAGCCGCTCTCGGCGACGGGCTCGTTGGCGTCGATGCTGAGCTCGCTGCCGAAGTTCGGGGCCTGTACTACGATTAAAGGTTCCTCGTTGACAGCGCCAGCGGCTTCGGAGGCAATCTCCTCGAGTGGCAGCTGTTCGGCGAGGCGCTTGGATTTTTCCCGTTCGATCAGCTCCTGGGTGGAAGCCGGCGCAGCGGCGTTGCGCGCCAGGGGCTCGAGCCAGGACGGGATCTTCATTTGTTCTTCGTCGAGCATCGATCTGCGCGGGGGTGGAGGCGCAATTCTGGCCGGCTCAGCGGGAGGTACGGGAGACGGCACCGACTCGATCTTCGCAACCTGCAAAACTTTTGCGGCGGCGTTAACCAGCTGAGGATTTACGACGACGGGAGCAGCCGGGAGATTCTGCGTGGGCTTGGCAGCAGGCTCTTCCACGAAAAGCATGTTGGAAAGCTGCGCCTGCAAGCGAGCAGTCTGCTGTTTCAGGGCTTCGGTTGCCGGATCGATTGCAGGAGATGCCGGCGGCGGAACTTGCGAGGGAAGATTGGGTTCGGGCGCCTCAAATAGGCTCGCCACATCGACTGCGGGAAGAACCGTGGAGACTTGCGATGGTTCGGCAAAGATGGAAGCGGGGGCTTCGGGGTTGCGCGGCAAATCAAATGTCGAGGAGATGGGAGAAGAGGGTTTGACGGGAGGAGCATCCACCGCCAAATCCGGCATCAGGGAAGCTGGAGTGGCGGGCACGTGCGCAACCGGTGCAGGTGGTTGCGGGGCCACAGGTGCGGCGATTATCGGCGCAGGCGGAGCGACGAATTTGGATTCGGAAAGTTTGGGCTCGGGATTTCTGACGGCGATAGGAAGAGGAGCCGGTTTCTGTTCAGTAATTTTGGGTGCAACGTTTGCAGCGGGGGGATCGATTTTGGGAGCGATGGGCCGCAGAGCCGGGGGCGCGACTGTTGCCACTGGAGAACCCACAGCAGGCAGCGAGTTGACGACAGGCTGAGAGGAAGGGCTGAGGCGATCACCGGGGAAACGCATGCCCCAGAAACCGACGACGGACTCAGTGAATTCGAGTTCCACGTAGCCGCTGACGTTGCGGTAGTTCTTGGATTTGACGACCTGGCAGACGACTTCCTTTTTTGTTTTTTCGTTGGTGAGGAAGAGCAGCTGGCCCGGGGTTACGGAGGAGGCCAGGCGAATGACAGCACCAGAGCCGAAGATCAAAACGGTCTTGGTGGTTTCGGAGAAGGGTTCGCGCTTGTCGCTGCCTTCGACGGTGCGAGCGCCGTTGACGCTAACGGGCACTTCAAGGGCGACGGGCTGAGGCTTAACGGCGTTGTCTGCGGGAACGGGGGCGGTGGACGAGGGACGCGGCGCAGTTTCGGATGTGGCGGATAAAAGTTCGTTTTCTTTGGCGATAGGTGCCATGGATGCTCACTCGCGAAACAAGATTTTTGTTGTTCGCACTGCACAGACGGAGTTCCCCGCGAACATCTATATGTTCTGCTTGGGGTGAGCGAGCCAGCCATAGTACGCGCGTACCAGCGTGCGCGTGGAAACACTGGCCTAAAGGACAGGGGGGAGGTGGAACAACAAACTTGTCTAGCGAGGGAGAGGGGGCGTGAATCTTTCGTCGATTTCGACCTGGTAGCCGGTGACGAGCTTGTTGGTTTCGTTAGCCATGCCGATGACGGCTTGAAGTTCCTGGAACATGGCGTCGGTCATACCTTTGGCGAAGGCGGAGGCGGTGTGGGAAGCGATGCAGTAGTGGCAGTTGTTGGTGACGCTGACGGCGATGTAGAGCAATTCCTTGGTGAGCGGATCGAGCGTGCCGGGGGCCATAATCTGTTTAATGCTTTCCCAGGTGCGCTTGAGGAGGGCAGGATCGTGGGCAATGGCCTTCCAGAAATTATTGATCCAGTCGGTCTTGCGCGTGGCCATGATGTCGTCGTAGATGGCGCGAACTTGCGGGGTGGCGTCCTGGTATTCGATGAGGCCGAAGGTTGACATGAGCACTCCCAATTCAGGCGAATGAGAACTGCGAAAACGTTAACAGGAAGCGAAAGCGGGTACCAGATGGAATGCGCTAGCGGGAAGAGTTGCAAGTACACTTGCGCCAGGAGAGACGGTCGGAAATGCAGGAATTTCCTGTATTAAAACGATATAATGCGCGTCTGAGGGCGGCGCTTGCAAAAGGCGCGGCGTCACTTTTTCTCCTGTGAAGGAGGCACCGCCATCATGGTCATCGAGACTCCCCTTTTTACGCTCGCCCGTCTGCCAGACAGAAGACCCTGGATGTTCGTGGTTTTGGCGAGTGCGCTTTTTTTCGCTAGTAGCGTGGGGGCGCAGACCGTGCGTGTTGATATCACGCCGGCGCATGCGGTCAAGTTCGATCCAGATCAGGCACTGGGGAGTTCGATGGACATTCTGCCGGCGAATCAAATCGACAGGGTTTACAGCGAGGCGATTTTGAAAGAGTCGCTTTCGGCGGGGTGGGGGCCAATCACTTACCGGCAGAATACGGAGCTGACAATTGCGGCGTGGCATTGGAATTCGAGTGGGACGTGGAGCGATGTGGCGCATCAGAGGGGGTACTTCACGGGAAACGCGGAGCCCAAAGAGTTTCTGCGGCACTCTTACGGATATTCACTGCCGCATCGCGGGAACACGCGGAGCGACGCGGCGCAGGGGAAATACTCGCGGCTGACGGACGGCGATGTGGCAACGTATTGGAAGAGCAATCCGTATCTGACGAAAAAATTCACAGGGGAAGAAGATTCTCGCAACCCGCAGTGGGTGGTGATTGATCTCGGGACGCCACAGGACATCGACGCGATTCGAATCGCCTGGGCGAACCCGTTCGCGCGCAAATACGCCGTGCAGTATTGGGTGGGCGACGATGCGTTTAGCAAGCCCACGGCGGGAACATGGACGCTTTTTCCCGGAGGCGAGGTGCAGGACGGAAAGGGCGGAACGGCCGCGTTGAGATTGGCGGACACTCCGATTAAAACGCGCTTCGTTCGAATCTGGATGACGCAGTCGTCGAATACTTGCGACACACACGGGAGCGAAGATCCCAGAAACTGCGTGGGCTACGCGGTCAATGAAATTTACGCGGGTAACTTTACTGTAGGTGGCGAGTTCATTGACGCGATCACGCATGCGCCGGGGCAGAATCAGACGGTGACGACGGTGTCCTCGACGGATCCCTGGCACACCACGGCGGACCTCGAGCCGAGCCGTGACCAGACGGGCTTCGATCTATTTTTTACGAGCGGAATCACCAACAAGCTGCCGGCGATGATTCCGGTTTCGCTGATTTACGGAACGCCGGAAGATTCCGCGGCAGAGCTTGCGTACATCGAGAAGCGCGGGTACCCGATATCGTATGTGGAAATCGGCGAGGAGCCGGATGGGAAAAAGACCTCGCCGGAGGATTATGGCGCGCTGTACTTGCAGTGGGCGACGGCGCTGCATCGCGTGGACCCCAAACTAAAGCTGGGTGGGCCGATTTTTGAAGGGGTGAATGAAGACATCAAGATTTGGCCGGACGCACAGGGCAGGACGTCGTGGATGGGACGATTTGTCGATTACTTGAAGGAGCGCGGACGGCTGCAGGATTTGAGCTTTGTTTCATTCGAACACTATCCGTTCGAACCGTGCGAGATCAATTGGAGTGATTTATACCGCGAGGCAGATTTGGTGAAGCACATCTTGAAAGTGTGGCGTGACGATGGTGTGCCGGAGAATGTGCCACTGATGAACACCGAGAGCAACGTTTCCTGGGCTCTGACGGAGCCGATGACCGAGAATTTCGCGGCGTTGTGGCTGGCGGACAGTGTGGGCGCGTTTCTTTCGAATGGCGGCTCCGCTTACTACCACTCACCGATTCAGCCGGAGCCTCTGCGTTCGGGCTGCCATGGATTCAGCACGTATGGAAATTTCGTGGCGAACGAGAAACTGGAAGTTTCGCAGCACACCTCGCAATACTTCGCGAGCCAGATGATCAATCTGGAGTGGGTAAAGCACGGAGCGGGTGTGCATGAGTTGTTCCCGGCCGAAGCGGACGTGAAGGACGATGCTGGACACACGCTGGTTAGTGCGTACGCAGTGAAGCGGCCGGGCGGGGAATGGTCGCTGATGCTGATCAACAAAGACCCTTCGAACGCACACGCGGTGACGGTTGAATTCGCCGATTCGAACGGCAAGGTGGCGGCGCACTTTCGCGGGCCCGTGAGCATGGTGACGTTCGGCGCAGAACAGTACGTTTGGCGTCCGGAGGGACCGAAGAGCCATGCTGATCCAGACGGCCCGGCGATGACGTCAAAGATAAATGCAGCGAGCGACGGGATGTTCACGCTGCCAAAGGCTTCGGTGACGGTGTTGCGAGGAAAAACGAAGGCGGACTAGCAGTGGCGCGGAGTCAGGCTCAAGCAGAAGGATGCAGGAATTCTTCGAGGAGCAGGCGGGAGAGGCGGCGGGTGTGGTGACGGAGGACGCCGTGTTCCTCGAGGAGATTGTCGAGGATGACGCGGAAGCCGAGCTGCTGGAGCGCCGGGAGATCGATGGCCACGGGCTCGGCACCTTGCGCGCGGTAACGACGGGCAACGTCGGGCGAAACGGGCTGGCGGTTGGCGACGACCCAATCGATGACGCGGGGCTTGACGTGATTTTGAATGGCGCGCAGATGATCGGCGAGGGCGTAGCCAGAAGTTTCGCCGGGCTGAGTCATGAGATTGGCGACATAGACGCGCGGGGCTTTGGACTTGGCGATGGCGCTGGCAATTTCCGGGATCAGGAGATTGGGCAGGATGCTGGTGTAGAGCGAGCCGGGGCCGAGGAGGATGAGGTCCGCGTGCTTGATGGCTTCGATGACGGCAGGAAGCGGGCGCACCTGGCGCGGAGAAAGTTTCAGGTTCTTGATGGGGGTGCGGCTGGCGGTGATGCGTGTTTCGCCGTGAACGATCCGGCCGTTCTCCAGCGTGGCGACGAGGTGGACATTCGAAAGCGTGGAAGGAAAAATGCGGCCGCGAATGGCCAGGACTTTGCTGCTGACGCGAATGGCTTCGGTGAAATCGCCCGTGACGTGGGTGAGCGCGGCGAGGAAAAGATTGCCGAAATTGTGGCCGATGAGGCCGCGTCCGGCGTGGAAGCGGTATTGAAAAAGGCGGCCGAGAAGAGCTTCGTCTTTCGAAAGCGCGACCATACAGTTGCGTATGTCGCCGGGAGGAAGGATGCGGTTTTCGCGGCGCAAGCGGCCGGAGCTGCCGCCGTCGTCGGTTACGGTGACGATGGCGGCAAGGTCGGAGATGGGGCGCTCGGCTGTGGGGTGTTCATCGGTGCGGCGGATGACGTGTTCTTTTAGGCCGCGGAGGAGCGTGGAGAGGCCGGTGCCGCCGCCGAGGGCGACGACGCGGAAGCTGCGTTGCGGAACTTTTGATTTGGGCGTGCGTTTTTTCATGCGGGCATTCGGGATGGCGCGGGCAACTTCATTTTAGCGAAAAGAATTCAACACAGAGCGCACTGAGAAAATCGAAAGCACAGAGAGCATAGAGAAGAAAAACCGGACAGGCTAAGGCCTATCCTACAAAAGCTAACCGGCGGTGCCGTCTTTCTCCGGGTAGAGAAGTTCGGTGAAGCGCGGATCTTCCTGGAGGAAGGCAAAATCCTCGTCGTTGCGGGCGTGGTAGCGGTTCTCGGCACGCAATTGGATGGCGACTTTGAGATTGGCCATGGCGGAATCGGCTTCGCCGGTAAGGCAATCGAGCGCGGCCAGGGCGTAGTGAATGTGGTCGGCTTTGGGGGCGGCTTTGCGGGCCTTGATGAGGCTTTCGCGGGCGTCGTCCCAGCGGCCGATGTTCATCATGGCCACGCCGCGCTGGTAATGTTCCTCGGCGGTGCGAGGATTCAGTTCGGCTGAGGGCTTCATGCGCTGCTCGGCGATCTTGACGTGCATGCGCGCGCGATCGGCGAGCTCTTTGCTGGGGCCTTCCAAAACTTTTTCGAGTTCCTGTTTGGCGCGTGCAAATTTCTGCTGATGAAAGAGCGAGAGCGCTTCATCGTACAGTTTAAGCTGAGCCTGAACTAATGGATCGACGAGCTCGACACCGCCGCGCTGGTGCGGGTGGGGCGTTACTAAAGCCTTCTTTTTGTGTGACTTGGACTGGCTTCGCCCCGCACTCTTGGAATGACTGGAGGACCGTGATGTGGGCTTATGCGCCTTGGCCATGAAGCGCATGCTAACAGAGGAGTTACCGCTCGTCAACGTGGGGCAAAAAGGGGCGCGGGAGAGGGGCGAGTTACCTCCCGGTGGCAAAGAATGAAAATAGAGCGTGGAGTTTGGGGGATTTTCGCGGAAACTGTGTGTGACAGTACGGAGCCGGTGACAGACGGGGTGAGATGCTGGCCTGCCTGCACCGCGTATGCTATAAGTTTGTGGCCGAGTTCGGGTTGACGACAACGTGCCTTTCATCAATTTTCCTGCGCGCGAAATAAATTGCAAGCTCGTGTACTACGGTCCAGGTCTGGGCGGAAAAACCGCGAACCTGCAGTGGATCTACGACCACACGGGCCAGAATCAGAAGGGGAAAATGGTGTCCCTGGCGACGGAGACGGACCGCACGCTGTTCTTTGACTTCCTGCCGTTGGACCTGGGGACGGTGCGCGGGTTCAAAACGCGCTTTCATCTTTATACCGTGCCTGGGCAGGTGTTCTATGAGGCCAGCCGCAAGCTGATTTTGAAGGGCGCGGACGGCGTGGTGTTCGTGGCGGATTCCCAGGAAGAGCGGCTGGACGCGAATTTCGAAACGATGGAAAACCTGCAGGAACATTTGAAAGAGCACAACCTGAATTTTGCGACGATTCCGTACGTGTTGCAGTTGAACAAGCGCGATTTGCCGAATGCCATGTCCGTGCCGGAGCTGACGAAGCAGCTGCAGAAGAAGGGCGAGCCGGTTTTGGAAGGCGTGGCGATTCAGGGTGTGGGCGTGTTCGAAACGCTGAAAGAGTTAGCGAAGCTGGTGCTTGCGGAATTGAAAAAGGGCGGGTAGTTGCTCCTCAGAAGACACGGAACGTCACCTCAATGGGTACTTGGACGGGCACTGCTTTTCCGTCGAGTGTGGCAGGGCGAAACGTCCAGGTCCGGACAGTATTCAAGGCTTTTTGATTCAATCCGAATGGCAAGCCGTGCAAGACTTTCAAATCCGCAGCACGCCCTTCTTCGGAGACTGTCACAAGCACGATGAGCGAACCTTGGAATTTCGCTATGCGCGCAGGATCGGTGTAATCCGGCGCGGGCATGTATACACCCCTCGGCACCGTGACGCCGTGGACTCCCGCCCGCAGGATGCCTTGATCTTCCGCGACTTGCGAGGCTGAAGCTTCTCGGAAGGGCTCCGCTGGTTTCCGGAATTGTTCGTCAGTGCCTGTCATGGTCAACTCAACTTTTTCTTGCGGACCCTTCCGTACTTCCCGGTGCTCTCGGGGGCCGACCAGAAAATGAGCGTCGAGCAGCTGAAGCGTAACGACTAGTTTGTCTCCATCGCCATCCAAATGCCCGATGAGGACGGCGTTGGCGGATTGTTCCGTGGCCAACCAGCGCTCGGCGTTGTCTTCGGCCAAGAACTTAGAAGGAATTCGCTCGGTTTCAAGAAACTCGTAGAGGCGCTTGCGATTCGCGACCTGGATACCCACCGCGGGAGAGGCCAGTTGTTCGGAGACGGCGTCGGCAAGCTGCATGCCAAGGATGGAAGTGGAGCCGGAAGAACCCGTGAAATTGGCGACCAAAATGGTGCAAGTGCTCTTCTTGCAGCCGGCTTTGTCAGCGTGCTGGAGAACACGGGCAACAAGATCGTGAAGTTGGTCCCGCTGCTGAGAGGTGATCGCGAGCGGTGTTTGCGGCGCTTGTGCGGGTGGAACATTGAGTGTGGACGGAGAAATCGGAACGAGAGACGCGGAAAGTGCGAGAAAAAGAGCAAGCCGAGAGATGCCGGAACCGAAGAGGTGCATGTTTTTTTCTCCCGTAGGAAATATCGTTTCACACGTTAGAACGAAGGATAGCCTGATAGCTTGCACCCAAAACGCGGCTCAGGCGAAGTTGGCCAGGGCGGCGGATTCGGATTCGAAGGTGGGGATGGCTTCGACGAGGCGGGTGACGGTGAGGGCGTCGCGGACGCGGCCGTGGCCGACGACCAGGCGCAGCATGCCGCCTTCGCGGGCCAGCTTGATGGAGATGCGCACCAGCGTAGAGATGCCGGAACTGTCGATCTGCGGGATGCCGTCCAGGACCACGACGACTTTGCGGGCGCCGCCCTGGATGACGGAATTGAGGGCGTCGTGGAGCTGCTCGCTAGGCTCGCCGATAGTCAGCCGGCCGTGGACTTCGAGGATAGACACACCGGCAGAGCCGCGGACGTTGATCTCCATGGGTGGACGCTCGGTCATAGGGGACGGTGCATCGATCGAGAATGCTTTCCAACGGCCCATCCGGGCCGCACGGCATTATACGCTGGCCCGCAGGATGGACAAATAAGGTACTCCCGGTGGGCCACAAGTCCAACATCTTAATTGGGCCTGCTGGGAGACGCATTAAAAAAACAAATTGAAGAGATGAAAATTTTCAAACTGTGTAAGCCGGAGGAGGTGCGTATAATCCTCGGCATCCTCGGGGCGGGTACCGGCAGTCGAATCCAGCGGCAGCGGAGCGGACACACTTATGAAGTGCATGGGGCGGAAGTGTAGTTTCCATCTTGTACTGCTACTGGCAGTCCTCGTGCTTACCGCCGTCCCTCTCTCCTCACAGCAAGTTCCCTCCTCAGCAGCCACTCCAACGACCGCCGCCTCCCCCGCAACACCCGAGATTCTCAAGACAGTGAATGAGAAGCTGGCCCAGCTGGACAAGGACGTGAAGGCTGCACAGTCCGCCGGGGATAACGCCTGGATGCTGACGAGCGCGGCGCTGGTGCTGATGATGACCGGGCCGGGGCTGGCGCTCTTTTACGGCGGGCTGGTGCGGCGGAAGAACACGCTGGCTATCATGATGCAGAGCTTCGCGCTGATGGGGATCATCACTGTCCTCTGGGCGCTTGTCGGCTACAGCTTGTGTTTTGGGGGGAACGGGCCAGTCATCGGGGGATTCGAGCACGCATTTCTACGCGGGGTCGGAGCGGAGCCGAACCCGGATTACGCTGGGACGATTCCGCAAGCCACCTTCATGGTGTATCAACTGATGTTTGCGATCATCACGCCCGCGCTGATTACCGGCGCGACGGCAGAGCGGATGAAGTTCAGCGGGACGGTGCTGTTCCTGACGCTGTGGTTCCTGGTGGTGTATGCGCCGCTGGCGCACATGGTTTGGGGGAAGGGCGGATTGCTGAACGCGGCTGGAGGGAAATTTCCCTGCCTGGATTTCGCCGGCGGAACGGTGGTGCACATTTCCTCGGGCGTTTCGGCACTGGTCTGCGCGCTGTACCTGGGCAAGCGCACCGGCTACCCGAAGCAGCCGATGCCGCCTCATAGCCTGGTGCTGAGTTTCATTGGTGCCTGCTTGCTCTGGGTTGGCTGGTTCGGATTTAACGCAGGCAGCGCTCTGGCCGCGAGCAGCCTAGCGACGAGTGCCTTTGTAGCGACACACTTTGCGGCGGCGGCAGCCGCGCTGGGATGGAGCGCGGCGGAGTGGCTGAAGAACGGGCGCGCGAGCGCGCTAGGCGCAATTTCCGGCGCCGTAGCGGGGCTAGTAGCCATCACGCCTGCTTCGGGATTCGTCAGCCCCATGCCCGCGCTGGCCATCGGGCTGATCGCCGGGGTGGTGTGCTACCTGATGGTGACGATAGTGAAGGCCGTCTTCGGGTATGATGACGCGCTCGATGCTTTCGGCGTGCACGGCGCGGGTGGAACGATTGGCGCTCTTCTCACAGGCGTTTTCGCGCAGCAGGTGATCAATCCCATCTTCGGCGCGGATAAGCCGGTAGGCGGGCTCGACGGGCATTGGAGTCAGGTGGGCAATCAACTGGTGGGCGTGGGGATCGCCTGGGGATTCGCGCTGGTGGGAACGATCGTGCTGTTGAAGATCACAGATTTGATTACCGGCGTGCGGGTGACGGAAGAACAGGAAGTGCAGGGCCTGGACGTCACGCAACACGGCGAAGAGGCGTATAACCTGGAGGCGTAAAACTTGGGTCGCGGGAAAATCCAGCAAGCGAGCGTCAGGCACGGGGCGGAGCGGAAACTTCCATGATGAAACTTGAGGCAATCATTCAGCCCTCGCGGTTCGAATCCGTGAAAGATGCCCTGCGCGAAATCGGCATCGAGGGGATGACGGTAACGGAGGTGCGCGGGCATGGCCGGCAAAAAGGCCACACCGAGGTTTACCGCGGCCGCGAGTACACCGTGGACCTGCTGCCGAAAATGAAACTGGAGATGGTGCTTCCGGACGCGCTGGTGAGCCGCGTGGTGGACACAATTTTGAAGACGGCCAAGACAGGAAAGATTGGTGACGGTAAGATATTCCTATCGAGGGTTGAGGAAGCCATCCGGATTCGCAACGACGAGCGCGGTGAAAATGCGCTCTAGCGCTTCACTTTGGGCCGCCAGCCAGTCCATTCTGTCGTGACCGCGGGGCCATCAACGTGACGACCGCCGCGCGCCCCGGTTTCGATGCAGGCTTCCCACCCGCAAAAAAAATGCAGGGATCCCCAACTCCATTGTCCGTACTCGGCCCGCAAGCCGATGCGGCGCGGCAACGCATCCGGCAACAATTCGAGGCGGGGACGAGTGCGCGCGAAACGCTGCGCGCCCTTTGCGAACTGGCAGACGGCAACATCCAGCAGGTTTTTGGGGAATTGCTTCGCGTCCACGACGGCGTAACACAGGGGCTTTGCCTGCTCGCGCTTGGCGGGTACGGACGTCGGATGCTGTTTCCGTATTCCGATCTCGACATTCTTTTTTTGTTCGGCAGCGAAAAGGCGGAGCAAGAATCGCGCGGGCTGATCGCAGAATTTTCCCGGACGCTGTGGGACCTGGGCTTCCGCGTGAGCTCGGCCGGACGGACGCTCGAAGAGTGCAAGCGCATCGAAGAAGACAATGCGGAATTCCACCTGGCGCTGCTGGACCGGCGATTTCTCGCTGGTGATGTCGCGCTATTCGAAAAGCTGGACACCAAGGTTTTGCCCGCGTCGGAGAAGCAGGCGAGGCCTTTTTTGCTCGCGCAGCTTCACAGGCTGACCAAGGAACGCATCACGCGCTACGGGAATACCATCTTCCACCTGGAACCGAACGTAAAAGAGTCGCCGGGCGGCATGCGGGATCATCAAGCGACCGTGTGGCTGCGGCAAATTGTGGAAGAGAAGGACGACCGGCGCCGCAACACTGCTGCCGAAGAAGAACTTTCCGCAGCGGCGCTTGATTTCCTCGGCGCGATCCGCTGCTTTCTGCATTACAGCAACGCGCGGAATGACAATACGCTCACTTACGAACTGCAGGCCGCCGCGGCAGAGCGCGCGCTGGGCGCAGGAGACGGCGTCACCAGAACTCCCGCGGAGTGGATGCGCCTGTACTTCCGCCATGCGCGGACGCTGAACCGGCAACTGTTGCGCTATCTCGAGCAGAAGGCGCCTGTTTCACTGACGCTTCGCCAGCGGCTGTTCAACGCTGCGCGCGGCGCCAAAATCGAGCCGAATCACGGGAAGTATTTCATGGTGCGCGATTGCTTGCTGGAAGTCCTGGACGCGCCGGCTCTCGCGGACCGCGCCATAACCTATTCGCTTTTCGCCGAAGCCGCGCGCACGGGCACGCCGATCAGCCGCGAGGCGGAGCGCAGCATCGGCTACATCCTGACGCATCCGGAACTGCCGGCACGCAACAAGGAAATGTCGTGGGCGACTCTGCGCGAAATTCTCGGCTCCGATTATCCCGGAGTCGCGTTGCGGCCGATGCAGCGGCTGGGGTTGCTGACGGAAATCCTGCCGGAATTTGCAAGAATCGATTCGCTTGTGGTGCGCGATTTCTATCATCGGTATACGGTGGACGAGCACACGTTGCGCACCATCGAACACCTGCAGGAACTTGCAGCTCCGCCCGATGCGCGCGGCGCGCATTTCGCGCCGCTGTGGAAAACAGCGGAACGGCGCGATCTGCTCGTCCTGTCGCTCTTGCTGCATGACGTGGGCAAAGGCATGCCCGTGGAGAACCACGTGAGCGGCAGCCTGACGGCCTTGGATAGCGCGGCCCAGCGTCTAAAGCTGTCACCCGAAGAAGAAGCCGAAGTGCATTTTCTGATCGAGCACCACCTGGACATGTCCGCCACGGTGCAGCGCCGGGATATTTTCGATCCGGCAACGGTTTCCGCGTTTGCAGAATCGGTGGCCACGCAAGAGCGCCTGCAACGATTGTGCCTGCTGACCTACACCGACATTCATGCGGTGAATCCGGAAGCGCTGACGCCGTGGAAGGCGGAGATGCTGTGGCAGCTCTTCGTGGCCACTTCGAACCACTTCAGCCGGACTCTGGATCGCGATCGTTTGCACGGCCCTGATGAGCTGCCGCTGCTCGAGCGCGTGAAAGCGCTGGCAGGCGGCGCCGGCACGGAAGAAATCGAGCGCTTCCTGGAAGGATTCCCACGGCGGTATCTGGCGGTGCATTCGGCGGCGGAGATTGCCGCGCACTTTGCCCTGTATCAAAAATTGGGCGCGGAACCGGTGCAAACTGAAGTGCTCGCGGAACGCCATGCTTTCTCGCTGACTCTGCTGACCGCCGACCGCCCGGCGCTCTTCGCCATGATTTCCGGAGTGCTGGCGGGGTGGGGCATGAACATTATTAAGGCTGACGCGTTTGCCAATGCCGCTGGCGTCGTGCTGGACACATTTCACTTCGCGGATTTGCACCGCACGCTGGAGCTGAATCCCAGCGAAATCGAGAGATTCCGCAAGAGCCTGGCAAACGTAGTGAACGGAAAGGCCGCGCTGGAGCCGCTGCTGAAGAGCCGCGAAACTGCAAGCCGGGCGCGGACTCCGAAGGTACCCATCGAAACACGGATTAACTTTGACGATTCGTCTTCCGCGCACAGCACGCTCATGGAAATCGTCACCCAGGATCATCCCGGCCTGCTCCACGAGATCGGTTCGGCGCTGGCGCGGCTGGGATGCAACATCGAAGTCGCACTGATCGACACCGAAGGTCAGAAAGCCATCGATGTCTTCTATCTCACCTCTCAAGGAAGCAAACTCGCCCCGCAAAAACAGGAACTGCTCCGCGAAGTGCTGCAAGGCACGCTGGCTTAAATTCGAATCGGCAGAGCTTTGCTTGCAAAACCCTGCGGAAAAATCTATGTTGATGGCCCGTTTCGCTTGGTGCAGTGCCGAGTTTCCGTTGAGGGGCTTCGCATTTCCAGTAGCCACATCTACGATGCGGTGGTGATCGGAGCGGGGCACAACGGCCTCACTGCCGCGGCCTATCTCGCGGAGGCGGGCTTTTCCACGCTGGTCCTCGAACGTCGTGAAATTGTCGGCGGGTGCTGCGTTACCGAGGAAATTGCGCCCGGTTGCCGTGCGTCCACCGCTTCTTATATCGCCAGCATGCTGCGCCCGGAAGTGATTCGCGACCTGGAGCTGGGTTCTTTCGGGTTGCGCATGGTTCCCTGCGATCCTTTCCTGCAGGTTCCCTTTCCTGACGGGCAAATCATTCGCTGGTGGGCGGACCGGAATCGCACCGCGGAAGAAATCAAGAAATACTCACAGCGCGACGCCAAAACGTTTCTCCGCGTGGATGATCAGCTGAAAAAGCTTGCGCGTTACCTGCAGCCCTTTTTTTTGGAGTCGCCGCCGCTGGTCGGCGCGCCGGGCATTGTGGGCCTTCTTGAGCTGCTGCGCGTCGGGAGGCGCTTTCGAAGGGTCAGCGGTGAAGAGATCGGCCAGTTCGTTTCCTTTTTGACCGGGAGCCTCGGAGAATTCCTCGACCGCCATTACGAGTCCGAACAAGTAAAGACGATGTTCCTCGCGAACAATGTTTATGGAAAGCATGGAGGCCCTTACCAGCCGGGAACGTCCCTCGGCCTGCTGTTTCATCTTCTCAGCGGCGGTGAGCATGAACTGCAGGGATTCAACGGCCACGTCATCGGCGGCATGGGCGCAATTTCCAACGCTTTGGCTGGGGCCGCAAAAAAACGCGGGGTCGAAATTCGCACATCCGCGAGCGTGGGGCGCATTGATGTTCGAAACGGGCGCGCGCAAGGCGTGATTCTCGAGGGCGGCACGGAAATCAAGGCGCACGTGGTGCTTTCGAATGCCGATCCAAAGCGTACGTTTCTCGGTTTGGTCGATTCTAACGACTTGCCGGAAGAATTCCGCGAAAAAATCCGCGGCATCAAAATGGCTGGCCCGTGTGCCAAGGTCAACATAGTTCTCGGACAGGAACCGCAGTTCCGGGCAACTCCGCCGGGAACGCCACCGCAACAACGCTCACTCTTCACCCTGGTGGGTTCACTGGAATTTGCGGAGCGTTGCTACGACATCGCAAAATTCGGTCATATTCCCGAAGAACTTTGGGTGGACTGCGTTGTGGCTTCCAATGTAGATGAAACGCTCGCCCCTCGCGGCAAGCACATCATGACGTGTTTCGTGCAATACGTGCCGTACCGCCTCGCGGAAGGGAGTTGGGATCAAAATCGCGAGCTGCTGTCCAATCGCGTTGTTAAAAAAATCGCCGAGTTCGCTCCCAACGTTCCCGGAGCCATTATCGCAACGCAGGTGATCACTCCATTGGATTTGGAAAGAAAGTACGGCCTGACCGAGGGCAACATTTTTCATGGCGACTTGAATCTCGAGCAGCTTTTTTTCATGCGCCCGGTCCCGGGCTGGGCGCAATACCGCACACCGGTCGACGGATTGTACTTGTGTGGAGCGGGCGCGCATCCCGGAGGCGGAGTGACTGGCGCACCGGGGCACAACGCCGCAAAGCAAGTGCTACGCGACTATCGCGGTCGCAAGCACAAGCACGAGAGCAAGAGCTGATGGCTGAAGATCCTCATCGCGCCTCGCCAGGGTTCAGCGCTAACTCCACAACTGGTGCGCAGGTTCGAACGCAACCGCCGAGGGTGATGGGCCTTGCGGATCTCGTGATGTTTTACGTCGTCACGGGGATCAGTCTTCGCTGGATTGCAACCGCAGCGGCCGCCGGGCCCAGTTCCATCGTGATTTGGATCGGGGTGTGGCTATGTTTCTATCTGCCGCTCGCTCTCTCCGTGCTCGAGCTTTCGTCCCGCTATCCTCAGGAAGGCGGGCTTTATGTTTGGAGCAAACGCGCCTTCGGAGATTTTTCCGGATTTATGTCCGGATGGACTTACTGGACGAGCAATCTTCCGTATTTCCCGGCGGTGCTCTATTTCGCAGCCAGCAATCTGCTGTATGTCGGTGGCGGGCGCTGGGCCCATCTCTCCAGCAGCAAGAGCTACTACATGTGGTTTTCGATTCTTGCACTCGTGGCGATTACGGTGATGAACGTAGTGGGTCTCAACATCGGGAAGTGGCTGCACAACATCGGCTCGTTCGGCATGTGGGTGCCCGTGGTGATTCTCGTCGTCATGGGCGTGTACGCATGGAAGGCGTTTGGCTCGGCAACTTCCTTCACTCTGGAAAATCTCATCCCCAGCACGCACCTGAAGGACATGCTCTTCTGGGCAACTCTCAGCTATGCGTTTGGCGGCTGCGAAACGGGCTCCTTCATGGCCGACGAGATCAAAGATTCCCGGCGCACCATTCCGCGCGCGGTTCTGTTTGCCGGCTTGGTTGTGACATTTTGCTATATCGGGGGAACTGTGGCCGTATTGCTCGCTCTGCCGAGCAACCAGGTCAACGATTTGCAGGGACTGATGCAGGCCATTTCGAAAACCGCACTTCGCCTCGGATGGTTCAGCGTGATTCCCATTTCCGCGCTGTTAATCTCCGTCAGCAACCTCGGCGCAGCCGGAGGCTTCCTCTCTTCCGTGGCGAGACTTCCATTCGTTGCCGGCCTCGATCGATTTCTTCCACCCTCCTTCGGAAAGCTCCATCCGCGCTGGGGAACGCCTTACGTGTCGCTGTACGTGCAACTGTTTGCGGGAATTTTGTTCGTGTTTCTCGGCCAGGCGGGCACCAGCGTGAAAGGCGCGTACGACGTCCTGGTCAGCATGGGAATCATCACCTATTTCATTCCCTATCTGTACGTCTTCGCGTCCATGTTCAAAGTTCAGAATGATCAAGCAGGTCCGGAAGTGATGCGGGTCCCGGGCGGAAAGCCCGTAGCGCGATTCCTCACCTGTCTGGGATTCGCAACAACTTCGTTTACGATTGCCCTCTCTCTCGTACCTTCACCGGACGAAACCAATAAACTATTGGCAGTCATCAAGATTGTGGGGCTCTCCGGAGTTCTGGTGGGAACCGGCTGGCTGCTGTATTTTTTGGGAAACCGAAAGCGCAACGTTTCTGCTTCGAACGTCTCACCATCCGGCTAGGGTTGGATAGGACCGAGCCGCTGTATCACGTAATTGCGAATATCCAGGCTGGGGTCTTCCATGGGCGCGTAGTAGCCAAACTTGTGGACGTGGGAACTGACTCCGCCCTGTACTCGCTCGCAGATGGCCCAGTCCTGCCGATTGACCAAATCCCAGAAATCAACAGCGTCGGCCGGGTCAAATGTGGACTTGGCGATTTCGTCCGGATGAAAAAGGAAACTGCAGACGATCCGCGTCCGATTCGGGGCAAGCGGCCACAGTAGAAATGCTGCAACATGGTCGCAGGCAAGACTGAGCATTAGGTTCGGAAAACACAGCTCGCCTTTGTGGCGAACTTTTTCTTCTTTATTCAGGCCCGGGAAGGGCGCGCGACTCGTTGTGCCCGTTTTCGTAAAGGTGTAAGCGCCCTCACGATGGGGAATTCCGTCCTCCCAGATGAGATTCGAACCGCCGGCTTTCTTGAAATCGGGGACAATCTCGCAAAGCTCGGGATGAAGCCCGCCACAGTGGTAGCATTCGTTGTAATTCTCGAGGATGAGTTTCCAATTGGCGGCCACATCGTAAGTGATGCTGTGGCCTGTTCGAAGCTCTGCGAGCGGATAACGCTGAATTCTTTCAGCCGCGGGTCCAAGCTGCGAGTGCAAGCCACGCTTTTCAGAAGACGCGTTTTGCGGATTCAAGTTCAAGAAGAAAAATCCGCCCCAAGTATCCACTCCGACGGGATAAAGAGAAAAGTCTTCTTTACGGAATCCGTCCGCCTCTTTCAAAAACGGCGCCCCGAGAAGTTCGCCTTCCAAATTGTAAGTCCACTGATGATACGGGCAGCGAATCGATCCCGACGGCGTCACTCCTCCAACCAAATTCACATTCCATTCAGAATCCTGCGATGTTGAACAGAGCCGCGCGCCGCGGTGGCGGCAAACATTGTAGTGAGCGCGCAATTCTCCTTTCATCGTTCGGACGACAAGGATGCTTTCTCCCGCTACTTCCAGCACCGTCGAATTGCCCGGCGAAGGCAATTCCTCTTCACGCCCGGCGCAAAACCATTCCTGCGCGAAAATCAAATCTTCCTCGCGCTGAAAAATGTCAGGCGCTGTGTAGTAGTGGCTGGGAAGAGATTTCTCCAAACCGGTGGACCCTTTCCTGACGTGCACCGCCAGCTTTCTGCTTGCCACAATCAAAATATCGCAACTTACGAGCGAAATCGTCCCGAAGCGCGGACCTGGCGGAGAACTGCTTCCAGAAAATTCTCGGTCCGCGGCCAGCCATAGACGCGCACTCCGAGCTTTTCCGAAATGCGCGCGGAGATTTGCGAGGCCATGGAAGTGCGCACTCCGGGATCCCAGCTGTTGCGGCGTTGAATAAACGTTTCGATGAGGCGCAATTCGTCAAGAGTGATGTTCGAGGCATCGAAGGGAGGCAAGGAAGCGTCGACCCCAGAATCCGCGATGGGACGAACACCTTCCAGGGATTTCTCGTGGACCACCACGGTGCCGGCAACCATGTCCCCCAGCCGTTTGCTTTGCTTGCTGAACAGAATGCTGATCAATCCGACGCCATAAAGGGCGGGCAAGGAATCAACAATCCGTAAAAGGTTTCGAATGATGGCGTCATACGCGCTTATGGGCCGTCCGTCATCCTTCATCACGCGCAACTGGGCGTACCGTTTGCCAGGCGTCTGCCCGTTCCAGATCGCTTCGAAAAAAGCGAAATAGGCTGAGTTGAGCAGAAAGATTCCGATGATCACTCCCGCAATCACCCACTGGGACGCCGAAGCTCCAAACAAATTTAACCCCGGCAATATCATCACAGTGGCAATGACGAGGACGATTCCCACCGTCACCTGGATGGCCGTATCCGCCGCCATCCCCAGGAATCGGCTGCCGATGCCGGCGAGTGGAAATTCCAGCGAAGTTTGCTCCGGCGTATCAATGGTAAGCTTATCGGGAGAATCCATCCGTGATCTCCACTCACTGGATCGAAAAACGCCGCTTGCATTGGACCCGGCTCGAACGCCTGATGGAAATTAGCGGGCGAAAAGGCGTTTCGGCTCTGTCGCCCGCAGAACTCCAGGAACTCGCTTTATTATACAGGCAGACTGCATCCGACCTGGCCAGCGTCCGGGAAGATCCTACCAGCAATCATTTGGCGCTTTACCTGAATCAACTGCTCGGGCGCGCTCACAATCTTATTTACATGGGCCGCAAGGCCAGTGGGCGTGGGTTGTGGACTTTTTTCAAAGACGAATACCCGGCCATTTTTCGTGAAACCTTTCCCGATACGCTCGCCGCCTTTGTGATCTTCCTGGCCGCTGCTTTCGCCGGGTTTCTGATGGGCATCGCGGACCCCAGCTTTTCGAGGCACATGCTGGGCTCCAGGATGATCGAAACGATCGAGCAGCACAAGATGTGGACGGATTCGATTGTAACCATCAAGGCCGCGGCATCAAGTGCGATCCTCACGAACAATATTAGCGTCGCCTTCGCTACGTTCGCGCTTGGAATCACTGCGGGAATCGGCACCGTATGGATGATGCTGTTGAACGGTTTGATGCTAGGTGTAGTTAGCGTGGCGTGCTGGCGTGAAGGGATGAGTCTTTCCTTGTGGAGCTTCGTCGCCGCACACGGCGTGCTGGAACTTCCTGCGATCTTCATTGCCGGGGGAGCTGGCCTGGGAATCGCCCGGGGGCTGCTCTTTCCGGGGTCCTTGCCGCGGCGCGAATCGCTGGTGCGCGCGGGCGCTCGGAGCGTGCGGCTGGTCCTGGGAACGATTCCGATGCTCTTGATCGCCGGCTTTGTTGAAGGTTTCGTTTCTCCAGCGAGTCTTCCCTACTCGGTCAAATTCATGCTCGCGGGCGGCTTGTTCACGCTTCTCGTTCTGTATCTTCTGCGAAAGCCGTCCCCAAACTCCGTATCCAGTTCAACTAATCCAGCAGCTCTTCCGGCCGCATAGTTCAGATGAGGCTGCGCTCCTTCGCTAGCAAATATTGATTCACCACCGCGGAAGAAAGTTTTGTGGGGTCCACTTCCAGCGTGAGCGCGCCCTGCTGCCGCAAAGTGCGCAGCAAAATGTCCCGACGTTGCACGATTTCCTGAGCCGCGGCAATTCGAAACATCTGCGCTGCATCTTTCGGGCGCTCCCGGAGCATTCCGCGAAGCTCCGGCTGCCCGATCACGGTGAAAAGCACCAAGTGCCGCCGCGCCAGGTGGACGGCGCTTTCCACAACTTCAGGCGTGGTTGCGGTCTCGGAAAGGTCCGTCAGCCAAACGACGAGGCTCCGTCTCTTCTGGAGGATGGCAAGTGCCTCGACTGCGCGGCGGTGATCCGCTTCAAGCTCCTCGCCGCGAACTTGAGCAAGAGCTTCGAGAAGGGCGCGCACCTGCGAGGGGCCACGGCCAGCCGGCAGGCGATGCTGCACGCGGCGGCCATAGGCCAGCATCGCGATCTTGTCGCCGGAATAGAGCGCGACCTGCGCCAGAGAAAGAGCCGCGCCCACCGCATAATCCAGCTTGCTGAGCCCTAACACGCGCGCGCGCAAAAGGCGGCCTGCATCCAGCACCAGCCAAACGGTCTGGCTGCGTTCAATCTGGTAAGACTTGCTGATCAGCTTGGCGCGCCGGGCAGTGGCGCTCCAGCAAATGTCACGCCATTCGTCGGTTTCCCGATATTCGCGCAAGCTTTCGAATTCGCGCCCCTGGCCGGGCAAGTGCTTGTGGCGCTTCTCCAGCGCAATCTGCCGGCTTCGAATGAGATAGATGGTGTCCCGCTTGGACTCTTCGAGGTTGGGATAGATTCGAATCGTCTGCTTCGTCGCGGCAGAGGCCCAACGTTCGGCCAGTTGCCACGCGCTCTGATAGCGAAAGGTGACAGCTCCGAAAGTCACGTCACCCCGTTCGCGCGGGCATACATCGTACGTGCCGGTCCCCATCCCTCCATGTGCAGCAATCATCGTCAAATTCGGAATTTCGCCGCGCATGGAGACCGGAACATCGTCTTGCACTTCCGCGGTGATCGAGCACTCGCTCCTGTTCACCAATTGCACTGTAAGCGCGGCTTCTTCTGTCAATTGCAAAGTGGAATTCCAGACGCGAAGAATCTCCAGTTGTTCCTGTTTTGGAAGCCGCCGCAGGTCCAAACCCCAGGCGCAAAGCACGGCGACGTCCCAGGCAAGCATGGCAAACAGAAACCTGGGATTCGCCCAGGCCGGACCGAGCCACACCAGTCCGACGAGCAAAAGCAGAAAGAACCGCCGGCCAAAAGCAAAGGAAATTCGGCCCGGAGCTCTCCCGCGCGCGCCGACGGCTGGCGGAGTGAGTTGTGACGACGTCTTCATTTGGGAACTTCGACGGCTTTGATGACTTCGCGAACCACCTGGTCCGCGGTCATTCCTTCGAGGTCCGCTTCGGGCTTCAGGACTAGGCGATGTCGCAGAATCGGAAGCGCAGCAACTTTGATGTCATCTGGGATGAGGAAGTCACGGCCCTCCGTTGAGGCGATTCCCTTTGAAAAGGCCATGAGGCTGATGGCGGCACGCGGGCTGGCGCCCAAACTGACGGCCGGCCAATTGCGAGTGCGCGCGACCAGCGAAACGATGTAGCGAAAAAGCGCGGGCTCCACGCGTACGGCCGCGGTTTCTTCTCGCGCACCGTTAAGCGTTTCCGCCGGTACGGATTCAAACCCCACTTTCTGTAGCTCGCGCGGATCGAAACCGTTTTGCACATTCTGGAGGATCTGCGCCTCTTGCTCCGCGTCCGGATAACCGATGCGGATTTTCGCAAGAAACCGGTCCAGCTGTGCTTCCGGCAGCGGATAGGTCCCCTCAAATTCGATGGGATTCTGCGTAGAGAAGACGGCAAAGAATTTGGAAAGCTCGTGCCTGGTGCCATCGATGGTGACCTGGCGTTCTTCCATGGCCTCCAGAAGCGCGGATTGTGTACGCGGCGGCGTCCGGTTGATTTCATCCACGAGGAGAAGGTCGGTGAAGATCGGCCCGCGATGAAGGGTGAACGCACTGGTTGAAAGATTGAATACGTTCGCGCCGAGCACGTCCGCGGGCATCAAGTCGGGAGTGCATTGCACGCGTTGAAACTTCAACTGGAAAATTTGCGCCAGCGCTTTCACCGCCAGCGTCTTCGCCAACCCCGGCACGCCTTCCACCAGCGCATGGCCTCCGACGAGGAGAACCAGGAACAACTGGTCGAGCGCGTCCTTCTGTCCCACGACCGCCTTCGCCAGCTGGGCGCGAACGTGTACCGCTAAGTCATTCGCTTTGCTCATTCCGTCTGCCTTTCGATTGGTTGCGCGCGCCGCACATCGAGCCGCGCCGTGTAATCAAAAATTTCCTGCACCAGGGGAAGCGATTCGTCGTCCTCCAGCTCGGTCTGTCGAATGGCGCGCTCGGCGCGCTCAAGGGTTCCTCGGAAGGGCTGCTCCTTCCATCCCAGAGCTTCCCAAGCGCTGTGCGCTAGCGCGGCGGCAGGCACATCCGGAGCGAGCCCGAGTTGCCGCCTCAGCAGGAAGCGCAGCCTCTGGTAGGCGATGTGCACGGCCGCCGTTCCCGCTTTTCTAGCTGCATACAAATCTCCCAGCGTATCGACAAATTCCAGGGGCGAGAGCCGCGAAACTTTCGCGGGCATTCGCGTGGGACCGTGCCTGCGCGAAAATGTCGCCACAATGGCGATAAATACCAACCCCAGCTGGACCATTCCCCAGGGCAGCGGAGTTTGCTTAATGTAAGCCCACAGCGAGCCATGCACGCCGTGAAAGTATTCGTCCCACAGAACGCGTGTGCCGCTGGCAGGCCCAACAGAATTTAGAAACAGGATCAAATTGCTCGCGTCCCGTATTCCGCCATTGGTAAGCGGCGTGTTCGCGCCCCACCAGATCACTTGCCCTCGTCCAGACGGATAGCTCACGACCGCTGCCGTTTCCTTATTTCCGTAGACTACGAGTTGCGAGGGCGCTTTTGGATGCCACTCTTCGGGCGAAATCATTTTGATCTCTGGCGCATCGGCCGTCAGCGGCGAAGGCACTTGCGGCGTAAACATCTTCGGCTCTTCGAACTCCTCGCCTTCCACGAACGATTCGGCATCGGGAAGAAGCCTTGCTGAGCTTGAACCGGTAGCCAGAATGCGGCCTCCGTCTCGCAGAAACTCTCGGATTGCTGTGCGGTCATCCGTCGAAAACCCCATCAAGGGCTCCGCAAGAATCAAGACTTCGTGCGAATGATCCCCGGGGATTTCCGCGGGAGCATTTTCCCATCGCTCGACCTTGTAGCCGGAATCCTGCAACACCAGAAAAGCAGCCTTTGCGCCATCCCATGCCGAGGAATAACTCGAAGGAAATACGGAGCCTCCCGCAGCCTTTGGCGGCGATACGAGCGCTGAAGCAATCGACATCACCACCAGGAGCACGCCCGCACCGATCAGGAGTTTGCGGTCGGCGGTGTCGAGGCCCTTAGGCATCCCATTTTCTCCAGCTCTTCCTTAACGCGAGACCAATCGTTTGGCGAGACCGGCCTGTAGCCGTACCAAATCAATTCGAAATGCGTCGTCAGACCGCGAAGCATCCGTTCTTCATTGGGGTAATGCTCCAGAAGGCACAGCGACTCGCGTGGCGTGCGCGCGCGGTCCCGTGCCAGCACGTTCATGTCTTCGAGCTTCGCCACCGCCGCCCAATACGCGCAGTGAACTGCTTCCCTGAAGTCCCCTCGCTCGGCGGCGGCCAGCGCTTCCGCAACCCATTGCCGCGCATCGCTCGGAGCTATCTTCGCCGCCGGCACACTTTCCGCTATCTGCTGTTTGCCGGATAGCCAGCGCCAAACCATGAAGCACAGCGAGAGAAAGGCCAGAATGATGACACCCCACGCCATGGCATTGCCCGTCTTGGCGCTGATGTGCAGCCGCATGAAGAGCCGCGCGAGCTTCTCCACGATCCAGCGGTTGATGCGCGCTTGAAGAAGATCCATCGCGCTGGGGCCTTTCGCGCCCTGAAATTCTTTCCTTGCCAGAATCTTATCCAGTCGCGCCCTTGCTTCTTCGGGGTTCTCTCTCGGCTCCGGAGCTTCCAGCGCCGCGGCGGCCGTTCGCATGGCTGCCAGGCGGAGAGCAAGGTCGCGGATGATCTTGGCGGAGTCCTGCGGGCGAACTTCCAATTCACGAAGGCCACTAGCGATCGGTTCCGTGGACACCTCGACTCTGGCACTCCCAACACGCACGTACCAGGTAGGCTCTAAAGAGCTCCGCAAAGAATGGAGTTCGCCTGGATTCTTCAGGGCTTCGGCGCAGCGATCGAGCTGCGCCTGATACTCGCGCAGGTCACACTCCTGGGGAACGGCGGAAGTGACAGACTGTTGAGCGGAGAAAGCGGCCGTGGCTATGAGCAGCAGCGCGGCGCACCGCACGAACAGCAGAGAAATGGCTCGAAGCACCAACGCGCTCCCCGGTTGTGGTCTTTCCATTTAGATAGCCGAGGGAGCACCCGGAGGCGGCTGCGATCCCATTGAGGCCATCAAGTGCTGGACGTCAAACGCCTCTTTGCGCACGCGCAGATTGTAATACATCAGAGAGAACGCAATCGTGCCGATCGGCCCGACGAGAACTTCGGACAGGAAAGTGGAGAGGTTTTGCAGAATGACCATGCCGAACGAGAGTGTTTGGTGAGACTTGAGCGCATCCGTCTGCAGGTAGATGAACGGAGCCTGGAAAATCAGAATGCCTACATAACTAAGGAAGAGGACCAGTAGAAAAATTAGAAAAATTTGAAAGCCGTGCCCCTTGGTGAGTTCAATACTCCGGCTGATGGCTCTTATTGCTCCCGCATCTTCCAGCATGGCGGAAGGAACGGCCACTGCCGCGCGGCATAAGATGACGAACAGGAGGATAACCGCCAGGATCATTCCAAGAACGAGTAGCACCGGACTGCCGAGAATGGCCCCCACAAAGCCAACCACGATGAATCCGACGATCATTACAAGAAAGAGGATGAGGAACATCACCAGGATGCGAAACACCTTCGTGCCCACGCGGCTGTACGAGTTGCGCACGCTGGCCGAATGTCCGAGATAAAGATCCGATACTGCAAAGACTGTGGCGGCATGCGCCGCTCCAGTGAGAAGAAGGTAGAAGACCAGAACGATGAATCCGCCCGCAAACGCACCCGCGAGGACGCTGGCCGACGGGAGGCCGGCCTTTGGATCGACCGTGCCCCCTCCTTTGCCCATTTGCGCGACACCAACGTTTACGACCAGGAGCAAAAGATATGGCAGGCTGACAATTCCCGCAAACAACCAGAAATTTCGCTTATATAGGGTAAATGTGCGGTCCAGTAGTTCGCCGAGACTCATCGGGCGCAAGTCGACATCTGCCATTTGGCCTCCAAGGGAGACAAGCGGAGTGAACGCATAGGAACACAAAGTTATCTCCGGCGCAAGTGCAGCGGGAGGAACACGTTCCTGGGAGAACGCTTATCTTTCGTTCCATGTGCAACGTGACGCGACACTAAGATGATTTGGTGTCACTCGCCAATCGGCCGAAGATTGATCCCACGCAAACAAGCGCCAACAGCCAACCTGTCGCTACGTCCAACAGATGATGCTGGTGTATCAAGACGGTCGACGCCGCGACCATCGCCGCCCAAAACCATAGGAACACTTTGCCTGCTACAGGGGCGCGGGTGGAAAAAACCGCCACGCAAATCACGGCAAACGCCACGTGCAGCGAGGGCAGCAGGTTATAAGTGAGGTTCATTTTGTCGGCAAAATGAAACATCCCCGCCCAGATTCCCAATTCTTCTTCGCGCGGCTGGGCAAATGCCAGATCCGCCGGAAAGAGAAGAAACCCTATGCCTCCGATGAAAATGGCACAAGCCATTGTGATCACCAAGGCCCGGAATTCCCGGCGTGTCCGCAAGACGAAGGGCGCCATCCAGAACAGCAGGTAAATCGATATATAAAAAAGTGTCATCGACGGAACGAAGGGGATGGCGAGTTCTGCCGGAAAATGAACGGGAACGCGAAAGCTGCGCCGCGCAGTCAGCGCATCCATTCCGCCATAGACCAGCACGAACCAAAGCGTGTTCACCAAGGACAACAGCGCCGCGTAGCGAAGATGGGCCCAGCCCGGCCAAGCCAGGAACGGCTGCTCTACTCGCTCCATCTCCTGCGGCTTGGCGATTCCTACGATTGCGTGCAAGGACGCCAATTCAATTCCTCATCTAAGTATTGCAGGACCGCCAATACGAGTTGGTTGACATCGGTTTGGGGCCGTAGATAATGGTCGGCTCCCCAGATGGGGTAGAGCAGGCCCGGCAAAGCACAAACATCCGACAAAATCAGGCTCCCGTCGTTTGGCCCCAGATGGGTGAGGCGGCGATGGCACCGACGCGCGAGAGCCGTAGTCATATGTTCACGAAGCGGAAATCCCGCGATGGTGACCATGCGGATGTGCTGAGGAAGTTGCAGCCCAAAATCCAACGGCCTGCCTGGGCCATGTCCCAGGTCGCGCAGGAATCCCAAGCCTTGCCCGCGCAGCGTGTAGTAGAGCCGATTGAGCAGCGCCGCCGGATTTCGAGAAAGCAGCCACTCGGCCATCGGCGTGCCACTTAAAATCCCGCACAGATTCACCCATGCGGCCACATTTT
>Ga0207109_1054_pt1 | contig 28090 bp, 23 predicted proteins | sample Alteio_BWMinHeat_73_FD_153584 | JGI IMG/M metagenome (GOLD analysis project Ga0207109, IMG submission 153584) | Enriched cells from forest soil in Barre Woods Harvard Forest LTER site, Petersham, Massachusetts, United States -... | ecosystem: Environmental > Terrestrial > Soil > Temperate forest >... | reverse complement strand
CGGCGGTAACTCGCTGGCAGCCGGTTGCGTCTGGCTCTGCGTCACGGGCGCCGGTGCCGGCGGCTTGGGCTTGACAAAGTACTGAAATCCGAAGAAGACGACGATCGCCAGCAGGCCGAAAACCAGGAGGGAGCGCATGTCGCCGCCGCCACCGCCGCTGGCTCCGCCTCCCCCCTGCGTTTGAAGATTTGGATTTTGATATTCGGGCAAAGGAAACTTCCTGTCTTGATCGAGCCGCGAGAAAACGAGGGCTACTCGTTTCTATGGTAAAGGTTCGTGGGGGACATGCCGGGAGAGTGGTGAAGGCGGAACCTGATCCAGGCCCCCCTTGCTGAACGGATGGCACCGCAACACGCGCCACAGTGCGAAGACCGATCCGCGCACGGGCCCGTGGGTGGCAATCGCCACGGCGGCATAGTCCGAGCAGGTAGGTTGAAAGCGGCATCCCCCGGGGCTGAGAGAATGCACGGCGGGCGACAGCCAGCGGCGATAGAACCCCAGAAGGGCCAGTAGAACGCGCGTCATCATGCGGGTGAGACCATGCCCGGTCGCGATGCAATTCTCGCCGCATCGGCCCGCGCCTGTGTAAGAATACGCACGATCTCCGCCTCAAGTTTCGTGAATTCCATGGTCAGCACCGCCCGGCGCGGATGGAGGATCAGGTCGGCGCCTTCCGGGAGCAGATCCACGTGCCGGCGCAACGCTTCGCGCATACGGCGCTTGATACGATTGCGTTCGTGCGCCTTGCCCAGCACCTTGCCCACGGTCAGGCCGACCCGCGCGCCGCTTAGCGTGACTCGAGAATCCTTCCCGGCATTCATCGCCTGCTGCGTTGCCAGGAACCAACTCATCGAAGCGGATTGCCGCTTCCGGCTCGCGGCATAGGCGCGCTGAAAGTCCGCATGACTGCGCAGACGCGAATCCGCCAGGGATTGCTTCCCCAGCGCATCTTTCCGGGGCTTGTCGGGCTGTGGGTGGTCAGGCTTGATCTCTTCAGGCTCGTTCGGGGCGTTCATGGCATTGCCCGAAAGTTCGAGCGGAACGGCTGCGATGTTGAAGCGCGTTCCAGCTCAAAAAGTGCGGAAGGAACCTAATCGCGATGGCCTGCGCTGACGGACACACGTTTGCGGCCGGCCGCGCGGCGGCGGCTCAGCACTGCGGCCCCGCTTTTCGTCTTCATGCGGGCGCGAAAGCCATGGGTCTTCGCGCGGCGATGGCGGTTGGGTTGAAATGTGCGCTTCGGCATGGAAAATGCGCTCCTGTTTCCTTGACTGGAATCTCAGCCTTGACGGCAAGTTCTAAGTTTACAGGAACCTGCGCCAGGAATCCAGCCCTATCGCCCGGGGACGCAGGGTGACGATAATCTTTCGGAGAACGATTGCCCCGGTAGCTTCGTCGTTTCAACATGAAAAAGTTTGTGCGGCAACCCCGCGCACACAGCGCGTTTCAAAGACAAAGTCAGCTCCTTCCACGGGTACCATCAGTGACTGCGGTAACGCTTCCATCAGTTTCACCACCATTGGTGCAACCCTCTCGGCACGCTCGAAAACTATGTGAAAGAGACGTTGCAATGACCTCCAAATGTGCTACCATCGGGACCGTTCAACAAAAGTTTTCCAGCGTCCCACAGACCGAAATTTATCCACGCCCTGAGGTTTAAATCCAGAGGGCAGATCAACGGCAGGCAGGCGACTTCGAGCAGTGAATAGACGGGAGCGTTGCATCCCGCCTCGGGACGTCTATTGCCCAAAAATGGAACGGATGAACCGGCCGGTGGTTAGCAGGCAAGGAATAGTTCGATGGCATTCGCAATGACGCCGGCTACGGCTCTAAATCCCTGGCTCCAAATTCTCGCTGCCCTAGAAAAGAAGGTCATCCGTCAGTCGTTTGAGACCTGGCTGAAACCTACACGCTACAGCCATGCTTCCGGCCGCACCCTCTACGTCCGCGTTCCTTCTCCTGAGTTTCAGCACATCGGCGACAAGTACGGCGACCTGATCCAGGAGGCGATCGATATTCATTCGCTCGAATTTGACGACGTCTGCTTTGTCACCGCGGAAGACGACCCTTCCGTTCCACCCGTGCGCAAAGACGGAGGATTCGGCCCGGTTCCCGCGCATGCCCCCACGGCGCCCCCCGCGCCTCCGGCGCGATCCCCGGAGCAGACTCGCTTCGACTGGTCGACCGCGGCGCAGTTGAATTCGAAGTACACCTTCGACAACTTCGTCATCGGCAACGGCAACCAGTTTGCGCGTGCCGCGGCCCTGGCGGTCGCGGAGCGGCCGTCCAAAGCCTACAACCCGCTCTTCCTCTATGGCGGGGTGGGAATGGGCAAAACCCATCTGATGCACGCCATCGGACACGAGGTTAAGCGGCGTCAGCCCTCGTCAAGCATCTGCTATGTCTCGGCAGAGAAGTTCACCAACGAGATGATCACCTCCCTGCGCAACGATCGTATGACCAGTTTCCGCGATCGGTTTCGCACCGTCGATGTGCTCCTCATCGACGACATTCAATTCATTGCGCAGAAAGAGCGTACCCAGGAAGAGTTCTTTCACACCTTCAACGCGCTTCACGAAAGCATGAAGCAGATCGTGATCGCCTCCGATCGTCCGCCCAAAGAACTGGCGGAAATTGAAGACCGCCTTCGCTCCCGTTTCGAATGGGGTTTGATCGCAGATATTCAGCCGCCCGATCTCGAAACCAAGGTGGCCATCCTGCAGAAGAAGGCCGAGACCGAGTCGGTAACGCTGCCCACCGACGTTGCACTGTTCATCGCGTCCAATGTGCGCACCAACGTGCGCGAGCTTGAAGGAGCGCTGGTCCGCCTCATCGCCTGGTGCCAACTCAACCGCGTCGACATCACCCTTTCGACCACGCAGCAGTGCCTCAAGCAGTACATCGATATGCAGGTGCGCAAGGTGACGATCGAAGCCATCCAGCGCGCCGTGGCGGAGCAGTTCGGTATGCGCGTCACTGATCTGAAGCAAAAGAACAATTCCCGCAACGTCGTTGTGCCGCGCCAGATCGCCATGTATCTCGCCAAGCAGATGACCGAGGCTAGCCTTCCCGAGATCGGCCGCCAGTTCGGCAATAAGCACCACACCACGGTGATGCATTCCATTGCCAAGATCGATGAGCAGCGCCGCGCCGACAAGGATCTGCACCGCACGCTCAACAAACTTCAGGAGCAGCTCAACGGCTGAGACCTTAGCCACCTGGCAAAACACCGAAGGCCGCGCTGAGCACGGCCTTCGGTGTTTCTATTCCCTATTCCCTATTTCTACCGATATCCCTTCGATCTGAACCGCGACACCGCGAGATAGAACACGTTGGTATCCGTTCCGGGATTGTGCAGGCTTATGTTGGCATTCGACAAGTGCTGGTAGCGATAACCGATCGTGACAGCTTGGCGCTGCTTGCGAAAGATCTGCAGTCCCCCGCCAAAATCGATGGTGTACATAAACTGCGAACCCTGCGGTGACAGCACCCGATCGACGAAATAAATAAAGCCTCCGTCCGTCGAAAGGAAAGGCTGCGCACGGCTCTCAGGATAGAACGATGCGCGAAAGCCCGCCGGGCTCAACCCGCTGCCATAGGTGCGCTTGCGCTGCAGCCACGGCAGCTTCTGGCCCGACTGCGGCTCGTCAAGCATCGCCACAGCCGTGAGTTCCGGTGCGTAGCGGAAATTCCACTTGGCTCCTCGGTACCACAGGTACGAGTAGCTCACATCGACGGGCATGTATTTGATGTCTTTTGCATACCCCCAGATATGCCCGCTCATGAGCGAAGCGCCCCACCATGCACCGAACTCGTGGACTCCCCCGTAGTGCGGCCACAGAGGCAAAACCTCGCCCCTGGCTGCGGGACGTATGCTGCTTGAAGCCGCTGCGGATGCGCCTGCGCTCGTCGACGTGTCTGCCGGCGCGACGTCTATTTCATTCGGTCCGGCCGGATCGCTCCAGAATGTGGACGCCTTGACCTGGCGATTATCGCGATACCACGGCGGCCGCCAGCGAAAGATGTTGGCCGTGGCGCGACTGGGAGTGAGCAAACTGATGAAGAGCAGTGTGACCGGGCGACGCGGCGTCGCCTCCAGCTTTCTCACAACGTGCTTGTCCAGAGCGTCCTCTGCCATGGTCCACAGCAGTCCGCCGACCGGCGTGGTCACCAGTTCCACGTCCCCCGTGTCGTTCCGTGCCTTTCCATTCACCGAGTGTGTCTTATGGTCCCCGATGTGACCGACTCCGGCTTCCCCAAACGGCCCGAATTTCCATTCGAAGTGGTACGCCGTCGTGAAAGCCAGTGCCCTCGTCCGGCTTTTCCAATAGCCGGGCTCCCCGATTTCGACGGTTGCACCCTTGGGGTCATTTTGGATCCACATGTAGTTGGTGATGCTTCCCATCATGGGATGGCCCACGTACTGATCCAACGCCGGGTTGCCGTCGGTCCAGTGGTTCCAGTCCCACCCCAGATCGCTGTTAAACCACCGTTGAAACCACCGGCCGCGCGTCGTTTCCCACCGGTACCAATAGCCGGTGTAGAGATTGCCAAAGTTTAGAAAGCCATTAAAGGCCGCGGAGGTGAGGAGCAACTGGCGCCAGTGAATGCGGCACTCGCGTGCGCCGGTTTTATCCGACGGGCACTGATCCAAAGGCACGCGTTCGGAGGCATTCGGACGTACCCCCAAACTCCATGAACCCGCGGAGGGATCTGCGCCCGCAAGGGCCGGTTGCAGCGAGGAGGACTCCCCGATGAGCTTTGCGACAGGTTCGAAAGCAGGTGACGGAGCGTCAGGCAAAAATGTGCCCGAGGCCGCCGCGGCATCAGCCGGAACCTGGTGCGCTCCCCACGACACCGTCAACGCTGCGTGCGGTCCCTCCATTGCGCTTTGTGCGTTCGCGAATTGGTTTTCAACCGCAATTCCACTGAGGACGGAAACCACAAAAATAAGAGAACAATTGCTCACGGGCCGCACAAAACAGGCATTTAGTCGCATATATCCTCTCGTTCACTTTGTCACCCGGCAATTCTTCGGCTCTTCTACAATTTGCAAATGTAACCCACATGCCGAGAATCCGAGTGGTTCAATCCAGCGCCGCGATCGAGTAACGCTCGCGCGACTGGCCGGTGGCCCGGGATGTCAACGCTGCTTGCATTAGAAGTCTAGCGAAAAGGGCGGGTAAGATATACATCGACGTGCGCGAATGCTTTGAAGGTTGCGACTCACAATCCTGGCTTTTGCTGCGTCCTGCCCATTCAAGGTGTTTCCCAGGGGCTCACCTCGAGATACGTACCCATTAGTTGCGATGCTTGCCGGACGTATCCAGGTTGCGTAGCCGCATCTGAACGGCCCAGCTCAGCGTCTCATTAACTCTATGAACATCTTTTCGAACCGCACCAGGTCCACGTCCAATTGGGCATGCACCATCCGTACCTCCGTCAGCGGTTTCAGCTCTTTTGACCATGTGAGTGTGTCTCCGTAAACCGGTCCATGGCTCAGGTCCACATCCATGTAGACCTGCTTCTCTTTGGTGATAAGCGTCGGGTCGAGCCACGCGCACGCTGCCAACTCATCCCACATGTAGTAGCGATTCTGGCTCCACGCCATTATGTAGCGCGCCGTTGGACTCTGAGACTTCGCAACCTCGTCCAGCATTATTTGTGTGAAGGGGGCTTTGATCGAGACGTCCACGGTGGTTACATCCACTCGCGGCCACGTAGCGCGGAGCACAATGTGCGCCGCTTCGGGATCGAACCAGAAATTGAATTCGTGCCGCGGGCTGGTGGCGAACTCCGGATCATCGGTTTGCGGATTCAGACTGCCGCCCATGATCACGATGCCCCCGGTGAGCGCGGCAAACTCCGGATCGATGGCGATCGCCAGCGCAATGTTGGTCAACGGCCCGGCGGCATAAATCGTCACCTGGTGTGGATGGGCGCGTACTTGCCTGACCAGGAAATGGGCCGCGTCCTCGTCTATTGCCTTCAGCGTCGGCTGCCCTTCCGGAAGGGGTGGAATATCGTAGGGTCCATGCGCCGTTGGATTCTTCGGCGTAATCGGAGTCACGCCGCCCGCATGTTCTTCGAGGGTGGTCGGCCCCTGTCCCCATGCGCCCAACCAGGTCACCTTGCCTTCCAGTGCTGAAGCCAGCCGTGTCTCCTCCTGGGTGCGAACCAGCGGGAACACCGCTCCCTTGGCCACCGGAACGTTGCTGTGCCCTGTCAGTTCCAGCATGCGCAAGGTGTGCAGCGTCTCTTCGTCGCGCCAGGCATTGCCGGTCACCATGGTGATTCCCAGCACTTCCACCTGCGGTGCCTGCAGCAGCGTTAGCATCGCCATCTGGTTGGAACCGCCCGGGCCGGAACCGTCTTCGTCGATGAGCACCAGGCGCTTTTGCGCATCGCACACGGCTGCCCCGACAATGACCAAAACCAATAGAAAAAACTTCATGGTTTGGGTATTGTGGCATACCCGGCGGGAGGGGGCCGTAGCGCTCGAGAGCCCGTGTGCCCAGGTTCGGCGCGTCTTTGCGCCTGTCCTGGCATGCCACCAATCGGAACAGAATTCCACGGTCTGAGACCTAGCGCCGTCCGTAGCCTCTCGACCGCACTGCCGGCGGCGCCACCGGAAGATGCGTCTTTCCGGCGGGATACACCGCCAGAAATCGATCCTGCCCCTCGCCCGAACTGGCCGTCTCGACCCCCTCAAGAGAACGGAAAGCCATGTGCAGCAATCGCCGCTCACGGCTGTTCATGGGCGGAAACGCATAAGGAACTCCGGATTTTCGCACTTTTTCGGCAGCGGTCTCGGCCGCCATTCTCAGTTCCTCGGCGCGCAACGCCTTGTAGTTTCCAGCATCAAAGCTGATGAGGTCGTGCTCCCGGGGATCCAGGCGCAGCATCTGCACGGCAATGGTTTCCAGGGCGCGCAGCAACTCTCCATTGTGCTGCGTCACCAGCGGCACATCCGGCCCTGCCAACTCGACATAGATCACCCGGCCTTCCAGCCCCTCGGGGTCGCGAGCCCCCTCGCCGGCCGTGATCCGGTACTTCAGGCGAAGTCCCCCCCGTCTATTGAGGGTGGCAAGGAAACCGGCAATCTTCTGTGCAGCTTCTTGGAGGTTGTCTATCGGCATGACACATAAGTATCGCAGAGCCGGGCGAGGACGGCTATGACTCCCGCAACCAGCTACGCTTACCGGTTAGAGGGCGGCCGGAGGTGGCGGGATTCCTGTTATCCGGACTTGCGGTACATTACGAAAGGCCACATGAGCTTCAGCACGCGGCGCGACTTCATCCAGCCTTCAGATTCATTTCAGGTTGGCATCGTATTCTGAATGTGATTATGCAGCGCATCCCCCTTTGTGGTCGAAGGCGCCATGGCGTTTGTCTCTCGACCAGTCTGATTCTCCTCGTTGCCGCCGTCACGGCACGTGCCCAAAACCCCGCCCCAGCTGGCCCGGCGCAACCCGCCACCCAGCCGGTTTCGATCACGCTCGAAGAAGCCATCCATCGCGCCCAGGCCAATGAGCCCGCCTATGCAACCGCCCTGGCCGACAGCCGCATTGCGGCGCTCGACCGTTCCATTGCGCGAGCCGGGTTGCTGCCCGGCGTCACCTATCACAACCAGTATCTCTACACCCAACCGTTGGTCAGCCAGGCAGCGCAGAGCGCTTCGTCCCAGACCACTCCCCGATTCATCGCCAATAATGCAGTCCACGAGTATTTCAGCCAGGGAGTTGTCGACGAAACCATCGGTCTTGCGCAAGTCGCCGACCTGCGCCGCGCCAATGCCGCCGCCGCCCTCGCTGCGGCCGAACTCGAGATTTCCCGCCGCGGACTCATTGCCGCCGTGAGCGCGCTCTACTATGGCGTATTCGCCACCGATCACAAGCTGGCCATCGCGGAGAAGGCCCGATCCGAGGCCGCCGACTTTTTGTCCCTTACCGGCAAGCGCGAACAACAGCGCGAAGCCGCCCACGCCGATGTGGTGAAGGCGCAGCTCCAGCAGCAGCAGCGCGAACGCGACTTCTCCGACGCGGGGCTGGCTGCGGAAAAAGCGCGCCTCGAACTCGGCGTCCTGCTGTTTCCCGATCCGCGCACCGCCTATACCTTGGCCGCTTCCGAATCCCCCCAACTCGCCTCGCGTGCCGAGGTCGAGCAGGCCGCCGCCAGGAATAACCCCGAGTTGCGCAGCGCGCTCGCCGCCCTCAACCAAAGCAACGCCGAGGTCCTGGCGGCCCGCGGCGCCTACCTGCCATCTCTCGGGCTCAACTACTCCTACGGCATCGATGCGCCGCAATTCGCGGTCAACGGCCCCGACCACGTTCGCAATCTGGGTTATTCGGCCAGCGTCACGCTCGATATCCCGGTATGGGACTGGCTGGCCATGGAGCACAAGGTCAAGCAGAGCGAGATTCGCCGCGACGTAGCCAAAGTGGCCCTTACCGCCGCGCAGCGCCGCCTCATCGCCCGCCTCGACGAAACGTTCTCTGAAGCCGCTGCGGCGCGCGATCAGCTTGCCTCGCTCGATGCCAGCGTCAGCACCGCGGAAGAGAGCCTGCGTCTGACCAGGATGCGATATACGGGCGGCGAAGCCACGGTGCTCGAAGTTGTCGACGCCCAGACCGCATTCGTCACCGCCGAAAACGCTCGCGAAGATGGCCGCGTTCGCTTCCAGGCGGCGCTCGCCGATCTCCAAACGCTCACGGGAACGATGTGAACCAATGACCGATCCGCACACCATGTCGAATTCGAAAGCCGTTCACGCACCGGCGCAAATTGTCCGCTCCACCTTGGCAGGTGCCGCCGTAATCTCGTTGCTTCTCTTCCCAGGTTGCAAAAAAGAAGCGACGCCCGCGGTTGAAGTCACCGTGCAGGCCGAACATCCCGAACAGGGATCGATGTCCGAGCACATCACGGTTGACGCCATCCTTGCACCCCTCGCCCAAGCCGCGATCGAGCCCAAGATCACGGCGCCGGTGCGCAAGTTCTATGTGCAGCGCGGGGCCAAGGTGAAGGAAGGCCAGTTGCTCGCGGTGCTTGAAAACACCGACCTTGCCGCTGCCGCGCTTGACAACAAGGGAACCTACATCGCCGCACAAGCGGCGTATGACACGGCTACGAAGGCGCAGGTTCCCGAGGACGTGCAGAAAGCGGAGCTCGATTTCGCCCAGGCCAAGGCCAATCTCGATTTGAACCAGAGCATCGTCAAGAGCCGCAAACAGCTGTTCACGGAAGGCGCGATTCCCGGCCGCGATCTGGACACCGCGCAGGCCGCGCTCGTTCAGGCGCAGGCCGCCTACGACACCGCCGCCAAACATCTCGAATCGATGCGGGCCGTCACCCGCGAGTCCGCGCTGAAAGCCGCACAAGGCCAGCTGTCCTCGGCTGAGGGCAAACTGAAAGGCGCCGACGCCCAGGTCAGCTACTCCGAGATTCACAGCCCCATCAACGGCGTGGTTACCGACCGGCCCCTCTTCGCAGGAGAGACCGCTGCCGCCGGCGCGCCTCTCCTCACCGTGATGGACACGTCGTCGCTCTTAGCCAAGTCTCACGTTGCCCAGAGCGTGATGCAGCAGATGAAGGTGGGCGACGAGGCAAAGATCCAGATCCCGGGCCTTGCTGATCCGGTTACGGCCAAGGTTTTCCTCATCAGTCCGGCGCTCGACCCTGGCAGCACTACCGTCGAGGTCTGGCTCAAGATCGACAACAAGGCCGGCAAGCTGAAGGTCGGCACTCCCGTAAAGTCGTCGATCACCGGCCGAACTGTTGCGCAGGCGTGGAAGATTCCTGCCGCCGCGATTCTTACCGGCCAGGACGGCAGCAAATCGGTCATGCTGGTCGGCTCCGACGGCGCCGCTCATCGCAAAGCAGTCACCCTTGGCATCTCCGATGGGGACGATGTGGAGGTCACCACCGGTCTCTCTCCGTCCGACATGGTCATTACCGGTGGCGCCTTCGGCCTGGATGAAGGCACCAAGGTCAAAGTAGGCCCTGCCGAAGCCGACGACGAAGCCAAGCCGGCCGCATCCAAAAGCGGAGACAAAGAATAATGGCCCTTGCCTCGCCAACCCGCGTCTCTGCAGAGCCGCCGCCATCGTTCTGGCTGGCCCGCTCCACCCGCACCATCTTCTTCTTCACCTGCATCCTCACTCTGATCGGCATCTACCTCGCGACTAAGGTGCCCATCTCCGTTTTCCCTGAGACCAGTTTTCCCCGCGTCGTCATCGGCGTGGACAACGGCGTCATGCCGGTGGAACAGATGGAAGTCACCATCACCCGGCCCATTGAGAATGCGGTCAACTCCGTTCCTGGCCTCCAGACCGTCCGGTCTACTACCAGCCGCGGCTCGGCTGAAGTCAGCCTCTTCTTCGACTGGAACCAGGACATGATTCTCCAACTCCAACTGGTCGATGCCGCATTAGCCAAGGTCGAGCAGACCCTCCCGTCCACGGCCCGTGTCACTACCAACCGTCTAACCTTCGCGACTTTCCCCATCCTCGGTTACGCACTCACCTCTGATACGGTGTCCCAGACTCAGCTTTGGGAGATCGCCACGTATGACCTCAAGCCCCCGCTGAACCGCGTCCCGGGGGTCAGCACGGTCATCGTGCAGGGCGGCAAGGTGCCCGAATTCCACGTCGTCCCCAACCTCGCCCTGCTGGCCTCATCCGGTGTCACCATCACCGACCTGGTCAACGGAATCCAGGCCTCCAACATCATCGACTCGCCGGGTCTGTACGAAGCCAATCACCAGCTCATTCTTGGCCTCATCGGCGCCCAGGTCCACGATATCGACCAGCTGCGCCAGCTGGTTGTCAAGACCACTCCCGCGGGCGCGCCCGTGCGCATTGCCGATGTGGCCTCGGTGGAGCAGGCCACCATGCCCATCTACACCAATGTCACTGCCAACGGCAAACAGTCATTGCTCATCAACATCGCCCGCCAGCCCTCCAGCAATACGGTGGCGGTTGCCGACGCCGTCGCCGCACGAGTAGCCGAGCTTCGCCGCGCTCTGCCCCCAGGCGTCCGCTTCGAGCCCTTCTATGACCAATCCCAGCTCGTCCGCGACAGCATCTCCAGCGTGCGCGACGCCATCTTCATCGGCCTCATCCTCGCCTGCATCATCCTCTTCCTTTTCTTGCGCGACTGGAGGTCGTCGCTCATCGCCGGCCTCGTCATCCCGGTCACGGTCGCGGTGACGATCCTGGTGCTCTGGGTGATTGGCCAGAGTTTCAACCTGATGACTTTGGGCGGCCTCGCCGCTGCCATTGGCCTGGTCATTGACGACGCCATCGTAGTGGTCGAGAACATCGTGATGCACCGCGACAACGGCGAGTCTCGTGTGGAAGCAGTGCGAAAGGCAATTGCCGAGATCACCGTTCCGCTGGTTGGGTCAACCATCACCCCGGTCGTCGTCTTCCTTCCCTTGATTGCAACCACCGGGGTAACGGGCAGCTTCTTCCGCGCTCTGGCCATCACCATGTCGTCTGCGCTGCTCACCTCTCTGATTCTGGCGCTCACCTGGACACCGGGCCTCAGTCTCGTCCTCCTGCGGGACCGGCGCGGCGACTCTGCCGGCCACGAGCACAAGACGGGCCGCTTTCTCTCCACCATTCTCCGGGTTCATCGCCGTATGCTCGATTGGGCGCTTGCCAAGCCGTTCTGGCTCGGCTTGGCCTGCCTGGTGCTCGTCGTCGCCACGTACTTCGGTTATCGTGGCCTCGGCTCTGACCTCCTGCCAGGAATGGACGAAGGCGGCTTCATCCTCGACTACATCATGCCCGCGGGCAGCTCGCTTACTGAGACCAACCGCGTCCTCGACCACGTGGAGCGCATTCTCCACGATCAGCCCGAGGTAGAGAGCACCTCGCGCCGCACCGGCATGCAAATGGGCCTTGCCGCCGTGACCGAAGCCAACACCGGCGACTTCACCGTCAAGCTGAAAGCCAAGCGAAGCCGTCCTATCGACGACATCATGGCCGACGTGCGCGCCGAGGTCAAACGGACCGAACCTGAGCTTGACGTTGAATTCATCCAGGTGCTACAGGACATGATCGGCGACCTGTCCAACGCCCCCGAGCCCATCCAGATCAAGATCTTTTCGCCGGACCAGGGCCTCCTTTCCCAACTCGGCCCCCGCGTCGGCGATGCCATCGGCAAAATCCCCGGCGTCGTCGACGTGCAGAACGGCATCGAGAACACCATCAGCGGTCCGGGCACCAGCTTTCAGGTCAGCCCCGTGATCGCCGCGCGCTTCGGCTTCTCCCCGACAGAGATCTCCGAGGACGCCACCGCCATCCTCGACGGCCTTCCGGCTACCGATCCTCTCATTGCCAACGGCCGCCCCTACACCATTCGCGTGCGCCTCGGCGATGAACATCGCACCTCGCTCGATGCGATCGAGAACACCGTCTTCAACTCGGGCACCGGCCACACAGCCACCCTGGGATCGCTTGCCACGATCCAGCAACTGCCGCCCCAAAACGAAATCCGCCGCGAAAATCTGCAGCGCATGGTGGTCGTAACCGGACGCCTCGAGGGTTCCGATCTCGGTACCGGGATGGCCAAAGTGCGCCAGGTCGTCGATGGCATGCACCTGCCCCCATCCGTCCGCGTCACCTACGGCGGCACCTATGAGGAGCAGCAGAAATCCTTCCGCGACCTCCTTCAAGTTCTGGTTCTTGCGCTGGCCCTCGTCTTCGGCGTGCTCCTCACGGAATTCCGCAATTTCCCCGCGCCGATCGCGATCCTTACCTCTTCCGTGCTGTCGATTTCCGGCGTGATCCTGGCCCTGCTCATCACCCGCACGACCTTCAATGTCGCCTCATTCATGGGCGTCATCATGGTCATCGGCATCGTGGCCAAAAACGGCATCCTTCTTCTCGACGCCGACGAACGTTTCCGTGCCGAAGGGACCAGCCCCGCTGACGCCATGATCCATGCCGCCCAGCGCCGCCTGCGCCCCATCATCATGACCGCCATTGCCGCCGTGTGCGGAATGCTGCCTCTCGCTTTTGCCTTGGGCGCGGGCTCCCAGATGCTGCAGCCGCTGGCCATCGCCGTCATCGGCGGCCTGACGATCTCCATGGTGCTGAGCCTGATCGTCACCCCGGTCGTCTACTTCCTGCTCACCCGCAACCGCGCCTCCGAGCCCGCCTGAAGCCGCCGCCCCAGACTGGATGCTCCGTGCCCCACCTTTTCGCCTTTTTTCTGGCGAAAGGGTGGGAGACCACAAAACTCAACCAGCCGTGCTCGATCTTTGCTCAATATCTGGGACCATCTTTGCCTCGGATGGCACAATGTTTCCATGCCGCCGACCCAGCCCATTCGCCTTACCCCCAACGAAGCCCGCGTTCTCGGCGCGTTGGTCGAAAAAGAAGTAACCACGCCCGAGTACTATCCGCTCTCGCTGAACGCGCTCATCAACGCCTGCAATCAGCGCTCGAACCGCGAGCCGGTAATGGACCTCGACGAAGAAGCGGTGCGGCAGGCGCTGCACGGCCTCGAAGACGACGGCCTGGCCGGCCGGGCGCGCTCATCTGACGGCCGCGTGACCAAGTATGAACATTGGCTGGGCGAGGCGTTCAATTTCAGCCGCGCCGAAACGGCCCTCGTCTGCGTGCTGCTGCTGCGCGGTCCGCAGACCCCTGGCGAACTTCGCGGTCGCACCGAGCGCATGCATCGTTTCGAGGAAATCACCGACGTGCTTGCCGGACTTCAAAAGTTGATGGAGCGTGAACCCTCCCTGGCGGTTATGATGCCGCGGCAGCCGGGTACCAAGGAGTCGCGTTACGCGCACCTGCTTTCCGGACCCGTTGAAGCAGCCCCGCCCACAGCGCAGCCGGCGTTTGCGCCCGCATACACGCCCGCATTTTCCGGTGACCCCGCTGACCAGGATGGCCGCATCGCGCAGCTCGAGGCAACCGTTGCACAACTCAAACAGGAATTGGAAGCACTGCGAAAGCGGTTCGACGACCTCTTCGCATAAACCTGTGAACTGCGAACTGTGACCTGATCACTGACAACTGACCACTGTCATCAGATCAGCTCATACCCCGCAAACCAGTACCCAATCTCGAACGCCGCCGTATCTTCCGCATCCGACCCGTGGATCGCGTTCTCCTGGATCGACTCCGCAAACTTCTTGCGAATCGTCCCCTCGTCGGCGTTGGCAGGATTGGTCGCTCCCATCAGCTTGCGAAGGTCGGTGATAGCGTTATCCTTCTCCAAGACCAATAAAAAAAGCGGGCCCGACGACATGAACTCGCACAGCCCCTCGAAGAACGGCCGCTGCGCGTGGACGTAATAAAAACCCTTGGCCTGTTCCTTTGAAATCGACTGCCTCTTGATGGAAACGATCCTGAACCCGGCCTTCTCTATCTCCGCCAGAATCGCGCCCGTATTGCCGTTCCTCACCGCATCCGGCTTGATAATGCTGAACGTGCGTTGTGCCACTCGTGTATGCTCCTTCGTCACATAATCTCGACCTGTTCATTGTATCGGCCCGCCGCCACGGCCCGGTCTGGACCCTATCTGGTAAAGTTTCGTCATGTTTTCCGCAGCCGATTCGTCCGTCCGCTCGTCTCTCGCATGGTTTACGCTGCTCGCCGCAGCGGCTATTCTCGCGCCCTGTGGCTGGGCCCAGGAGTCCTCAAAACACGCATCCGGCCCGGCCAATCCGTCGGAACTGCGCGTCCTCGATACGTCCTTGATCGATAAGTCCATCGACCCCTGCGAGAACTTCTATCGCTTTAGCTGCAACGGCTGGTTCAAGCGCAATCCCCTGCCGCCCGACCAGACCGCTTATGGCCGCTTTACTGAGCTCTACGAGTTGAATCGCCTCCATCTCAAGCAGATTCTCGAAGCCGCCGCCACCTCTCATCCCGATTCCCGCAATCCCAACGAACAGAAAATCGGCGACGAGTACGCAAGTTGCATGGATACGGCAGCGATCAACAAGCTGGGCCTGAAGCCGCTGCAACCAGAGCTCGATCGCATTGCCGCTCTTGAATCGATCAATGACCTGCCCGTCGAACTGGCCCATCTCCATCAAACCGGCGTGAATGCTTTCTTTGGCATGGGCTCGAATCAGGACTTTGCCGATGCTAGCCAGGTGATCGGCTTCTACGGCGGTGGCGGGCTCGGACTTCCCGAGCGCGACTACTACACGCGCACCGACGCCAAGTCCGTAGAGCAGCGCAAACAATACGTCGATCACGTGCACAAAATGTTTGTTCTTGCCGGCGAACCCGACGCGCAGGCCGCAAAGGATGCCGACACCGTGTTGGCGCTCGAAACGCGTCTTGCCAAAGCCTCCCTTACCGTCACCGAGCAGCGCGATCCGCAGAACCTGAACCATCCCACCGACGTGGCCAGCTTCCAAAAGGAGCTACCGCATTTCAAGCTGGCGGACTATGTGGGCGCTCTCCACGCGCCGGCCGCCGGCAAAATCAACGACATGGAGCCCAAGTTCTTTGCCGAATTCAACGCCATCCTCGCCGTCGCGCCGCTCGACCAGGTCAAGACCTACTTGCGCTGGCACCTGCTCCATGCCTACGCGGGCACCAGCCTGCCCGATTCGTTCGACCAGGAAAACTGGAATTTCTATGCGCACACTTTGAACGGCGCCGAGAAGCAGCAGGAGCGCTGGAAACGCTGCACCAGCCGCATCGATCACGAAATGGGCGAAGCCCTGGGGCAGGTATACGTTGAAAAATATTTCCCGCCCGAAGACAAGGTGCGCGCACTCAACATGACCGTGGCCATCGAGCAGGCCATGGCCAAGGATATCGATTCGCTTGAATGGATGAGCGCCGACACCAAGGTCAAGGCCAAGGAAAAACTGCACACCGTGATGAACAAGATTGGCTATCCCGACAAGTGGCGCGACTATTCCAAACTCGAAATCCTCCGCGGCGATGCCTTGGGGAATCAGGAGCGCGCCCGTGCGTTCGAATTTGCGCGCGATCTGGCCAAGATCGGAAAGCCCGTCGACAAGGCCGAGTGGCAAATGTCTCCGCCCACCGTCAACGCGTATTACGATCCGCAACAGAACAACGTGAACTTTCCCGCCGGATATTTTCAGCCGCCCTTCTTCAGCGACAAGGAGGATGATGCCGCCAACTACGGCGACATGGGGTCCACCATCGGGCACGAACTGACCCACGGCTTCGACGACGAAGGCCGCCAGTTCGACAAGGACGGGAACCTGAATGACTGGTGGACCAAGGACGACGGCCAGAAATTCACCGACCGCGCGCAATGCATGGTCAAGCAGTACGACGCCATCGAGGCCGTCCCCGGCGTTCATCTCAACGGTAAGCTCACACTGGGCGAGAACCTTGCCGACCTCGGCGGCCTGTGGCTGGCCTGGCTGGCCTGGCTCGACAAGGCCGACGTCGCCCACCTCGACATGAACGCGAAGACAGACGGCTACACGCCCGACCAGCGCTTCTGGGTCGCCTATGCGCAGCAGTGGTGCACCCAGACGCGGCCGGAACAGCTTCGCACCCAGGCGCAGACCAATCCGCACGCTCCCGACGAGTACCGAACCAACTCGGTCCTTCAAGACCTGCCCGAATTCGCCAAGAGCTTCAATTGTAAGAAGGACGCCAAGATGGTGAGCGCCACGCCGTGCCGGATATGGTGAAGCAGTGTTGAAATATGGGTGCCCAGGTCTCGATTCTGAGACCTGGTTTACCTCCATCAGCTTGGTCAGCCTTTCCCAATCGCTCGGGCCATCGTTTCGCCAATCTCCGCCGGCGACACCACCACGTGGATCCCCGCCTCGCGCATCGCCGTCATCTTGTCCGCCGCGGTGCCTTGGCCGCCGCTGATGATCGCTCCGGCATGGCCCATGCGGCGACCAGGAGGCGCGGTCTGTCCTGCGATGAAGCCGACTACCGGCTTCTTCACCTGCTCCTTTACAAATGCCGCCGCCGCCTCTTCCGCCGATCCGCCGATCTCGCCGATCATGATGATCGCCTCGGTTCCCGGATCATCGTTCAACAGACGCAGCGCGTCGATATGCGTGGTGCCGATAATCGGATCTCCGCCAATGCCGATCGCCGTCGACTGCCCGATCCCGCGTTGCGTCAACTGGTGCACCGCTTCATACGTCAGCGTGCCCGAGCGCGACACGATGCCCACCGAACCTTCCTTGTGAATGCGGCCCGGCATAATGCCGATCTTGGCCCTCCCCGGCGAAATCACGCCCGGGCAGTTGGGCCCGATGAGCCGCGACTTCGAATTCTGGATCTTGGCCCATACCTTCACCATGTCGAGCGTAGGAATGCCCTCGGTGATGCACACAATCAGCGGAATCCCCGCGTCTTCGGCCTCGAGAATCGCGTCGGCGGCAAACGGCGGCGGCACAAAGATCATGGTCGCGTTCGCACCGGTTTCCTTCACTGCGTCGGCCACCGTGTTGAACACCGGCCAGCCCTCATGCGAAGTCCCGCCCTTGCCCGGCGTCACGCCGCCCACCACGTTGGTGCCATATTCGGCGCAGCCTTTGGCGTGGAACGTGCCTTCCTTGCCCGTGATCCCTTGAACGATGAGCCGCGTGTTGTTATCTACCAGGACCGCCATCTTATGCTCCCACTCCTGCCGCGGCTTTCACCACTAACTCTGCGGCGTCTTTCATCGTTGCGCCCACCAGGAAGTTCAGGCCCGATTCCTCGAGAATCTTGCGGCCTTCTTCGACGTTGGTACCTTCGAGCCGGAGCACAATCGGCACCTTCACATGCAGCTTGCGTGCCGCGGCCACAACCCCGGTTGCCAGTCGATCCACACGCAGAATCCCGCCAAAGATATTGATGAAAATGGCCTTCACATTTTCATCGGAAAGCAGAATCTCGAAGGCGTGCTCGATCTGTTCCTGGGTCGCGCCGCCACCCACGTCCAGAAAGTTCGCCGGCCTGCCGCCGGCATACTGAATGATGTCCATCGTCGCCATCGCCAGGCCGGCGCCATTCACCATGCACGCAATCGAGCCATCGAGCTTGATGTAGTTGAGCGCGTACTTGCTCGCTTCCACCTCCAGCGGATCTTCTTCGGCAGTATCGCGCAGCGCTTTGATGTCCGCGTGGCGGAACAGCGCGTTGTCGTCGAAGGTGACTTTCGCGTCGAGGGCGAACAGCTTGTCGTCCTTGGTGGTGATGAACGGATTGATTTCCACCAGCGAGGCGTCAGTGTCTATAAACGCGCGATACAGGCTCTGCAGGAAGGCCACCGCCTGGTTGATCTGCGTAGGCTTCAGTCCCAGCGCGAACGCCAGTTTGCGGGCCTGCCACGCGCCAAAGCCCACCGCCGGATCGATGCTTTCCTTGTAAATCGCGGTCGGATCTTTCGCCGCTACCTCCTCGATCTCCATACCCCCGGCCTGCGACGCCATGAACACAAGCTTTCCGGTGGCCCGATCGAGGACGATGCCCAGGTAAAGCTCGCGATCGATCGCCGCCGTCTCCTCGATCAGCAGTCGCTGCACCTTCTGCCCCTGCGGACCAGTCTGGTGCGTGACAAGTTGCATGCCGAGAATGTTTTTCGCATGCAGTTCCGCATCCTCTCGGGTGCGCGCCACTTTCACGCCGCCGCCCTTGCCGCGGCCCCCGGCGTGAATCTGCGCCTTCACCACCACGCCGCTTGCGCCCGCGGCTAACAACGTGCGCGCCACAGCGTTGGCTTCTTCGAGCGTGTTGGCCACTTCGCCCTTGGGCACGGGCACGCCATACTTCGCCAGGATTTCTTTCGCCTGATACTCGTGAATTTTCATAATTGGCTGGGACCGTTGAGGCTTTTCAAGATTTTTGGGGGACCCGCGATCGCTCGCATCATGCGAGTGGCGACCACGATACCGTACCGGCAGCAAGAAAATACTATCTTGCTGCACGAAGGGGTCGCAAACTCCCGGCCATATGGTGGGAAAACATCGCGCTGAGACACGGCCTTTACCATATACAGAGATATGAGCCTGCTGAAGCAATTATTGAAGCCGTTGGCCGAGGACGGTACACAGCTTACGCGCGAACAAGCCGCGGCAGTGTTGCGCGAAATTCTCGCCGGAGAAGCGCCCGAAGTGGAAACGGCAGCCTTGCTGACGGTGTTTGCCACGCGCGGAGAGCAAGCCCCCGAACTGGCCGGCTTCGTGGACGTAATGCGCGAGCAGTGCATTCCTGTTCCAATCACCGATGAAGAGCGCGCGGAGTTAGTGGATTGCGTCGGCACCGGCGGTGGCGGTCCTCTCACCTTCAACATCTCCTGCGGCGCGGCCCTGGTTGCAGCGGCCGCCGGAGCCAAGGTGGCCAAGCACGGCAATCGCGCCGTCACCTCGCGCTGCGGGGCCGCCGACGTGCTTGAAGCCCTCGGCGTGCCCATCGACCTTTCGCCGGAACTGGCGGTCGAATGTCTGCGCGAAACCGGATTCGTCTTTCTATTTGCGCCGCTCTATCACCCCGCCATGATGAAACTCGGGCCCCTCCGCCGGGCGCTTGGCTTTCGCACCATCTTCAATCTCTGCGGCCCGCTGACCAACCCCGCTCACGCGCGTATTCAGGTCGTGGGCGTGCTCGCGCCCAGCCGCGTTCTTCTCGTTGGCCGTGCGCTCGCAGCCCTCGGTTCGAGGCGCGCTTTCGTCGTGCATGGCACCGATGGAATCGACGAGCTCACCACCACCGGCGAATCGGTCGTCGACCGCATCGAAGAGTAACGCGTGCCGCTCTGAGCGCGGGCTCGGCGCCCGGCTCGCCCTCTTCGATGCGGGCGACGACCGATTCGCCGGAAATGGCGGGCTTGCCGCGCGCCACGCTCGACCAGTTCACCGGCGGCGACATTGAGATGAACAAGGCGCTGCTCTACGACGTCCTCACCGGCATTCCCGGCGCCCGGCGCGACATCGTCCTGCTCAACGCTGCCGCAACGCTGGTCGCCTCGGGGCTTGCCGGCGATCTGAAAGAAGGCGTGGCCCTGGGCGTCGATGCCATCGACTCCGGCCAGGCCGCCGCCACTCTGGCTAAACTGCGGCAGTTCGGCGAAAAGTATGCAAGAAAGTAAAATGCCGCCGTTCCTACAAAGGAACGCAACGGATTCCGCGCGAACAACTGCGCAATCGTTGCGTCCGGCATAAACGAGGGCGTTCCGCATGAGATTCGAGAAACTGTTCACTGCTTTTTCCATTCTTTCCTTTTCCTATGCATTGACGGCGCAGCAACCAGGCCAGGTGCAGTTGAAGATCGATTCCTCCAATCGCACGCTGACCGTCAACGCCGAAGAACGAGTCACGGCCGAGCCCGACATCGCCATGCTCCACATCGGCTTTCTGACCACGCCCTCGGACGCCAAAGGGGCCTACGCTGAGGGAGCCAGAACGTCCAACCAGATCGTCGCCGCTCTCAAGCAGGCCGGTATCCCCGACAGTTCCATTCGCAGCGAAGCGCAGAGTCTGCAAAGCTTCGATCTCAAGGTGCACAAGTTTCGATTGCAGCAGTCGTGGATCGTAAAGGTGCCGCCCGCGCGCGCTGCGGAGATCCTCGATATAGCTGTCAATGCCGGCGCCACCCAAAGCGGGGACATCGAATGGAATGTCGAAGACGAAAGGGCGCTCGAGAACAAGGCATTGGAAAGCGCTGCCGCAAGGGCCAGATCCAATGCCGCCGTGCTGGCCGCCGGAATGGGAGTGAAACTCGGTTCCCTGGTCTACGTCACCAATCAGATCTCCGCGCCCCAGATCCCGCTGCGATACGCTCAAGCGAACTTCCTCGGAGGTGCGGCCGCCGACAAAGCCGCTCCACCCCTCGCCATTGAGCCGCACAAAGTCAGCCGCACGGCCAGCATTTATGCGGTGTATGCGATCGAGTAGCGCATCCTAACCCGCGACTCGCCGCGAAACGAGATAGGAGACCAGCGAGACAACCAGCGCTGCGGCGACCCACCCGGCCTGTTCCAACGGCCGGGCCAACCCCGCGCTCACGTGCGGCGGGGACAGCTTCACCGCCGCCATTGCCGGGCCGATGAATCGCACCAACTCCACCGCTCCCCAACCCATCACCCCCGCGGCCACCACGAAGCCGGGCAGAGCGCGTTTCCAGGGGAAGGGAATCGGCGGCGGTGCCGCGGCCTCTTCGCGCAGACGCTCCATCACCGACGCAAGAAAGCCCGACGACGGAACCAGTTCCTCTTCTGTTCCGAGAATTGCGTCGATCCGTTTGTCCGTCATACTCCAGCCTCCTTCCCCGCGCTCGCTGTTTCCATGCCCGCGTGCTTTTCAAACTGCGGGAATCGTCGTCGCAGCAACTCCCGTGCCCGAGACAGTCGCGCCTTGACTGTACCCTCCGGCAGGCCCATCGTTTGCGCCGCGGCCGCCACGTCCTTCTCATGAAAATAGAACAGCACCACCGGCTCCCGGTACCGCTTTGGCAGCGCCAGCACCGCCCGCCGCACCACCTCGTAGCGCGATTTCTCCTCAACCCTCGACTGCTGATCGGCGGCCCGCGATGGCTCGGCGATATCTTCGATGGGCAGGTTCACAACGGGAAACCGTTTGAGATCGTTGCGATACACATTGGCCGCCAGCGCGAACAGCCACGTCGAAAAGCTCGATTCCCGGCGCCACGAGGCCAGCCGTCGCCACGCCCGAACCAATGCCTCCTGCGCCAGTTCCTCGGCCCGCCCCCGGTCGCGGCAATAGCGCCAGGCCATGTTGATGAGCGGCCCCTGCCAGCGCCCCACAATTCCTTCGAATGCGCCCACGTCCCCGGCCAGCACCCGCTCCACGTCAGCCAGGTCCTCGATCGCGCTTTGGACAGTCACACTCATCTGGCTCAATCTGTCAGACAGGTGGCCTTGCGAGCCGGTTGCATTTTGATTCGCTGCTCACCAGAAATCATCCGGCCGGCTTGTAGATGATCCCCAAGACCACTCCGACGATTGACCATTCCACAAAGTACATAATCGATTGGGCGATGGTCAGCTTCAGTCCGATATTCAAGTTCACATAGTTGTGCACAGTGAAGGCGCCGACCGCGAATACCCCGATTAGCGCATCGAAGCGCAGCCCTCAATCCAGCCGCCGTCGCGACAAAACTGCGCGTACAGGATCGCAAGCACCAGGATGGATACGAACATTGCGGCCATGCCTGCCGGCATTACCGCCTTGATCTGCTCCATCGGCCTGTACACAACGGGAAACAGGCGATATTCGTTTCTTACCATTGGCACCGAAGTGATGACTGCGCCCACGATGAAATAGGCGACGAAACCGCCGATAGTGGAATAAGCGATGCGTGTCCAGTTCATGCGCCGTCCTTTCCAGTCGATACATTCAGCGGAGTCGGAAAAACTGGGAAAACACTACCAGAACCGTGCAAGCCCGCGAAATGCCGTCAATGCCAGTTCTTCGCCGTGGGCCACATCTGCTCCATGGTCACCTTCGGGCCCCGGCTATCCCAAACAAAATTGCAACCGCCTGTCGCTTCCTCCTGTCCCACCGTGCGTAAGGGGAAGAATAACCCCGAAGGAGAAAGCTATGACCAATCTCGCGCTGCACCTGATCAACGGAGCCGATGTTCCTGGAGGCATGGGCCTGTGGCTGTTTCTGTCCGTCGGAGCTGTCTCTCTGTTTGTCGTCTTCATTCCGGTTGTCTCCTGGATCGACAACCGCCGCAAGGAGCGGGAAGCCTTCTACAAGGCAGACACCATACGTCGGCTGGCCGAGGCATCGGGCGACGGCGCTAAGGCCGCCATCCAATTGATGCGCGAACAGGACCGCCTCAGTAGGATCAAGACCCTGGAAGGGGTCAAGATCGGCGGCATCATCAATCTGGGTGTGGGCGTCGGGCTGACGATTTTCCTGCGCGCGTTGCTGGGCGGCGGCCAGGGTTCGCCTTACCTCTGCGGGATGATTCCGGGATTTGTCGGCATCGCCATGCTGACCTATTCTCTGTTCCTTGCGGCGCCGGTAGAGTGAGGGCGAATCGCCCATTTGATGCCTGGCTCACGGCCGCAGTCGAATCGCTGGCTTGCGCGGTCTCCATCGATCGCGCTGGTATCTGTTGCGGTCACCGATTCAGCAACTCTTCGATGCGGCCGGCAATCTCCTGCGGCTTGGTGGCGGGCGCAAAGCGGTCCACCACCTTTCCGGTTCGGTCCACCAGGAACTTGGTGAAGTTCCACTTGATGCGCTCCGAGCCTAACAGCCCCGGCCGGCTTGCCTTCAGGAATTCATAGAGCGGGTGGGCCGCCGAACCGTTCACATCGATTTTGCCGAACATGGGGAAACTGACCCCGTAATTGCGCTCGCAGAACGCGCCGATCTCTTCGGCGGTTCCGGGCTCCTGGGCGCCGAACTGGTTCGAGGGGAACCCCAGCACCTCGAATCCGCGATCCCTGTGGGCACGATACAGCTCTTCGAGTCCGGCATACTGCGGGGTAAAACCGCATTTGCTAGCGGTGTTGACGATCAGCAGTACCCGGCCTTTGAACTCCGCCAGGCTGATCATGCGCCCATCCAGCAGAGGCGATGTGAATGCGTAAACTGAGCCCCCGTTCGGTTCCATTCGCCAAGACCTCAATCTCAAGGATGTCATGTTCAGTGGTCGTGCGTCTAAAGCTCATGCAACCCAGAGCGGGCTCGAAAAGTCTTGTTCATGGCAGTGGGTCGCCTGCGCACAACCCTTCTTCGATTGGGTGCAGGCCGCCCCATTTCGGTCCGGTAGACTGGGTCAGGGTCCTTTTTGGGGATCGAGATCGGACGTCCGGCGCAGGTCCGACGGACACAAGGGCGTTTTTAACGAGTGCGGAGAAACTGCAGGTCGCAGACCACGGTTCTTCGCGAGATCAGATGGTCGTGCGGCGGCGAGTTGGTTCCGTGAATTGGGCGGGCGTGCGCACGGCAGGGAATTCTTGAGGAACGTGCGGTCTTTGCGCCGAATGCGAGCACCAAGTCCCCGCGGACAGATGTCCGGACACGGGGTGCGACCCGGATCGCTTGGGCAGGGTGGCGGCGGTCAAATATAATCAATCTTTCCTCGAGGCAGAACGACTTTACCAGCAATGAGGGTGTGCATATTTTTCGCGTGAAACGGAACCATGGACCTCACCTTTGTTTTTTGTGCTCGCCGCGGGGTTGCCGCCCGGTGAAGATCAAGCACACTTCCCTTAATGGACAGTCGCGACTCGCTTCCCGTTTTGCGCGGACGATTCTGCTCCTGCTGATGGTCTTCACTTCGGTCGCGGCCCTTGCCCAGCAAACCCCGACCATCAATCAGATTCGCGTCATCGGCAACCGCCGCATCCCCAGGGAAACGGTGTTGGCCCGCCTGTTCACCCACGTCGGCGATACCTACGACCCCGTCTCGATCGAACGCGACTTCAACTCCTTGTGGAATACCGGATATTTTGAGAACCTGCGCATCGAGCGGGAAGACTCCGAGAAGGGCATCATCCTGAACGTGTATGTGACGGAGAAGCCGACCATCCGCGAAATCAACTACCCGGGCTTGAATACGGTCTCGCAATCGGATCTTCTTGACCGATTCAAGAAAGAAAAGGTCGGCCTCACCCAGGAAGGGCAATACGACCCCACCAAGGTGAAACACGCCGAAGCCGTCATCCGCGAAGTGCTGGCCGAGCACGGCCACCAGTTCGCCACCATCAAGACCTTGGTAAAGACCATTCCCCCGGCTTCAGTGCAGGTCAACTTCAATATCAAGGAAGGCCCCACCGTCAAAGTCGGCCAGATCCGTTTTGCCGGCAACCAGCACATCAGCAACCTCCTGCTGCGCCGCGCCATGGTCAATCTCAAACCGGTGGGGATTCCGTATTCACTCATCTTCGAGAACCTGTTCGCCAAGACCTTCGACTCCACCAAGCTCGAAGAGGATTCCGAGCGCGTCCGCCAGGCTTACCGCGACAAAGGCTACTACAACGCTGCCGTAGAAGAGCCGAAGACCCAGATTCGCGACCAGGGCGGCCTGAACTGGTTTACGTTCCGTCCCAACAAGGGAAAGCGCATCGATATTCTGATGCCCATCGAAGAGGGCGCCCGCTATCGCCTTGGCGCCATCACCTTCACCGGCAACAAGGCGGTGAGCAACGAGAAAGCTCTGCGCGCCACATTTGGTATCAAGGATGGCGACTGGTTCAGCGCTACCCTCATCAGCAAGGGCCTGGACAACCTGAAGAAAGCCTACGGGCAACTCGGGTACATCAACTTCGGCGCCATTCCCAAGCCGATCTTCGACGATCAGAAGAAGACCGTTTCGCTCGAGATCGACATCGACGAGGGCAAGCAGTTCTTCGTTTCCAGAATCGAGTTCCAGGGCAATACCATTACCCGCGACCGCGTGATCCGGCGCGAGCTGATGCTCGACGAAGGCCAGGTGTACAACTCTCAGGCATGGGAATACAGCCTCTTGCGCCTCAACCAGCTCGAGTACTTCGAGGCGCTGAAGGTCGACCAGGACACCGAAGCCCACCAGGACCCCGACGCCGGCACAGTTGACCTGCTGCTGAAGGTCAAGGAGAAAGGCAAGAACTCCATCGGCCTGAACGGCGGCGTCAGCGGACTGTCGGGCGCGTTCCTCGGCATCAACTACCAGACCAATAACTTCCTCGGCCTGGGCGAAACCCTGAGCGTGCAGGGCAACCTGGGCAACGTGAGCCGCCAGTTCCTGTTCGGCTTCTCCCAGCCCTATGTTCACAACCGCCCGCTCAACGTCGGATTCCAGATCTTCAACCAGAAGCAGGATTTCAACGCCGCCAAGAACTACCAGGCGACCACCGGCCAGGCCGTGAACCTGACGGCAGCTCAGCAGAACCTCACTCAGAACTACAACCAGGCCTCCACCGGCTTGAACTTCTCTGTGAGCTACCCGTTGAAGCGTCATGCGTTCCAGCGTCTGGGCTTTACCTATTCGTTGACCAGGTCGTCGATCACGGCGTTCAGTTCCGCTTCGCAGACCTTCTTCCAGACCATCAGCTTCCGCTCCGGCATCCAGGGCTCGAATTCGCTGAATGGAATCATCAACAGCGAGGCATCCTTCACCTACATCTACAACACGGTTAATAACCCGCTGCGGCCTCGCTCGGGCAAGGAATACACGGCGGTATTTCAGTTCTCCGGCATCGGCGGAAATCTGCGCTATATTTCTCCGTTCTTGGCCTACAAGAGCTTCCGCTCGATGCATTACCTGACGCCCAATCCAAACGGCCACAACATCCTCGGGCTGCGCGCGCAGTTGGGCTACATCCAGGGATTCGGCGGCGACGTCGCTCCTCCCAACAACCGGTTCTACTCCGGCGGCGAAAGCGAAATTCGCGGATTCGATGTGCGCGGCGCGACCCCCTACGGCTACGTCCCCAACCGCGTCAATGTACAGTTGACCAATCCCGACGGCAGTTGCGTCCCCCGCGATCCCAACAATCCGCAGTTGAATCAGTGCATCCAGGTTCCGCTGCCGGTCTACGGCATCGCCTCCATCGGCGGAGATACCCAGTTCACCTCCAATGCCGAGTACCGTATCCCCATTGCGGGACCGGTGATGATCTCCTTCTTCGATGACTTCGGCATCGACATGGCGCTCAATAAGGACCAGTTGAAGCAGAGTCCAGAGGGATTCGCTTCCCTGCTGGCTCCTCTCTACGGCTGCCCGGTATACAACAACGGCGCCTGTCAGGGTGGCATTTCCGGATCCAAGGTCGGCTTCCTGCGCGACATTCGCCCGGTTTCCGGAACCAACTTTGTGCCGCGCATGTCCCTGGGCGCCGAAATCTCGGTCATCATGCCCATCGTTAATGCGCCGTTCCGCCTGTATTACGCCTACAACCCGTTGCGACTCTACGAGCGGCCCTTCTGCAACAACGGACCGCTCGGCATCAACCAGAGCTGCTCGGCTCAGCTGATCACCCGCGATCTGTTTCCTCCGGGCGGCGCGGGCGATTATACCTACCAGCAGGCATTGCAAGCGTTCGGCGCCCGGAATCTCTTCCGCGAGCCGCGCAAGACATTCCGCCTCACGGTATCGACGACGTTCTAAAAAAACAGCTTCTAGCTCCTAGCTTCTAGCTTCAAGTTTTTTGGTGGTCCGGGTTGGCTCGTATGCTCGCCGACCCGGATCTTTCCCTCCAGGCGGGAGTGCCCGCGAGCAATGGAAAGAAGCTATGAGCTCGAAGCTCGAAGCTCGCGTCTCGTTTGACGCTCCCAACCCGCCCTCCTATAATCCATACAGTTCCTGCTGCGTCTCCGTCCGCGTCTTTGTCTCTGCTCCGGCCGGGGTGGAGAACCCCCCAAAGAAACCCGGGGTCCCCAACGACAGGTCTTCGTCGTTGGGGTGGTATGACGAGAGGTTTCTCAGGAGGCACTGGCCTGTTCTTACGGCCACTCAGGGATTCTGAAGGAGTCTTCGATTCAAATGAAGCAATCGATTGCAATCGCTGTATTGATGGCCTCGGGCGTAGCCCTGGCTGCTGCCGCCCAAACGCCCGCTGAGCCTGCCGCCGCTGCGCCGGCCAACACCACCACCGCTGCCGCCCCCGCCGGTCCTCCCAAGATTGCTGTCGTTGCTTTCCAGGTGGCCGTGGGCCAAACCAACGAGTTCCAGCGCAATTTTGCCGATCTGCAGAAGAAATACGATCCCAAACGGCAGCAACTCAAGACTCTCAGTGATGAGGTCGACAATCTCACCAAGCAGTTGCAGACGCAGGGCGACAAGCTGAGCGATGCCGAGCGCGCCAGCCGGGCCAAGACCATCGACGACAAGAAGAAGCAGTTGCAGCGCGATGGCGAAGACGCCTCCAACGACTTCCAGAACGAGATGCAGGAGATGTACCAGGGTCTGGCGTCGAAGGTGTACGACGTTCTGTCGACCTACGCCCAGGCGCATGGCTACACGCTGGTTCTCGACGTAGCCCAGCAGCAGACCCCGGTACTCTACGCGGTCGATTCGACCAACATCACCAAGCCCATCATCGACGCGTACAACGTGAAATCGGGTGTGCCCGCTCCTCCGGCGCAACCGGCAGGGGCGACTCCGTCCGCTCCGGCGCCGGCTCCCAGGCCCGCTGCCCCGAAGACTCCGCCGGCCAGCCA
>Ga0207109_1053_pt1 | contig 28183 bp, 24 predicted proteins | sample Alteio_BWMinHeat_73_FD_153584 | JGI IMG/M metagenome (GOLD analysis project Ga0207109, IMG submission 153584) | Enriched cells from forest soil in Barre Woods Harvard Forest LTER site, Petersham, Massachusetts, United States -... | ecosystem: Environmental > Terrestrial > Soil > Temperate forest >... | reverse complement strand
ACGAATTCCGTCGATTGCAGCGCCGCGACAGCTACGATGAGCGCTTGCGGATCGGCGTTACCGACGTCTTCCGAGGCGCAAATCACGACGCGGCGAGCGATGAAACGCGGGTCTTCGCCCGATTCGAGCATGCGCGCGAGCCAATAGATGGCGGCGTCGGGGTCGCTGCCGCGCATCGATTTGATGAACGCACTGGCGACATCGTAATGCGTGTCGCCAGTCGGGTCGTAGTCGAGGACTTTGCGCTGGATCGACTCTTGAGCGACCGCCAAAGTGTACTCGACCGGCCGTTCCGCGATCGATAGCACGCCGATCTCGAGTGCGGAAAGCGCGCGACGGGCATCGCCGTCGCTCATTTCGGCGAGGAACTCAAGGGCATCGCCGTGGAGATTGACGGGAATCGCTCCCAAACCTCGTTCTTTGTCGGCGAGCGCGCGTTGGATCAATGTCTTGATATCGTCGCGGCTGAGGGGTTGAAAGGTGAATATCTGGCTGCGGCTGAGCAGCGCGGAATTGATGGCAAAGAACGGGTTTTGCGTCGTCGCTCCGATCAGAACGAGAATGCCTTCCTCGACGTCCGGCAAAAGCAGGTCTTGCTGGGCTTTGTTGAAGCGGTGCAATTCGTCGAGGAAAAGGATTGTGCGCTGGCCCTGCGATTCGAGCTCCTGCCGAGCTTGCGCAAGCACCTCGCGAACTTCCTTGACACCCGTCGCTACGGCATTGAGCGCGACAAATCGGCTGCGTGTGTGCAGCGCGATGACGTGGGCAAGCGCAGTCTTGCCAGTGCCCGGCGGCCCGTAGAAGACGAGCGAGCTGATTCGGTCGGCCTGGAGCATTCTGCGCAGCATTTTGCCCGTGCCGAGAAAATGCTCCTGCCCGACGACTTCATCCAACGTCTGCGGGCGCATGCGCGCGGCAAGCGGCTGAGCTTGCCGGCGATTATTCGCATAAATGTCGTTGAACAGGTCGATGACTTTCCCCTGCAGGTGAATTTACACTTCAATGCCGTCGCGTTCCGGACAGATCGGTTGCGCCTTCATCATTGTACGGGTGCCCGTCGCCGATCTGTCGCCGAAGTGTACTCTGAATTGGAATGCATCTTACCCAATAATTCGCAGTCACACGGCAGTGCGAGAAACCGAATCGACACGAATCGAGTGCTCGGATGTGGCGTTTCAAGAGCGAACGTGACTCAACGGTTACGCCGAGACTGAATTGACGCAGTCAGGTTCGAGGCAGCGTTGTCATCATCGAGTGGGATTGAGCAATGTTGGCCGAAATCGGCGAAGTTATTCGTGTGACACCCTCCGCGCGAATGAGTCTTGGGGTAATTCGGCATCGGGCGAGACTGGGAGTCGGCGCGCCGATTGTAATATGCAAGCGCGACGATGGCGGCTGGCAAATCCGGATTCCGACGCCTGATGATCGCGCCGCTTTGCGGCTCACCTATAGTCATGGCGAGTGCGTCGCGGTTCGCCATTCCGAGATTGATTACTTCCGCGGCAGCATTATCTCATTCAACCATGATTCGCTTTACGGCGAGCGAATCTGGTGGATGTCCATAACCGACGATACGAGTCCCTGCGGCAACAGCGATCCGCTCGGGGCATCATGCTGCCCGAAAAAGTTCAGCCGACTTCAACCCGAGCTGTTCGGCTGTCGCGGCTGGATTCGGCAGCCGTTTCTTTCCCCGGCAGACCGAGAGGCACTCATTGCTCGAACGTCCGATTTTTTGCATTTTGGCGATAGCCGAGCTGCCATCGTGCTAAGTCAATCTCCGTTGATCGTTGCGGCGTATTGCGATGAGATGGACGCGTCGATTCTACTTCGATTTCCGTCATTCTTGGTTGAGGAATACAACCTCGAAATTGGTTCAAGGCTAGTCACAGCGAATTTGCACTCCGATGAGGGGGATCGGATCGCGTCGGACATTTCGCCGGGTCCAAACTATCGGCACCAGTTCAACAATCTTCGCCCGCTGATTGCTGATTTCTTGGCCCGAGAAACGGATCAAGTCAAAGCGCGCTCTCGATCGATCGCCGATGCTGAGTATCAGCGATGCATGGAACTTGGGGAAAAATCGCTAATTGCACGACGGCCGATCCGCTCCGGTCGGCCTTTGGAGACCGGCCAGCCGCGCCGTCGGTAGACGTTTGAATGTGTCTAGTGGAGCTGATCGGGATCGAACCGTCGATCTCCTGAATGCCATCCGACATATCTTCTCGAACCGAATTCGGCGGCAATTTGATTCTTGGGTTGCACGAGCGCGCCGGAAGCGTAATCGGTGACGATGCATGGAAGTATCGATGTCGATTTCCGTGCGTGATCCGGTCGCTCGGCGAGAGTGAAAACGGACTTGGACGCACAGAGGCGAGGGGCACCTGAATGCGGACTGCCGGCCTCGCAGTCGGCGGCAATCGTCACGGATCTCGTTTGATGGCCGGCGGATGGGCCTTCCATACTTCCTCGAATCCCTCGGTATGGCCGTCCGCGAACTCTTTGTTGAACGCTCGGTCAAACAAACCGAGGACAAGTTTCTCATCCTTGGTGTAAGCAGACTCGTTGTGACCATCCTTGTAACGGAAAATCACCACGAAGCAATAAGGCTTGAGAGGTGCGCTTGCCGATGCTTCGCGCAATTTCCGGACCAGGTCATTGAAATCGAATGTCCCAACTTTGAATCCGGCCGAATCGCCGGCACCGTACCCGATTCCACCCGCGCCGTTCGGAGCGCACCGAAACGACCAGAAATTCCCAGTATCGATGTTAATTGCGACAACAGGCGACTCTTTATCTTTCGCCGCTTCCAGTGCCGCTTCGGCGGAAATGACGATGCGAAAACCGATGGCGTGCTCATTGCCGCCAAAGTTCTGATACCGGACGCGGATCGTATTCTGTCCCGGCTTGGCGTTCGCGCTTGCACTAAACACGACGCCGGGCTTGTCATTACTCCAATTCACATTGACACCGTCTGCCACGCGATACAGCCCAGCCTTAAAATGTTCACTGCCAACGGCCTTTCCGAGTTTGAGCGGCTCGAATTCTCCACCTTTGCCTGCGTCCGGAAAACGATCGACTGCTAAATCGGATCGTCCGCTCCGTCCCGCAGGCCGAAACTCCTCGATCGGCAGCGCGATCTCGATGAACTTCGATTCGCCGGGCTTGAGAGGAACCACTTGAAGCGCGAGCGAACGCCTATCGTCCTGGGCATTCGCATATTTGGCGGCCACTGGCAGCACGAAAGCCATGACGAGAATCACTTGCGCGCTTCGCATCGTCTTCCCTCGGGTTGTGTTTCGGCCTTCCGGAGCCTCGACCTGATCAAGTCTAGCCGATCAAACAAATCGCGGGCAGTGCGGGTCGATTCGGTGTTACCAGGCCGTTACACTCAAGTCGCCGGACTCGGCCCTGCGCGAAAAAAGCTGGCGTTTCGCGAGAATGATGTATACGCCAGCCCGAAACCTGCCTGTAATTGGGTAGGGAATTGAGTCTGTCATTGGGTCGATCATGGCCAGCGGACCTTTAGAGATGATCCTCCGGCAATTCCGGCAGGTCGTGAAGGGGGAACTCCCCGCACACCTGACGGACGGCCGCCTGTTGGAGCGTTTCGCCGCTGAGGGCGACGAGTCGGCCCTGGCCACGTTGATCGAGCGGCATGGGCCGATGGTGCTGAGCGTTGGCCAGCGGGTCTTGCGCGACTGGCACGAGGCTGAAGATATCTTTCAGGCCACCTTCATGGTCCTGGCCCGGCGGGCTGGGAGGCTAAACCGGCGCGGCTCAATGGCGCCTTGGCTCCACACCGTTGCCTTCCGTTTGGCCCTGCGAGCGAGAACGCAGTCCAGCCGCTGGCGTCGATGCTCAAGGCTGGTGGACGACATCGCCATGACCACAAACGACTCGGAAGCCGCGTGGGAGCTGCGGTCGGTCTTGGATGAGGAGTTAGAGCGCTTGCCAGCCAAGTATCGTGCGCCGCTGGTGCTCTGCTACCTGGAAGGCAAGACCGTGGACGAGACGGCCGAGAACTTAGGGTGGCCGCGCGGCACCGTTGCCGGCCGGCTGGCCCGGGCCAAGGATCTGATGCGCCGAAACCTGACGCGGCGCGGCGTGACCGCCGGAGCGGCCTTTCTCGGCCCCGTACTGGCGGACCAAGCGTCGGCCGCGCTGCCGGCCGGGCTCACGGCATCGACCACCAAGGCTGCCCTTTTGTTCGCTGTCGGCGGAGCCTTACCGGGAGACAGCACAGGCGCGGCCGCCCTCTTGGCACAAGGAGAGCTGCGAACCATGGCGCAATCCAAGCTCACAATTACGGCGGCCACGCTGCTGTTCCTGGGCGCGATCGGCGTTGGCGCCGTCGTTCTGAGTCAGCAAGCGCTCACCCAACCGCCGCGCGACGACAAGCCCAAACAAGCGGCGGAGGCCACTCCAGCCCGCCTCGACGCGAACGGCGACCCGCTACCGCCGGGAGCGCTCACCCGGCTCGGCACCGTACGATTCCGGCACGGCCAGGCGGTCAACGTCGTCGGTTTCACGGCCGACGGTCGGGTCGTTGCCTCAGCCAGCAGGGACGGCACGCTCCGGCTGTGGGAAGCGGCCACCGGGAAGGAATTACGGCGCTTCGACGTCTCGCCCCAGACCGCCTCATTCGGCCTTTCCGCGGACGGCAAGATCGTGGCAACACCGGTCTCGGCAGGCGATGACCGCACGACCATTCGCGTTTGGGACGCGGCCACCGGCCGCGAGACCTACCGCGTCGAGCCGGGGACGGCGGTCTCCCACGTGTTGCTCACCTCCGATGGCCAAGTGCTGGTCTTTGGTGACACCCTGGGCATACACGTGTGGGACCTCAAAGCAGGCAAGGAAGTTCGAGTCTTCCCAACCCCGAAAGGGCTTATTTTTGGCCTAGGGCTGAGCGCGGACGGCAAGACCTTGGCCGCGAGCGGTCCCGATCACGCCGTCCGGGTGTGGAAGGCAGGAACCGGCAAGGAACTCTGCTGCATTGACGGCGCCACGGGCACTCAGGTGCACATGGCCCTCAGTCCCGATGGCCAGACTTTGGCCAGCCGCGCCAGTAACGAGAGCGACGTACGACTTTGGGACGTGGCCACTCGCCGCGAGAAAAGCACGCTGGCAATGAAGAATGCCATGTTGTCGACGCGCGACGACAAATCCATCCCGGCGAAATTCGAGAATGCGATCGCCTTTTCCGCCGACAGCAATTACGTTGCCACAACCATCTCCCAGTCGGAGGGCTGGTCGGTCGTCATCTGGGAAGTCGCGACCGGCGACTGCATGAAAGTCGTGCCGGTCCCGACATTTGGCGGGGGCGGGCCGTTGAGCGCCGTGGCCCTGTCCGACGTCCGGACCCTCGCGACCGGGGGATTGGACAACCTGGTGCGCGTGGCCAAGCTGTTCCCAGGCAGCCAGGTCGGCGTTGACTATGTCGGTCCCCATGTCGGCCCGGTACGGGCGATCGCGGTCACGCCCGACGGCGAGACGCTGGGCACCGGATGCGACTACAGCGGCATTCCTCTGTGGAACAAGGCCGGTCGCCAGATCGTTGGGAACCTAACGGGGAACTGCCCGGTCTTTTCGCCCGACGGCAAGCTGCTGGCGTCGTTCATTCGAGGGATGGTAAGTGGTGACGACTTCCGGATAACCCTGTGGGGACAGGGGGCCGGCTGGGACGTTCCCGGAGGTCGCGACCAACAAATCCTGTGGGGACACACAAAGCGCGTCGGGGCAGTGTGCTTTACCGCGGACGGCAAGACATTGCTGACGTGGGGATTCGACGGTACGTTTCGCTACTGGGACGTGGCCACCGCGAAGCAAGTGCGCCAGACTGCCGTGCCAGCGGCAGACGTGTACGACGTCGTCTTTTCGCGCGATGGTCAAATGGCGGCCGGGTCCGCGAAAGGGCCGGGTAAGGACTCCAGCGTCGTTTACCTGTGGGACCCGGCAACCGGAAAGGAAATTCACCGCTGGGAACTCCGCGACTGCGTCGTTGGCGCCATGGCGTATTCGCCGGATGGTCGAACACTGGCGGTCGCCGGGAGGGGCGAAGCGGCCACAACCATTCGGCTGCTGAACACGGGCGACGCCAAGGAAATGAAGCGGTGGACCGACCCGACCCATCGGCAGATCCCGGCCGTTGCCTTCTCGCCGGATGGCAAAACCCTCGCCTCCGGTAGTGACCGGTGGCTGCGGCTCTGGGACGTGGCCACCGCCGAGCAGCGGGCCGTGTACAAGGGACATCAGGGCGCCATTACGTCCATCGCCTTTGCGCTCGACGGCAAGGCCGTCTACACCGCCAGCGAGGACACGACGGCTCTCCTATGGGATTTAAGCACGTTGTCGGCGAAATAGCCGGCCTCAAACCCATCCTTCCCCGGAGGGCCGAGTGATGCGATACTTCGATGCTGCCGTTCTGGGCATCTTGATCATGGGTGCGACCTCCGCCAGCGCTGGCGACCGGCCAGCACCAAAGGGGACTCCGCTGCCGCTCACGCCCGTTTTTCGGCATAGCGGCAGCGGTTGGCAGTTTGAAGCCACTTACCAGAATACGACCACCAAGGAAGAAGATCTTGCGGCGTTGTTGGAGAAAACTTCCATCGTACTCGATGGCAAGACCCATCAGCGGTCGGGGGGTGAAGTTCGGCGGCCGCTCTCATCTGCGTCCGGGCGATAGTTGGACCCTCACCATCGAAATGGTGAATTATCTCGGGAAGGGCGAGCAACTCGCCTAAGGTCGCCACCAACTCATTCTAAAGTTCGGGGAACAATCTTTCGGGCCGGTAGAGTTCGTTTGGGCGCCGGGCGATAGGTGACAGAATCACTGCCGCTGCGTGCGCAATTATTGATGGCATTCCACGGAGTGCTCATCGAGGGGGACGTGCGATTCCGGCGTAGGTCGTTCACCCAGCGATCTGCTCCATCAAGATCGCGGCGCGATCCGGTCCGCTGCAATGACGCACACTGGGAGCATGTATCTCGGCGTTGGTCGTACGCAGAACGCAATTGAAGAGGAAATGCAGGCCACGTGCAAGGACGAGCGCGTGAAGCGCAGTCAGGCGCTCGGTCAAACCATTTCGCGGGCGTCGAAGAACGGCAAATGGACATTTCTGTCGCTTGGAGATGAACCAATTCAGAGGAAGGACTTGTCGTAAGTCTTTGGGACGCTTAATGGAGCTGAACGGGATCGAACCGTCGACCTCCTGAATGCCATTCAGGCAGGCTCCACAAAGGCCGTTCGACGTAAAGCCTTAAATCTTCGTGGTTAATGGCAGAGTTGAGGCAATCGCGTACTGCCGTTACTTTCCATATTGTACGTTGATTTGCTATATTTTACTACGCTTTCCTTACCAGATTCCTTATCAGGGTTCCAAATGTGAGTTTCGTGCAATTTGGATCGGCGCGCCATGCGGCGCAGGTCGACGTGACCGACGCGCGGCCTAGTCGTGGTCTACAGCCTGACGCTCGGTTCATCGATTACCACCTCGATTCCTTTCTTGCCATTTCTCATTCGCATGTTGATAGTAGCCCTGTAAGACAGTAGTCGGCGTTGTTTCCTTCAAAAAAATCAAGCCGTCAAATTGCAGTTCCGGCCTCTGACGCATGAAGGACGCATCGTAATCTCCTTGCGCGCCCGCTTCGCCTATTCGCATTTCCAACCCGGTCTGCCACGGAAAATCGCTACCTTGAGTTTCCTGCTCGCTGAGATCGAGAAGCAGCCCGGGAGTCTGCCGGTCGTCAGCAACCCGTTGCAGGATGTGTTCGAATGCCAGAGGACCGGGCGTGTGGGCGACGACGATTTGGTCCTGTTCCGGGCGGTCTCCCGCTATGGCAAGGTACTTGCCCTCATGGAATGCGGTGCTTATCGCCCGGTAGTCATTGCCGATTTGCCTGGCCAGCAGACATCCCATGGGTAGAAACGGTTGACCGCGTATCGTCAATGGCACGCGGACGACGTGCAGGTTGTGGGACGAGAGAAGTAGCCTCTCTAGCGGAAATTGCCGTCTGAGAGCGGTGACGTTTTCGGCCATGAACAGATCCCTCTTTCCAAGACCTCCCGGGGAATAAAATTCGATGACTTGTTCGAGCAATCGCCGACACCGCTCGAACACGAAAAGATCGTCGTCTTGGACAGTGGAGAATAGAGCCTTTTGTAATTCCGGCAATCGGCGCGAGAATTTCTCCACGGTCACTCGCGAGGTTGCCAATAACGCCGACTGCTGCGCCTGAATATCGGCAATCCGGGCTTCATCCGGATTGTTCGAACTCGCTTCGCTAACCAGCAATTCGACGAACCTGAACAAGTCCCGGTCGGCGGGAAGAACGGTGAGTAGAGCTGCCGCCTCGGTAACGTCTTTTCGCGAGAGGCGGCCGGTTCTTCCGAAGCCTCGCAAGAGTCGCGCCAGTTCCGTCTTGGGACCATCGATCGATTGAACATCACAACCATAAATGCGGACCGGCCGGTTCGCTCCTGGACGTGCGCGATTGTAGTCGCGGACCCAATCCACAAACCCCAGAGTTTCAAGATTTGCGTACGACCAGTATGCAGTGGCGATGAGGGCTTCCTGCGCTGTGCCATCGCCGTGCATCACATACCGATTTAGCGGCTGCGTCGCTGCAAAACATGCTTCGAGGACGACGATGGTGGCCTTGCGTTCCTGGATCAGAAACCTCAAGACTCGCTCTCGCGACTGGATCATCTCTTTCGAACCGTGCGTCGCCTCGCCAATCGCGACCACGTGCGCTTCACCAGCCAGTCGGGCCACCGCCGCTCGCTCGCCATCCGCCAGCGGCACATTGGGTGCGCAGCTCACGAAATTCGTCGCTCGGTCGCGAATCCAGTTGTTCTGCACTTCGTCCATTTCGCTTTCGCCCTCGAATGGAGTACAACGAGCCGGCGAGATCGATTCTCCGCGGATAAGGTCTTCAAACGTCTGCCAAGCACGAATTAACCGGTCATCCTGGGCCAGATCGACCAGGTCGAACCCGCCCGTGCCCAGCACTCGTTCGATCCAGCAGCGACTATTGCGTTCGGGTGGCTGCGCCACGGCCATGAAGGCGGCAGGTAGGCGCATCCTGAGTGGGCGACGCATCCGCAGCCGCATCATAGTTGGCCGTCGCTCAAAGTGAATCGCTTTCGCCCATGCTCGATGGGTCCTGACGCGGCACCGCGTCATCGGCCCACGCTGGCATCAAACGGGGCCATCATAGCCGGGTAGTTGCCGAAAATCATTAACGTGCTGGCTATTTGAACTCGACGAAGTCCCGCAATATATCGGAGTTGCGTCAACGCGATAAAGAATCACGCGTTCGCAGGTTCCGAGGTTTGACCCTTCGAAAACGGACGTCGAATGCCGTGATTCCAAGGAAAAGGCCCATCGCCGATTTCGACGATGGGCTTATGCAGTAGTCAAGTCGGGGCAACAGGATTTGAGCTTACATACAATTCTGGCCACTTTGCCTTCACTCGAGGAACTACCTTTCAGAAAGAGCGTCTCGTTCGCTAGGCGGTGTAATGGCTAGATCCGACCTTAGATTGTTTCTCCGCGGCCTGACGCGAGGTATGGCGGCGGAATCGCTGACAGACCTATCCGACGCGGAATTGGTCGAAAAGGCCATCTTGTCACACGATGAATCGGCCTTCGACGCAATTGTGCGTCGGCACGCTCAAATGGTTTACCGAGTCTGTTGGCGAACGCTTCAGCACCGCCACGATGCTGAAGACGCCTTTCAGGCGACTTTCCTGGTCTTAGCAAAGAGGATTGTAAGCGTTCGAAAACGCGAATCTCTTGCAAGTTGGCTTTACGGGGTAGCCCGTCGCGTTGCGCTAAAAGCCAAGGCCCACGCAGCTGGGCGGCGCCATCATGAGCGGAGAGCGAACACAATCGAGCGGAAATCGCTTGAGGAAGCGACTTGGCTAGAAATGCAGGCCGTGCTCGATTGCGAACTCGCAGCCCTGCCCGAGAAATGGCGTCAGCCGCTGGTGCTTTGCCATCTTGAAGGCTGGACACAGGACGAGGCAGCCAAGCAACTGAAGTGGAGCAAGCGGACGATTCGTCGACGACTGGAGGAAGCCAGAAACGCTCTTGCACGGCGGCTTCGGCGCCGAGGCGTTGTATTGTCGACGGCTCTCGCAGGTGTTCTGGTGTCCGACTGCGCTGCTCCGGCTATGCCGCCAGAATTGCTCCAACTGGCAATTCACCGCTCGGCGAGCCTCGCGACGAACAACATGACATCGACATCAATCCCGGTCCACGTGGCCGCTCTAACAGAAGGAGTAACGACAGCCATGCCTCTTATCAAAATTAAGATTGCAATTGCGTTGATTCCACTACTAGTCATTGTTGGCTTCGGAGTCAGCATGCATTCGTCTTCCATGTTTGCAGAGAATCAATCGGGCGATCAAAAGAACGAATCCTCGGGTCAGGACGGCAAAAAAGCGGGAATTTCCAATGGAGAAAAAGAGCAGCTCGATAGCAACTTGAAGCAGCCCAGGGAACTCAACGACGTGAAATTCGAAGGCAAGATCGGCCCTGATGATCCAAGACACAAAGTCTACCAAGTTCGCCACCAGGTTCACACGATCCGGATGACCGGAGGAAAAACCTACCAGATCAAATTGACAAGCAAGGCCTTTTCCATCGAACTGGTGCTCGAAGACTCCGCCGGCAAGAAACTTGCCAGTGATGGAAACGATGAATTTGCCCAAATCATATTCGAAGCTCCCAAGGACGACACCTACCGAATAATCGTCGGGAGCTTCGATGATAGAGTCGGCGACTACACGCTGAAAGTGGGTGTACCGTCGAAAGCCGACCTTGCGTTCGCTAAAGTCGACAGGGAATTCCAAGAGGCTCTGGATGCGGCGTTGAAGAGATCGGTACAGGCTAAGACTCAGGTCGAGAAAGATCGCGCTCGTAAACAGTTTTTTGAAGATGCTATTCCGCTCTTTGAGCGACTGTCGAAGGTAGCACACGACTATCCAGGCGACCAAGGAGCGGCTGAAAGTATGCAGGCCGCCACCCAATACCTCTTTATGCTACGTGGCGCTGATTCGCCGGTATTGGCCAAGGCGCTGCGAAGTCTGATCGATCAATGTTCGATCAAGCATGTCCAAGGATTGGCCGCGGTCACTTTGACGCACATACTCCGGAATCAGTATGAAAAGGCCTACGAGAACAAGGACCCGAGAGCTTCGGCGTTGTATCAGGATGCTGAACGCACACTGACTGAAACCTCAAAGAAGTTTTCTGACACCTCGCTCCTGATGCAACTCTTCAAAGAAACCCTTTTTGACCTTCAACACCTTTCCATCGGAAAGCAGTCGCCGGAAATCGAAGGTGAGGACTTTGATGGCAAGAAATTCAAACTCTCGGATTATCGTGGGAAGGTTGTGGTCCTGACATTCTGGAGTGGATGGTGCGCGCCGTGCATGGCCCTCATTCCGCATGAGGTGGCTTTGGTGAAACGCCTGAAAAACGCTCCATTCGTCATGATTGGCGTCAATGGAGACGAAGACCGGGAAGCATTGAAAAAGACTGCCAACGAGAAGGGCATCACTTGGCGTTCCTTCTGGAACGGTGGTCCCCGCGGCCCGATAACCACCGCCTGGGGAGTCCACAGTTGGCCAGCGATTTACGTCCTCGATAGCATAGGTATGATTCGTTTCCGGGGCGTTCGTGGCGAAGAAATGGATCGGGCTGTGGATGCGCTTCTTGCTGAGATTGAAAACAGCAAGAAGTAACGAATGAATTGGCAGACGCAGTACTCGGCTCCTCATTTTCGGTCGAAGTGAAATGACTGTCTTTGACCCTTTGCGAAGGAGAGCAAAGATTGACCTAAGAATCGCGGGTCACTCTCAATCGCTTGGCCGCGCGGCCTGGGTCGCGAAATTGAATCAGCGTGTTACACCGCAGATGGATGCCAGGAACGTACCGGTGTAGCGCGTGTGAGTTGACTCTGCGCCGCGGATTCGCTCGAAAAGTGCGATTTGTTTCGCCGCCAATGGTCGCGACAGTCCGGGCCTGCAACCGCGCGGGCTTGCTGACCGTCTCGGTAACGATCAAGGACATACCTTCCGTCCCTCACTTTACGGCTCACTTCGCGACTGCACGGCGCCGATCGCATGATCTGCTCCGAGCCGAAATAATCAGCATACGATTCAACCATTTGAGAAACGGCAGACCCCTGGCATCGGAATCGCTCAGGCGAAAGCGCTCTTCTCAGCAATTCCTTGCAAGGATTCTCCATACAATATGCCGTCGGCCACCTTGCACACTGGACCGGTCATTCGCGCCCGAAACCGTTCGTCGATCTTGATCGACAACGCGCCACCAGGCTGGTGCACCGTCAATGGAGATTCGCACAGCCCGAGTCGCACGACGACTGAAGCTGCCGCACAACTGCTGCTGCCCGACGCCAGTGTATAACCCGCCCCGCGTTCCCAAATCTCGACGGCAATATTATGCCGATCGCGAACCTCGACGAATTGCACATTTGTGCGATTCGGAAACCGCGGTTCCATCTCGATCACGGGACCGAGCGATCGGGCCTCTTCGGCTGAAATTCGATCGCGCAGGAGTACGCAGTGCGGGTTGCCGATCGTCGCCGCCGAATACTCGAATGCGCGATCACCCGACACAAGTGTCTCCTTGAGAACTTCGCGCGGCGGACCTTGCACAGGAATCCGTTCGCTGTGGAAGCTGACTTCGCCCATCTCGACGGTTACGGATCGCCCCTGCTCAGTGACGTGGCATCCTACAGTCCCTCCCAGAGTTGTAACCGCGAATGGCTCGCTGCCCACACTCTGCTGATCCCACAAGTATCGTGCGAAAATCCGCAGGCCGTTGCCGCTCTTTTCCGCCTCCGTGCCGTCGAGATTCCAGATTCGCAAACGAAAGTGTTCGCCGACCGGCGATGGCAATCGCACAAGGATGCCGTCGGAACCGATACCGAAGTTCCGGTGACAAATACGACGAATTGTGTCCGGCGTTAGCGCGTCGTTCCACCGGTCGCTCTCAACGACCAAATAGTCGTTACCCAATGCGTGATATTTGGAAAACTCTAACACTGGGAGCCGTCCGATTGGGATACTGTTTGATGCGCCACTGTTGGCGCTAGCTGCGAAAAAGCGGAAGCGGTTCAAACGCCCCACAGAAGATCGGCTTACTCGACAACCCAAGCCAGTCAATTGTCACCGAAGCGTACGCACGTCGGAAGTCGCATGTCATTCTTAGGCCCCCAAGGTACGGAGGCAAACGCGCAGGACCATCGGTCCATGCCGCCGCACAAGCGTCCTAAAGGCCCGTTGGTCGTAATTGCCAACGAACGCCTGCAACAAGGCGCCGTCGGTCTATTCGCTCGTCCTCTGGTCTGTCGGCAGCTTCCTGATACGCAGCAAGACTGTCCCAGGTTGCGCCGTGGCCATTGCTACCTCTCTCCGCACTTCCTCAGTGGTCTACCAAGTAGTGCCCGTCGTCGGAAAACCTGACCGAGATTATTTAACTTTTGAAGCCTGCATTCCACTCCCACTCCATCGTTATGCAATATTCACGGAAACCCACCGACCCCCAAAACGCGATCGCGCTCTCGTTTCCGACGAGCACGTCAATCCTGACCCTAGGGGCGAGAGCCCAAACGTTGCGACGGAGCCAAGCGAGTGCGCCTCGCGCGATACCCTTCCGATGGTGCTCGCGCCGGACGAATAAATGCCGTAGGTAGAAGTATTCAGGCTCACGACGGAACAGAGCGTACCCTTTCGTCTCGCCGCCCTCCTCAAACAGCACTGCGTGGTATTCGCCTCCGAGTCATCCGGCCATGCGGTGCTCCAGCTCGGGGACCGTCATTCGGTTTCGGTGGCCTTCGTCCAGGATCAGTTGCTGGTTCATGACAGCGAGCATAGGAGCGTCGTCGGAGGTGGCGAAGCGATAATCCATGCTGTTCTCCCAGTATATGTCTACACTTCTTTTTGCATGGCCAAGCCCGATTTAATTGGTATTCCCAAATTTTTGTCGTTGCGAGAAAAAATCACCGGGGGGCCGAATTTGCCGTGCGGTGAGCGGCCTGCTCCGGGACCCTGGCGGACCACCAAATCCCAAGAATTGAGAAGCGTGCTGTATTTTGCGGGCACTCGGAGAAAATTTCCATGTCGCTCTCCACGTTCCGTGCGACTAAGGAGTGGCGTTTCCCAAGACACGACAAGGGTGCAACCGATGGTGACCGCCGAACCGCTGAGTAAAATCGTTGGGCAATTGCGGCAAGCGGCCGAAGCCAGTCATTTGTCCGAGGTCCGAGACCCGGACCTGCTCAATCGTTTTCAAAAACACAAGGATGCGGCCGCGTTCGAAGCGCTAGTCCGGCGTCACGGGGCACTTGTGTTGAGCGCATGTCGTCGCGTACTTGCGGATGCGGCGGACGTCGACGATGTGTTTCAGGCGACTTTTCTAGTCTTATTGCGCAGGTCCAACTCGATTCGAAAGCAACATTCGATCGGCAGTTGGCTGTATGGCGTGGCACACCGGCTCGCGGTTCAGGCGCGGGATTGCGCGGCCCGACGACGGCGGCTCGAACGTCGGGCCGGCAAGTCAGAGGAGGTCGCATCGCCGGACCTTTCCTGGCGCGAGGCGTGCGCCGTGCTCCATCGGGAATTGGATCGGTTGCCTGAAAAATATCGACTGCCGTTGCTCCTGTGCTATTTGGAAGGGCAATCCCGCGACGAGGCGGCGCGGCGACTCGGCTGGACGATGAATGTTATCCGCGGCCGGCTCGAACGCGGCCGGCAATTGCTGCGCACGCGCTTGGCCCGGAGCGGCGTGACACTATCGGCGGGCTTGGTAGCGGCTTTGGGTGACTCCGCGACGGCAGACGGTTTATCGCCAAGACTGGTTCAAGTCACTGTGAATATTGCGATGACTGGCCGGTATTCTCCGACCGTCGCAGCACTTCTACGCGGAGTCTCAGCCATGCTACTTCCCCAACGTGTGAAATTGGCCGCTGGATTCGCAATCGCTGTAAGCATGCTCGCCGGTGCCGTCGCAGTACACCCGGCGTCCATCGCCAACGCCACTCCCGTGGGACCAACGGCCGACTGTGTTAGTGATGATCCGAAGCCTCGCGATCGCGATGCGCCAGATGAACAAGGCCAAGTGATTGTCTCGGGCCGCGTGTTGGATTCAGACAGAGTGGCGGTCGTCGGGGCTCGTGTCTCGTCAACGGCGTCTGGCAAGAACGAGGGGATTTCGTCTAGCGGCACTACGACTGGGGACGATGGCCGCTTCCGACTCGCGCTTTCGCGAGCAGACCTGCGTGAGACAGTTGCGGTCGTGGCTGCCGCCAACGGGCGCGCGCCAGACTGGGTGCGGCTGAACAATGCTGATGAGAAAATTGAACTCATCCTACGGAAGGACGACGGCGCTCAGTTCAATGGCCGGATCACAAGTTTGGAAAACCAGCCGCTTAGGGGCATCACTGTCGAAGTGATGCGACTCGGCAAGGTCGGCGAGGGTGACCTGACGGCCTGGATCGAGAAAAACGTGGAAATGCGGAAACAGAATTACTGGTTGAACGAGATTGGCCTGATTGTTGCCCCCGGCGAGCCCGCGTTGAGAGAGGCAAAAGTCGCGACGGATGCCGATGGGAGTTTCTCGCTCTCGGGATTCGGCCGCGACCGAGTGCTTGCGGTCAAGGTGTACGGCCCAAGCGTTGAGACGAAAGTTTTCTGGGTAGTCACCCGGCCGGGCGGCCAAGAGGACAGTTACATCAAGACTCCCAATTACAATCATGGCGTGTACCCGCCAAACGTGAGAGTACTTCTTGCTCCGTCCAAGCCATTGGTTGGGACCGTGAGCGACTCAAAGACTGGCAAGCCAGTGGCCGGTGTGGTGGTATCCGAAGTGTACTCGAATCTTATCGCCAACTGCGTCACGGACGAGCATGGCCGCTATCGCATTGAAGGGGCGCCAAAGATGCCACAATACGGACTGGCTGTGTCCGGCCGGAAGGGGCTCCCGTACTTCGATCATTCGCGGCTTAAAGTAACCGATACGGCGGGGCTGGACGCACTGGAAACGAACCTGACCATTGATCGCGGTCTGGAATTGACCGGCCGCGTTGTAGACAAGGCTGGCCAGCCAGTTCAAGCCGAAATTGACTACGCACCGCTCGACAGCAATCGAAACGCCGATCCGAAAAAACGCGGGTTAAGGACCAGCAATGGCTGGAAGACGAAACCGGATGGCACGTTTTATTTGACCGTCTGGCCGGGCAAAGGGGTGATCGAAGTCCGAGGCCGCGAAGGAGATCGTTACGCAACCGTGGACGCGAAAAAGATCTTGACTGAACTAGGCGTCAGATCACGTCCGATCGTCGCCGTGAACGCTATTCTGCCGATCGACGCTGATCCGGCAAAGCTCAGCTCCCTGATCGTCGCCATAACGCTCGAAGAAGCATCGTTTCGCAAAGGCTCTATCGTTGGGCCCGATGGAAAGCCATTGGCCGGCGTCACGGTTGCCGGTTTGAGGCCGGGCAGCTTGCCCTGCGCGATGCCTTCGTCCGAGTTCATTTTGCCACAATTCAGCGCCACGAGTCGCCGGTTGCTGCTGTTCCTCCATGACGAGAAGAAACTCGGATTCTTGCAGGCCGTGGCCGGGTCCGATACCGAACCGGTCACAGCGAAGCTCCAGCCGCTTGGGTCTGTCTCGGGTGAAGTCCGCACGAGGGGAAAAAAGCCCTGGGGCGGGTTGACGGTGACGGCCCAGCCACGAATCATCGATGCCGACAAATATGACAACGTACCAATCGAAGTCCTTAATCATCAGGGCTTTGTCGACATGCAACCAGCCCCGTGGTTGAAGCTGACGAAGCGAACGTCAACAACAGGTGCCGACGGTCGATTCCATATCGACGGTCTATTTCCGGGGCTGGAGTATTCGATTTACATTTCAGATGGAGACCTCGAAAAACGAAACACGCTCGTGACGTCGCGACAGAGGGTCGTCATCTTGTCTGGAAAGATCCGCGATCTGGGCACGCTCCGAGAGCGCGACGACCAGAAATAATCGAATTCAGCAAGCGAACCGCCTGAAAAGTGCGAATTCTCACACCGGACGAAGTGGTGTGATCTACCGAAATGAAAGCCGCTGCAGAGGTTCTTGCATGCCTGATCGCGACAAATTCTGGGAGCCGTACGAGCCCGACGAAACCATGCCGTGGAACCTGCGCCGGGTCGTTCATTTGCACCGGCGGGCGGGGTTTGCGGCGACCTGGAGAGAGATTCAGCGCGACCTGAAAGACGGGCCGTCGACCAGCGTGCAACGATTGATCGAAGGGAAGTCCTCGGTTTCCGCGCCGGTGAACTTCGCAGCCACGGCCGAACTACTGGCCGATGCCGGAGTCGCGGCAAATGACCTGGATCGGCTCAAGGCATCGTGGGTCTTCCGAATGTTATTTGGCCCTGACCCTCTCGGAGAAAAGCTCGCGCTTCTTTGGCACGATCACTTTGCTACAAGCAACGCCAAGGTGCAAGACGTTGAAGCGATGCGAAACCAGAATGATCTGTTCCGCAAGCTCGGGCGCGGCCAATTCGCTGACCTACTCAACGCCGTGGTGCGCGATCCAGCGCTCATGATCTACCTCGATGCGCCGGCGAATCGAGAAGGCCACGCCAATGAGAATTTGGCCCGCGAACTGATGGAACTTTTCACGCTTGGCATTGGCCATTATTCCGAAGCGGACGTCAAAGAGGCCGCTCGCGCCTTAACCGGCTGGACCGTCAATAATCGGGCATTTCGAAACAACACTGGTGTCCACGATGACGGCTACAAAACCATCCTTGGTTTGAAAGGTAAATCGACGGGAGATGACTTGGTCAAATTGTTGCTGGACCAGCCCGCGACGTCGGAGCGCGTTGCATTCAAGCTCACACGCTTGTTTTTCGGCGAAAGCGGAGTTCCAACGGAGGCTCGCGGTTCGCTCGCCAATGGGCTTCGAGAAAACAAGCTCGATATCGGCTGGGCCGTCGGCACCGTTTTGCGCTCCCGCGCTTTTTTTGCCGATTCAAACATCCGCACGAAGATAATTGGGCCGGTCGATTTCGTCGTCGGGACGGCACGTGCTCTTGAGTTGTTTGATTCCACGCCGAGCAGTTTGGCCCTCGCCGATTGGTGTGGACGGCTTGGACAGGATCTTTTCAATCCGCCCAATGTCGGCGGTTGGCCTGCGGGCAGGGCCTGGATGTCGGCACAAACCATCGTTGGCCGGGCCAATTATGTCGCGGGCTTGCTCGATGGTACAAACGTTGGCCGCATCAGCCCATTCGACGCGGTCGCGCTCGCTCGACACTACCGATTCAATTCGTTAGCGACATTCTATTCGAGCTTGTTATTTGGGACTGATCCCCCAGCCAGCGTGCGCGACCATCTGGCCAAGGCCAAAGGACCAAAGATGGTGGCGTTGCTTCTTGCATTACCTGAAGCTCAGTTGGGCTGATCCATTGTATTCTGTTTCGCGTTCGGTCCTTTCGGCGCGCGAAAATCGGAAACCGTGAAAATAGGAGTGCCTTTACAATGCTCTCTCGTCGTGCATTTTTGCAATCGTCATCGCTCATTGCGATCGCGCCGACGGTGCCGATGTTTTTGGCACGCTGCGCCCGAGCTACCGAAATCGGCAAGGATCAGCGCGTTCTCGTCGTAGTTCAACTTTCCGGCGGAAACGATGCGCTAAACACCATCGTTCCGCACGCCGATCCGACCTATGCCAAACTCCGACAGCGCTTGAAACTGAACGCAAAGGACCTGGTCAGGGTGACCGATGCGATCGGGCTGCATCCCCAGTTGCGTTCACTGGACAAGCTTTTACAAGATGGCCGCCTTGCGGTGATTCCAGGCGTCGGATATCCAAACCCCAATCGCTCGCACTTCCGCAGCATGGCCATCTGGCACACAGCTCGCTTCGATCCGGAAGAACATTCGGGCTACGGTTGGATCGGACGGGCACTCGATCCGGAGGCGGGGCATTCGCTTCTTATCGGGTCCGAGACGCTGCCGGTGGCCCTGCGCGGTCGGCGAAGTAGCGCCGTCGGTCTTAACCGGGTCGACGACTTGGGGCTCGCCGACGCCGCCACGGCTAGACTGGCGACGAATTCAATCGAGTCAAAGGATGAATTGATCGAGTTCATACGTCGGCAAGCACTTGACGCCTACGCTGCTTCGGACACGCTGGCGGCACTTAGTCGCCATGGAGACGATGCCAGTTACCCGACCACCAGCCTTGCGGATCACCTTCGCCTCACGGCTCGGCTGCTTAAGGCGGGCCTCGGAGCACGAGTTTTTTACACGAGTCTTGGCGGATTCGATACCCACGCGAGTCAAGAATTCACACACGCGAGATTGATGAGCGAATTCGCTGGAGCCGTCGCAGCATTCTTTGCCGATTTAACCGCAGCCAAACTCGCCGATCGAGTGATACTCCTGGCTTTCAGCGAGTTCGGCCGCACCATCAAGGAGAATGGCAGCGGCGGCACCGATCACGGCACTGCGGGCGCGGTCTTTCTCGCAGGCCCTGGAGTCAAGGGCGGTCTGCATGGCACTCAGCCGAGCCTGACGGAGTTGGTCGAAGGTGAGCCGAGTATGACCATCGATTTCCGCCAGGTTTATTCTGCTGTCTTGACGGATTGGATGAAATTGACTGCGAACGATGCAGTCGGTGGCGGGTTCGGGAAAATGTCGTTATTTTAATAAGACCGTAGTTCGAAGCGAAAAGAGAAGGACCGTTTTCTGCCCGTCCTGCGCTACCCAACAAGAAGGTGCGCGCCATTTGGATGGGATTGCGATCATTTGAGATGCAACGCCATGCCGCTAAACTCGCCAGAACTCGTGAATGCGAGCCACAAGGGGGACTTGGAAACGGTGCGAATGCTCGTCGAGTCAGGGGTTGACGTGAATAGCACGGATAAACGTGGAATGGGACCGTTGTTGACCTTCACGCAGTCCGTCCTTGAATATCTGCTTTCAAAGGGCGCAAATCCAAATCGTCAGAATAACGAAAGCGGAGCGCCTGTGATCGTTGGGATCGCTTACATGAATAATGCGGAATGCGTCCGTCTATTGTTCGAAGGGGGGAGCAAACCCGAATACTATTGTGGAACACACCGACGAGACACCACTTCATAGTTCGTTAGCCCGGTCTGGCGAGGACGTATCCGCTACTGATCGTCAGGCCGTGATTCAACTTCTCATCCAACACGGAGCTGACCCGAACCGACGTGCGATCCCCGGCGCGAGGACTTTGGCGTTCTGGCGTTATGTGCGCACGCGAGGTGAAACGCCGTTGCACCGCGCGGCCGCGTACGCCGCGCAGGAAACGATCAAATACCTTCTGCAAGCAGGCGCGGATAAAACGATTCGAGACGTCAACGGCGACTCGCCACAGAGTTGGGCGAGTTGGCATTGGCGTCCAAAGCCCTTAATTGACTTGCTAAGCCTGCACGAGTGACGATCCGACGCAACGGGCTGCGTTGTTGGGAATAGCGCTTTCCAAAATCTGAGCCAGATGACTTTTTCAGACGTTTGCGAGGCAACAAATTCAGGGGCGATTCAGAACTCTTTCGATTGCGCGGCTGAAGAAAGCTTCCAACACGCGGAGGTAGTCGGTCTCGGTCATCTTGGATTCCTCAAGCCCCAACTCCTTACCGAGCGCCCTCACCGCGGCGATGTACTCCTTGCTATCAATACCGTTATGGAACACCACATTTCCTTCTCGGTCGATCATGACTAACGTTGGATAACCTTCCACGCCGTAGCGATTGGCCGTGACGCCCTCGCGTAAATTGACTTGTTTCCCCGCGTCTTCGTCGGTACCGGAAACTAGTGTTAGCTTCTTGAATTTGAGGAAATGCCGGATCTGCTCGATCCCGTCGTCCGGCGTGTGGATCGACAGAAATACGACTCCACGCGGCTCATACTTCTGTTTGAGTCGCTCTAAGGTCGGCAGTTCCTTGACGCAGGGGCTGCACCAAGTGCCCCAGAAATCGAGAAGCACAATCTTGCCACGGTAATCCTTGAGTGAGCGAGCTCGACCATCGGACCATTCTCCCGTCTTCCACTCCGGTGCGGGAGTTCCGATGGCGGGGGGCTTGGGACGAGCCGCTTTCGGGCCTTCGGCCTGGGCCTTGGAATTGGCTGCGTCAGGCATCGGCCGAAGCTTGATTGTCAGCGGATCAACATTGCGAAGGGCCATGTATCTGCCACGCGCAAATAGCTTGCCGTAGCGAAAGTTGAGCGCGACCATTCCCGTGGGCAGGTCGCGGACGGTGAACCGACCGGCGTCGTCTGTCTTTGTGAACCGGAATCGGCTCGCGTACGAACCTTCCGGCGTGACCCACACTCCAGACAGCGGCTTTCCTTCCGGATCAACCACCGTACCGGTCAACGAGACACCGGTCGAGAGCGTCACCGTTTCGGCGACTTGGGGTCGATCAACAGAGGGCGGTTCGAATGTGATCGGCGCGGTCTCGACCCCGGCGAAACCGTCCTTCGTCACCACGAGTTTGACCTCCGCGGGCTTTCCGTCGGCTCGAGTCCGTGTGATGGACCGGATCAGGAAATTCCCTCCTGCGTCGGTTCGAACCAGGTGCCGGTCATCGCTCGACGCGGCACTCCCGCCTCGCTGCTCGACCCAGACCAGCGCCACCTGCGCCCGCGCGATTGGCCCTCCTGAAGCATCGACGATCTTTCCGACAAGATCGCCAAACGCCTTTGTGTCGGCCGCCGGCAACAAGACCGCGACGATGAGCCTTTTGCCGTCGAGACGGGGCTCCGCCCGAATTCTCCCGATCCCCGAAAGGGTGGCGGTCTTGCCGTGGTCGTCGCTCAACCGGTATCGAGCTGGAGAACCTCCCAGATTCGTCACCGATTTGATGGCAGCGGGAGTGAAGCCCGACTCCCACTCGAGGTTTATCGGGACCCGGTCAATTTGCAGGTGCTCTACCCAGACGCTGGCCGTAACCTTGCCCTTCTCCGCGGGCAGGGTCAAGCGGACATTGGCCGCGTCGTCCACGGCGCTGCGGAAGAATGCGCCCTCGCCAGAAGCCACGACGACACCCGGGATAGCCTTTGTTTCGTCCCCGCAGGTGATGCGAAAGTCCCAGACGGTTCCCCGGCGCACGAGGTAATCCTTGCGGAGGAAAGGATCACTCTTGGAAACCGCAAATTCTTCGATGCCGCTGTCAGGCATCCAGTAGCCGACGGGCGCGGTCGGAGTCCAGACGCGGGCACTGCCTGGCGGGAGGTCAACGATGAACCGGCCATCCGTCCCGGACCGGACCGTTCGGATCTCGGGACGAGGGCCGGAAGTCTCGCCGACCATCACCTCGACCGTCGCCCCAGCTATCGGCTCACCGGTCCCCTCGAGCCGCACCGATCCGCTCAGGCCAAATGTAACCGCCGGCTGGGATGCTTGCGCCATCGGCGCATCGTCGGGAGATATCACGACGTTCGGGCCAGCAACCTGGGGGTTTTTATCGTCGGTTGCGGCAAAGGCATGCCATGCCCAAAAGCTGCTCCCGATACCGAGACACACCAGGACCGTCGCGACCTTGATTCGGGTAATTAGCATAGAATTCAAGACTCCCCGCGCCAGTACGGCGGCTGTATTGCCCGCAGTGAACCCGAGCGCGATGCGAACCGTGGATTGGATGAGTGTTACGGGAATGGCCGCTTCTGCCTGATGGACGGCGCCGGCGGCAAGGAGACCGGCTGGGATCGTCACACTACGGCAAATCAGCCGCCGGCGAAGCCGCTCGCGTGCGCGGGCAAGCCGGCCACGGATCGCGGCCGCCGAGAGTCCGAGCCGATCCGCAGCCGCGTAGTAGGTCAGACCTTGCAGGTAACAAAGGACGATCGGTGCCCGAAGTCGTTCGGGCAAATCATTGATCTCCTTGTGGAGAACCTCCCGATCGAAATCGTTCTGCGTCGGGGAATCTTCTTCCAAGATCTGCGATGCGACTAGCTGGTCGAGCGCACGCCGACGTGAAGCACCACGCTTTACGTGAACCGACACGCGATGAGCGACTCCGAACAACCAGCTCGCGACCGACTCGCGCCGGCGGATGGAACCGGCCCGGTTGGCAAGAACCAGGAAAACGGCCTGAACGGCGTCCTCTGCATCGTGCCAGTCGTGAAGCACGCTTCGACAGACTCGCAGTACCATGGGGCCGTGCCGGATCACCAGCGCTTCGAAGGCCGCGTCAGACACCTCATCTCGCCGCGAGACGAACCGATCCAGGAGCTGCGCATCGGACATCGTGCCGACCCTTCCGAAGTCGAACAACTGGCACACCTGCCGGAGCACGCGGTCCGATCGACTGGCCGTCATCCCTTCCGATCTCCTCGGTTATTGACCTACCCTGAGTAGTGCCCGCTAAATCCGAGTCCGTCACGAAGATTCTCCGAATTCGCCTGACCGGCGTCCGTAGAGCATTTTTTGCGGCAAACTAGTGCTGGTCGCGCAGGCGAATGCAAACATAGCGGAGCCCGTCTTAGGCATTGGCGTGAATCTTCGGCCAAACGAGCCGTATGCCCTAATTGGGCACGTACGGATCTGAGCGAGACGGGATGCCATCCGCCGCTACGCCCCGGCTTTGATGAACAAGGTTCCTTATGATTCTGTCTCAAAGAACTAACTCTACCCAGACCCGCTCGCTGGCAGAACGGAGTTGCTCCATAACCACGCTCAACGGCCTGATTATGGTTTGCGAATGTCGTCGATCTTCCAGGTCCGGACGGAAGGATACATGTTGTACAGCACTTGATGGCCGGCGATGCCTCGGAGGTCGGAAATGACATCGAACGACTTGCTGTCCGCCGACCAATGGATGTCGCCGGAAGTGTCGCCGGAACTCTCCTCCTGTGACACCGTCGCGACGATCGCACCGTCGGCCACGTCGATCACGACCAGTTTTGAAGATGGCCGGGAGAGGGAGAACAGACTGAACGCCAACAGTTTGCCGTCGGGAGAGAACCGCAGGTGCGCGCGTCCGGCGAGGCGCGGCAGCGATAATTTGTGTTTCAGCTTGCCTGTCAGCGTGTCCCACAGCAAGGCGTCGCCCTCACTGTCGCACGCGGCCAGGAGAGATCCATCCGCTGACAGCCCGATCGCGCGGGCGTATTCGCGCAGGTGTGGCTCGTATTCACGGCGTATCTCACCTGTGAGTGCGCTCCGCTCCACGATTCTCGACCCCGACTTGCCCTGATAATACTGTGCCACGGCCCGTTTTCCGTCTGCGGAAAATGCCAAAGGCAGATGATCCCCCTCGTTTCCAGCAGGAAACTCGCACACGAGTTTTCCCGAAGGAAAATCGACGACTTGTAACGTCGGCGCGGTCGTGAGGTCCTGCCGGCGCAGGGGGTGTGACGACTTCGTCAGGACGAGGTTCGACAGGAGCAAGGCCAACCGTCGGCCGTCAGGGGTGAACTGCAGGTGTGCAATTCGCCGCAACGTTCCACCCTCCTGGTCGACGTGAAACGCGCCGCCCAGGTCGATCGTCGATCGCTCGCCGTTCGTCAGATTCAGAACGTGCCCCTGCGCCCAGACGAGCAGGGTGCCGTCGGGAGAAAGGCAAAACGTTTGGTCGGGCAATAGTCGCACGTCCTTCATCACCCGACTCTGCCGCGACCTGGACCAGTTCCACACGTGCAGTGTGTCCCCCCGATGCTCATAGGGGACCTCCGCCCCAAGTTCGATGGGCTCCTGGCCACCTGTGCCGACGATGATCGGAGCATCGCAGGCGCGGGCGAAGCGGGCGGTGGTCCTGAGAATTCCCTCGAAGCCGAACTCGCCAGTTGCAAGCAACGGCTTCGAATCATCTGCGCGTGACATGTTCCGCCCATCCTTGCGGCTCGCGCTGATGTTCCCGTTCGGTGCAGGCGTGTTCCACCGTTGCCAATAAAGTCCGCCGCCGAACGCGATCAACACGGCCGCCGCAACCGCCCACTTGACGAGAGCGAGACGCTTAGCCGACGGGAATCGAGGCTTCTCGTTGACAAGCAGCGCCGGCGCGTTGATCGGCGTGTGGGCCATGGATGCAAGACGCGCGTGAAGTTCGACCTGCCACAAATAGTCGTCTCGCGCCGCCTCGCGGGCTCGCAACGTCGCATGCAGTATGGCGATGCCGGCCTCGGACCCGGTTCCCTGACACACCGCCGCGACTGCGTCATCGAATTCCGCTGAAGGAAAGTTCATGCGAAGGATTCTCCTGTCTGCTCGGCCTGTTCGATGCATTGGCGCAGCATCAACCGAATCCGCTGCAGCGTCTTGTAGACGGATTCCACGGATCGCCGCGTTTCCGCGGCGATCACGTCGATGCTTTGCCTGCGAAAGTAGTAGGCTTCCACGACCCCCGCTGTTCCGACGGGAGCTTCTCCAGGCACTGGTCGAGATGATTCAGACGGTTCTCAAACTGCGGACGCAGCTGGTCACGGCGGTTCGCGAGTTCCTCGGCCAAGCCGGGCTCCAGGAGCGATTGCCACCGTTGCCGGCCGGCCACCCATTGTTTGACGATGTTGATCGCGAAGCGACAGGCCCAGGGCGTGAATGGCTGTTGTGCGTCGTACTGGTCAAACTTCTTCCATAACTCAACTGCAGTCTGCTGAACGATTTCCTCTGCGTCCCCCACATTGGGCACCAGCGCGGCGATATACCGAAACAACTCCCGCTCGGACGGCAAAAACAGGCGCAGAAAATGCGCCTGCGACTCGTCTGTTCGTCCTTCGTTGCGGTCTGTCATCATCAGACCTCCCTCTTACTTCCACGAAGCACCCGATTTTGGACAGAGTTTTTTTCAAAAGAAAGCAGCCACCCGGTCCAATGGGCTCGCAGTGACCACCTGCGTCGCAGCGTATCTGAAATGGCGAGCCGGAACGAGTGCCGTGCTGACATGCCCGAAACGATACCGGAGTTATTGTAAATGGCTAACCGCCGTCCAACCGCCGCCGGATGCCCAGTTCCAAGCTTTGTACCCCGGCAAGAAAAAGTTCAATGGCCGTCTTGTCGCCCCGACTTGATGAGACAATAAGCCCTTCGGCGAGCACGTCGAAGGGCTTTCTGGCGAGCGTCCCACACTCTTCGATGCGAGCGGATGCCTCTAAGAATCCCGGGGTTCGGGCAGAACCCCCGAGAAGCACGAAAGCGTGCCGCCGCAGGCCGATCTGCAGATATGCCGTATCCCGACGACGGCCAAAGCCGAGTGCTCCGCGGGTCACTGATTGGTTTGTGCTCGCGCCAAATCATTTCCATCGCCGTTCGCCGCAAGGGCCGATTGCTCCTGTCAACGATTTGTAACAAGAAACTCGCCCGCTCTTGACATGGCTACATGAGTAGCCATAATGACGACATTGGTAGACGTCGAAGACCGCGCGCCAATCAAGGAGACGCCATGGCAAATTCAGAACTTCCCAGTCTTCCGGAAGGACAGCGGGAAATCATGGAGATCGTTTGGGACCAAGGGGAGGTCTCGGTGTTCGAGGTACGGGAAACCCTCGGCCAGAACCGAGAAATCTCCCGGACCGCGGTGCGCACGACGATGGAGCGGCTGGAGGAAAAGGGTTGGCTCGCGCATCGCGTTATCGGCCGGACCCATTTTTACCGGGCCCTCGTCTCCCGCGACGTGAGTCTGGGCCAGCGAATCGCGGACATCGTCGACAAAGCCTGCGGGGGCGAGCCGGAACGGCTGATGGCGGGCCTCATGGAATACCGCGGTCTGAGCCCTGACGAGATCAAGCGAATCCAGACGCTGCTGGAGGGCGCCAAGAAGAACAAGACGAATCAGAAAGGCAGGCGCTCATGAACTGGCTTCCGATTCTCACCGTGTGCATCCAGGCCACACTGATCGCAGCCGTGGGGTTGCTCGCGGCGGGACTGCTGCGGAGCGCGGCTCATCGGCATAGCGTACTCCTCGCAGCACTGCTCTGCATTCTCGCGGCTCCGCTGTTTTACGTCGGCACAACATGGACCGGACTTTCCATCAACGTTGCAGCGGCCTTTCCCGCGCCGCGCGAGAGAGAACAGGTGGTCTCTCTGCCGGCTGGGCAGAGCCGGGTGCCGCAGGCGGGCGTTGACCAGGTATTCCCCGAGCTGGCCACCGAGTCTCCAGAGGTTGCTTTTCAACACGTTCCAGTGCCTCCCACAGAATCTCCGACCGAGGCCGTAGCGGAAGACGTTCAGCAACGGCCGGCGGACCCAGTTGCGTACTTCCGAGCCGACCGGCTCATCGTCGGAATCTGGCTGGCAGGCACCCTGTTCTCACTACTCGGTGTGGTGAGGTCCCAGCTCAAGACGAATGGCATCCTACGAGCCGCGCGCGCCGTGGAAAGCGGCATCGAATCCGATGTTGTCGCAAAGGCTGAGCAAAGCCTGAATGCAGCCGGCCTGCTGCGAATTGCGACCACCGGGAAAGTGGCTGGACCCGTTGTGGTTGGAGTTTTCCAGCCGTGGATGCTGATTCCCACCCGTTATTTGGAGACACTCTCTCGTGAGGAACTGCAGCACGTGCTGATTCATGAAGGCGCGCATGCCCTCAGACGAGATCCGCTGGTGGCCCTGCTCCAACGGATCGGTACTGCTTTGTTCTGGTGGCATCCCTTGGTTCACGTCGTCAATCGCGAGCTTACCCGCGCCAGAGAAGAGGTCTGCGACAACTTCGTGCTAACCTGCACCGAACCAGAGACATACGGAGCCACGCTATTGCGGCTCGCGATACTTTCACCCGCCATGGCGCAGTTCCCTTTGGCAATCGGCATGTTCGACGGTTGTGGGCGACTCGAAAATCGGATTGGGAGGCTGCTCGATTCCAGGAGAATCATCATGACTCGCGTCAGTTTCGCAACGGGAGCCACCGTGCTGGGTACGTTCGCCCTGTTCTCGGTATTGGTCGCGGCCGCTCGAGTCGGAGCGGAGAATCCAGCGAGTCCACCGACCGTTGATCCGGTCACGGTGGCGAAGAAAGCTGAGAAAGAAACTGCAAAGCCTGCTGAATCCGAGGACGGCGACACTGACGAATCCAAAGTGATTGAGAAGATGGAATTGCTTGGGGGCAAAACTGAAAGAGATGATAATTCGCCCGGTCGTCCGATCATCAGTGTTGAATTCTGGAAAACCAATTTTCTCAGCAATGACGAACTCCGCC
>Ga0207109_1052_pt1 | contig 28203 bp, 24 predicted proteins | sample Alteio_BWMinHeat_73_FD_153584 | JGI IMG/M metagenome (GOLD analysis project Ga0207109, IMG submission 153584) | Enriched cells from forest soil in Barre Woods Harvard Forest LTER site, Petersham, Massachusetts, United States -... | ecosystem: Environmental > Terrestrial > Soil > Temperate forest >... | reverse complement strand
TCGTGGTCGACCGTCGTCGTGTTCATCTGCAGTGCACGAACGTTTTCGCCCCAAGTCTGCGCGCAAACATATGTGACTTTCGCGCCCGGGCCAGCGATGAGGTCGTTCACCCCGCAAGCGAAGCCCGGTAGATGTCGATCTAACGAGCGGAACGATTCGATGACGGTGACTTTGGCCAGCTCGTCCGTGACCAGAAGTAAATGCGGAAAGACGGAAGCGCTCTCGCCGTGCAGCCAATGGAAAATCTCGATCGGCAATTCGATTTCGACGCCGCGCGGCACATAAAGAAATGTTCCGGACGAAACCAAGGCTTTGTGCATAGCCGCAAACTTGGCCGAGCCGAGCACTGCCGGTTGCGACATGAAATGTTTTCGGAAAAGATCGGCGTGCTCGACCATGGCGCGCTCGAGCGGCTGAAAGATGACGCCGCGCTTCTTCAGCTGCTCGGAAATAACGTCGCGTTCGATAAGTTGATCACCGGCGAAGACCAATCGCGCGGCCACTTCATCGAGCCCGCGCGATTGCTCGAGGATCGCGTCGCGATCTCTGTCTGACAATTCTCCCACGAACTTGAACGACTTGAGATCGAGAAGATCGACATTGGAAAACCGCCAAAGCTGATCTTTGCGCGTCGGCGACGGAAGTGCCTGGAATTGTTCCCAGGCCTCGCGTTGCTGCTCGCGAAACCAATCCGGAAGGTCGCGTGACTCGACCGGACCGGAAAGGATCCCTCCGGCTTTCTTCACTTCATCATGGGCGACTAACGACATGTCGATCTTAGACCAAAACGGCGGTCTCGAGACCGCCGTTCCTTGAATTAGTTTAGGCGAAAAATTATCCGACCGAGCCTTCCATCTCCAGCTCGATTAGGCGTTTGAGCTCGACGCTGTATTCCATCGGAAACTGGCGGACGAGATCGTTTACGAACCCGTTTACGCTCAAGCTCATGGCCTGCGCTTCGGTCAGGCCGCGCTGTTGCATGTAGAAAATTTGCTCGGCGCTGACCTGGCTGACGCTCGCTTCGTGTTGCACGGCGTTCCCGGTACCGCGGACGGTGATGGCCGGATAAGTGTCGGTGCGTGAAGTGGCGTTGATGAGAAGCGCGTCGCACTCGGTGTTGTTCTTGCAATTCTTGAGATGCTTGGGCACGTGCACCAGTCCGCGATAAGTGGCGCGGCCGGTGCCGATCGAGATCGATTTTGAAATGATGTTCGAGGTTGTTTCGTCAGCGGCGTGGATCATCTTCGCGCCGGTGTCCTGATGCTGGCCGTCATTGGCGAGCGCGATGGAAAGAACTTCGCCGCGCGCTTTGCGGCCTTTCATGATCACGCTCGGATATTTCATGGTCAGACGCGAACCGATGTTACAATCGATCCATTTCACCTCTGCGTTTTCGTGCGCAAGGCCGCGCTTGGTCACGAGATTGAACACGTTTTCGCTCCAATTTTGCACGGTGATGTATTGAAGCTTCGCGCCTTTGAGCGCGACCAGCTCGACCACCGCGCTGTGCAAGGTGGCGGTGTTGAACTTCGGCGCGGTGCAACCTTCCATGTAAGTCAGCTCCGAGCCTTCGTCGCAAATAATGAGCGTGCGTTCGAACTGACCAAAGTTCTCGGCGTTGATCCGGAAGTAGGCCTGGAGCGGGTGTTTCACCTTCACTCCGGGCGGCACGTAGATGAACGACCCGCCACTGAAGACGGCGGAGTTTAGCGCGCTGAATTTGTTGTCGCCGATTGGAATGACTTTGCCGAACCACTTCCGGAAAATCTCCGGATGATTTTTCAAACCTTCTGTCGATCCGACAAAAATCACACCCTGTTCGCCGACCGCTTTCTTGATGTTTGAATAAACCGCTTCGCTGTCGAACTGCGCTTCGACGCCGGCCAGAAATCTGCGTTCCTGTTCTGGAATGCCGAGGCGCTCGAACGTGCGCTTCACGTCTTCGGGAACTTCTTCCCAGGTGCGTTTGGCCTGCGTGCCACCGCTCAAATAGTACCGGATCTTGTCGAAATCGATTGCTTCGAGATCCTTGCTCGCCCAATGCGTTGGCATTGGTTTTTCCAAAAATGTCTTCAGTCCCCTGAGCCGAAACTCACGCACCCAATCGGGATCTTCTTTAACGTCGGAGATGTAGTGAATGGTTTTTTCCGACAACCCGGTACCGGCATCGTAGGCATGCGCGACGTCGTAGGAGAAGTCGCCGATGTTGCGATTGATATCGACGGCTGAAGTGTCAGTTTCGGTTTTCATTGTCGATCCTATCTTGTGAGGGCCATCTCGCTCTCTTCCTCCCGGGCCCAATCGTAACCGCGCTCCTCCAGTTCGAGCGCCAGCTCCTTTCGCCCGCTGCGTACGATGCGCCCCGCTACCATAACATGGACATAGTCCGGCACGATGTAGTTCAAAAGCCGTTGGTAGTGCGTGATCAAAAGAATTCCGAGATTCGGTCCCCTCAAGGAATTAACGCCGTGTGCGACGGTTTTGAGCGCATCGATATCGAGGCCGCTATCGGTTTCATCGAGAATCGCATATTTCGGCTCGATCATGGCAAGTTGCAGAATCTCAGTGCGCTTCTTTTCCCCGCCGGAAAATCCTTCATTGACTGAGCGCGACGTAAACGCGCGGTCCATGCCGAGGAGCTCCATCTTCTCATAAAGCTTCGCGTAATAATCTGTCGCATCCAGTTCTTCGCCTTCGGGCAAACGCGCTTGCAGCGCCGCCCGGAGAAAATTCGCAATGGTCACACCCGGAATTTCGCTGGGGTACTGGAACGCCATGAAAAGCCCGCGGCGAGCCCGTTCATCCGGCTCGAACTCCAAAAGATTCTCGCCATCCAGGGAGACGTTACCCTTCGTCACTTGGTAATCGGGATGCCCAGCCAAGACCTTGGCCAAGGTACTTTTGCCCGAGCCGTTCGGGCCCATAACCGCATGAACTTGGCCGCACGGCACGCTCAGGCTGAGTCCACGCACGATCTCCTTTCCAGCGATCGTTACGTGTAGGTTTTCGACACGAAGCTCCTTCATAAGCAAGACTGAAATGTAAGGCCGATTTCGTTCGATTGCGAACGGGATTTCAAGGTGACAACCCGAATTGTCGATCCTGTCCGGTTGTGCCGATTTGGCGCGGATTGGCCTAATTTTTCTAAATGAACTAGGCGAGAGGCATTCGGCATGCTCCGGCTTTAGCTGGATGAACCCTGATAATAAATCTACGCCTGCCCCCGACGCATCCGTTCCTCAGCAATCGGTCTCCAAGGCGACGAGCGAGCTGAACAACATCTTACAGATTATCTCCGGCACGAGCGCAGAGATCGAGAATCTCTGGGATGGCAGCGCCGGCTCGGAAAAATATCTCGAAATGCTGCGAGAAAGCATCGAGCGGGCGGAGACCGTGGCGGCGCAATTGGCAGAACAGGCGGGCGGCGCCCAAGAAAAAGTGCTCATGCACCCGGAACTGGCGGCATTCGTAAAACCGAAATCCATCGCGCCAATGCCGAGTCCGAAGCCGGGGATCCTCGTCGTGGACGATGAAGAGATGGCATTAACTTTGGTGAAACAACTTCTTTGCACCGCCGAATACCATGTCACAACCGCGCAATCGGGTTTCGAATGTCTCGATCTGTTTCGTCGTCGTCCACACGCATATCAGTTGGTCCTTCTCGATCTTACGATGCCGTTCATGGATGGCGAAGAAACCTTTCACCGGCTCCGCGAAATTCGGCCAGACGTGCCGGTCGTGCTTTGCACCGGATTCATTCAGGCCGAGCGCCTCGATGGTTTGATGAAGGCAGGGCTGACCGGGTACTTGCGAAAGCCGGTGTCCCCTGAGGAAATCGTCAGCAATGTCCGCTCGGTTTTGGAGAGCGTGAAGTATTCGCGCATGAGCGGAGATTCGTCCTCTTTGGCTGGCTAGCGTCGCGGGATGACATCAGCGCGACGAGTCGGAGATTTGGAACGCTTTTCGGAGAATCGTCTATTCGAGGGGATTGATGCCGAGGTCCTGAAAAAAATCACGCCGAAGATTGGCGTGCTGCGGATGCAGCCCGGAGACATTATTTTCCGAGAGGGCGACCCCGGAGACTCGCTTTACCTGGTGGGCGAAGGTTGTGTGAAAATCTCCAGACCCGCCCTAACGGGCGAGCATGAGATCATAGGATATGTCGATCCGGGGAATTTTTTTGGGGTGACGGCGCTATTGGCAGGCGAGCCGCGCTCTGCCACGGCCGTGGCAGCTGCGCCCGCCTTGATCGGCGCAGTCAAAGAAAAAACGTTCCAGCAAATTCTCGAACTCGCGCCCAGCCGCGTGCATATGAATTTTCTTCGCGCGGTAACCGACCGGATGCGCCGTGTAAACGCGCAATTTATGCGCGAAACAGTCCGCGCCGAGCGATTGCGGGTAGCCGGCGCGCTGGCCAACGCCATGATTCAGGACCTGAAGAATCCGGTTTGCATCGCCCGTTGCTGTTCGGACTTGATCGCAAGCGAATCGACCGATCCGCAGTTGCGCGAGTTGAGCAAAATGCTGACCGAGACCGTGAATAGTATCCTCGGAATGACGTTGGACCTTCTCGATTACACGCGCGGTTCAGTTTCGGTGAACAAACGCCCGGTTTCCATCTGGCGGTTGCTCGACGAACTCAACCGCTGTTCGCTCCATCTTTTGCCGGCCAAGAAAATCGATTTCGTTAAACACATCCGTTATCAGGGCAACATCGAAGTCGACCTCGGCCGGTTCGCGCGCGCCCTTGGCAACGTGATCGACAATTCAATTCACGCAATGCCCGCCGCGGGCGCCATCACTTTTACGAGCGACCTCGTTCACCACGAAGTTGTGCTGCGGCTATCGGACACGGGTGTTGGCATTTCGTCCGAGATGCTGCCAAGACTTTACGAGCCGTTCGAACCGGGCGAACATTCGCATCGTGCCGGAACCGGCCTGGCGATTGCCAAAGCCATCGTTGAAGCGCACGATGGAAAAATCTCGATCGCGAGCGTGCCCGGCAAAGGCACGACGGTGGATGTTCGGTTGCCCGAACCTGTCGCGGAGTAATTGCGCGCATCGCCGGGCGCGCTACGGTTTGCAAATCTGCAATCCAAAATCCGAAACCAATTACCCCGTGGTGTAACGGTAACACAGCGCCCTTTGGAGGCGTTATTCTTGGTTCGAATCCAAGCGGGGTAGCCAATCTCTGAACAGGTGATTTACCAATGAGAAATGGTGACTTTGAGAACGCGCAACGAGCCGAACCAAAACGCAAGAATTCACCATCTATTTGTCAAGTATTCGTCAAGCGGCTTGCGGCTTTCTTTTTAGCCGAGCTTTGTCTTTGGCTTTGAAACCGGTCTCAGCACCAGAATCGGGAGCCGTCTCACCATTTGGCAATGCTGGTTGAGCGGTGAGCGGTTGAACGGCGGCGGCTTCAATAGTGCGCGACCGCGTAAGGCGCGCGGCCATGTCGTTTAGCCGATCGTAGAGCCAATTTGCGTTTCCATCGGGGTGTTGAATCGAGTGTTGGATATGGATACTCGGATCGCCGCTGAGCAAATTGATTTTGTCCGTAACCACTCCAAATGTGATGGTCGCCTGGCTGATGTTGGCGCTGTCGATCTGATCCTCGATGCGATCAGCGGCCTTATTGGCGATCCGCAGAGCCTTGCTAACAGCTCTTGTTTTCGTGTGGCTATAGGGATGGCCTCTCGTTGCTCGACGGCTTTGACCGTATCATCCGTTACGTGGCATCGACAGCAGATTTCCCGATAGGAAACGTGCTCGCGCGGCTCGGCTAATAGCCGCAAGACTTCACGGTGGGTTTCGGGGCGAAGCGACTTGAGCCGTTCACCAGTGTAATTGGCCTTAGATTTAGCGTGATTCACGTTTGGGAGCGATTGGCCGTTTCGTAATTGACTCATGTTCAGATGAACACTTACGCTGTTTATAGAACAACGCAACAGCCGCGAGAGCAAACCGTTCTAATTTCCCATCTCGACGATACACGCGTTTAAAGACTCAAATCCGATTACAGCCACAACAGAATGAAGGCCGAACACCTGAAAAGCCGAACCACGATTTTTCCGTCAGTGCACTAATCGCACTCGCGTCAGGTAAATGAGCGAGAAAATCAAAGACGAATTCACGGATCTACCGGTTTCGCGTCAACGCAAATATCAATTACGGATGGAGCGTGCTGGGCGTTGCATGATATGCGGCAAACAAGCGATTTCGAGCCTTTATTGCTTGGATCATATGAAGGCGTGCCGAGAACGCGCTAGAAAACCGGGCAGTAGGAGACTTTACGGAGCGCTGAGCTATCGTTTGGATAGAGGCCAGCAGACCGCATGAAAGACGGACTGCTAGCGGCGTTTCACGCGCCGTTGCGCGCCTGGAGCTGCGCGATCAGTCCGTCGCGGGTCTCCGACCAACAGAGCCGCTCGAAGACTCCGACCGAACCCTTACGAAACGTCAGTGACCGCCGTGTGCGAGCAAATTGATCTCAAAACTCTTGGACCAGGAAGGCCGACCTCCCAGGTTTGAGTTTGATATCGGGCCTGCTTTCCGCACAAAATCGCCCGACTCAAATAGAATCTGAATCAGGCCGGGGCGTTTCCTCCCGGTACCTCCCTCCCTTTCAGGTTTGCAATCCCAACGATTAACAACCGGGAGAAGAAAGAAACTCCCGATGTATCGTCCCAATCTCCTTCCAACTTCAATCCCACCTGCTCGGTCTTCTCTTAACCGGTCTGTTTTACGGCGCGGTGCTTTTTTCATTACGCTCGCGCTCACTTGGTTTGCGCTTTGCCCGACCCCGAAAGCTTTCGGAGTTACACCAGCACCGGACGGAGGCTATCCCAGCCAAAACACCGCTGAGGGTACTAATGCGCTCAAGAGCCTCACGACCGGCACGGACAACACGGCCATCGGTTTTCAAGCGCTCGCTGGCAACACAACCGGTGGTTACAACGTAGCTACCGGTTCTTTTGCGCTCTATGCCAACACAACCGGTACCTACAACGCGGCCAACGGTTACCAAACACTCCAAAGCAACACAACCGGCAGCTTCATCAAAAGAATAGTTTTTCCTAATTCGTTTTGGTCGAACTCCTCGTTTCAAAGGCGAATCATAGTAATCGAAAGTTCACCTTGCTGACTCTACACACCTAGCTTATCAGAACGATTATGCATATATCGCTTGATTCATTGGAGGAAGCTCTTTCAATCCGCAGGCAAATGGACACGCTCGAAAAACGTCTTAGTACACTATTGGGGCGTTCGCCTTCAACCGCCGCTTTAACTCACAGAGGGAAGCGAAGAATGTCTCCTCAAGCTCGGGCCAAAATTGCGGCCGCAATGCGAGCACGGTGGGCAAAGAGAAAGGGAAGGACAACTGCAACGAAGACTGCAAAGAAAAAGGGCGGACTCACCGCTGCTGGAAGAAAGAGACTTTCGCAACTTATGAAAGCACGCTGGGCAGCACGGCGGAAATCAGTAGGTAAAGCATAATCTAGTCTGCGCTGATTATTACATCTTAAGGACAAGGTCTAGACTGCTTTTGCGTCGCCCATAAACGGCAGGATTTTATTTTCAAGTAATAAATCCTTTAAAAGATAAGATGCTTTACTGATTGTCAGCCACCATTTGCGGCGCAGGTTTGCTCAGTTCAAGCTGGTCGCTCACATTTTGCAAACCCGCAGTAAGCGCTTCAATTTGCTTTTGCTGCTGCGCGATCTTCGACTCGAATTCCTTCTGTTGTTTGGTAACGGTCGCTTCCAATGTCTGCACCTTACTGTGCTCTTTAAGGAACTCATTTAACAACATCGCATTCACCGCTTCGTAGCGAACGGTGTAGACGTTCCCCTCGGCATCACGGGCTACTAGATCGGGGTCCACCTTTTCTACTTGCTCAGCGACTAATCCGAACTGCGGAATGCCATCAGGATCAAGCTCGTGCTTGTAGCGGAAAGTGACCGGCTGGAGGGCTAGGATCGCTTCGCTCGCTTTGTCCATGGGCTTGATCGCTTCCTTGAAACGCTCCGAGGAGGTGACTGTGCCGAGGTGACCATTGGTATTTACGATTACTGTTACACCCGATGCAATCGTTGTCCCATTGATGCCAGCGATAAAAGTGCCATCCTGCGTTCCTACCGTGCCGATACGGATTTTGTTGGACTCGCCAGCAACACCAACGTTGCCAATATCAATGTTGTTATTGCCCATAGTTAGTTTTGAACCGGCATTAAAGCCCAATGCGATGTTGCTTTTGCCAGTTGTGTTGAAGAGCGCATCATCACCGATGGCGGTGTTGTTGCTGGCGGTTTGGTTGATTAAGAGCGCCTCATAACCAACGGCCGTGTTGTTGTTGCCGGTTATATTGCCATCGAGCGCACCAAAACCGTTGGCCGTGTTGTTGCTGCCGGTTGTGTTGTTAAAGAGCGCACCATCACCGTTGGCCGTGTTGGCGCTGCCGGTTGTGTTGCTAAAGAGCGCTTCAAACCCGTTGGCCGTGTTGGCGCTGCCGGTGGCGTTGCTATAAAGCGCCTGAACACCGTTGGCCGTGTTGACGCCACCGGTGGTGTTGCTAAAGAGCGCATCAAACCCGGTGGCCGTGTTGCCGCCGCCGGTAGTATTCTTTACGAGAGCTTCAAAACCCGTGGCCGTGTTGCCACCCCCGGTTGTGTTGGCATTGAGCGCAAAAAAACCGGTGGCCGTGTTGTTGACCCCGGTTAAGGTGCTAGTGTTAATTTGTACGCTGGACAGCGCTCCGTCCCCCTCAGCAGTATTGCCGCCGGGATAGCCTCCGTCCGGTGTCGGACTCGGCAGCTGCGCTTGAGCCATCGGCAAAAGCGCAAAGCATGCAAGAGCGAGTGGGATGAGAGGGAAAGCGAGACGCAGAGGCGACCGGCTAATTGATTTTCGTAGAGGAAGAATTGCAGTTTTGTGGTGAATCGGCTCAAACATATAGGTTTTGCTCCTTCTCCCGGTTGTTAGTCGTAGAACCGCAAACCTGAAAGGGAGGGACCTACCGGGAGGAAACGCCCCGGCCTCATTCAGATTCTATTTGAGACCGGCGATTCTCGCCAGCCTCGTAGTAAAATGTCAAGCGACAAACCTGGGAGGTCGGTGCGTGTAATCCGAAAAACCGGTCAGTGACTGAACGCGACGTTGTTGCGGTAAATCGCACGTTCGCCGTCGTGCGAAAACCCTGGACGATTTAGCGTCGTTCGGGAGTTCGAGCTAGCAACAAAACGCGCCATCCGCTATATCTCCACAGAGATCACTCAAACGAATTGCTGATATGGAAAGTAATACAGCCAGACAGAAAAGCTTGAGTAGGCGCGAAGAACAAATGATGCGCCTTCTTGCCGACGGGAAAACAACGCCTGAAATTGCAAAGCAATTGCGTCTTAGCCTCAAAACAATTCAGGGTTTCATCGGTCGCGCCAAAACGAAGTTGAGAGTGCAAAATATGACTCAACTTATCCGCCTTGCTGTTATGTCGTACCGCACTGAAACTCCGGCTGATTTGGGTGAATTGCTCAACTGCGCTGAAAATATCGAGGTACGTTTCTTTGACCGACGGGGTAAGTTAATTGCAACTCGTCAGTTTTGCGCCGATTCAGGCAACGGGCGACGTGTGCGAGGACGATGACAAATCGAAATTAAGAATCAGCGGGTTGATTTATTCTTGAGCTTATCAGCAATCTTGGACAGTAACTCTTGATACTTAGCGGCGACGATTTCCTCGGTTTCTTCAAATGGGAACTCGGCATAAACCCATCCCTTCCAAATTGGAAGCGACTTTTCAATCACCTTAACGCCGCTGTTTTTGAGCCATTTGCCGAGGTCAGCAAAACGCTCATCTCGATGAGGAAATGCTTCAATCACCCAGCCTGTGTTCAAATGAAACACCGCTTCAACACCACATTTGAATCCCTTAATTTCCACATCGGAGTTAACAGCGTCGTATATCAAGGTCTCAGTTGCACTCCCATTTTTCAGAGATCCCCAAAAAGAACCCTTTTTGAAAGGAGAAGGGAACTCAACATTCTCGGCAACTTTTTTAACCTTCTCACGCATCATATTTACAAGCTCGTCCGTTTTCTGATGCAATCTAAGGGACGATTTTTCGTTGTCTCGGAAAAACTTCAGTAACGCTGTATCCATATAAGTTCCTTTCTCTAGGTGGTCAATTGAGGTAATAAAGTCTAATAGGTAGGTGATTGACCGGGGGTCTGCATGAGGCAAAGTCTGTCCGAGGTTTTTCTGAATTTCTGCGGCAAGTTTTTGATATAACACTGGCGTAAAGCCATGAGCGGTCTGCTCTTTTTTTATACTTAACAAAATAGCCAGCTTCTTTCTATCCCCCTCGCTTGCTCGCTTTTCAAGATACTGGAAATAATCCTGCAAATCGTTGTTAACACGAGCCCCAATTTTGTTTTCGATACCTATAACAAAGGAGTCACCTTCTATCACCAAGTCGATTCTACCTTTGTCCGTTTGAACTTCACGCTCAATGGAACGGACACCATTGGTATTCAAAGTCTCTCCTGATGCTTCTACAAGAGACTTCAAGAACAGGTCGCCAAATCCATGTTCCCCACGGGGGTCAAGGAAGAATGCCAGAAAGCTGCTGTAAGAAAGTTCCCAACTTGAAACACCACAAATCTCAAAAAATGTCTTGGTTTCTTTCGATTCAGGAACAAGCCTAAAGGTATCAAGCAGTTCTTTAAATTGCTGAAGCTCTTCAGTCATAACCGCATCCTCAGGTCGCTCGGGTATTTCGCTAAAACGCCCAAGCAAATCCTGCATCTCTTGCAATTCTCGATTGGCTGTTGACATGCCGCTCCAAGCTGTGGGAAAGAAGTTTATACGGAATTGCACGGAGACACAAACACTCGAAGACGAAAGCCCATTTGCAGCCGCCATGCTGGATCGCCGGGAGCAGAAGGACTTACCTGTTTGACGAGGAGTGAATATCTATGTGCGGTAGCTCCCCCCATGGGCGTTCCTAACATCTACAAACCGCTGGCGTGAAACGTAACAGATACGAACAGAAAAGATTAAGTCGGCGCGAAGAAGAGGTCATGCGCCTTCTTGCTGACGGGAGAACAACGCCAGAAATTGCAAAGCAATTGGGTCTTAGCCTCAAAACAATTCAGACTTACATCGGTCGCGTCAAAGAAAAGTTGCGACTGTAAAATATCAATCAATTTAATTCACTGCCCATATCCTTTGATGGAGGATTATGCACGTGACAAATGGGTGTTCGTGGAGAAATAGGAAACATGAATTCACTGTCCAAACTTACCGCCTCACTCGCAGCCCTAATTGCGTCTCTTGCTTTCGCGTGGCTCGCGTTGACCCTCACCCACACGATCCCAGGGCGCTCGGTAGACGTAGGTGTCTGGTACGGAAACCGTCTTATGGGGCAATGAAGCTACGTTTTCTTCCGGCTTTTGAAGCCGCTGGGCGCAAGGGATGAACCTAGATTCCAGATTGGAGCCAACCGAGGCTTGATTGCTCTTGTGTTATTCCTGCGGCGAAGATGTTTTGGTTTGTTGAAGACTCAACGGAACGTTTCAATGGAGATTCTTTCTATCCTCGCTTTGATCTTTATCGCCGATCTTTTTGGCGCGGCGGCTTACTTCTCCTTATCGAAGAGCAGAAAGCAGACTCGGCAGCGGTGTGGGAAGATGTGCTGCCGCTTCTTGAGAAGCTCACTTTGATCGAAAGCAAAAAAGTCGCACCGTCGTCCTGCTGAGTGCGAACTGCATAGGAAGACGCTGGAAGTGGATCTTAAAACCGAAATGGGGCTAAGTGGAAAGCGGTGATTGCCAAATCAAGGGAACGCGCGAAAACGAATTCAATGCCACCACCGATTCTCTACAAGTATCTCGGCGAGTCCGGTGCAAAGGCATTTTTGGCTAAGCCACAGCTGCGGTATACGAAGTACATCGATCTTGATGACATTCTCGACACCATGCCTGGCTTCACCCCGCAGACGGACGAGCAGGCGCGAATCAGTGCAAGGGAACGGGTGGTTCAAAATCCCCTTGAGTCGGTTTCGATAGAGCATCAACTCATCATTTTTGAAGAACTCGGCAAGGTCCCACCTTCTGCTCTAGAAGAAATATGGCGCGACGTCCTAAAGGAGCACAGCGGCGAGGACAGTTACTTCCCATACGTATGTTCACTTTCCGCTGAGCCGAGTTCTCTCGCCATGTGGTCACTGTATGCTCACCGTCACGCGGGAATTGTCTTCGGAATTAGTTCAAGGTGTGATCGTTTAATTGCCGACAAAGGGCGCGAGCTTCAGAAGATGATCTACTCGCCGAATCGCCTCCACACACCGTTCAACAATCCGAAGTTTGAAGATGTCGCTCCGGTGCTTTGGACAAAAGGACTAGATTGGGAACACCAACAAGAATGGCGAATCCTCGCCGAGAGTGATGCCACTGATTATCTGGAGTGTGGTGAAGTGAAGGAAGTGATCTTTGGCTACCGCTACGATCCCAGCACCACCGGAGATAAGGCAGAGCACATGAAGCGGGAGGTATTTAAGCAAACGAAGTTTTTTGACGCATTTCCAAGTCCGACGGAATATAAGATGGCGGTCCGCCCAATAGCGCCCAGTTGAATTTTCTTCGTTGACCCGAGGATTCCCCGGCGCACGAAACCATCCATCGATAGTCGGGCATTGGTGATGATGCGTTTTCGCGTTACTGCTGGGTGTGGCGACGGCGCAAAAGCTCGTTCTCAATCGCCTCTTTTTCCTTCAGAAGATCATTACGCTGGCTGATTACATCGTGACTGCCTGGTCCCCAACCGTAGCTCCATTCGCCAGCTGTTGCTTGCAATCGGTAAACGATTTGTTGACGACGTAGTTCAAGCTCCGCAGTGGACATCGAGCGAACTTTGCTGCTCATGCTGGCGCAGCCTAGGAGAACAAGCGCGATTAGCGACGCGATGAATCCTCTGATTAGCCAAAGGACCGCAATGTCTTCAGCCGATGCGACGGATGCCGCGACGGGCAGCGCAACCAACGGGCATCTCATGCGGGGATGCCTACCTGGGAGACGGTCGAATGTCGATTGTTTTCGTCGAAACGCACCGCGCGAATGATCTCGTCCGCACATTCTAACTTAGGTGTCCATCAGGTGTCCTGTTTTTGCCCGTGCAGAATTGTGCCATACTGTGCGAAGGGAAAAGATGGGGTCAGGAAACCATGCAGCACAGGTAATCGTATGCGTTTTCAACCGCTTGAAGATGGAAAAGTAACGATTTCGCGGGCGGCAGGGAGTGTGACCTTTCCAGCAGCTGAATTCATGCTCGTCGCGGCTCTGTGGTAATGTCGCCACAACATCTGGGGGAAAACTCCCCTTGACTGTCGTGCGCGACACTATATGATGCGGTTGTTGATTTAAATGTTCTGTACATTTCTAAATGAGTTGGTGATCGGCCGTGCCTGATCTTCTCACGGTCAAGGAAACGGCGAGGTATCTGGGCATTCCACTCCCCACCGTTTACTATCTCGCCCAACGTGGGCAGATTCCCGCCATTCACATTGGCGGTCGCTGGCGAATCAAAAAATCCTCGCTCGACAAAGAAATTCTCAAAGAGGACGGGTCCGGCCAGCCTACCGTTCTCGTGGTTGACGACGATGAAAGTTTGCAAACCCTGTTCAAACTCTTCCTGCGGAAGATTGGCTTCAGCCGCGTCGTCGTCGGCACCGTCAAGGAGGCGCTTGCCGCGATTGAGAAACAAAAGTTCGACCTGATTTTTCTCGACCTTAAATTGCCGGACGGGCCTGCCGATGACGTTTACGACGCGGCCAAGGAACAACAACCTGACTGCCCAATCATCATCATCACTGGTTATCCCGACAGCGCGATGCTCGACCGCATTTTGGCTAAGGGTCCAATCACTGTTCTGAAAAAGCCGCTCAAGGTCGAGCAACTCAGAGACACCGTCCGCATTCTTGGCCATAAGGACGCGGTCAAACTAGCCGCCTAAAGTCCCCTGCGGTCGTCGGCAAATGTCTGTCGCCTCCAGAAATACATCTGGGCATTCAGGCGTCCATCAGGTGTCCTGTTTTTGCCGCTGCTGAAGTGTGCGATATTGTGCGACTGGAGAACGGGGGACTTAGGTGATATCGAGGCAAAAACAGCAAAAAAATAGCAACGCCGCTTGCGCTCCCTCGCAAAACGATGCCCTTTGGAGGCGTTATTCTTGGTTCGAATCCAAGCGGGGTAGCCCGCGTAAACCCCGAAAGTCTTCGAGGCACGCGGCTGATCGAGCTGGAAATTTCTGAGATAATGGCTCAATTGCCGTCGTAGGAAATTTTCGAAGCGCAACTTGGGCAGCGGGCGCTGGTTAGTTTAACAGGCAAGGGTGTCCACTTTTTGCGCGCGATGAATGGTTCCGGAGCCGGGGCAGTCTAAAGTGAGAAGAAGGCGGTTCTTTGGTCCTTGAAATGTGGTGGCGACCCGCGGCCAGGAGCGAGATATGGAAGACAAGGTTTTTTTCGAGCACTACCGGATTCGCACAAATGCCGACGAATCGCACGAGGTCAGCCGGACCGGGGCCGCGATTAATTACAAAGCGATCGACGTTCGCTCGAGTGAACCGGTCGCGCTCCAGCTAGTGCCGCTTGCCAGTATCGATCCAGCGACCCTTGAGCAATTCAAAGAGCGAGCGCGCTCGGCCCAGAAGCTCGACCATCTGAACATTGCGAGACTTTTAGCAGTCGGCGTCGAGGGCGAGTACATCGCGCTCGTCTCGGAATATGTCGACGGCGAAACGGCCGACTCCTGGATCGTCTCGCACGGTCCGATGACCGCGGACGCGGTGTTGCGCATCGGAATTCAGGTCGTTCGGGCACTTGCCGCCGCCGCCTTTTTCTCTCTGACCCATCGTGCCATCCAACCTTCCAACATCATGATCGTCCCGGGCCGAACGGACGATGGCGGCTGGCCTTTGGTGAAATTACTGAATTTCGGTCTCGCCGGTCTCGAGTCGCATTCTGACAGCGTCGAAGCGCGCGAGATCGCGCCTTTGATCGCGCCGCAGTTCGCCAGCCCCGAGCAATTGCAAAATCGCGCCCTCGATTTCCGCTCGGAAATCTATTCGCTCGGCGCCACAATGTGTTTTCTTCTTACCGGCGCGGTGCCGCTTGCGCTGGCTGGAAAGAAAGCTCGATTCCGCCCGCGACGCTTACCGGAATTGCGCCGCGCGCCCAAAGCGTTGCGTAACTTGCTTGGGTACATGTTGCAGGAAAATCCGGAGCAACGTCCGCAGGATCCGCTGCTGTTTGAACAGGAGATTCGGAAATGTCTAACCAAAGTCGAGCGTCGGCAGGCGATCCGCCGCAAGTTGGGAATGCCTATCCCGGCAGTGATTCCAAGACCGGTTTCGAAAGAATCGAAACCTTTGCTCACGCCACCGATGCAAATTTTGGGCGGGGTGCTCGTGTTTGTTGCGCTTGTGTTTATGGGCGTTGCGGCGGCTGCGTTTCTTTTGCCGAGTGGAACGATTGCATTTTTCCATCCAAGTCGCGGGCGGGATATAATCGGCGTGCCGATCGGAGTGCCTGAAGCGGTGGCCACCGCTTCAACCACGTCTGCGCCGGTGATAGCGTCGGCACCGCCGCCGGCAAGCCAACCCGCCTCAGGAGCGGCGAATCAGCCTCCGAATCCATCGCCTGCTCCAGCCGCGACGGGCCCGGGTTCGCCTGCGCAAATTGCTTCGACCACTCTCGAATCTAAACCGGAACCGCCATCAAATCAGCCCACAACGAATTCTTCATCTGCTCCGATCGTATCGAACGCAAGTTCGCCTGCACAAATTGCTTCTGCGACTAACGAATCTCAACCGGAACCGCCAGCCGAAGCGCCGGACGAGAGTTCGGCGAGTCCGGGAAAACCAGCTAGCAAGGAAGATTCGGAAGCTAGCGATTCGGCTTTGAGCTCGCGCGACAAAGCGAAAACCATCACGTCCAATTCGAAGCCAACATCGGGATCGCAGCGGGCGCGCGAGGCAGATAGTTCACTTAACGAGTACGCCAGAAGCGCGCCGAGGCGCGGTCCCAGCGGTTCGGTCCACGCGAGATTTCTCGGCAGAACGGCTGACGGCAGAAGGATCCTGCGTTTGCCATCGGGCCGCATCGTCGTTGTCACACCGGGTGCTCCCGATGAGGAGGTGGCTGCTCCGCCGCGTCATCGCGCGATCGAGCGTCAGGAGATTTTCGTGCCTCGAGCGGAGCCGGCCTATCCGCCAGGGTACCCACCGTACGATTAGCGAGGTCGATGCACCCTCAACTGCAGGACAAGGTGGATCGGCCGCTCCGCGGGCGATGCTAATATAAAGTCGCAGACCCATTTTTTGATCGCTTCGCGATTTGTCCAACATCGAGCAAGGGACTGCTCGATCCACCTCACTCGCTGGCTGCCCAGTCTCGCGCCGCGAAGGCAGTTGCTACTGTTTAACGAACGCGCCGGATCGTTGGCGCGGCTTTATGGGCAGCACAGGCAGCCTGCCTGTAGTTCGCGGCACCTTGCCGTGAACCGGTTCCGACGTCTTACGCGTATGACCAAAGTGCATTCGGCCAGCGGCCTGTGCTCCCCAGAAGCACATCTGCTAATCACGCTCTAGCGCGTCGCACTCGGACTTGGCAGCGGGAAAGCAAACGTCGCCGACGGGGAAGCAGACGGAGATATCGATGGTCCGGGTGAAAGTGATGCTGTCGGTGTTGGCGTTGTAGCCGCTGCCGTTGGCTGCGGCGTGGACGTCGGTGTGGGGGTGGGCGGAGGCGGAATAATGTTCTCCCAGTGATGCAACGGCACGGTGGCGCCGCCGATTTCATCGACAAGTTTTTGACAGCGTGCTTCGATTTTGTCCAAATCAGGCGGCCCGAAGGGCGTGTTCGCTGTCCCCTGAAAAATCAGATACGTCACCTTGAGATCGCTCACCGGCCTATTGTAAGGCGTCGCCAATACGTTGATCTCCTTTGCGATGCGCAGCGATGCTTCGCCAACCTTGTCGTTAGGACCAATGTCGCCGACAATCGCCGGGTAAACGTCACCGCCAAAAATGACCAGCGCATAATCGCCGGTTTTGGTCGACTCGCGGCCGTGCGTAAAAGCGCTCGGGATCACGATGTAGGGATCGGTTGCGCCGATAAGGAAGCTGAATTTCTTGAGCGTGCCCAGTTCAGTACGCAACTGCGTGATTGTGTTGCGCAGATCGCGCTTTCGCTCCGGCGTGGTGGCTGGCAGACCGAGCTCGTCTTCGGCGTGTTTCAGTCGCTCTTCAGTCGCTGGCAGATACGGGTTCGGCGCGGGCGTTTTTTTAAGCCAGCGATAACTCGTGAATGGTTTGAAGTTGGTTGGCGCGCCCGTGCCGATTGGCATTCGGTCCGCGTCCGAGCCGTCTGCATCCACATCCATATCCGCCTGAAGCAACAGAGCCTTGCGGTGACTTTGGGGGTGCTGCAATTGCAAGACGGTTTGGCAATCGAAGAAGTTGTGGCGCGAGAGCAGCAAATCCAAACGCACCAGGTTTTCGCGCAACATGCGCACCTTCGTGTTGTAAAGCTCTGTAAATAGCGGTGACACCGGATCGGGAGAAAACATCGCCGCCAGACCGGGCAACAGCGCGGGCAATTGCGGACTCACCTTGGCCAGATCCTCAATGGTCTTGTTAGGCGTCGGCACCCGTGCCCGCAATTTTAGGTCGAGGACGTAACTTTCCGGATCGACACGCTCCGTGGTTGCGTCGGCGCCGGGCGATGCTTCCACCGTCGAATGCAACGTAATGCCGTTGAATAATTTTCCAGTGTCGAGTTTGCCGGTGACGACCGGCGGCCGGGTCGGTGTCAGCGTCGACGTCGGCGTGGGCGTGGCCGTGACTTCAGGCGGCGCGAAATGCAGTAAGCGTTCGAGCGAAATCCAGCGATAAACGATGGCGACGAAAATCGTTGCCAGCAAAATCAACACGAGCCGTCGCCACGTGCGCAAACGAACTTTTGCCACGTGATTATTTTCTCAACCAGGCAACAATCGCCACGATGAGGCCGATCACGCTTAGGATCGACATCAGGCCTGCCGGCATCATTCTTCCGGTGCGAAAGAATTTCGGGACGAATTGCGCGGCGAGAACGAGCGAAATAACCAACGCGGTCGTGAGCCCAATTGCGCGATGTTGCGACAGAAGCGAGCCGGCAATGAGCAGCAAAACCCCGGTGATCGAGCCCGCAATAATGGACGGCATGCTGCCCGCTTTCACGTAGCCGATAACGCCGCCGATAATCGTCAGAGCGCCGAAGATGATGAAGTAAAGTTTAACCGGATCCATAACCGCGGGCTTGGCGCATTCGTAATCCAACAGCGCGGCGCTGTCCAGCCGCGTAGTCATTTCGTTCCGAGATCGACATGAACCGCCGCATCGCTGATATGCAGAGGCGCTTGCGGCAAAGGCCTGATCTAATAGCGCGGCGATTGGCACAGCCTCCGCTACAACGACTATCGATCGTGCAAAAATCTGTTGCGCAACGGTTATGCGAGAGAGAAGATCGCGCTGCGATGAAGCGCATTGCGATCCATTTCGGATTGATTGGTGCGTTCCTCTTTGCGAATGCGCTCTCGGTTTCGCCGCAATTGCACGAGCGCGTTCATCCGGATGCAAATCAGACCAACCACGAATGCGCGATTACTCTGGTCGCGGCGGGCAATTATCATCATGCCACGACCGGTTCGCTGATCGTTTTTCCTGCTCCGGCGATTCAATTTTCCGACCTCGCTGCGCTCGATCCTGCCTGGGTTCCATCACCGTTTCTGGGCGCGAGCATTTTCGAGCACGCTCCGCCCGTGTTCGTTTAGCACGAAAAACCGACCGCGTTTTCGCGCGGAGCGTTAGTAGTCTGTTCATCTTCGCCTGAAGCGCGGCACGCCTTTCGTGCAGAGGCGCCGCTTTCACCGGGCTTCGCGAAATCGCGCAGCCACAACCAATCACAACTTTGAAAATTTATTTCGGAACAAGTCTGATGAAACAATTTCTAATCGCATCAACTGCGATGCTACTCGTGGCCGACATCGCGGCTGGGCAAGACGCCGTCACTGCGACGGCCTCGCCAACTCCAACACCGTCACCTTCGGCTTCGCCCGGAACGGCTGCTGCCCAGAGCGTGGTCGTTACCACCCAGGAGCTAGACATCTCGCGCGAACAAATCGTGCCGAGTCTTGGCGCAACCCGTTATACCGTCGGGCCGGACCGGCTCGATTCGCAGGCGCAAGGCGAGAATGCGCCGTTCAACCAAACCATTCTGCGTTTCCCGGGCGTGGCCCAAGATTCATTCGGCCAGCTGCACGTCCGCGGCGAGCACGCGAATTTGCAATACCGCATCGATGACGTGCTCTTGCCGGAAAGCATTCCCGGTTTCGGCCAGGAGCTGGAGACGCGTTTCGCCGACAACATCTCGCTCATGACCGGCGCGCTTCCGGCGCAATTCGGGTTTCGCACCACCGGCGTGATTGACATTCACACCAAGAACGGTGCCGTTTTTACCGGTAACGAAGCTTCGGTAGAGGTTGGCAGTTTCGACACGGTGATGGAGAGTTTCGAGCGGGGCGGCCTTGTCGGCAGGCTCAGTTATTACGTCAGCCAAAGTTATTTGCACAATGGCATCGGCATCGAAAACACCACCGGCAGCGCCAATCCGATTCACGACGACACCGATCAACACAAGTTTTTCACCTACCTTTCTTACATCATCGACGATACCAGTCGCGTGACCTTGCTCGTCGGAGCGAACCACAGCGATTTCGACATTCCGAACAATCCGGGGCAGACGCCGATGTTCACCGATGGAACAAGATCGACATTCAACTCGGCAAAGCTGAATGAAACCCAGGCGGAAACCAGCTCCTATGAGATCCTGACTTATCAGAAAAAGGTGGACGACCTCAGCTTTCAGGCATCGATCTTCAATCGTTACAGCTCGATCCTGTTTCGGCCGGACAATGTGGGTGATCTCATTTTCAACGGCGTCGCATCGCGTCTAGATCGCGACATTCTTTCAAACGGCCTCGAGTTTGATGCCAGTTACAAACTCAATGACGAACATACAATTCGCGGAGGCCTCATTTTCACCGAGCAATACGCGACGATCAATACCGCTACGCTGGTCTTTCCGGTCGATTCGATGGGCAATCAAGCGAGCACGACGCCGATGCGCATCGTCGATAATCACGGCAAGTATGGATACTTTTACGGGTTCTATTTGCAGGATGAATGGAAGCCGTTTGAGCAATTGACAATTAATTTCGGCGGGCGCCTGGATTTCGAGAACGCGTTTGTTAATGAAAACCAACTCAGCCCGCGCCTTAACGTTGTCTACAAGCCATTCGAATCGACCACGCTTCACGTCGGTTATGCGCGCTACTTCACGCCGCCGCCGCTGGAAGGTGTCCCGCAAGGCACCATCGCCAAGTTCGCCGGGACGACGAATGCGCCGGGGATCACAAAGGACTCGCCCGTGACGGCCGAACGGGCGCATTACTTTGATGCCGGCGTCACGCAAAAGATCATGGAAGGATGGAACGTCGGGGTGGATGGTTTCTACAAAAGCTCGCACTCTCTGCTCGACGAAGGCCAGTTCGGGGCGGCGCTCGTTCAATCATCGTTCAACTACGAGCGCGGCAGAGATTACGGGGGTGAATTGACCACGAGCTACGATCATGGCCCGTTCTCCGCCTACGGAAATCTCGCCTACGGATGGGCGCGCGGGACCTCTTGGAGCTCAGCGCAATTTCTATTTGCCCCGGACGAGTTCAGGTTTGTGAAGCATCACTGGATCTTTCTCGACCACGATCAGCGTCTCACCGCTTCGGCCGGCGCTTCCTACACTTGGAACGACTGGAAGGGGTCGGTTGATTTTCTCTACGGAAGCGGATTGCACCGGGGATTTGTCAACACCAAAACCGTTCCCGACTACGGGACAGTTAATGCCAGTCTGCAGCGCCAAATCAAGATTACGGAAAAGACTTCCGTCAAAGTCCGCTTCGATGTGGTGAACCTTTTCGACAAAGTCTACGAGCTGCGCGACGGCAGCGGCATCGGCGTCTTCGCCCCGCAGTTCGGCCAGCGCCGCGGTTTCTACGGCACCATCGCTTATGATTTTTGAGAAGCCGTCGTTCCGCGGAAGTCGGAAGACATGGGTCGCGCCCGTCATGGCAAACGAGCCTCGCCTGCTTTCGAGCGACAGGGTCGAAGTGCTTTCTGCCAGGACGGCCGAGGAAGACTGTCTTCCGACTCAGCCGCGACATCCTTCGACTTCGTCGGGATGACTTTGCGAATTTCTCGCAGTAGTTTTCGCTGATGCATCGGACGGACCATTCCCGATTTCGGAAGTCGCACGATTTCGTGCCCGACTTTTCCAAGGGCGAACGGCGGACGCGGATCGTGATCGCCATCACAGGCGTGATGATGGTGGTAGAAATCGCCGCCGGCCTTCTGTCTCATTCGATGGCGTTGCTGGCCGATGGTTGGCACATGAGTACGCACGTGACTGCGTTCCTCATCACGGCGATCGCCTACTACTTTACGCGGCGGCTGGCAGCCAACGAGCAGTTCAGTTTTGGGACCGGAAAAATTGGCGTGCTCGGCGGGTTCGCCAGCGCGGTCGTGCTCTCGGTGGTCGCGCTGCTCATGGCTGGCGAATCGGTCCATCGCATCTTTGTGCCCCTAACGATTCACTTTAACGAGGCAATCGGCATTGCGTGCATCGCGCTCACCGTAAATCTCGTCTGCGCTTTTCTTCTCAAGGAAGATCCTCATCATCATGCGCACGAACATCACGGCAGTCATTCGCATCAGCATGATTTAAATTTGCGGGCGGCCTATTTACACGTGCTAGCCGATGCGTTCACGAGCTGCCTGGCCATCGCCGCCCTGACTTCCGGGAAATTTTTCGGCTGGGCATGGCTCGATCCGGTCGTCGGTCTCATCGGTAGCGGCGTCGTATTTTCCTGGGCTTACAACCTGTTGCGCGATACCAGTGGCATTTTGCTCGATCGCACGCCTGCAACTTCCGATTTGCCTAGCGAAATTCGCCGCGCCGTGGAGAGCGACGGCGATTCGATCGTGACCGATCTGCACGTCTGGCAGGTCGGTGCCGGAAAATTTGCGGCCATGGTTTCTGTCTGCGCCCACGAGCCGCGGAGCTCGGATTTTTATCGCGAGCTACTCCGCGAACACGACGAACTGGTTCACATTACCATCGAGACGCAGCATTGCCGCGAAGACCACCCCGCGACCGCGGGGCTCGCTGCCTCTTGAACGGTCAACTGACTTTTTGGCAAGTCGGGGCCGCATACGGCTTCGCCATTGTTGGCGGGTCGATTGGGGCGCTCCTGCGCCTGTCACATAAACCGCTTTGCGCGTTGATTAGCCTGGCAGCTGGCACACTCCTCGGGGTGACGCTGTTCGCGATTTTGCCCGAAAGTTTGACCAACTGCGGCGCATTGCCTGTGGCGTTGGCAGCGGCTACCGGGTATGCGCTGTTTTTCATTATTAGCAAGTACGTCCATCACGTATGTCCCGCATGTGCAGCCAGCCATTTCGACGCTGATGCCGCGCGGCACTTCAGCGAAATTGCCACAGCCCTGATTGTTGCGTTGTCAATTCACAGCACAACCGACGGCCTGGTTCTTGGGATTGGAGAGGAAGCTCACGCTGCCGGCGCTACAAGCTGGTCGCTCTTTTCAGCCCTCTGCATTCACAAAGTCCCGGAAGGTCTCGCACTGGCAAGTCTGTTGATCGGCGCGGGCTTTCACCGCGCAATGGCGCTCGGCTGGGTTGCGGCAGTAGAAGCAACTACGCTGCTCGGCGGCGCGATCGGCTTCTTCTTCGTGACGAAGACTTCAACTTTTTGGCTTGGATTAATCATGGCACAGGTCGGCGGTGGATTCCTTTATCTGGCTGCGCATGCCGTTTTGGGCGAAATGTTGAAACATGGAAAACAACTGGTCCTAACCAGCTTTTCAGGGGGCGTAGCGCTCATCGCGATTCTCAATCTCGGGTTGAGAATGCTTGGGTAGCGCACGCGTCTCGCGTGTCTGGTTTCGGTGTCCTCGCCGAAATAATCTTTTCCTCAGGTAACTTGGTGAGCATTCGGTAATCTGTCGCCAAGAATGTATCACAGGAAAGTTCGCGACAGCGCGACGCCGTCGCCAGGCACGCGAGACGCGTGCGCTACCCGGAGTTCGCCGCTACATTCGCGCGTGCATTTTTTCCTTTATCGAAACGGCCGCCTTCACTGTGAAGACGTCGATCTTGCACGCGTTGCCGAGGAACTCGGGACGCCGCTCTATGTTTACAGCGCCGGGACGATCCTCGATCATTACCAGCGCCTCGATGCCGCTCTTGCGCCGCTCGACCATCTGATTTGTTATGCAGTTAAAGCGAACTCGAATCGCGCTATTCTGAAACTGCTCGCCGATGCAGGCGCAGGTTTTGACATTGTTTCCGGTGGCGAACTCTTTCGGGTGCTCGCGGCCGGCGGCGATCCGGCAAAGTGCACGTTCGCTGGTGTCGGCAAATCACGCGAGGAAATCGAATACGCGCTCGATCAGCGTGTTTACAGTTTCAATGTCGAAAGCGAAGCGGAATTGGAATACATCGACCGTATCGCCAACGCGTCTCGCAGGCGCGGGATGCGCGCGCCGATTGCCTTGCGGGCCAATCCCGATGTCAACCCCCACACGTACGAATACATCGCGACTGGCTCGCACGAAAACAAGTTCGGGATCCCGCTCGGCCGGCTCGCCGCAATCTACGAGCGCGCCGCCAACATGCGCAACATCGACATCGTCGGCGTGCAGATGCACATTGGCTCGCAGATTACGGAGGCGGAACCATTCGCCGACGCGATCAAGAAAGTTGCGCCCATCGTGCGCGACTTGAAATCGAAATACGGGATCAAATTCTTCAGTATCGGCGGCGGGCTCGGCATTGTTTACGAATCATCTTTCGAAAGCGGCCGCAGTGAATGGTGGAAGGAGAATACGAGTGCGAGCACGAATAAGAGTAAGGCTTTGTCGATCCAGGAATATGTCGATGCGACCCTGCCGGCGCTGCGCGAATTGAACGTGCGAATTTTGCTCGAGCCGGGGCGCTTGCTCGTTGGCAACGCTGGCGTTCTGCTTACGCGTGTTCGCTACATCAAACAAACCGGACAGAAGAAATTTACGATCGTCGATGCGGGAATGAATGATCTGATTCGGCCGGCGCTTTACCACAGTTATCACGAAATCGTGCCCGTTGAGGAACCGAATTGTGTGGGGTCTGTATCAGGCGCCGGCCAGACAAGTAAGAATAAGAGTACGAATAAGATTAAAGAGAAGATTGATATCGTGGGGCCAGTCTGTGAATCCGGGGATTTCTTTGCGCTCGATCGCGAAATGCCGGAAGTGCATGAATGCGATCTGCTCGCGATCATGAGTGCGGGCGCTTACGGATTTGTGATGGCCTCAAACTATAACTCGCGACCATTGCCGGCGGAAGTTTTGGTTCGCGGCGACAAATTTGCGATCATCCGCAAGCGACAGACCTGGAAAGACCTGGTTCGCGGCGAAATTGATGCGCCGGTCTGAGAAAAATTAGACAGGATTAACGGGATTTAACTGATTGGTTTGGTCCTTCAAGTCTCGGAATCCTGTAAATCCTGTCCTGATTTCTTGAGTCACTTGAAGATTTTCGTCTTCTGCATAAATACTGCTCTGCTTTGATTTTTATGCGTCGTTTCCCTCTTTTATTGGTGGTTTCACTGATAATTTCTCAAACCGCTTTTGCGGGAAAGGCGCCGACGGAGTGGATCATCGTTATCGGCGGGCCTTCCTTGCATCAATGGGAAAAATACAAGGCCCAGCCGCACGATCATTGGTGGGCGAACTTTGTGCACGCAGCGCGTTTGCGCACCGAGGAATTGCGCGCCCAGCTCGGCCCCGACCAGATGATCACGTGGCTGGTTTACAAGCAAGGCTATCTCGACCGTGGCGAGCAGGAACACCAGGATTTGATCGGCTTCATCAATTCAGTTCGCGACAAATACCATTTGAATCTCGTGTGGTTCCGTTCCGGCTCGGAGGTGATCAATTATTTGAACAACGGGCAGCCGCGATATCATACAAAGATCGCCGGATTCGAATATTTCGGTCATTCGAACCGCGCCTGTTTCATGTTCGACTACAGCAACGTGCTCGACAGCGCTTCGAAATCGTGGCTGCATGAGAATGACCTGTTTAAAATCCAGCGAACCGACTTTGTCTATGGCGCCTACGTCAAGAGCTGGGGCTGCCACACTGGTGAGGAAATGTCGAAAAAATGGCACGCCGCCACGGGCACGCACATGATCGGCGCCATCGGCAAGACGCAGTTCATGATGGAGGAACTGCCGATTCTCACTTCCGAGGGCGGCAAGTGGGTGAATTAAAGAGAATGACGAAGCACGAATGACGAATGACGAAAAAGCCGCGGTGATTTTCTTCGTCATTCGGATTTCGTGATTTCTTCGTCATTCGTCATTCGTCATTCTTTGGCTTAATCTCGCCGCACGATGAAAATCACGGACCTCCGCACGCTCTATCATCAGCGGCTGTTCGATCTAATTTCAGAGAGCCGTGCGATTCATCTCGAGCATTGGCGCGGCGAAGAAGTGCAGCGTTGCAGTTTGCTCAGTATCAAGACCGGCGGATGCAGTGAAAATTGTGCCTATTGCGCGCAAAGTGCGCATTACGCGACCGGCATCGACCGCGAAGAGTTATTGTCGATCCAACGCATTGTCGATGTTGCCAAACGGGCGCGGGCGCAGGGCGCGACTCGCTTTTGCATGGGCGCGGCTTGGCGCGGCGTCCGCTACGGCACCGAAAAATTTGAGCGCGTGCTCGAGATCGTGCGCGAAGTCAGCCAGCTCGGCATGGAAGTCTGCGTCACGCTCGGCGAGATCGGTCCGGCGGAAGCGTGTAAGCTCAAAGCCGCCGGCGTGACGGCTTACAACCACAACATCGATACGTCGCCGGAATTTTATCGCGAAATCGTGAGCACACACACGTTTCAGGATCGCTTGAACACAATCGCCGCGGTGCAGAACAGCGGCATGTCGGTTTGCAGCGGCGGAATCATCGGCATGGGCGAATCGATCGACGATCGGTTGCGCATGATCGAGATTTTGAGTGAGCTCGATCCGCAGCCGCAAAGCGTACCGATCAATTGCTTAATGGCGATGCCAGGCACGCCGCTGGCGGATCAACCGCCGGTCGATATTTTCGAGCTCGTTAGGCTAATTGCGGTCGCGCGGATCGCATTGCCGAAAGCGCGGGTGCGGCTCGCTGCCGGGCGGACACGGATCTCGCGGGAAGGCCAGGCGCTCTGTTTTTTCGCCGGCGCGAATTCGATTTTTTTCGGCGACAAATTGCTGACAGCGAAAAACCCAGAGGTCGATGTCGATCTGGCGCTGTTGCGCGAGCTAGGCTTGAAAGTCGAGCGCAGGAACGTGCCCGCTGTAGCGACGGCCCTGTGAGCCGGCGGTGTGGGCGCGTACCCACAAGTCGTGTCGGGCGTGAGCCCGTCAAGCGTGGATTGCTGTCGGTAAGCCTTAAACCAAGGCTTGAATTTTTACCGGGCAACCATATTGGATTGCTCAGCGCACGATGAAAATCTCTTCCGACACAGGAAAAGCAATCAGCGTAATATCGTTCTACAGCGCGCTGCTATTTTGTCTCCTCGGGTTCGCAGCGCGGATGAAAATGAATTTTCAAGGGCGCTTGGAAATTTCGACGGCCTTTTTCATTACTGCCGCCGTGCTGGGTGCGTTTGGCGTAGTGTTTCTGATGCTATCGCTGGGCAAGAAGGCTTAGCGCCGTGCTGTAGTGGCGGATGCGGTACGAACTTAAACAGAAGGCAACGAAGCGAACGAAGGGTTTATCAATCTGACCCAATCGGAATCTTTGTTTTCTTCGTTATCTTCTGTTGAGAGCAAAAGGAAACGGCGGCGACCGCCTCCAGCCGCCGCCGCTCCATGCCCTGAACAACCCTCGTTACTCCTTTAGGGCGTTGTGAAGTTCTTGCTGCGCGGTGCGCAGGTCCTGGCGCGCTTTTTGCAAGTCGTCGAATTTCTTCTGTTGACCTGCGTTGAGCAGCGGACGGATTTGCGACATCGTGTCGTCCATCACCGTCTGTGTTTTTTGCATTGCATCCTTGTGGATGGCCATGATTTGCGGCTTGGCCTGATCGAGGATCGGCTGGACCTTTGTCTGTTGATCCGGCGTGAGCTTCAGCGATTTGGTCAAGTGTTCGAGTGCAAATCCATGCCCATGCCCGCGGCCCGGGCCGGCCGGGTCGGCGCTGTCTGCTTGTGCCAAAGCGAAGCCGCCCAGCGCGATTGCGCCCACGGCAGCGAGTGTGAGTAAGTTTCGTTTCATAGTTTTTTTGTTATTTGTTGAGCGCTATCTGCGCTCGTTTCAGAGGTAATGACCGAACGAACACGCCGCTGGTTACAAATTTTGTTGTTGGGGGGAGCGCACGCGCCTCGCGTGCTGTTTCCGGCGCCCTCGCCGGAAACTTCCTCGGGCTGGAAAGTCTCTCGGACGCTCGTTGTACATTCGGCGAGGGCGCCGAATGTTGCACGCGGGGCGCGTGCGCTCCCCAGCGGAACGACTCGCGACAAACTTGTAACCGCAACGCGCGCGGCCTGGTCATTGTTGGTAGTGTGGACGCGATTTGGACTACATGGATGATTCTGATGCACGCGCGCTGGTTAAGGCTGCGCTCGCGCATGATGACGACGCGGCTCGCGAATTGGTTCGGCGTCTCTACCCACTCGTCGCGAAAATTGTCCACGCCCATCGACCCCGTCGAACATCCGAGGAGGACCTTTCCCAAATGATTTTCATCAAGCTTTTCCAAAAATTGTCGCAGTTTTCCGGCAAAGTGCCACTGGAGCACTGGGTCTCGCGCATTGCGGTCAATACCTGCCTGAATCAGATCGCCGCCGAAAAAGTGCGGCCGGAGCTGCGTCATGCCGATTTGAGCGAAGAGGAACAGGCCGTTGTGCAAAATCTTGCCGCCTCATCAGAGGAATTGGGGCCGGACCGCCGATTTGCTTCACGCCAGTTGGTCGAACACCTTCTCGATCTTTTGAAACCGGCCGAGCGT
>Ga0207109_1051_pt1 | contig 28298 bp, 17 predicted proteins | sample Alteio_BWMinHeat_73_FD_153584 | JGI IMG/M metagenome (GOLD analysis project Ga0207109, IMG submission 153584) | Enriched cells from forest soil in Barre Woods Harvard Forest LTER site, Petersham, Massachusetts, United States -... | ecosystem: Environmental > Terrestrial > Soil > Temperate forest >... | reverse complement strand
TTGTTGGCGGTACTTTTCCGCTTCCGAATCACGGCCGGCCTTGGCCGCGTCTTCGGCAAGCTTGCGATAGATCTCGGCCAGATTTGCTCCGAGATCGTTGCTGGCGCGACGCACGCGATCCGGATCCGATGCGATCTTGTCCATCAACTTACCTGCCTCAACCGCTTCCGTTTGTCCAGCGAATTCCTTTTGCAGGATGCGGCAGCGGTCCAGGCTGGCCAGGAATGAGCCGTCGTAGAAATCTTCCCGAGCGAGCGAAAGGAGTCGCTGAGCGCGAGCGCGTTTCTCGGAGCTGATGTCAGTTGCGGGCACGTTCGTTTCGCTGCTGTGGGAGGCCAATTTGCCCGGCGCCGAGTGCTTGCCGGTCTTGTCCGTGTCCTCGGATTTGCGGGCGATTTTGATGGGCGGCGGAGCTTGGGCAAGTCCATCATTGAGGAATTCGAGCGCTTCGGAAACTTCGAGATATCCTTCGTGGCGACCCAGGATGTTCCGATTGGGAGCGACGACGAATAGAGTCGGGAAGCTGTGAACGCCGGCGCCATTCGCAAGATCGACGTCGACCGTCGCGTCGATCTTGACCGGGATGAACCGTTCATTGACCAGCTTAGCAACTTCCGCCGAGCTGAGCGTCGATGATTCGAGCTTTTGACACCAGAGACACGCGGGCGATCCGAATTGCATCAGCAGGGGCCGGCCGGTTTCCTGAGCATCCTTCTTGGCGGCGGAGTACGACTCGCGCCATTGGATGTCGTCTCCGCGAACTTGGCTCATGCCGGCGAAGGGCACAAGGAGCGTCACGGCGGCCAGAAACGAAAAGTGTTGCTTGGACATGGATGAGTCTCCAGACTCGAGCCCGGCTGCGGCGATTCAAGGTGTTGGCGTCGGACCCGCCGATCGAGGGAAAAGATTCATACCTTACCAGTTCACTACCTAGATAAGGAATCGGTTTGACCGGCTATTCACTGCCGACGAATGAATGAGATTTCGGCCGCCGATCGGCGTTCGCGCCCGGAAAACCGGCACAGCCGTTGTGGCGCGCAGGGCGAAACAACGGAATGGGCCTCATAACACAAAATCTCGTTTTGTACACGACACTTTCAGTCGCGGACCTAGGTCAACGATTGTTGACGAGTTCGGTGAGGATCAGATTGGACCGCCCGCCCTTGCCGCGACACGTGAGCTGCGGATGATACCTGAAGGCTCTAGCATTTTTCAGCGAACGAAATCGGATCAACCGGGAGATTCACCGTGCAATCGCGCCTATTGTTCACCATCCCGATTTGTCTTTCGTTGCTGCACTTGGCCGCGCGAGACGCTCTCGCCGATGATCGTCAGACCCAAGCTCCCGAAATCGAAATCGTGCAACCGGTCGACAGATTAGTAATCGACTACGCTGATTTTTCGGGACGCTTGGAAGCATCGTCGCGGGTCGCGCTGCGCGCACGGGTCACCGGCCACCTGCTCAAGGCGGTATTCCAGGAAGGCGGCGAAGTGAAAGCCGGCGAGGTGTTATTCGAGATCGATCCGCGAATGTATCGCGCTGAATTGGACAAAGCTCAGACCGCCGTCGCTCTCGCGGAAACACGCCTGAAGCTCGCCGATTCGTCCGTGAAACGGGTGCAGTCGCTGATGGCTCGCGGCCCCCTCAGTCAGGAAGACTATGACAAAGCCGTCGCCGAGCGCGCGGAGGCCGAGCTGGCGGTCCGATTCGCGAAGGCGGGCGTGGAGACGGTGCATCTGAATCTGGAGTTCACGCGCGTTGCTTCGCCGATCAACGGTCGCATCGGCCGGCGGCTCGTCGATCCTGGCAACCTCGTGAAGGCTGACGAAACGACCCTCGCGGAAATTGTCTCCGCCGATCCGATCTATGCCTACTTTGGCATCGACGAGCGCACACTCCTGCGGCTGCGCAAAGCCCAAATCGAAGGCAAGCTCAATGCGGGACGATTGGAAGTGGATATTGGCCTCGTGGACGAGGACGGCTTCCCGCGAAAAGGCGCTGTCGATTTCACCAACAATCAAGTCGATCCAGCCACGGGCACCGTGATGCTGCGGGCGATCCTTCCGAACACCGACCATCTCGTGATGCCCGGCATGAGCTTCCGCGTGCGACTCCCTCTTGGCGAACCACACGAAGCCCTGTTCATACCGGCCGCCGCCGTTTTCCGCGAGATCAGCGGCATGCCATTCGTCTACGTGGTCACGGAAAAAGACATCCTTGAGGAGCGTCGGGTCGAATTGGGCCGGCGTCACGAAGACCAGCAGGCGATTGCCAACGGCCTGAAGCGAGAGGATCGCGTGGCCGTTGGCCCTCGAGATCGATTGTCCACAGGCGTATCGATTCGTCCAAGATCGACGCCAACCACACCGTCGCCCGAGCGCCGCCCGCTCGAGGACAAGCCGGATCACGGCGCGGACAATTCGCGTTCGGTTCCGCCAGCCATCATGGTCGAGGCCCAATATCCGGGGGCGGCTCCATCGCTCGTCTCCGAAACCGTTCGCGCTCCGATCGAGCAGCAGTTATCGGACATCGGCGCGAATTCGATCGTCACCCGCTGCTTCGGCGATGGTCTTTGCGTCGTCGAGGTGTCGTTCCCGCGCGGCACGGATGCGGCGAAGGCTCAGATGCTGGTTCAAAGCCACCTCGCGCTGGCAACTTCCCTGCTTCCGGAAGCCACGCAGAAGGCCGGTTTGACGGTACGCAAGGCGCCCGCCGGCATTTTGATGATTGTCAATCTGTATTCGCCCGACCGCCGTTACGACGAACTGTACCTGAGCAATTACGCGCGCACAAACATCAAGGACCGGTTGATTCGGCTCGCTGGCGTGGCCGAGGTGAAAACGATCGGCGCGACCGAAACCGCGGTCCGAATTCACATCGATCCGGACAAGTTGGAAGCGCGCGCGCTAAACGCCGTCGAAATCAAGCAGCTCGTTGAGCAGCAAAAAGCTGGGATGGAAAGTGATCCCGAAAAGCTGTCGGACTTGATCGTCAAGACCGGACCCAATGGTCAAGACGTTCGCTTGAAAGACGTCGCTGAGATTGAGGTGGGCGCCAGCCGCCGCGAGCGTGCTTTGGTCGACGGCACGCCCGTGGTCTCGATCGTCATCAGCGCGTCGGCGGGAGCATCAATCCAGCAACTCCGTCATGCAATCATGGCCGAGCTGGCGGAAATCCGCTCGCGGCTTCCCGAGGATGTTCGACTCGATTCTTCGTTCGACCTGAGCGCCTATTTGACAGTCCGGCGGAAGCCGACCGAACCCGAGTATTTGCTTCTCGATCTCGATCTGCCGGACGGCGCTTCGGCCGAACGCATCTACCAAGCTCAAGCACGTTGCTCGGAGATCATCCGTCGAATTCCCGGCGTCGCGCATGTTCTGGCGCTGTCGAATAGTCCTTTTGATTCGATTACTTCCCAGGCCGCGCTTCTGATCCAGTTGATCTCGGGCGAGAAGCGACCGGCGCTCCCCGCCGATGTCCTTTCCGCGATCCGGTCGCAAGCGAAGGAAATGCCCGACGCAATCTGGCGCGTGCGCGACTTAAGCGGAAGCAGCCGATTGCCGATGGCAGCCTACCCGATCAATTTCGTGCTTCAGGGTCCGTCATTGGACAAATTGCAGCAATGGTCCGAGGAGATTCGAAAGAACCTTCGCGCCGGCGGCAAGCTGATTGATGTCTGGCAAAACCGCGATTCGCTGCCCCACCGGCAAGCGGATGTCGATATCGATCGCAAAAAGTCGGCGGCAATGGGAATTGAGCCGTCAACCCTGATAAGCACGATCCAAACGTATCTGGGTGCGTCGCGGCTTGGCGGATTCTCGCTAAACGGCCGCGCGTCCAGCGTTATCATCGCTGTTGGTATGGGCAAGAATGATTCGCTCGACGACATTCTCCGGGTCAAGATTCGAAACAATCACGGCGACATGGTCCCGATCGGCGCCCTCGCCGCGATTCGAATGGTCGAAGGCCCGGCGGTGCTCGAATTCCTTAACGGTCAGCCCACGATTCGCATCACCGCCGATACCTCCGGTAAAATGACGCCTGCCGAAGCACGAAGATACTGTGAGGGGCTCGTCGAAGCGATTCGCCGGCAAATGCGACTTGAGCCAGCCTACCGCTTTTCCTCGCTCAACGATTCGCGCGAATAGTTTGTTATCGATTTCGCAACAAGAGGTCTCGAATGAAGAGATTTTGGAACGGCCGGGCGATTGCTGTGATCCTCGGCGTCGCGACTTTGCTCTCGGGTTTGTTGTTCTCGGCGCGCCCGGCTCGCGCCGACGACGCGCCGAAAGCGGCCGCGGCTGAACCGCTTTCGCTGGCCGGCTTCAAGGACGAGGGCGTTTTTCACATCGACCAGAACGAAACGCGGGTCGCGGCCATCAAGTTCAAATGGAACAGCGACGGCTCGTACGAAGGCAAGACGACAATCTCCATGGCGGGCCAGACCGTTCACCAGGGCATTACGATCACGCCCGACAAGGACGGCCGCTGGACCAAGATTGTCCTCGACGCGCCGACCGGTCCGGTGACGATCGATCGCGACGGCAGCGTCGCCAAGTTCACGGTGAAGGGCAAAACCAAGACCGTCGATCTCAAACCGAATGCACTCGTCTTCAGCAACAGCGCGTTTGCTCTCCTGGCCGCCGATATTCATCGCTATGACCAGGCCAAAGGCGGCAAACAAGCATTCCCGATCTTCGCTCCGCCGGGCGCTGTCTTGGAAGAAACGATCGAACGTAAGGAGCCGGCTGAGCGCAACATCGGCGGCAAGGACGTGAAGTTCTCGCGCTACGTTCATTCGGTCAACGGAGCTGACTTAACCGTGTGGCTGGATCCAGCTTCGAAAGTCGTCCTCATCGATATTCCATTTCAGCATGCTAGCATCGTGCGCGACGGCTACGAACTGCTTTGCCGAGCGCAGGAGACCGATCCGCTGCTGTCCACTGCCAAGTACGAGGTGCAGATCGAGCGAAACGTCGGCGTCCCCATGCGCGACGGCGTCAAGCTGACGACCGATCTCTATCGTCCGAGAGCAGACGGCAAATTCCCAGTGATTCTGATCCGCACGCCGTACATGAAAGACATGTCTGAGCCGCAAGCGGCATATTACGCCCGCCGCGGCTACGTAGTTGCCGTACAGAATTGCCGCGGACGCTTCGGCTCCGGCGGGGTTTGGGAGCCGTTCGTCAACGAACCCAAGGATGGCTACGACGCGATCGAGTGGCTCGCCGCCCAGGGCTGGTCAAGCGGCAAGGTCGGCATGATCGGCGGCTCATATGTCGGTTGGGTACAGTGGTGGGCTGCGCGCGAGCATCCGCCGCACCTGGTCACGATCATCCCCAACGTCTCGCCGCCCGATCCGTTTTACAACATGCCGTATGAGTACGGCGCGTTTTATCTGTGGGCTGCGATTTGGTGGGCCGAGATCTTGGACAAAGAGATTACCGCGGACCTTTCCGGAACGAAGATGAAGGATTTGAGCGAGAAGAAATACACCAAGCTCCTCGCCGCCTTGCCAGTCATCGACCTCGACAAGTCCGTACTCGGCAAGGAAAACCCCTACTGGCGCAAGTGGATCGCCCATCCGGTCAACGACGACTATTGGGCTCAGGCCAATTTCCTGGAGAGTCTGAAGGATGTCGAGATTCCCGTGTTCCATCAATCCGGCTGGTTCGACGGCGACGGCATCGGCACGAAACTGAATTACCTCGCAATGGCGAAATACCATCATCCGAATCAAAAGCTCACGCTGGGCCCCTGGGGTCACACCGACACGGCCATGCGCAAGTTCGGCGACCACGACTTTGGCCCGACCGCCATCATCGACTTGCAGCGCGATTACCTGCGCTGGTTCGATCATTGGCTAAAGGGAGTTGAGAACGGCATCACGAAGGAACCGCTCGTCAGCGTCTTCGTGATGGGCTCGAATCAATGGCTGCACGGCGATACGTACCCGCTCCCCGAAACTCGCTTCGAGAAGTGGTATTTGCAGAGCGGCGGCAAGGCCAACACATCGCACGGCGACGGCAAGCTCTCCCCCGACGCGCCGTCCGCTGAAAGTCCGGCCGATCGTTACACCTACGATCCCGGCAACCCAACCCCTGATCCGCGCCGCTTCGAAAAGCCCGACGAGCCGGAGGTCAAGACTGGAGATGCGAAAAAGGACAAGGACGACAATAAGAAGGCAAAGGATGACGAAGAAGGCCTCGACGTGTTCCACGAGAAGGTCACGCAAGCGCGCAGTGACATGCTCGTTTACACGACCGAGCCGGTCGCCAAGCCCTTGACCTTCGTCGGTCCCATCTCCGCCGTCCTCTACGCCGCCACTTCGGCGCGCGACACCGATTGGTTCGTGCGCGTCGCCGAAATCGACGACAAGGGCAAGATCTTCACTCTTGCCGAGGGGAAAGTGCGGGCCCGCTATCGCCTAAGTACCAAGAACGTCGGGCTGCTTGAGCCGGGCAAGGTTTACGAGTATCAAATCGACCTCTGGCACACCGGCATCACGATCCCGAAAGGACACAAGCTGCGAGTCGAAGTCTCGTCGGCGTCGTTCCCGTGGTTCTCGCGCAACCTCAACACCGGCGGCCACAACGAAATGGAATCGAACTTCGTCAAAGCCGACCAGACCATTTACCACGACAAGCAATACCCGTCGCACGTATTGTTGCCAGTGGTCGATCTGCCGGAGAAAAAATAGCGGCCGGATATTTTTCATCCCGGCCTTGACCGTGTGCCTCGCGGTTTTCATCCCTGCGGGATGAATGCCGTTGGGCACGCGACCTGTGGATGTTGGCCTGAGGCACGCGAATCAGATCAACGTCAATTCACGATTAAACGTTGACAAGAATTCGCAACCGCTGTCGGTCACGACGACATCCTCTTCCAGGCCGACCATTCCGGACTCGGTCAATATGCTCGGCTCAAGCGTGTAAACGTTGCCCTTTTCAACCATTCCCTCGCTCGTCTTGCCGTAACACGGCCAGCGCGGGCCGAGCAGCGTGCCGCCGTCATGAACCGCACGGCCGAGACTGTGTCCCAGCGCGTGTTTGAATTCTGGATAGCCGGCATCGACAACGATTCGGCGAGCAATCGCATCGACTTCGTAGCCGCGGATGCCAGGCTTGAGTGCGGCCGCCGCCGCATCCACGGCGCGAACCGCCGTCTCGAATGCTTTTTTCACGCCGGCCGGCGGAGCGGTTTCGCCCGGCCGTCGCACGTACCACAAGCGCTGAAGATCGGAGCAATAGCCGTCCACGCGCACCCCGAGATCAATATGAACGATTTGCCCCGCCTCGACCTGAATTTTCGGCGAAGGGATGCCGTGCCCGAAGTCCGACGCCGGTCCGCTGTTCACAATCGGGCAAGCTTCACGCGCCCAAGCGCTCGTGAGTCCGCGACGGTCGAATTCGCCATGAATGAAATCGCCGAGTTCCTTTTCACTCACGCCCGGCCGGATTCGGGGCTGAACGAGTCCGACGATTTCTTCCGTGACCTTGATCGCGGCGCGAATGCGATTGATCTCCGTCAACGATTTTCGGCCTCGCAACTTGGCGAGCAATGGGGCTGCGCTTGTCAGCCGAGTCGCGAAGGGCGAGTCACGCAGGAGGTCTTGAAGCAAAAGCCATTGCCCGTAGGTCAAACCGTCGGCGGTCTGGTCGTCGAGACTGAAGTTCAGCCCAATGCTTTTCGGTTCGAGACGACGCAATGCCGTCAGAAGCGGGCCTCGAATGTCCTCGTCGTAGCCAATCACCTCGTTGAACACGCCTTTGGATCGCACGACCCCCACGTCGAAGCTTGCCACGATGGCAATCCGGGCTCCGTCCGCTCCAAAGAGAAATGCCGAGTTTCGCACCACTTCCGCGCCGACGACTTGCTCCATCCCCGGATCGGGATGAATGCCCGTCTCGCGCGAAAACGTGAACCAACACGCAAGTCCTGTTTCAGCCAAAAGCGCCTGCGCTTGATTGGCCTTCTCGTGGAGTAACATGAATGCTCCCCAAATTCTTCATTCAATTCGACCTTGGGCGATTAGCGGCACGGTGTTTGCATTCGTTGAGCTATGGGACGTCGCGCCATTTTGCGAGACGTTTCGAAGAATCCACAATACACAGCGCTGCTTTCGCTTAAACATGCAAGAGCGCGGTCCGAGCCCTTTGGGTTTGGCCGTCGGCAACTGCCTCAAGGAAACCAAGCGGTGCCGACGCGGTGAATCCGGTTTCCCAAGGAGAACGTCATGAACGAAATAGCTCACCGACGCGGCTCGAACCTATTGGACGCAGCCCGCAAGGAAATGGAAAGCGTCTTCAATCGCTTTTTTGGCCCGGCGACCGAGGGCGACGGCGAATCGAGGCACGCCTGGAGCCCGCGCGTCGATGTGTCGGAAACCGAAAAAGCTGTCACTATCGACGCCGACATTCCCGGAGTCGATCCGAAGGACGTCGAAATCACGCTCGCGGACGGCGTCTTGACGATCAAGGGTGAGAAAAAGGACGAGCACGAGGAAAAGGGGAAGAACTTCCACAAGACTGAACGGTTTGTCGGGTCGTTCTACCGACAAGTCGTGCTGCCGATTGGCGCCGACGAGCATAAAGTGACGGCGACTTCCTACCACGGCACCATCACCGTCACCATTCCCAAGCAACCCAGCGCTCAGCCCAAGAAGGTGACGATCAAACCAACAACTGCATGAAAACGCATCGGCGCGAGGGCGGTGGATTTGATCGGGCGACGTGGGCTGGGCCGTCGCTGGTAGAGGTGAAGATGTTTCGGAACCGAGAGGACGCCGCCCGGCAATTGGCCCAGTTGTTGCGGCCGCGTCCCTGGCACGACCCGCTGGTTCTGGCGGTCCCGCGCGGTGGCGTCGTGACCGGTGCGGTGCTCGCGCGCGAGCTCGGCACCGAGCTCGATATTGTGCTGGCGCGCAAACTGCGGGCCCCGAACCAGCAGGAAGCGGCGATCGGCGCGATCGGCGAGGACGGCTCGGTCTACGTCAATCCGGACATCGATGATTTGATCGGCCGCTGGGCGCAATATGTCGAAGAGGAGCGCGCCCGTCAGTTGGCGGAGATTGAACGGCGGAAGCGGTTGATTCGCAAAGTCCGGCCCCGCGCCCCGGTCGCCGGCCGCTCCGTGATCGTGACCGACGACGGCATCGCCACCGGCTCGACGATGATCGCCGCGCTCCAATCGACGCGCGCTCAGAACCCGCGGGAATTGATCGCCGCGGTCCCTGTCGCTTCCCCGGACCGGCTCGCCTATGTCCGACAATTTTGCGACGACGCCGTCGCTCTCCTGACCCCGGAAGACTTCTGGGCTGTCGGCCAATATTACGAGGAGTTCGAGCAGGTCGAGGACGATCAGATCCTCGATTTGTTGCGGGAAGCAACTCCAAAAGCGCCAACATAATCCCGCGGTTCGCCAAGAAAGAGCCACCGAACTACATTCGGCTTGGCCACGAAGTAGACCGCGCGATCAAGGATTGACTGAATAGTCATTCAGCATGCTGAATGGGCGATTCCAATGAATTACCGCGATCGTGCCCGGCTCCGCCGCACGCGTGCGTTGGGACGACGGATTCGCAAGTCCAGCTCGGCCAACGTCTTGCGACCCCAAAAAACGGCGCGATTTCGAACATGCCAAATCTGGCATAAATCGCATGCGAGAAGTATTGAAATGTATGAATCGCGGGCGAAAACACAAATTTGCGAACATGTCGCGCAGCGCACCAACCTGCCCATCCGCGCGCAGCGCGGCTGGCTCGCTTTGGCGACGGTTATTGTAGCGCAAGTCGGTTTTACGAGAGCGCTACAATAGCCGTCGAAGCCGGCGGGCACGGTGCGCGCCCGTCGTTGTTGGAGAGCGTACGCGTGTTCCGCCGTCCGCGTTCAGCTCAACCAGAAAAGTCTAACAAAAAAAGGAGACAGCCGATGATTCCCGAAATCCGGTCTAATCTGGTCAACCCTTTGGTGGGATAAGATTCCGATTTTGTCACGAGCGATCGAATACGCGGCGAGCCACCAAAGGTCAAAGTTGAAGTGTTAACCCACATGTATTCCCGGGGCGCGGACATTTCCGGACAAATCGTGCCACCTTGAGCCGGCAGCGCCCCCACCCCCGCAAAAGTGTGCCAATGTGAGCCAATGGCTTCGCACCGGCCAAGTTGCCCAGTCTAATATGCCTCCGTGCTCTCTGCGTACTTCGCAGTTAATTCTTTATTCCCAGCCGCCAAGACCTGAAGGAACGCGAGATGTTTGAATCCGAAATCCGAAATCCAAAATCCAAAATGGAGAAAATCGGTTTTGCTCTTGACGGCCTGCGCGATCGGCCTTATTACCCGCCCGCTTCAAATTGTCCGTCGCGGAGATTAGTCCTGTCGGGGGATGGGCTAATCGTATCTGCTTCGGGTGGGGGGAACGTCATGAAACCATTCTGGTTGATTTCCGCTGCGTGTCTGACGCTCACCGGTTGCTTCGGGCCGCAGTCCGCCCGCTTGCAGTCCGCCGATGAGAACGAAGCCAGGGAACCCAAGGAACCCGAAATCCGGATGGTCGGGAATTTCGCGGCGTACAACCCGCAGGAAGATACCGAGGTCATGGGCGTGGGCCTGGTCACCGGACTCAACCACACAGGAGGCGGGGCACCGCCCGCCAGCTATTGGCGCGACTGCCTGGAACAAGACCTCAAGAAAAAAGGCGTCGAGAAATTCCGCTCGTTACTCGACTCCCCCAACTGCGCGATGGTTATTGTCAAAGCCAGCATTCCAAAGGGGACGCGCCGGAACGATCCGATCGACATCGAAGTCGGTCTCCCGGAAGGAAGCCGGTGTACGAGCCTGAAGGGCGGCTATCTGACGTCGTGCGAACTTTATACCTTCTCAAGCTCGCAGCAGGTCAATCCCGCTTCGCGCAAACCCAACCAATGGTTCCGGGGCAACGCCGCGGCCAAGGCCGAAGGTCAAGTCGTTACGGGGCTTGCCGGCCGGTTGCAAGTCGCGCCGATCTCGACTCGCAACGGCGACGCTGATTTCCAGAATGAGGATCCGTCCGAGAAAGGCGGCCAAGTCTTCGGTGGCGCCCGCTGCCTTAACGATCCGCCGCTCATGCTCGTGATGAGCCCGAATTTCCAGCAGCCGCGCCTCGCCGGCGAGATCGCCGACAAAATCAACATGACTTTCCCCGGCATGCGCTACGGACGCGACGGCCTGGCGACTGCCAAGAACCCAAAGCTGATCGTCGTCGGCGTGCCGCTTCAATACCGCCATGATATTTCGCATTACCAGCTCGTGATCGCGACCATTCCGGTGGGCAAAACCTCGCCCGAGACGCTGAATACCTATCGCCAGCACCTGGCGGAGCAATTGCTCGATCCGGTCAAGTGTCAACTCGCGGCGCTCCGGTTGGAGGCGCTCGGCGAAGACAGCGTGCCCGCGCTCCGGACCGGACTGGCCGCTCCCTATCCGCTGTCGCGATTCTCGGCAGCCTTGTCGTTGACCTACCTTCGCAAACGCGACGGCGTCGAGGAGCTGACGCGGCTGGCCCGCCAACTGCCGGCCCTGCGCGCCACGTGCCTGGCCGCGCTCGCCTCGCTGGATGAGTCGATCTGCCACAATCGCCTCGTCGATCTGCTCGGTGAACCGGACCCGCAGCTTCGCTACGGCGCTTTCCGGAGTCTACAAACCCTCGACGAGCGCGCTCCGGAGATCAACGGCGAAAAGTGCAAGGATGCCTTCTGGCTGCACCAGGTCGCGACCGACTCGATGCCCATGGTCCATTACCTGACGCATCGACGTCCTGAAATTGTCGTCTTCGGCACGCCGCCCGTGCTGCTGCCCGGCTTCCGCCTGAGCTTCGGCGGCGACTTCACCGTTGCCGTCGGCGACGATGGGACTTGCCGGTTGAGCCGCTTCATTTTGAACCAGTCCAACAAGGATGTCGTTCAGAAGCAATGCCCGGCGCAAGTCGCCGACGTGCTGCGGACTCTGGTCGAAATGGACGGCGGCTACTCCGACGCGATCGATCTGCTCGTCAAGGCCGACGCGAATCATAAGCTGAGCTGCGAGTTGCGCCGCGACGCGCTCCCACATATGGTCGAGCCGGCGCAATTGCAAAAGATGGCCAAGCAGGATCCGAAGCTGCTGACCGCCGTCCCCGCGGAGACCGTGGCCCGCGGCCAGTGAACGCGGCTCAGGATTCCGGTCCTGACATCGCGTGTCGCGTGCAGCGAAAATGTCAGGATCGGAATCCTGACCCACTTTGGATTCCGTAATGCTTAAGCGTTTGGAACTGGTCGGCTTCAAAAGCTTTGCCGACAAGACCACCCTCGATTTCGCGCCGGGCATCACCGCCGTCGTCGGTCCCAACGGCAGCGGCAAATCCAACATCGTCGATGCCGTCCGCTGGATCCTCGGCGAACAATCGGCCAAGAGCCTCCGCGGCGGCGAAATGGCCGACGTCATCTTCAACGGCTCCACCACGCGCCGCAGTCTGGGCTTGGCCGAAGTCACCGTCACATTCGACAACGCCCGCAAGCAACTTGCCGTCGATTCCGAGGAAGTTCGCATCACGCGCCGCGTCTACCGCGACGGCCAAGGCGAATACCTCATCAACGGCCAGCCCAGCCGCTTGCGAGACATCAAGGAACTTTTCCTCGGCTCGGGCGCAGGCCAGGGCGCCTATTGCATCATCGAACAAGGCCGCGTCGACGCCCTGCTCCAGGCCTCGCACAAGGACCGCCGCATTATCTTCGAGGAAGCCGCCGGAATCAGCCGCTTCAAGGCCCGGAAAATCGAAACCCTTCGCAAGCTCGAAACCGTCGAACAAAACCTGTCGCGCTCGCGCGACCTGCTCGCGGAACTGGCCAAGCAGCTTCGCTCCGTGCAACTGCAAGCCGCCAAAGCCCAGCGCTATCGGGAATACAGCGACCAGCTTCGCGAACTTCGAGTCGGACTTGGATTGCAGGAATATGGCGAACTGAGCAGGCAGCTTCAGACCGAGACCGGCGAACTCGACAATTTACGGCGCGAGTTGGAGCAGGTTTCCGCCGAAGAGGCCTGCGTCGAAGCCGAAGCCCGGCGGCTCGAAGCGAATCTCGCTCAACTCGAGGATGAATTGCGCGAGCAGGACGGCCGGCTCGCGACCGCGCGGCAAGAGATCGCCGCGCTTGAAACGCGCCAAGACTATGAGACCACTGCGGCTGAAGAACTGGAAGCCGAATTGGCGCGCAGCCGCGTCCGCCGCCATGAACTGTTGGAACGAATCGCCGCACTGGCCGCCCAAGTTGAGCAAGCTCGCGACGAGTGGCAAGCGGGCGAAGCCCAAGCCCAAGAAGTCCGGACGCGCGCCGGCGAACTCGAAGCTCGATTAGAAGCCGCAGACGCCGAATTAAAGCGCCTCCGCGCTCAGGTGGAAGCCGACCGGAACGATCATCTGGAGCGAATGCGTCAGACGACGCGACTGCAGAACGACGCGATCAGCCTGCGGGCTCGGCTGGACAACCAGCGCGGCCGCTACGATGGGCTAAAGGCGCGCAGTGCGGTGGCGGCCGAGCATATTGCCTCGATCGACCAGGAATTGGACGAACTGCTCCAGTCGGAGGCGCACCTCCAGCAGATGCTGGTCGATGCCCGCTCGGAATTGGGTAAGTCGGAAGACCAACGCGACGAATTGCGCCGGCGCTCCGAGGAGACCAAGCAGCGGCTGAATGAATTTCGCGTTCAGCGCGGCGGCTTCGCCAGTCGCATCGAGTTATTGGACCAACTCGAAAGCAGCCAGGAGGGGCTCGGCACCGGCGTCCGTGAAGTCCTCGACCTGGTCCAAGGTGGTCCCTCGCTCTGCGAGGGTTTCCAAGTTGGCCCCTCGCTCCGCGAGGGTTCTTCCGAATCCGGTTGGTCCTTCATCATCGGCCTGGTTGCCGACTGCCTTACCGTGCCGCGCGATATCGCCCCACTCATCGACCTCGCGCTCGCCGAATCGTCGCAGTGTTTCTTGGTTCGCGATGAGGCGAAGCTCGACGAGGCGCTACGCCGCCGCGACCGCCCATTCAGCGGCCGAGTCAGCTTTCTGCCAGTTCCACGGCTGCCCTCGCCGCCTCCGGCTCACGCGGTCTATCGGTCGGATGAAGGGCAGCGCGCTGACCTATTGGTGCGCTGTGAAGCTCCCGATCTGGCGGGCTTGCCGGCTCGACTGTTGGGCAACACGCGCCTGGTCGCCGATTTGACGGAGGCGCGAGCGATCGCGACTCGGCCGGGGGCTGAACGGCTTCGATTCGTGACACGCCAAGGCGAACTGCTCGAAGCGGGCGGCACGCTCACCGTCGGCACGCACCGCGCCGAGGCCGGCATTTTGTCGCGAAAGAGCGAGATGCGCGAATTGCGGCAACAGGCCCTCGAGCTCGACCGGCGCATCGCCGATGCCGAGGGCGATCTCGCCGAACTCGCCGCCGGCATTGAAAAGATGGAAGAGTCGATCCTCTTCCTGCAACACCGCATCGCGGACCTGGTCGAGGAGGCCAGCGAAATGCGCGTGCGCGTCAGCCAGCACCGCGAACGCCGCAGCGCCCTGCACGAGGATGTCGCTTCCAAACGCAGTGAACTCGACGATCTGCAGCAGGAAATCCACAAGCTCGAAACCGGGCTGGAACTGGCGCAAGGTTTGGCGGAGGACAGCGAAGCCGCTGCTCAAGCCGCCCAGAGACGAGCGGAAGAGACAGACCGAACTTTGCGCGAACAAGAGCATGTGCGTTCGCAAACCGAGCAGGAGTGCTCCGAGGCCCGTGTCGAATTAGCGCAAGTCGACGAGCGATTGTCCGGCCAGGCTCGTCGGCGCGCGGGGCTTGAGGACGACCTGGCCCAACGCGGGCGCGAACTCGCGGAATTCGAACAGAACGAAACCGTGATTCAAACTCGAATTCGCGACAGCATCTCAGCCCTATTACAAGCGAGTGCCGAACTTGCCGAATGCGTCGTGCGAAAAGAAGGCGCCGAAGGCCGAGTTTCAGCGATGTCGATTGAACTCGCCTGCCGCCGCGATGAACGCCGGCACGCTGTGGAGCAGCTGCAAGTCACGAGCGGAGTGCGGCAGCAGAAATGGAACCAAGCTCATGCCCATGAGCTGCGCGCGGGCGAACTTCGCTTGCGTCTCGATGCCCTCTGCCAGCGGATCCGCGAAGATTACCAGATCGAGTTGTCCAGCCATTTCGAATCCAAGCAGACGACAGCGGAGCGCGACCGGAGCGTGGCGGACGATACGTCCGCGACCGCGGAAACCACCGACGTCGTGACCACCGTTGCCAACGCGCCGCCGGAGCGACTCGACCCGGAAAGCGCGCAGCGCGAAATCGACGACCTGCGCAAGAAACTCGCCCGCCTTGGCGCGGTCAACCTCGAAGCTCTTCAGGAACTGGCCGAACTGGAAAAGCGCGTTGCGGAAAAGCAAAGCCAACACGATGATTTGACCCAATCGCAGAAAGATCTGCTCGACGTCATCGCCAAGATCAACAACGACAGCCGCAAGTTGTTCACCGAAGCATTCGCCCTGATCCGCGCGAACTTCCAGGAACTGTTCCGCAAATTGTTCGGCGGCGGCATGGCCGAGGTCATCCTGGAAGACGAAGCCGACGTCCTGGAAAGCGGTATTGAGATCAACGCCCGCCCGCCGGGCAAGGAACTGCGCGGCATTTCGCTGCTCAGCGGCGGCGAGCGGACGCTGACGGCGATCGCCTTGCTTCTGGCGATCTTCCGGAGCAAGCCGAGTCCGTTTTGCCTGTTGGACGAAGTCGACGCCTCGCTCGACGAAGCCAACAATGCCCGTCTGGCCGGCCTCTTGCGCGAGTTCCTCGACCTATCGCAGTTCATCGTCATCACGCACAAGAAGCGCACGATGGCCGTGGCCGACGTACTCTACGGCATCACGATGCAGGAAGCCGGCGTATCGCGCCAGGTCTCGGTCCGCTTCGAGGACTGGCCCGACGACGAGGCCATCGAAGCGCGGGCTGCCGGGTAATGGCTGCCATTTATTGACCAAACTTGCCTGGGCAAATCGGAATTTTTTGCCGTACAATGGTAGAAAATCGCGCTGACCGGCATCCGACGACTCGACGCTCCTCCGCGGATGGATGATTCATGGCAACGCAGACAACTCCTCCAACCACTGTCCGAGGCCGCGGCTGGCGCTTGATCGTCCTAGTCGTTCTCTTGGCTTTGATTGTCGCCGGCCTTTACCCGTTGGGCCGTTATATCTGGGCGTCGAAGCATTATCGCGCAGCGATCAGTGCGCTCAATCGCCGGGACTTCGACGAAGCGCGCCGAAACTTGGGACTCTGTTGCCGCGAATGGCCCGACAGCGCCGAGGTGCATTTTCTCGCGGCACGGGCGGCGCGGCGGGCCGGCGATCTGGAAGCCGCCAAGACGCTGCTCAAGACGGCGCAGGTCAACGGCTGGGTCCGGGACGAGATCGAATTGGAACAGGTACTGGTCAAACTCCAGCAGCAGGCGATTTCCGGCATCCAGCAGGGCGAGTACGCGCGCCTGCGCACGATGCTGATCAAGAAAGTCCGCGACGGCCACCCCGATTCCTTGCTGATCCTCGAAGTGCTGGCTCCCATCGCCGACCAGATCGCCGAAGTCCCACTCGCGGACGAGTGCGTCCACCGCTGGATCGAGCTCGATCCGAGCGACCCGCGCCCTCACGTCGTGATGGGCAACGTCTGGACGCGACTGCAGAACAAGGCCGAGGCCACGAAGATGTACCGGGAAGCCGTGCAGCTCGACCCCAACAACGCCGAGGCGCGAATGAAGCTCGGAAAGTCGTTGATGATCGAGAAGTTATTCGATCAGGCGAGAGAGCAATTCGAATGGCTCGAGCAACGCGATCCGAATGACCCCGAGACGCGCCTGCAACTCGCGCAGGTCGAACATGCTAAAGGAAACGACGAAGCAGCGCAGCAGATACTCGATCGCCTGGTCAAAGACCGCCCCGACGACCCCGAATCGCTGGGCCTGCTCGGACAGATCCAGCTTGAAGCAAACGAACCGGAAGCGGCGGAGAAGACGTTGCGCAACGCGTACAAAATCGCGCCCTACGACCTCCACATCATGTACCAACTGTACCTGACGCTCTCGCGTCTCGACAAAACAAAGGAAGCGGAGGAGATGCGTGTCAAGTGGGACAAAGCCACGACAGACGATCACGAGATCTCCGTCCTTCTGCGCAGTCTGAACAAAGACGACGCGCACAATCCAGAGGCACGCCGCCAGATCGGCTTGCGCTTGATCAGCCGTGGCTTGACTGAGCGCGGTTATACGTGGTTGCTCAGCTCCACCGCCGACGACCAGACCTATATACCGACGCACGAATCGCTGGTCGATTATTATGAACAACACGGCGAAACACAGAAGGCCGAGGAACAACGGCAGGTCATCAAGTTTCTGAAACAACAGAAGAAAGCCGAATCGCCTACTCGCCCAGCGCCGAAGCCGTGAGGATGGTCCAGATCTCGCGCCAGACGTCTTCCGGCGCAGGATCGGTCGGGTCGCCCTTCTTGGACCACGCCTTCGCCGCCTGGCGCAGACAGCGCAGCACGTGCTCCCGCGGATCGGGGATTAATGGGCCCTTCGAAACCGCCGGTCGCTCGTCCGTGTCGGCCTTTGCCGGGTGTGCGGGGATCGGCCGGCCGTCCAAGGCCGCGTTGCACAGCTCGTCGGCTCGCGCGTTCTGCTCGCGGCGAACGTGCGTCAAGGTGACGCGATCGAAACCGCCGACGCTCTTGGTCGCCTGGCCGTGGAGCTCCTTCAGTTCTTCATTCTTGACGCGGTAATCCCCGTTCATCTGCTTGACTAGAAGTTCGCTGTCGCTGAATATCTCCAGGCGAGCGCCGCCCAACTGCTCCGCCCGCTCAAGCGCTCGCAGGAGCGCCGTGTACTCGGCGACGTTGTTGGTTTTTACGCCCAGCCGATCGGCTTCCTCGTGGTCAGGCAGGTTCGGCCGCTGGATCACCACCGCGTATGCCGCTTCACCGGGATTGCCGCGCGAAGCTCCGTCGATCCAGACTTTCCATGCGTGTGCTGCCATACGGCTGGTCCTTTCCGTCGCCCCGGTTGCAATCGGCCACGCGGAGTAGTTTACGGCAATTTGTATGATTCACAGCAGGTCTCGGTGCTGGGACTGGAGCAATCGATGAACAACGACCGTCGCCGCGACGAACCGCGACTGCTGATTCTGGAAACGTCGGGGAAGGTTGGCCAAGTGGCGGTGGCCGAGGGCCGGCGCCTCGGATCGGTGCGTTCGCTGAGCGAATCGCGCCGGCACGCCCGCGACCTGGCGCCGGCGATCGTCGAGTTGTGCGCCGAGAAGGGTTGGCGGGTGCGCGATTTAGACGCGGTGATCGTAAGCCTCGGACCGGGAAGCTACACGGGTCTGCGGATCGGAATCGTGACGGCGAAGACGCTCGCCTACGCATCTGGCTGTGCGATGCTGGGAATCGAGACGTTTGCCGCGATCGCCCGGCGAACGCCCTCAGAGGCCAAAGTCGTCGACGTCATCGCTGACGGGCAGCAGCAGAATATCTATGTGCAACGCTGGCGCCATAGCGGGAAGGAGTGGGAGGCGGAGGCGTTGAGAATCCGCGCTGCCTCGGAGTGGCTCGCGGACCTGAGTCCGGGAATCTGGGTTACCGGTCCGGGTCTTCATCAACACGAAACGGCGCTACCCCCACTCAATCCAAGTGTGGCTGCTGAGCTGCGAGATCCGAACGCGCTCAGTCTGCTCGAATTGGGTTTGCTTCGATGGCGGCGCGGTGACGCGGACGATCTCTGGTCGCTGGAACCGCTCTACCTTCGTCGCAGCAGCGCGGAGGAGAAATGGGACCGAGCGAGCTCCGGCCGATCCAAGATCTAGTCCCGAAGACTCGAAAGCGGACCTCATGCCGGTTTGAACGTGATGCCTTTTTGGCATTCACGCCAAGACCGCGTGGCGGACCGCGCACACCGAGCGCGGCCCGCTATTGAGGTGTCACGATTCCTGGCAATTCCATCGAATCAGGCCAACTCACCGCACCGGATACTGCGAGACCGGGTATTGAGGTGCGGGATATTGGGCTGGCGGGTACTGAACCGGCGGATATTGAACCGGCGGGTACTGGGTTCGCGTCAAAGGAGTGGAATTCGGCATGTTGGGAGCGCCGGGATTGACGGGAGGCGGGCCATAGTGATCGTAAGCCATGCCGCCGCAACCGCAGCCGCCTCCACATTCCATGCCGCAGGTCGCGCAGCCCATCCCACATGGGGCATAGCACGAAGCGCAGCAGCCGCCATTCCACCAGCGGCGGATCGGGCCGGGCTGACCGCACCAGCAGCAGCCCTGGGCGAACGTAGCGGCGAGAAGAACGAGACCCACCAGAAGCGTGCGTTTCCTCATTACTGGTCACTCCTTGCCTCAAGCCATCGCAACGGCTACCTTGCCTGGCCCGCGCGTCCTGGCGGGCAGAGGAAACCGGGTTTTGCCGTCTATGGCTCGGGCGGTATGGTGCAATCCTTCGGCACGGCGTGCGGCCGCGCATCCTTGCGGCTGGACTCGTGGGCAAGATTGTCCAAGATCCATCCTGCGTAATCGAATTATGCGCGCTCGCGCGAGTCCAGGCAACGAAGTCAAATAAATAGTTGCGTCCGAACCGGCCTTGAGTTTGCGGCCCCGTTCGGCTGCGAAGAGTGGTGGGACCGGCGAAGACAGCGACCTTTTTTGGGCTACGCCGTAGGGGAGGAGCAGGCCCCGCCCAAAATGTGGGTCGGGGCCCGGAAAAACTGCATCACGGACACGGGCAGGCCGCGGGACAGCCCGCGGCGACCGGACACGACGGCGCCGGGATCAACACGGCCGGCGCCGGCGCGGCAGGGGCAGCGCAGCAGGGGCGGCGGCAGCAATCGCGCCGCCAGCCGCAGCCGGTGGTCGCCACGACCCCCAGCAGCAGCGCGCCCAGAATCATACGTCTCAACCGCATTCAAGCCTCCTCTGGGTGGGGGCCGGTGCCGACTGCGCCATTGGGCGGGCCAAGACGGGTTAACCGGCCTATCACTGTTCCGAACCAATCATCCGCGCGTTTTCCGTTCAACTCGAGTCGTGGACTGCGCCGATGATTAACCTTTTCAAGCGTAGACTCGTCCGACCGCAGATACAACGCTTTTCAAGCGCTTTCAGCTCACTTCAATCATTCTTGACGATGCCTTGTACGATCTGCGAAAAAAGGTCGTATTGTACATGATGTGCGGACCGGGCAAACTGCGCCGACTCTAACAAACGGGCTGCATTTCCTTCGAGCCAGCCCTGGTTCCTCGCGGGTCGATGACGCGGACGTGTACCTGTCATGAAGATCACGGCTATTCCCCAGCTTGCCCGCAACATCAATCGCGCCCGCGAGGTGTTGACGATCCTCTCGAAATACGGGCTTGCCGATTGGGTGGCTCGGCTCAATCTTCGTTTGGTCAAAGGGATTTACCGGCGTACGGTCAGTAGACATCTGACCGAAATGACCTCGAATGCCCGCATTCGCCTCGCCCTCACCGAGCTCGGCCCGACATTCATCAAGTTCGGTCAGGTGCTGTCGACGCGCCCGGACCTGGTCGGCTTGCCGCTGGCCACGGAGCTAACGGGCCTGCAAGCGCACCTTCCCGCCGATCCGCCCGAAGTCGTGCGCGCGACGATCGAGGCGGAGCTTGGCAAAAAGATCGGCGAGCTGTTTGTCAGCTTCGAGGACGTGCCGCTGGCGAGTGCTTCCATCGCCCAGGTCCATGCCGCGACGCTCTTCGACGGCACGCGCGTCGTGCTCAAAGTGCAGCACCCACGCATCGTCGAACGGATCCGGAACGACCTCGAAATCTTAACCGGCCTCGCCGAACTCGCCGAGAAATACATCGAGGAACTGCGTCCCTACCAACCACGAGCGATCGTTCGCGAATTCGAACGCACCTTGACTCGTGAACTGGAATTCGGCCGCGAGATGCGCAATCTCGAGCGCTTCAACAAGAACTTCAGCGACGATTCAATGGCCGTCTTTCCGAAGCCATATCCGCAACTGTGCACGAATAAAGTCCTGGTCATGGACCGGCTGGACGGGATCTCGGTTGCGGAAGTGTCGCAATTACCCCCCGGATTGAATCTGGTCGAATTGTCTCGCCAAGGCGCGCGCATCTGGTTGGAAATGATTTTCCGCGACGGCTTCTACCATGCCGATCCGCATCCGGGAAACCTGCTGATCCTGGCCGACGGCAAGATTGGACTACTGGATGTCGGCATGGTCGGTCAGCTTACGCCGACCGTGCGCGAAGACATGGAAGACTTGCTGCTTGCCATTGCCGACAACAACGCCGAACAACTCATGACGACGCTGATCCGGCTGTGCGGTTCGTCGGCGATCGCCGATCCCGACGCGCTGGCGGCCGACGTCGCCGACTTTCTCGGCTATTACTACGGCGTGCCGCTCAATTGCATCGACATCAGCCGCGCCCTCAATGAAGTCACCGAGATCATCCGCCGCCATCATTTGTTCCTTCCCACGCCGATGGCTCTTCTGCTGAGGGGCATCGTCGTGTTGGAAGGCACGTCGCGATTGCTGCACCCGGATTTTCGCTTGATGGAGGTCATCGGTCCGTATCGCGAGAAAATGATCAAGCAGCGCTTGTCGCCGGTCCGTCAATTCCGGCGACTTTGGTCGGCCGCGCGCGATTGGCAGAACTTGTTGGGCAGGCTGCCGAACCATGTCCGCGACGTCATGCAAAAGGTGGAGAGCGGGCGCATCGAAGTGCAGCTTCAGCACCACCACTTGCAACCGTCGGCGAATCGCCTGGTCCAGGGCATGATCACGTCTGCATTGTTCATCAGCTCGAGTTTGCTTTGGGCTCAGAGGGCTCCGCCAACGATCTACGGCATCTCCGTTATCGGCGCGCTCGGGATGGCTGCGTGCGTGGCGTCCAGCGCGATTCTGCTCCGCGCGATCATGCGCTCCGGCTTTTGAGGCAGGACTTCAGTTTCGGCCGTTGCCGCTCATCAGGCGATTGAGGCGTTCGCTCAGTTCCTCATCGGCGGCGCTGGTCCAGAGGAAGTCCGGCGGGGCGTGGAACGCGCCTTCGTTGTTAAAGCTGGCGCTTGGGACGGGACTGAGCGGCAGGATGCCAACCGTGTACGAACGCATGCGCAACTCGAAGGCGGTGACCTGGGCCAAGTCCGCGACATCGACAGTGCCCGGGGTGAAAATCGTCGGTCCATCGGTGACGAGCAGGTCTTGCTCGAGCAAGAGGGGCGGCTGCACTCCGTTGGGCACTTGGGCGTGTACCTGCAACGAGCACATCCCCGCCATGCCCGGCTCGCGGCTGCTGACGAGGAAGCACGGACCCAGGCGGCTCAAATCGGCTATTGCCGGCAACTGCCGGCGAACGGTGCAGCGCTTGTTGGTATCGACGGTGACGAAGCGCGTATCCGAAACGCGCAGCGAGTTCTGGAAATATCGCTGCGAAATCGCACGCACGCGATGCGACGCCAATACTCGCTCTCCGATCCGCCAATTCGCCGTCCATGCACCCAGACGCCGGGGCAGTTTCCTCGGACTCGCCGAAACGAGTGCTTGCCGGACCTGCATTTGCGAACCCGCGAGCGACACCGGGACCTCGTAGCTCGCTCCGTCGCGCTCGTTGCGGAACGCCACGGTTAATCCCAGTTCCGAGAGCGGCGCCAAGCTGAGCGTGCGGCTCACCAATTGGGCGGACGCAGCCCAACTGCGGCATTGCGTCGCCACAAACGTCTGACAGGCGATCGTCTGATGGCCGATGCGAACGAAGAATGTCGGCATCTCGACGCGAAGGCCCGCGAGATATTCCTCGCATGAAACGACCGGCAGTTTGAGCTTGCCAAGCTCGCGATCGCGCCAATAGAGACATGCTTCGGTGGTGGTCGGCGGCGCGGCCATGCGGAAGAAAACACGGTGCCGCTCGCCGCCTTCCTCGGGCCGCATGTTCTCCGCTTGCACCTGATCGCCTTGCGGTAATCGCAACGTAAAATCGCTCTTGCGCTGAGCGCTGGCGGGTATCTTTAGCGACGCCTCGACCAAAACGGCGTCGGCGTTCCACGGGATTGCCGCATCGTTCAGGATGAGCCCGGCTTTCTCGTAGCTGAAATGGAAGGCCTGTGACTGCAGACCACCGCGCAGCTCGGATCGAAATTCATTCATGAGCCAGGCGCTCAAGCGCTTCAGTAAGTGCCACATCGAGATCCTCCGCGGCGATCTCGCGTTCGGGCTTGCGACAGATCAGGCAGTCCGGGGACCGGTTGATCGTCATCCGGTGCGGCCGGAATGCCTCACGAAACAAATCCGGCACCTGTCGCAAGGTCAGCAACAGCGATGTGAAACCTGGGTTGAAATCCGCTACATCTTCCAACATCAATTGTGTCACCGCGGCATGCAATCCGGCGATGGCCATGATCGCCGCCTTGGATGCCGGGATTCGCGACTCCGTCACCGCGCCGTTGGGCTGAGAGTAGTCGGGCGAGGCGTGTTTTTCCTCTTCGATCGATCTCTTCAGATGACTCGCCACGCAGCCATAACACGGACCGCCCGGGCGAAACCAATGAACGAATCCGCCAATGCCGCCGCTGAGCACCTCGCCGAGCGTCCAGGGCTTGCCATGCCGGCGCATCAGAGCATCGAAGTGGTACTTGGCCGCCTCGGTGTCGGCGGCACAAACTCCGACGTCCGCGACAGCGACCGCCGCTTCAATTTGCGCGCGTCGAGCCGGATCCATCAGATCGGCAACAACGATCGTCACTTCGAGTTCCGGCCGCCGATCCATCAGCCATTCCCGGGCCACTTCCGCCTTCAGCTGGCCGACCGCGCTGAGGGGAAACAAATGGCGTTCGACATTGTGCTGCTGATAGACATCGGGTTCGACAAGCGTGACGTGACCGATGCGGCGATCCTGAACCAGCGCGTCCAGAACGGGCATGCCTCCACTGCCGATTCCAACCTGGAACAGATGCCGCATTCATTGCTCCCAAGGTGGCCCCTCGCTACGCGAGAGTCTCAAATCAAAAAACCTCGCGGAGCGAGGGACCACCTTATTTCGCTTCAGGCAACGGCCATTCGCCGGTTTCGTGCCAAATCTCATAGCAAGCCAGCCAGCGCCACGCCGCCTGTACCGCAAAGACCGCAGTAAATTGGCCCGGATCCCACCGACTCGCAGCCCGCGTCGAGCCTTGTCGCCACATGCACAGCGTCTGCCCTTCGAGCAAATGCGGGCAATGTTTCAGCGGTGTCAGCACGCGCGTTTCCGGCGGCACCATCGGGTAGCCCGCAAGCAGGCGCGTTTCCAATTCGTAGGGATTGTGCGCCGGCTTGAGCTTGTAGCGGAGCAGGAGCACGCTTCCCATTGGAACCAAACGGATGCGAAACTCCGGATCGCGCCCTTCGTTGTAACGCTCGATCACCGGGACTTCGACCGTCAGTAACCGCCGCTTGCCCTGTTCTGTATCCAGTAGGCCCATCTCAGTGGTGAGACGTCAGTCGTCCGAATCGATCGCCGATAATTCGGCCACCGGCGGATCGCGAAGGAGACATTTCCCGAACCGCGTGGTTGATTGCGAACCAGTCGAGCACCGATTCTCGGCAACTGGCTTAGTAGTGGCACGGCACCGACTTGATCGCGTTGATCACTTCTTCGTCGGTCACCTCGTCGGAGGTGCCCATGAAGCTCGTATCACGGCGGTCCATGAGCAAGGCTGCACCGGAGTCAGCGTTGCCGCGCAGAGCACTAATCAACTGATGTCGCTCGGTGCTCGTGAGTGGTCGGAAATCCATGGCGAATTCCTCTCTTTCTTGGCGTACTCCCAACTGTTCGATCAATCAAATCTCTAGGCTCGGACGAGGGCGCTTTCCCGAGCGGTCCGAATCCTGTTTCTTCGACGCCTCAATCGCCGGCTAATTCAGCCAGCAATTGGTATATCCCGCGATCAACGTGCGGCTCATGGAGGTCTGGAGTCAACACCTCGGCGCCACGAAGCACAAAGTACCGGACCCCTTCTTTGCTCAGCATGACGCGTAGTTTCGTGCCGGCGCTCGACGGCAACGTTACCGTCAACCCATTGCCCGCGACTTCGATCGCCACCTTTGTCTGTTGCAAAGCAATACGTTCCAACCGTGCCGAATGATCTTCCAGCACATCCCAGACCAAACGCAAGGGAGATCCCAAATCTGCTCCGGGCATCACGGCAATTGGGATTGCCCGGTACGATTGGTCTCCATCGCACAACGAGTACCAGTTGAAACACAATTCATTCCGGCACTGCATATTTCTGCGAGGGACCCAGGATTCCCTTTTTCCCTCGCTTGCATAATCTTCGTCGGCGGTGCCGATGCCAAAGACCCCCTCCCCGCCGCGGAGTTGCCCGACCCACTGGATGTCGCCGCGATAATCTCCATCGCTGGGATGCCGCAACGTTCCGGGATGCGTATGCACGACGCCGAGCATGCTCAGCCGCCGATCCGCTTGTCGAATGATCCAGCTGGCAATCCCCTGGGCAACGCTGTTGAATTGCACGTGGGCCTCGCCAGCTTCACGATCAGCCCCCGCCGGCAGCGTCGCCAGCACGACCGCCTCTTCCTCCTCGCGCCGCCCCAGCAGGACCCAGCCCGTTTCTTCCGCGCCCCGCTCTGATCTCCGGTGTGCCGTGTATTCGTCGAAAAGCTCTCGCTCCACGCCCTCTGTCAATAAGACGCGCCGTAAGGGCTTGTAGTTCGCGGGCGCTGCGAGCCCGAGCTCGCGCAGCGCGGCAGGCGGCACGCGCGCCGGCGTTGGGCTGACTTGTTGGCCCAGGGCGCGCTGGCACTGGCCAAGCAATTCATGAAGCCAGCGAGCAAGAGTAATCGGCAACACCCCCTAAGGTCGTAAGCCTTCACGGTTGGGGGGAGACGGAGTCGGTCGAGCCAAAGCGCCATCGATCGGCTTCTGCTCCATTCCGAACCCATCATACACATCGTCAGCACCAGGATCAACACAAGCAGGATGAGGTTGTCCCGTCGCGTTCAAGTTTTTCGCGTGCTTGACTCCAACGCCCTTGCAGCCGACACTTCCTCTATCCGCTTTTTCGCTCTTCCATTCGGGGAATCGCGTCATGCCGCGCCTCGCCATGTTGGCTTTATGTCTGCTTCCAGTGTCCTTGTTCGCAGACGATCCAGCGCCAAAACCGCTCAAGATTCTCTTCCTCGGCGACAATGGCCATCATCGCCCGGCGGACCGGTTCCGGCAGATTCAGCGCGTGCTCGCACAACGCGGCATCGACGTCGTCTACACCGATCGAGTTGACGCGCTCCGCCGCGAGACGTTGGACCGCTACGACGGCCTCATTGTCTACGCCAACATCGATGCTATTTCCCCCGACCAAGAAAAGGCGCTGCTCGAATATGTCGAAAGCGGCAAAGGCTTCATTCCGTTGCATTGCGCCTCGTATTGCTTCCGCAATTCAGAGAAATACGTGCCACTCGTCGGCGCGCAATTCTTGCGCCACGACACCGGCGTCTTTCGCACCACCATCGCGGTTCCCGACCACCCGATCATGAAGGGCTTCGGCGGCTTCGAGAGTTGGGATGAGACTTACGTCCATACCAAGCACAACGAGAAAGATCGCACAGTCCTCGAATACCGCGAAGAAGCCGGAAAGAAAGAGCCGTGGACGTGGGTGCGGACGCAAGACAAAGGACGAGTGTTTTACACGGCCTGGGGCCATGACGAGCGCACCTGGGGCAACGCCGGTTTCCAGAATTTGCTCGAACGGGGCATTCGATGGGCATGCGGACAAGATCCGCGCATCGTTCCGGCTTATGCCGATCGCCCGCAGATGCGACCGCTGGCAAAGGATGCGAAGCCCTTCGAATATGTGCCCGCGAATATCCCCTTTTATCCGCCCAGCACGCGGTGGGGCACGACCGGCGAGAACTTCAAGCAAATGCAGAAGCCGCTCTCGCCCGAAGAATCGATGAAGCACATCACGACGCCGGTGCAATTTGAATTGAAGCTTTTCGTTGACGAGTCCAAGTTAGGCGGCGGTAAGCCGATCTGCATGAACTGGGATGAGCGCGGCCGACTTTGGGTTGCCCTTACCACCGATTACCCCAATAATCGCCAGCCCGAGGGTAAAGGTCACGATCGCATCGTCATTTGCGAGGATACCAAGGGTACTGGCGTCTGCGACAAAGTCACGACCTTCGCCGACAAACTCAGCATCCCGACCAGTCTGCTTTGTTACGACGGCGGTGTCATCGTCCATCAGCCGCCATACACGCTCTTTTTGAAGGATTCCAAAGGCGATGGCGTTGCGGATGTGCGCAAGGCCTTGTTGTCGGGCTGGGGAACAGGAGATTCGCACGCTGGGCCGAGCAATTTGCATTACGGCTTCGACAACTGGATCTATGGAATCGTTGGCTATGCCGGTTTCAACGGCACAGCGGGAGGCGAGCGTCATCGATTCAGTCAGGGTTTCTATCGGTTCAAGCCCGACGGCTCGAAGCTTGAGTTTCTGCGCAGCACGACAAACAACTCATGGGGCGTCGGGTTCAGCGAGGAGAGCCTGCTCTTCGGATCGACTGCGAACGGCTGCCCCAGCGTCTATATGCCGATTCCCAATCGCTATTACGAAGCGGTGAAGGGCTGGTCGTCGAGCGCCTTGCAGAGCATTGCCGACAGCAACAAGTTCGACCCAATTACCGACAAGGTGCGGCAAGTCGACTATCACGGCGGATTCACCGCAGGTGCGGGGCACGCTCTTTACACGGCGCGACGTTATCCGAAGGAATACTGGAATCGTACTGCGTTCGTTTGCGAGCCGACGGGCCACCTCGTCGCCACGTTCGTGCTTCGACGCGACGGGACGGAGTATCGCGATAAGAATTCGTGGAACTTGGTGGCGAGCGATGACGAATGGTGCGCTCCGATCGCGGCCGAGGTCGGCCCGGACGGCAATGTCTGGGTCATCGACTGGTACAACTTCATCGTCCAGCACAACCCTACACCACCTGGCTTCCGTACGGGACGCGGAAATGCTTACGAGACGGACCTGCGCGACAAGTCGCACGGCCGAATCTATCGCGTCGTGGCCAAGTCGGACAAACCCGACGCTCCGCTTTCCATGGCAAATGCATCGCCCGAACAATTGGTCGAGCAACTCAAAAACGACAACCTGTTCTGGCGGTTAGTCGCCCAGAGTTTACTGGTGAAGCGCGGCAAGACCGACATCGCCGAGAGATTGGCCGCGCTCGTACAAGATCC
>Ga0207109_1047_pt1 | contig 28346 bp, 21 predicted proteins | sample Alteio_BWMinHeat_73_FD_153584 | JGI IMG/M metagenome (GOLD analysis project Ga0207109, IMG submission 153584) | Enriched cells from forest soil in Barre Woods Harvard Forest LTER site, Petersham, Massachusetts, United States -... | ecosystem: Environmental > Terrestrial > Soil > Temperate forest >... | reverse complement strand
ACGCGTAACCCACGTCCGCCACAATTACCGCCACGGCGGGGCAGTGGACTTGCAGTTCTTCGCGGTTCGAGAATTCACCGGCGAGCTGCAGAACCGCATCTTCGCCCAGGTCGCATGGGTGCGCCTCGAAGACCTGCCAAACTACGACTTCCTGGCCGCCGACCGGGGCCTGATTAAGGATCTCGCTGGCGGGAAGCTACTGTGAAGACAGTTGTGTGTTTTCTGTTCCGGTGCGCGACATCGGAGAGCCTGGCAGCTAAAACTGACAACTGAAAACTGCCCTTCAGTGTCCCGGAATCATTCCCCACAGCATCACCATCGTCATGCCGATAACGATGATGCTCGTGCCCCAGGCGATTACGTTCCACAAACGCGAATTACGATGCTCGCCCATCAGGTCGCGGCGGTTGATGAGCGTTAGCATGAGAATGATCACCACCGGCAACAGCACGCCGTTGAGCACCTGGGAGAGGATGGCAAAGTTCACCAACTGGGCGTCGGGCAAAAAAAGTACGGTGAGCGCACCGCCGGCAATGAGCACCGTATATAGCCAATAGAAAGTGGGCGCTTCGCGAAAACTTTTGTCCACGCCGGACTCTAGGCCCAAGCCTTCGCAGACCGTGTATGACGTGGAAAGCGGCAGAATGGATGCCGCGAATACCGAAGCGTTGAACAGGCCGAAGGAGAACAGGATGAAGGCGTAGTCGCCGGCCAGGGGACGCATCGCTTCGGCCGCGTCGGCGGCCATCTGGATGGCTCCCATCCCATGAACAAACAGCGTGGCGGCGCAGGCCACGATGATGAACCAGGCCACGAGGTCCGTAAAGAAACTGCCCACGATCACATCGAGGCGAGAGGCCGCGTAGTCCCTCACGCGGATTCCCTTCTCCACGATTGAGGACTGCAGGTAGAACTGCATCCACGGCGCGATGGTGGTGCCGACCACGCCGATGGCCGTGTAGATGTAGGACTTGTCGTGCCAGACTGAGTGCGGGGGCAGCTTGACCGTGGCCAGCAGGGCATCGTGCCAGCTCGGCTGGGAAAGCACGCCCGCGAAGATGTAGGCGATATAAACGCTGGAGGCGATGAGGAAGATCTTTTCGGTGCTCTTGTAGCTGCCCTTCACCACCATGAACCACACCAGCAGCCCGCACAAAGGCACGGAAATGAACTTGGTGACGTGGAACAGGTGCAGCGAGCCGGCGATGCCGATGAATTCGGTCACTACATTGGTGTAGTTGACCACCACCAGCAGCAACATAAGCACCACGGTGAGGCGCAGGCCGAATTCTTCGCGGATGAGGTCGCTGAGGCCCTTGCCGGTGACCACGCCCATACGGGCGCACATCTCCTGGACGACGATAAGGGCGATGGTGATGGGAAGGATGGTCCAGAGCAGGCTGTAGCCGAACTGAGCTCCGGACTGGGAGTAGGTGAGGATACCGCCGGAGTCGTTGTCGACGTTGGCGGTGATGAATCCTGGCCCGAGAACGGCAAAGAAGAGCAGTATTCGAGTTCGCCAACGCCTGAGCATGACCGGCCGGTTCCTAAGGTGGATTCATCAGATTTTCCTTTTCGACCATAACAGGCGAGGCGGGGATGAGGCGAACGCCGGGACGCGGGTCAAATGCCGAACCGCTTTGCGCGCGAGCCGCGCCAGTAAAGGGCCAATCCGATCAGGATGGAGACGACCGTCGCGCCCAGCACCTGGAGCAGAAACGCCAGCCTGCTCGAGGACTCGTCGGGAGGAACGAGCGACACCACGATGCCCACAAAAACGACAACGAATCCGAGGATGCCCGCAATCCAGACGCCCGGCATTCCTCCGGGAACCAGGATGGCGCGAGGATTGGTTTGGCGGTCTTTGCGATACGCGAGTTTGATAACGGCCGCAAACATGTAGAGGAAGGGAATGAAGTAGAGAATGATCGCCGCATCGATCAGGTGCTGATACGCATCGCGGGTGGAGTTATTGAGTTGGCTCAGGAGCAGCACTGCGCCCGAGAGGATGGCCTGGACCAGCATGGAGATGTAGGGCGTTTTCCAGCGAGGATGAATCTTTCCGAAGGCGGGGGGCAGGTAGCGATCGATGCCGACCACGAACGGGACGCGCGCGATGCCGGCCACCGTGCTGCCCACGCCGCCCGCATTCCCCGCCGTGACGAGGACAGCGGCCAACATCCCGAGGAAGCCGACCCGCAGCGCGATGGAACCGACCGTGATGGCATGGAAGACGCCGCTCTTTGCATCGATTTCGGCGGCCGGCACAAGGGCGAGTATGGAAAATGTTCCCACAATGTACATGAGGGCGATGAGAGCCCCCGAACCGAAAACCGCGCGCGGCAGGATGCGACTGGGATCGCGGACCTCTTCGCTCATGGCGCAGACCAGTTCAAGCCCGGTAAACGCAAAGGCGATCTGCGACCAGAAATTGACCGTACCCCAATTCCAGACCGGCATCATGTTCTGCCAGGTGAAGTGGGTGGCGGAGCCATGGCGCATGACGACCAGCGCGGCGATCCCGACCAGCATCAGGAGCGGCACATACGTACCCACTCCACCCGCATTCTGGAGCCATTTACCGATGTTGAGGCCGATGATGTTCAGGATCAGCGCGACCAGCAGCAGAGCCAGCGAAACGATCAGCAGAAACCCACGGTCCTGGGACAGCCCGGCGCCGCGTCCACCGATAATGTAGGCGGACATGGACGCGCTGGCCAGCAGCAGGCCGGGGAAATAGAACACAGTGTAAAACCAGTAGGTCCAGCCGGCGACGAATCCGTGAAATGGGCCGAAAGCTTCGCGCGCCCAGACGTACAGGCCGCCTTCCTCGGGAAAGCGAGAAGAAAGCTCGTTGATGACGAACGCTCCCGGGATGAAGAAGAATATGGCGGCGATTGCCCACAGGCTGATGGAGGAGGTTCCGTTGTGTCCGGCGGCGGCGATCCAGCGCGGCCCCAGAACCGTGGCGATGTTGAACAGCAGCACATCCCAAAAGCCCATGGTCTTGCGTAACTGCGACTTGGAATCGGTGGGTATGGGCGCGGACGTAGTCATGGAGTCACCGGGGTCGATGTTTGTTGTTTCGGGAATGATACAGGACTTGAGGCGTTGTGGGATTGGATCGGTAGCCGATGGCACCCAGCCGGCCAAGGGTTGATCAAGGCCGGGCCAGCCGTTAGTCTTTGGTCGAGGAAATCATCTTGGTTCATAAGCCATCGAATGGATCGGATTACGACGGGCCTGCTCTGTCTCTGAATGGATTGCGGAAGACGTTTGGCGATGTAGTCGCGGTGGATCATCTCGATCTCGAAGTGACGCGGGGCGAATGTTTCGGATTGCTGGGCCCGAATGGCGCCGGCAAGACCACCACCATCGAAATCTGCGAGGGGCTCACACCGCCGGATGCGGGGACGGTGAAGTTGCTGGGCCTGGGTTGGAAAACGTCAGAGAAGGAGTTGCGCCAGCGCATCGGCATTCAACTGCAGGAGACGCAGTTCCCCGACAAGCTGACGGTTGAAGAGACGCTTCGACTGTTTCGCAGCTTCTACCATGGCGGCATTTCGGTGGATGGAGCGATCCGGATTGCGCAGCTCGAGGAGAAGCGCACCTCCCGCGTCGGTGGCTTGTCGGGAGGCCAGAAGCAGCGGCTGGCGATGGCCTGCGCGCTGGTAGGCGATCCCGAGTTGCTGTTTCTCGACGAGCCGACCACCGGGCTCGATCCCCAGGCGCGCCGCCATTTGTGGGACCTGGTGGATGAGTTGAAGCGCGCGGGACGCACTATGATTCTGACCACGCACTATATGGATGAGGCGGAGCGGCTGTGCGACCGCGTGGCGATCATGGACCACGGGCGCATCATCGCGCTCGGCACCCCGCAGCAGTTGATTGCATCGGTGGGCGGCGACCACATCGTGGAGTTCGCGGTCACCAAAGCCGACGCAACCCGGGGAGAGCTGGATGCCACGCCGTTGAAAGCGATCCCGGGAGTCCAGTCGCATCGCGTGGACGCGGGCATCCATCAATTGTCGGTGAAGGATCTGCACACCACGGTGCCGCGCCTCTTTTCCGCGCTTTCGGGAATGGGGCTGCACCTGAGCGAGTTCCGCACCCACTCGGCATCGCTCGAAGACGTGTTCGTGGGCCTGACGGGGAGGAACCTGCGCGATGAGTAGACTCGACGAAAGCTCTCTCTATCAATTGACGTCGACCCGATTCCGGCTGTTTCTGCGCGAGCCGGAGGCAATCTTCTGGGTTTTCATTTTTCCGATTCTGCTGGCGGTGGGCCTGGGAATCGCGTTTCGCAACCGGCCTGCGGACGTGCTGCCAGTGAGCGCGACCGCTACACAACTGACCCAGGCGCTGGCTGCCGACAAGGGACTGAACGCGACCACGATGGATGAAGCCGCGGGCACGCATGCGCTCGCCATTGGCACCATCGATCTGCTGGCGATTCAAGCCCCGCAGGGCGTGGTCTACAAGTACGACAGCACCAATCCCGATGCGCGCGCGGCGCGACTGCTGGCCGAGCGTGCTATCCAGACCGCCGCGGGCCGGCGCGATGCGGTGGCTTCGCAAAATGAATTTGTGCACGAGACCGGCGCCCGCTACATCGATTTCGTGGTGCCGGGGCTGTTAGGCATGAACCTGATGGGCTCGGCCATCTGGGGCATGGGGTTCGCCATCGTGGAAGCACGGCAGAAAAAACTGCTCAAGAGAATGGTGGCATCCCCGATGCCGCGATGGCAGTACATGGCGTCGTTCATCCTGTCGCGGCTGGTCATGCTAGTGATCGAGGTGGTGGTCTTCGTCGGCTTTGCGCGATTGGTATTCGGAGTGCCGATCCGCGGCTCGCTTCTGGACCTCGCAATCATCTGCCTGGTCACTTCACTCGCGTTCTCCGCCCTGGGACTGCTAATAGCCTCGCGTGCAAAAACTATGGAGGCCGCATCCGGCCTGATGAACCTTGTCATGCTGCCCATGTGGATTCTGTCGGGAGTTTTCTTTTCGGCAACGCGCTTCCCTGCCGTGATTCAGCCGCTGGTTCGCGCCCTTCCGCTGACCGCGGCCATCGACGCACTGCGCCGCAACATGCTGCAGGGGATTGGGCTCAGTCACCTGATGATGCAGTTGGGGATTCTGCTCGCATGGCTGGTGGTGCCATTTGCCGTTACCATGAGGATCTTTCGTTGGCGGTAGCATTGGCAGCGGCCACGCGACGTTTACAAGAATTTACTATCGTACCGCCAATCCAGGTTCATGCTGTATGTGCATGGCGGGTTTGCGGTGGGGGTCAACGCCTACTCCAAACCAGGTGCTCTGCATCCCTGGCGCTTCTTCCATCACTTGAAACAGTTGCCTTGGTTCCCTACGCTGCTCACATCGGCTCAGGTTCGAGCCTGTGCGGGCAGCGGACGCGGATCCGGCCTGTACCCGCATACTGCAGGCCGGATCCGCCATCATCGTGAGCCGCGCGTCGATCGGCCTTCCTTATGCACGCTGACAGCTCCCCGATCCTTCCTGGCCGTGGGCCCGAATATTCAAAATTATTCTGAAACAACTGTAACGTTACTCAGGCCGCGCCCACTACTAGCGCAGTAACACTCTGATGCCCCATCAGAGCACCTCTCCCAAAGGATTGAAAATTATGAAGAGCCTGTCCTCCGCCCTTACGGCGGTTCTCGTCCTTGCTGCGCCTCTGGCCGCAGTATCGCAAGTCGCCCTCAACGGCAACATGCCCCACAAGATGCAGCCCAACGAGCACGCCCTCAACATCGCCGGCGCAACCACCATCGACGCTCCGCCGGCTGGTTTTGACGCCATCAACGCATCCGATGAAGAGCTCGCGTATCATGGCTTCCCGCCCCGCCCCAACCAGAACACTGAGGCCAAGGCCTATGCCACCTGGGCAAAGGCCATGAAGGCTTCCAAGACCCGCATCATGCCGAACCTGGAGCAGACATCGATTTACCATGGTCCTGCCAAACAGGCCAAGGCGAGCGCCGTGAATGCTGCCTCCGTGGCGAACAACCTTACCCTCGCCGCTCAGCCGAGCAACGTATCCTACTCGTACAACTGGAGCGGCTACGTCGACTTCAGCGGCGCGACCAGCTACGGCGCAAAGTCGTACTACTTCCTCGTCAATGACTACGTCGTTCCAGTTGCACAGCAGGCGTTCGGCGCTTGCACCGGCGGCTGGGACTGGGGTTCGGCGTGGAACGGGATCGACGGCTGGGGATCGCCCGACGTGCTCCAGGCCGGGATCGAGTTTGACGCGTACTGCGCCCTCGGTGGCCTCATCAAGTCGAGCTACTATTCCGCGTGGTTTGAGTGGTACCCCTACAGCGAAACCCGCATTGGCGGCTTCCCCATCGCTCCTGGAGACGATCTCTTCGTCGAAGTCTGGAACACCTCATCGACCTCCGGCCATGCTTACCTGGTCAACTTCAACAACAATCAATCCGTTATCGTCAACTTCAGTGCATATCCCGGATATCCGCTGGTTGGCAACTCGGCTGAGTGGGTTGTGGAGCGTCCCAGCGTGGGCGGCAGCCTGACCACCCTCACCAACTACATCATGGATCCCTTCTGGGATGCCTATGCCTACACCCAGGGCTACGCCGCGTTCAATGACATCGACGAGGCTTACCCGATCGACATGCTCGACAACGCTGGTCACGTCATCTCGTATCCGGAATATCTCGGCATCGAGACGTTCGTGATGCACGACACCGGCTCCGCCTGGTAATCAGTTCCTCCGCTTGACCCGACCAAAAAGAGGAAAAGAATGGCGACGGCTAACCAGCCGTCGCCATTCTGCTTTTGCGCGAAACCATCTCAACTGTCGTCTGAAAATGAAAAACCGGCCCGCAAATTCGTGAGGTTCCGTTACAACTCTTTTCTTCGGTCAACCAGAAGATAAATTCTCATGGAGTTGTAACGCGTCGCGGCGTGCGTCCACTACCAGACACTCTGATGCCCCATCGGAGCACCTCCCCCGTAAAGGATGACACGATCATGAAAAATCTCTCCCTCGAAACCGTCGCAACTCTCATCCTCGTGACTCCGCTGGCCGGGTTCGCGCTGAATGCCCGGCCGCTGCAGCCCAATGAGCACCAGTCCAACCTACCCGGCATCACAACGATCGAGGCTCCTCCGGCCGGCTTCAATGCGATCACTGCGTCGGACGAGGAACTGGCGTATCACGGCTTCCCGCCACGGCCCAACGAGAACACGGAACCCGAGGCGTATGCGAACTGGGTACGGGCCATGAACGCCTCCAAGACCCGCATCGTTCCGCAACTCGAGCAGACCACTACCGTCCACAGGCCGGCCAGGCCGGAACAGGACGCAAACCCAACCGGGGTAGGAAACAAAGTGCCCCTGCCCGATCCCCACGACAACAACCTGGTTACGTCCAACATGAGCGGCTACTTTGTCCAAAGCGGAGCGACGAGCTACGGTTCGAATTCGTTCTACTACATAGTGAGCAACTTCGTCGTTCCCGTTGCCCAGCAAGCCGGGTGCACGGGCAGCTGGGCATATGCTTCCGAATGGAGCGGCATCGACGGCTTCGGATCATCGGACGTGCTCCAGGCCGGGATCGACTTCGACGCCTACTGCTCCGGAGGCATCCGAGCGTCCTACTACGCGGCATGGTATGAGTGGTACCCCCTCGGCGAAGTCCTCATTTCCGGCTTCCCGGTCGCGCCCGGCGACGACATATTTGTGGAAGTCTGGCACACCTCGCCTACCCAGGGTTATGTGTACCTCGTGAACAATAACACCAAGCAGGCGGTGGAATTAGGCTTCACCGCGTCTCCCGGACACCCTTTGGTCGGGAACTCTGCCGAGTGGATCGTTGAGGATCCTGGCGTCCTGATCAACTTCGGGATGATCCCATTCTGGCATGCCGTTGCGTACACCGAATCGGGCATTCAGTTTTGCAGCACCAGCGGCACTGAAATCGACGAGGTGATTCTCCCCACAATCATCCATCCCACACCTCTCGGCTCGTGCTCGTTTGTGGATGTTTACTGAGACAGCCTCCCAAATCCATGCGTACAAATGCGAATGGCGACGGCCCTTTGAGCCGTCGCCATTTTTGTCTTTGAACTGGAGGCTGGGTTACGCTACCTTGACGTTCCCCACCGAGCGAACCCGGAAGCGCTTCATCCGAATCGAAAGCGTGCGCTCGATTCTGGCCAGATCGCCGCGTTCTGCAGCTCCCGAGAAAGTCGAAGCCACGCCGCGCGCCATATTGCGGCCGGTGCGTCCTACCCGATGCACAAAGTCTTCGGCGACCTTGGGCAGGTCGAAGTTGACCACGTGGGCTATGTCCGCCACGTCGATGCCGCGAGCCGCCACGTCCGTGGCCACCAGCACACGATGACGCCCCTCGGAGAAACTGCGCAGAGCGGCGTTGCGTTGCGATTGCGAGCGATCGCCATGAATCTGGGTCGCCGACCAGCCGGAGCGGGTGAGACGACGGGCCACGCGATCGGCGCCATGCTTGGTGCGCACAAAGACCAGAAAACTGCCCTTCTCGGAGCCCAGCAGGTGCTCGAGCAGTTCCTGCTTTTTGTCCGGCTCCACTTCGAACGTGCGCAGTTCGACGTTCTCGGCCGGCTTGAGTACCGAACCGATCTCGATGCGTACGGGATTGGAGAGGTATTTGCGGGCCACTTCCTTGACCGCGCCTTCCAGCGTTGCCGAGTAGCACAGCGTCTGACGATGGGCCGGCAGGGTGGCTGCGATGCGCGCGATGGCAGGCTGGAATCCCATGTCGAGCATGCGGTCGACTTCGTCGAGGACCAGGGTATTCACCTGGTCCATCCGAACCAGCTTGCGCTTGAGGAAATCCTCAAGACGGCCGGGCGTGGCCACAATGATGCGAGCGCCGCGGCGCACCGCATCCAGTTGCGACCGCTCCGCCATGCCGCCGACCACCAGGGCCACTGTCTGCTGCGAGCTGGTGCGGACGGCAAGGAAAGCCTTCTCCACCTGCATGGCTAGTTCGCGCGTAGGCAGCAGGATGAGCGCCTGCGCGGCATTACGGTCTTTTGTGTTTTGCAGCATCTCGATGATAGGGATGAGAAAACTGAGAGTCTTACCGGTTCCGGTCTGCGCGGTGGCCAGTACGTCCCGGCCTTCGAGCGCGGGAGGAATTGCGCCGGCCTGCACCGGGGTGGGAGTTTCAAATTGGTTGGCATTGAGCCGCGCCATGAGAGCGGGCGAAAGAGAAAACTGAGAAAACTGGGTCGTCAAAATAGAGAACTTTCCTGGGTTCCGGAGCCCCATTTTCCCAACGGGCCTGCAAACGGAACCGGACCTTGAGGCGCGCACACGACCACTAAGTCAGGTGCAAGCCTGTTTCTTAAATGCGTAAGAGAGAACCAAAATCGTCCACGGGACTGGCGAACTCTTGCTCGCCCGGAACTGACCCACGCTGCTTTTACGCCGGGCGGCACACCGCCGGCCGGCTACCCCTTCCCTGTATTCCGGATATCGCGCCAATACTATGCTTTGGCGTTCGATGGACTCGAGAACTGATACGCAGTCCTCACGCAAGTCACCGGTCGGGAGACTGGGGTACACGCTGTAGGGGCTTGGGGGAAATCTGTGCCAGGCTGAATTGCCTTTAGGAGGGCAAACCGCCGCTCACGACCAAATCACTGAGCGCAAAACCAGTATAACACGGTAACTTCAATAATCGGCAAACAGTGCGGCCCCTCGAGAAATCCCTTGGCTGCGCAATTCTCCGCCCTGTACACTGCGGCGAGATTCAGCCGTCGGCCAACGTGCACCGAACTACGAACGAAGCAACCGAGGTCTTATGAATCGGTTCGAACGGCTCATCGCCCGCCTCAAGCGACACTACGGCGAACCCGCGCTTCCTCCCGCCATCGGGCCATTCGAACTGGTCCTGTGGGAGAACGCCTGCTACCTGTTGCCGGACGAGCGCCGATTCGAAGTTTTCAGCACGCTGCGCGACAAGGTGGGATTGAACCCCACGGCCATCGATGCCGCGCCTGACGGGGTCTTGCTGCCCATCGCCCTGCGCGGAGGAATGCGCCCTACAATGCGCGTATTTCGCTGGCGGGAGATTGCGCGCATCACCCTGACTCAATTTGCCGGCGATCTTAGTTCAGTGCTGACGCTGCCCTACGCCGAGGCCAAAAAGGCGCTGAAGCAATTCCCCACCATCGGCGACCCGGGCGCTGAAAGAATTTTGCTGCTCTGCGGCGTGGCGAACGGCCTGCCTCTCGAATCGAATGGCCTTCGGGTATTGACCCGGGTCGGGTGGGGGCGGGCACAGCGAAACTACGGGGCCACCTATCGGTCGGTGCAGGACGCTCTGAAACCAGAACTCCCCGTCCACGTGGAACGCCTCAAAAGCGCCCACCTCCTGCTTCGCATCCACGGAAAAACGCTCTGCAAGGAGAAGGCGCCGCTCTGCCACCAGTGTCCCGCCTCCACAGAGTGCCACTATGCCCAAACGCTTCGCCCCGAAGCCTTCAATGTCCCCGATCGTTCCTAGGACCCTCCCGCTGATCTTCAGGTTCTAAGCGGAACTTCCCGAACGAGCCGCGCCACGACGTGTTCCCAATATGACAACTTCGGACGGTAGAACGGCTCATTGTGCTTCTGATCGGGAACGATGATCACCTCCGCATCATCACCGCACCATTTGCCCAGTTCCGCTGCCATGCGCACCGGGAAAACACGATCCTGGCCGCCGTGCATGACCAGCACTCTCTCTGCGCACCCACGAAGCGATGCTTCGCCGCTCCAGATCGGCGCCACCATCCAGCAAAGCGACCGCGGCATTCCCAGCGCGCACACAGCATCCCGGAAAGACGTGAAGGCCGCGCATAGAATCAGCCGCTCCGCATGGATGCGCGAACGTATTGCAGCCGCGATCCCGCTGCCCATCGAGAAACCCAGGATCGACAACGGCACGCCACCCGCTGACTTTTCGAGGAATGCGAATGCTGCAACTGCATCGTCTTCGCATTGCTTCCAGTCGACCATTCCGCCACTCTTTCCGTAACCGGCATAGTCGAATACCAGAGATGCGATTCCGCGCGTAGCGAGAAGCTGCTGCACACCCTGCCAATGGTCGACGATCTCGCCGATCCCGTGACAGATCAACAGCGCCGCCTGCGGTGGTCCATCGGGAGCAACAAAGACTGCATCGAGGCGCGTGCTTCCGCTGGGAATGGAACAGCGCTGCGCCGGTTGTTCAAAGGCGTCGGCCCGTTCCCTTTTCATCCGCCCCAGCAATCGGTCGCGCAGCACGAAGGCCCGGCTGATCACCGTAACAGCCGCGGTGAACATCAGATTCTGCATTCGCGTGTCAAATCCCACTCATCCGCTCCTGACTCCGTCATTTCCATTTCGAAATCGCGCGCCGCAGCGCCACGTAATCGACCTTTGCGTTGTGGCGTTTGTCCAAGGGAATCGAGCGCACCAATCGAACCTCATCGAGTTTCGCCCACGCCACTCTGCCGCGAACCGCATCGGCTGCAGGTCGGGAATCCGCCTCCACAGCCAGGATCCTCCGCCCCTCCGCACTCGCGATCGCGGCGCGGCGGATGCTGGGGACCTGCCGAGCGGCGCACTCCACCGCAAACGGATAAATCACACCGCGCTCATCCTCGATGGCGGCAGAAGCCCGCCCCATCAGCCACAATCGGCCCGATGGATCGAGCCATCCGAGGTCGCCTGTCCGGTGCCATACTTTTTCGCCGGCGCAGAATTTTGTTTCCGTATCGCCCTGTCCATGCAGATAGCTCTTCAGCACATGGTCTCCCGAAACGACGATCTCACCCACAATGCCGGGCTCAACACAACATGCGCAGAATTCGGATAGATCGAATGGCCGGATCGGCTCGCCCCAACGGTTCCACACAATGCGCAGGTGGATCGAGGCGAGCGGCGCGCCTGCCAGCAACCCGCACCCCCCTTCCATTGCCTCGAAGTCGCGCTCGGTAATGGACGACAGCGCGATCTCGGCGATGGGTTCGGCTTCCGTCGAACCGTACACCGCGGTGATTTCCGCGTTTGGAAACATCTCGCGCGACCGTCGCAAATCATCAGGAAATACCGGCGCTCCGCCCAGGAAGACCCTTTCCATGCGTTCCATCCGGAGGTCTGAGCGGCGGCATTCGGCCGTAAGGCGTGCCACGAAGGCGGGCGAGGCGGCCATGGTCGTAATGGGCAGACGCTGCAATTGCCGGAGCACGGGTCGCGCGGCAATGGAACCCGGCCGCCGCATGTCGGCATCAGGAAGCACGCTGGTCACACCGGATGCCAGATTGGCGAGAACAAAAATCGGCAACGTGGTCAGATCGAACGCTCCAGCTTGAAGTTGAAGGGCGGCTTGCATGGCGCGGTGTTGCGACAGCAGAAAGCCATGCGTGCGCAAAGCGGCTTTGGGCTCGCCGGTGCTCCCGCTAGTGAACGTAATCAGCGCCGCCGTTGATTCCAGAGCCGGGGCAATCGTCTCCATCTCCGGCCCGTCGATGTCGAGTGAGATGCGGGTTGCTCCCGGTGCATGAGTTGAACAAAAGGTGCGCTCAACGCGCCGCAGCTCAGGAATCCACACACGAAGCAACTGCGCCTTGGCGCTCCCGAAGAACGCCTTCGGCGGCGCGATCCGTAGGCAGCGCTCGACGTACTCCCGGCCCCCTGACGGATCGAGAAACATGGCAACCGCCCCGATGCGAAACAGCGCAATTAGAAATGCGTACAACTCGATTGACATGGGATGCAGGATGAGCACGCGATCACCGGCGCGAATTCCCTTGTGTTCGAGGAGTGCCGCGAGGCGTGCGGTCGCCCGTTCGAACGCACGAAACGTCACGACGCGATCACGTCCGTGCCGCGTCTCAATCAACGCCGGCGACTCTCCCCGCCGCGACAATTGCTGGTGCAAAACCTCAGCGATATTCACGCCGAAATCTCCCGCCTGTAGAACGTGTGGCGGCGCATGGTTTCGGCATAATGGCCGCTGATTCTGCGAGAGGGATTCTCTTCGTGCATCAGCGCATGGACGCAGCGGCGAAATCCAAGCGCGCTGCCAGCCTGCTGAGCGCGGCCAACCAGGACCCCGCCCAGTCCGCGCAGTTCCGCATGCGGAAGAATCGCGACCGTCTTGATCAGGAAAGTGTCCATCGCGCAACCTCTCGCGGCCTGCGCAAAGTCCGGAATGGCGAACAGGTATCCGACCAGTTCGCGGTCCCGTTCCGCCAGAAGAAGAAGTTCGGGCCGAATGCGCTCCAGCAGTTGCGTGTACTGCGCGACAAAATCTTCTTCGGGCAATTCGGTATAGAGGAAGTTGCGGGCAAATGCAATCCTGCTCACCTCGTAAATGCGCTTGAGCTGCACGCATAGATCCGTTCCCGCCGCAGAATGAATCCGCACACCGCCGTTTTCCAAACGCGCGGCCATTGGTTCAATACGATCATCCGGACGCGCGAGATCGCTGTTTAGAGCCGAGTAATATTCGGCCAGCTTCTCGAATCCCGCGCGTTCGAATTGTTGCGGCCACTGGGGAGGATTCACTGGCTCGAGAAAGAAGGGCGGTACCGGCGGCTGGATCAAACCGTCGCCGGTCACAAATCGATAGCGCCTCCATGTGTTTCCGTCCATGGGCCCGATCGCGAACTTGCAGCCGTTCTCACGCAAACGAACCATGGCCGCATCGAGCAGCACCGCGGCTGCGTCGTCATCTGCGCTCGCATAGTGGCCAATGGCGCCTGACCTGTGCCCGGATAAAGCAGGCGCATGTCTCCACCACAAGGAACAGTGCGCCCGAACTTCTCCGGTTTTGCCAAGGATACAGAGATGTTGGTCCACGCGATGATTCTCGATCTGTCGAGGATCAAACCAAGGCAGTTCTCGCGCCTGCGTGAGCGCAGTTCTGCCTTTCGCCGAAGAGATCGTGACCACTTTCATTGAAGTCCTCTCACAAATCCGAGCGGCACTGTAGAGACAAGAACCACCGCGGCCTCGCGCGCCCATCGCCATGCGCCCACCGAATACAGACCTTCGCGGCGAGGCTCGATGACGCAAAAAACCGCAAACGCCGCTGCGCATAACGGCAGCGCGAGGGCGGCATCGACGAGAGCGGCGCGGGAGAACCCGCCCATCAATACGTACGGCACAAACATCACGAGCCAGCATTGCACCAGGACAATCAGACCGCCTTTCCACGCGCGCAGCGCCGGGTCGCGCAAGACATGAAGCGTCCATCCCAGGATTGCGAGGTGCACAACGTACGCCGCGGTGTACGGGAAAATGAGTTCGCGCTGATTGCGCACATGCGCAAGATAGAGCCAGAGAAAGCCACTCGAAGCGACGCTCACCACTGCCAGCACATTGTCTTTGCGCGTGTTCGCCAGAAAGATCCTCGGAACGAACCACGAGTAGCTCAGAAAAAGCAGCGCCGGCGCAACCAGCCAGCGCCATCCGCCCACGCCCCAGGATGCGTAGAGAATCAGCGCGGAGGCAAGCAGCGCCGTATGCTGCAGCGTGGTGCGCGAACGGTAGAGCAGCACAAATGCGACCAGAAGCAGCGCCGCGACGAAGCGATAGATGAGCAACGGCACCGCCAGCGCCGTATAGATGTGCAACAGCAGAAAGACGCCGAGCGGAATGACAACATTGTCCAGACCCCGCCACGAAACCGCTTCCAGCAGCATGACCACCAGCGCGATATCCATGGCGACCAGCAGCGTTTGTGCCCGGGCCAGATCAGTGAACAGCAGGAGCGGAACGTGCACAGTGAAGAACGCCACGGTGAAGAATGCTGCCGAACCCTCCAGGCTCTTGTTGCCTCCGATCCCCTCGTAGGCAACCGTGCCATACTTCGATCCCAGCACCGCCGCGACGGCATCGGCAAACGTAAGCACCAGGAGTGGAATCGCATAGAGCAGCTTGTCTCCACGGGCCAGCGCGAACAGAATGCTAACCGCAATGGGAAAGTAAAATTCTCCATGCGAATCGCGGCTGACGCAATAAAGACTCCCGCCCAGATGGGCCCGCGCGCACGGAATTTTCGCGATGGCGGCCAGCAGCAGCAACGCCAATCCGCAGACAACTATGACCGGACCGAGCGAAGAGAATATCCAGGGAAACGGCAAGGCCAGCGCGCCCGTGCCCAGGTGCGCAAGCTTGCGCAGCCCCTCGCCTTTGATCGAGCGGCGGCACACACCGAGAAGCGCAAGCATCACAACGGCCGCGCCGACCACGGCCGCCGCCGCGAGCAGATCGGCGCGCGTCATCGTACCTGCTCCACGACGAAGGCGCTGTAGAAGAATGCCTTGTCTCGTGCAAACAGGCGCGCGCTCAACTCAGCAAGCGGATCGAGGGTCCCGGCCAACTCCAGCGGACGGCGGCGCGGCGCGAGCATGTTCCAGTAAGCCAGGCGCGCGCCGGGCCTCCCGAGGGCGACGATACTCTTCAGCTGCCCAACATAGTTCTGCGTCGACATGTACTCGAACACATCGCTGAGGTTGAAGCAATCGAATGGCGCATCGCTCCCGATCACGTTTTCGAGGGCCGCGTGCCGCCATTCGAGCCTGTCGAGGTTGCGCCGGATCGGCTCGAAGTTCTCCTCCCCCAATGCAAAGGGAAGAACGCCGTTGTGTATCCCGGTAAGAATCCAGTGCATGTAAGGGTTCTCGGCCGGATCGAGTTCCGTCAGCGCGTACCGGGTCCTGCGCAGGATCCGATTTGCGACATCTCCTTCGACGTATCGAAAGCACTCACGATCTCGACCCAGCGCGCCCATCACGCGGCGCGAAAAGAAGATGCGAAACGTCATCCGCCAGCGCCGCGAGTCCCACACACGCTCATAAAAATCGATTCGCTCTTCCCGTGACTTCGGCTGCAGCAATTCGTGGACGCGACTTCGCGGGTGGATGAGCGGCAGGATGTTGGTGCGAAAAATGCGAAAGTAGGATTCAAACTTTCCCGCGTTGCCAATTCCATTCTCGATCAGGTTCGCTCGCTGGTCCCAGAATGTTCGCACGCCTGGGGAAAGGCGGCTGCGGCATTGGCGGAAAAGGCGCATCCGGTCTAAATATGCACGCGACCCAAGCAGGCCGAGCATTTCGCCGTGCTGCAACTCGCGAAACGCAGCTACACGAAGCTCCAGGCAGGCCAGTTGCGCGGGGCTGCGGTCGACGGCCAGAACATACTCCGGAGAGCGCGCCAGCAACGCTAGGGTGTTGTCGCCCGAACTGGCAATCGAGAGGCATCGCTTGCCCGGGCCGGGCTGGAGCGCCTCGAGGAGAATATCCGCGTCCTCCCAGCACTGCGCATAGCGAATGCCGAAGTACGCACGCTTTGCAGCTTCACTCGGCATGGTTACCCCCGGGGGCGATGCGGCGCACCGTTCCGCGAGCGCCGTCTAATTCAACTTCATCTCCGTCGCGCAGCCAGCTAGTCAGTCCGCGTATGGAAACTACCGCCGGTATACCGAGTTCGCGCGCAACAATTGCAGAGTGCGACAGCAGGCTCCCGCGCTCCACGAGCAATCCTTTTGCAGAGGGAAACAGCATGATCCAACCCGGGTCGGTGTGCTCGGCCACAAGAATGCTGCCCGCCTGAAGTTGCGCGTCACGTGGATCGAGAATCACGCGCACCCGTCCACGCACCACCCCTGGGCAGCAGCCGGTGCCGCTGCGCTCATCTCCCCTCGTGGTCTCCTCCACGCGCGCGGCCTTCATGGCATCGAGGTCCGCTTCATACACCGGACCCGCGGTTGCGAGCCGATCCGGTGGCGCAGGCAACGTCTTGTATTCATCGAATTCCGCTTTGCGCACCGAGGCTAGTGCGGCGAGATCCTCGGTGACTGACGTCCCATTCACATACGAAAGGATTTCCTCAATCTGCAGGTAGAAGACATCGTGCGCGTCCTCTAAGACTCCGTTCGCATGCAGTCTCCGGCCGACTTCGCGGAAGATGCGGCGAATGCGTCCGAAGAGTCGCGTGCGCTCGAGGCGGAGGTTCTCGCGTTGCCTGACGCGCTCCCGCGTATGTTGCAGAACCCACGTCAGCAGCTTGCGTTTCAGTGGAGAACGTCGAAGCGCGGTTCGAATCTGCGATTCGATCTGAGGGCCTCGTTCAACGGTCCCGGCGTGCTGAGGTTCCGAATTCGCCCCGCGCGCGAGTTCGCCAACGCTGCGTAACAGCATTTGCGGGTTGTCATGAAGGGTTTCGCTCTCCAGCTTTAACTCTTCCATACATCGATCGCCGAACCTGGAGAGATATTCGTCGTAGGCCGCGCGAAACTCCGGATGATTTCGTACCGCGCGCAACGCATCTTCAACCGTTCCCTCACACAGGCAATGAACAAACGTCGAATCGACGGCGGCCATCCCCGCCAGTTCGCATACAAGGACTGCGGGCTCGGCGCTCACCATCGTGCCTGAATCGCGCATGGCGTGATTGGCAAGCGTGCCGGTTTCATCGTTCAGCCATTTGAGCGTCAGCTTGCGCAGGGCGCCGTGGAAGATCATCGCGAAAAAATCATTGACCAGCGGCGCATCCCAGTGCTGCAGCAGCTTCTTTTCAAGGCGAAAGTAATAAGCGGTCACTTCATCGAGCCGCATGTCAGTCAATAGGGGACGAGGTTCACGCAGCGCGTCGTCCAATCGCACCTGGAAGCTGGCTATGCGGCGCTCCAGCTGGACCAGATTCCAGACCATGGCGAAGATCATCCGAATGAGGCTGCTCAGATCGGCGATCCGTTCCATGCGAGAGGCGCTCGCGAGTTCAGCCACGACTTCTTCAGGCAGGCTCTCGCGCACTCCCATCATCTGTTCCATGAACCTGCGGTTGACCCGGAAGCCGGGCAGCAGCGCGAGCACTTTGTACCAGTGGAGCAGGTTGTAGTAGATGCGTCCCCGAATGAGTCCCAGCATGCACGCGAACGTGCGGTCGTTGGCGGTGATCTTCTTTTCGGGCACGCGCAGGATGCGGCAGAACTGGCGGTACGCGCCTTCATACGCGTGGCGGGCAAAGGAAAATGTGAGCGGCGTTGTCACCCCGCTAAAGCTCTCAATGATGTTGCTGTTGTCCCAGATGTTCAACACGCCATCCGGATCAGGGATACCGCGCAGCGTGGTGATGGGCCGCGATTGCAAGAGATAGAGCTTCTCGTCAGCGATTGCCCACTCAACGTCCTGTGGCTGTCCAAAGACTGCCGCAGCCTGGCGGGCCAGTGCAGCCACCGTCAATGCCTGCTTATCGGTGAGAACAGGCCGATCACGCAAGTCCTCCGGCACCGGTTCGGGCCCAACTCCCTCATCAGCGCATGAGCAGAAGCGATGCCGCGCCGTTTTGTGGGCGATGCGCTTTCGTTCAATGACGCCGTTGCGATTCACCTCGTAAACGTCGGCGTCCGCCTCGCCTCCCACCAGTGCGGTGCCCATGCCGAATACCGCTGAGACGATCGCCAGTCCTCGCCGCCCGCTTACGGGATCGGCGCTGAACGCCACCCCGGAGCAAGTGGACTCGATCATTCGCTGGACCAATACAGCCGGAACTGGCGGGCGTGCGCCAAGCCCCCGCTGTTTGCGGTACTCCATGATGCGCGGTGTGAACCCTGAGCGCCATACGTCGGCAACTCGCCGCAAAACCGTATCAGGCTCGACAAACAGGTAGCTGGCAAGTTGGCCTGCAAACGAGTCGCTTTCTCCGTCCTCTTCCCCAGCGGAGGATCGAACTGCATATCGCCCCGCGGGCAGGGCTGCGAGGCCGGCGCGAATTTCCTCGGCGATATTCTCGGCCGGCTGCAGGGTCGCAATCTGCGCGCGGAGGCACTTGACATCTGTCGATGACCACGCCGCGCGTTGGGCCGCATTCAGACTGCATTCGAAGGCCGACGGCGCAACCGCAAACCACTCCGGCACCGGCAACCCGGCGGCATGGAGCCGGGAAAGCGCGAAGGCCTTTCCGCCGAGTTCGGCGGCGGTGCCGCTGGTGCGCACGCAAGTCATAGAGGCCTCCAGTGGCTAACAGCAAGCGGCACAACGCCGAGGTCGAGATACAGCAGAAGGCTCCAGACACCCGCCATGGTTTCAACAGGCTTCCCTCCTCCGGAGGATTGTGTACGAAGAAATCGGATTGCGAGCGCCGCGGCGACAAGAACAACGCAGGCGAGAATAAGGAAGACCGGCGCCTCGAAGCGAATGCCGCGTGCTGCCATGCAGGCGAATCCGGCCGTCGCGATCATCATCGCCAGCCAGACGAGAACAGCACGTCTCGCTCCCCAGAGAAAGCTGTAGGTCTCCACTCCACGTTCCTCATCCTGCGGCGAACGAATCTTGCGGCCGATTTCGACGACCATTCCGTTCGAGAAGCTGACCAGCAGGAACCACAGCAGGCCGCGCGGCGGGTGCGCAAACCCTGCCGGTGCCCAGTCGCATGTGGTTGCATAGAAATCGACCAGCGGCATGATGGCCATGTGCGAAACCATGTACAGCACAGGGTGCGCCTTCAACCACCGCCGCGTGAAAAACTCTTTTGTCATCAGCAGGAGATAGAGCCATGTCGCGGCCAGCAGCCACAAGATCCGCGGAGACAGCCAGAGGCACAACAGCAATTGCACCACGATGCAACCCGCCCACACCCAAGCCAGGTCGCGCAAGTAAACTAACCCGCGCGGAACCGGCCGATAGGGCCGATATCTTGAATCCTCGTCGAAGTCCTTGAATTCGTCGGCAATTCTCAATTGCAGGAACGAAAGAAACGAACTGACGAAGGCAACGAGGCAGGGTCTCCAGCCGGGGAGACTGGTTGCTCCGCGCAGCAGAGCTGAGTAAGCGATCGCACTCAGGCTGAAGGCGAGAATCACCGGACCATGCGCCGGCACCGGAAAGCGCTCGCGCTGGTAGACCCACCAGCGATTAGTCTCTCGCAAGGGCGCCATTGCCGCGCGCAAGCTTGTGGTGTGCATGCGTGAAATCCCCTGAACATAACGCCGCGGTGATGGATAATTCTCCAGCCAGGGCGAGCGCACCGCATACCTCGGCCAGGGCCTGGGCTTTGCCTTTGCCGGCCAGTCCCATGATCTCGAGGCACGCATGCTGGCTCGGCAACACTGTGCCGCCGCCGACCGTGCCCACGACAATGCTCGGCAACGTCACACATGCATAGAGATCCCCGTTGTCGTTTACATCGAAGCGCGTTACGCCCACGGCGCTTTCGGCCACACACGCCGGATCCTGCCCGCAGGCGATGTAGAGCGCGGCCAGCGCATTCGCGAAATGACCCTGCACTCCTATGCTGCCGCTTTGAATGGCGCCGATGGCCGACATCTTCCAGTAGCGCTCGAGCTCGCGTGGAGTAGTATGCAGGCGCGCCGCAACCAAATCCGCAGGCAGCGTGACCTCGGCCGAAACTTTCTTTCCGCGAACCGTCACGAAGGAATGCGCCGTTGCTTTCTTGTCTCCGGAGAGATTCGCTTCGACAAAGAACGACTCCGGCCGGATCGTGGCGTGTTCCATGATGTGCTTGCACACGGCCTCGGTCGCAATGGTGACCATGTTCTGCCCGGATGCGTCGCCAGTGGTGTAGTCGAGGATCAGGTAGACGTGATTGCCTTCGACGGCCATACCGATGTCGATCAGGTCGCCGTGACGCGTGGTCCTGGCGGCGGCTGCGCGCAACTCCTCACAGTGCTCGACGCACCAGACAGCAAACAGACCTGCATCGATGAGGGTTCGCAACGCAAAGGCCGGAGTCCGCCGCATTCCCTCGTGAAGGAGAATGCTCACGCATCCACCGGCCTCGGAGATGGCCCGCGCGCCGCGCGAATAAGAGGCCACCAGCGCCGCTTCGGTGGTCGCGAGTGGAATGTAATAGTCGCCCGACGCGAACATGCCGCGGATCCGCAGCGGCCCGGCAAGTCCCACCGGGACTTTCACCGTACCGATGCAGTTCTCGATGTTCTGCTGGTAGAATGTGAGGTTTTCACCCTGTTCGCGATTCATCAGAGCCCGCCGGCTCGATGCGCCGATGTCGAGCAGGCTCCACCGCCCTTCCACGTCTTCTCTCGCGACAGAACTGCCGCCGGGAATGCGCGGACGAATGGGCCGTTCCTCCCGTGCAAGAGATTGCACGATCTCCAATGCCGATCGGCGTTGCAATAGGCGCCGCAGGAACTTCCCGATTCGGTCTTCACTACTTGCCATGGAACACACCCGGCTCCGGCCATTGGTTCAGCCATCGCTGACTAGCGTTCTTCGAAAGCAGCCGACGGGCAGCTTGCAATCAGCGCTGATGCAACGATGTCACTGAATCCGAAGCGGGTGGTGAGTGGTCAATACACTTTTGCGACTGTCACAGGATAGGACACATACAAAAGCCGCCCAGAGTGCGCGTGAGAACCTTCTCAATCAGGTTTATGCAAATCGCCCTTAGTCGGCCGGAACCAGCTTGCGCTGCAATGCCTCCAGCGTTTGGCCCTTGGTTTCGGGATAGACGAAGAGCACCACAAGGAACTGCACCACCGTCATGATGGCGAAAAACACGAATGGCGTGGCCGTGCTCATAAGCTGCACCACCACCGGAAACTCCAGTTGGATAAGCGTATTCATCAACCAGTGACTGGCGCTGCCAAGGCCCTGCCCCTTGGAGCGCACTGAGGTGGGAAAGACTTCGCCGATATAAACCCAGATGACTGCTCCCTGGGAGACGGAGAAGAACGCGATATAGGTAATCAGCAGCCACAGCAGTGCACTCGCGTGCGATTGGGTGGCAAAAACCCAGGCCACCCCAGCCAGGCAACACGCCGTTCCCGCAGCACCGATCAACAAGAGCGTTTTGCGGCCGAGTTTATCGATCAGGGACATGCCCACCATGGTGAACAGCAGGTTGGTTGCGCCAATCGCGATGGCCTGCTGATCGCTCGAGATCTGGCTGAAGCCGGCCGAGCCGAAAATGTTGTTGATGTAGTACAGAATCGCGTTGATGCCGGCGAGTTGATTGAATGCGCCTATGGAGATGGCAAGAAACAGCGGATAGCGGTACTTCCACTGGAAGACACTTTCGTGGGCGGAGGCGTGCTCCTGTTGCAGCGCGGAGCGAATGTCGGCGAGCTCCGACTCCGGATCGGGTTCGCCCATCAGCTTGAGCACCGCCAGCGCTTCGTCGATGCGATTCTTTGAAGCCGACCAGCGCGGGCTGCGCGGAATGCCGAACAGCAGGATCAGGAATGCGATGGCCGGAACCCCCGCAATGCCTACTTGCCAGCGCCACTCGGTCGCGCCCAGATGCATGGTGCGAATCACGTAATTCGACGTGTAGGCCAGCATGATGCCGAACACCACGTTGAACTGGAATGCCGCCACCAGCCGGCCGCGCCACTTGGCCGGGGCTAGTTCGGCAATGTACACCGGGCCGAGCACTGAAGAGGCGCCGATGCCAAGCCCGCCGATGAACCGGAACACCAGGAACGACGACCAGTCCCACGCCAGCGCGCAGCCGGCCGCTGACACCACGTAGAGGATGGCGGTAATTCGGAGGGTTTCCCGTCCGCCCAGTTTCTGCCCCATCTGCCCGGCGCCGAGGGCGCCGATCACAGTACCGACGAGGCCTATGGCCACGGTGAGTCCCTTGTTCTGGGGACTCAGGTTGTAGAGCCTCACCAGTGCATCGATAGCTCCGGAGATCACTACCGTGTCGAAGCCGAAAAGCAGGCCGCCCAGCGCACCCGTCAGGGTGGCTTTCATCAGGTTTACATTCGGTCGCATCGTTTACGGTTTCCTTGGCATGGAGACGTGGCACAGACTGACCGCACGCCCCGACCTTCCAGGAGAACCGGAATGTGGTCCGATTCAAACGAAAAGCGAGTCGTCCTCGCGCCAGTCGTGAGACACGCGGTAACCCACCCCATCCTACAGACTGAGGCGGCAGCCGGCAATGTGTCTGCCGGCCGTCCGAACATGCTCTTCCTGGGTGCGCGACCCTTAACCGGATGTCTTGGCGGGACGGACACCGATCACCCTGCATGGATGCTTGCCGGCCGCGCTCCACACCAGCGGCATGCGGGTCTCGATGAACACGCAGTCTCCAGCCTCCAGCACTTCGTGCAGGCCGCCCGCCGCCAACTGCAAGCGCCCCTCGATCACATAGACCAGTCCGCAGGTGTCATGACTGTAAAGGTCGGAAAGCACGTCGGAAGTTCCGGCGGGCACCTCAATCATCTCTGCAACCAGACCGGAGGAGTTGGTGGGTGAGTTCAATGGAATGGTCTTTACCAATTCCGGACCTCGCGCCCCGCTTTCGAGGTGGGCCCTGCGCGTGATGGAGAGGACGTGTCGATCGGGCTCGCAGAAGAAGTGGCTCATTCCCACGCCATACACCCGGCAGATGGTTGCCAGCGTGGGCAGCGTGGGGATCATCCTGTCCGTTTCAAGTTTGGAAAGCAACGCGGTCGACAAACCGGTCTCGGCCGCCAACCGGGCCAGTGTGAGCCGCTTCTGGGTGCGCAGAGCGCGAAGTTTCATGCCAATGCAGTAGGGTTCAAGAGACCACTGCGCATACGTCATCGGGTTTGCCATTTTTTTTTTGACAGCCTTTATTTGTAAGGCTGGCATGAATCGGCGCATTGATTCTGGAAGTTTTCTGGAAGTTGGTGGCGCTAAGACCGGCTCACCGTCCTGTTTCGATACAATTTGTGCAAGGCCGCTCCAAATCGCGGCACATTATTTCTCCCCATTGAGTCCTGCAACAGAGTTTTCCCCATCTGCATCGAAGCAGGAAACATTAGCAGTTCTTCCGTCATCCGGGTTGCTGCTGCCCACATTCATGACGAAAGGTATACTTCCATGGTCCTGTTTGCCCTGCACTCTGCTTTCCGCGTTCCCCGTGTGTCGATCCTTCTTTTCGTGGCCGGCCTCGCCCTGTCTTTACCCTGCCCTGGGCAGAACGAGCCGGCGGCCGACACTGCTCCCGACGTGCTCGTGCTGCGCAACGGCGATACCCTCCACGGCAAATTCGTCAATGAAATCGGCGGGAAGGTGAATTTCCACAGCGACCCGCTGGGCGATATTTCCGTCGCGTGGGAAAACATCAAGGAACTGCACACCGCCCAAAAACTCGCAGTGCTCGACAAGACCGTGAAACTGCGCGGCAAAAAAGCAGCGCAGCAGATTCCCGTCGGAACCGTCGACGTCGCCGGACAGGCCGTGACGGTACACACCGAGTCAACGCCATCGGTTGCGCCCATCCCGGTGAAAAATGCGCAGTATATCGTCGACCGGCCCACGCTTGATAAACAACTCTTTCACGAGCCCGGTTTCTTTACCGGCTGGAACGGCGCGGCGACAGCCGGCGCGAGCCTGGTGAAAGCCACGCAGAACCAGTACACGGTCTCCGCCGGCATTGGCCTGGTTCGCTCAATTCCGAGCGTTGCCTGGCTCGACCGGCGTAATCGCACCTCCGCGGATTTCACCGGTTCCTATGGAAAGATCACTCAACCCGCATTTCTCGTCGGAGGTGTGCTGGTGCCGGCCACGGTGACCAAGTCGGCTATCTTCCACCTCGACGGCGAACGCGACCAGTACCTCTCCGATGGGATTTTCGCTCTCGTCCAGACCGCCTTCGATCACAACTTCGCCCAGAACCTGCAGCTCCAACAAATCTATGGCGGCGGATTGGGCTGGACGTTTATTAAATCGGACAAGCAGGAAGCAGATGTGAAGGGAACGATCCAGTATGAGAAGCAAAAGTTTATTGATGGTGCTTCAGGCAGCAACCAGAATTTGATTGGATCGACATTGGCGCTGTCCTATTTGCTTCATACAAAACTGGTCACGTACTCGCAGAACCTCGAATTCATCCCCTCCTACAACACTCCGCGCGCGTATTCGGCCAGCGAAACTAACGTCTTGACGTTTCCCACTTTCAAGAATCTCGGCTTCAGCGTAGGCACGATGGATACTTACCTCAACAATTCGCCCCCGTCCGAACCTCCCACCAAGCGCAACTCGTTCCAGTTCACCATGGGACTGTCTTACGCCATCAAGTCGAAATATTAGGGCCTGGCCTGACGTTTTCTGGCGGTAAAAGAGCGCGGCTTAGTCGCGCTCATGGCTATCTTCAATCTCCAGTAACTTGATCTATATCCTCTAGTAACCTGCCTTGCCTTTCCGTTTGTATTTCAAGGCTTTCGGGTGGATAATCGACGTCGATAATCATAATGGGCCCCACTGAACAACGAAGCTGGGACCGTTACACTTTCTTCCCTGAGGTCGATCAACGGTTGGCTCGCGCCCGCCGCTGAGGTGCGTTGGCACTTGTCGCCTTAAGTACATCGCGCTGCCTCAGGGCGAGACTGAGCCACAAAAAAGTGTGGCCGGCATGAAGGTTTCGACAGCAGTGCTAGCAAATGCAAAGGAGCCGGAATTCTCATTCGGCAACTTCAAGTTGTGGCCCGACGGCACATTCCTCCGCGATCAGACCCAGATTCACCTGCCTCCCAAGGAAATGGCCGCGCTCCGGTTTTTGCTCACACACGCCGGCCAGGTGGTCACCCCCGCCCAACTCAAGCAGGCCCTCTGGGGCGATGTGCACGTCACCTCCGACAGTGTTCCCCGCTGCCTGTCGTCGTTGCGCGCCGCGCTTGAACCGGAGCAATGCATCCAGACGATTTACAAACGTGGTTATCGACTCATTGGTCCAGTTTCGCGGAGCGGCTCCGAGGCCCGCACTCTCTGGCATGTGGCGATTATGCCCTTCGCCACGGGACACAATGTCGCCGAACACCTGGGTCCCGCGATCGCCGAAGAGGTCACCACACGCCTGACCGCGGCCGGGCCATCCTGGATCTCAGTGCTGGCACGCGACTCGGTCTTCAACCTGGCGCATCGCGGACTCACCGCGATCCAGGTGGGTGAGGCCCTCCATGCCGACATCATACTTGCCGGAACCCTGGTTGCCATGCCCACCCATTACCGGCTCCGCGCCGAGATGATTCGGGTTGAAGACGGAATCCAGATCTGGGTGGAGGACTTGCTCGTGGCTCAGGATTTGCTTCTCGATCTTGAATCCCAGCTGGTACAGCGCCTTATCTTTCGGCTGGGAGGTGAATGTTCGGCCGGACCAGGCGCTCCGTTGAAAGCCTCGGTTCGGGCGGACGCCTACGAGGCATTTCTGCGCGGACGTCACGAGTGCCAGACTCACGAGCGTCATCGTATGCAGGACGGCATGCAGCATCTGCTGGAGGCCACTGAGTTGGACCCGTCGCTTGTCTCCGCGCAGATCGATCTTGGCGACCTCTGCGTGACGCAAGAGGTCTATGGCTTTCTCTCCCCTGACGCGGCAGCCAGGCAAATTCGCCGCATCGGCGAATCGATCAGCGACATCACCCTGGACGCGCCGGCTCTGCTCCCCACCCTCGGATGGATCAACTTTCACGTAGACCGCGATCTCGCCGGAGCCCTCGATCTTTTTTCAGCTTCGGCTCATCTTCCCCATACCGCCTCTACGACCCGCCTGCGCGTGATGTTTGCGCTCAGCCGTCACCGCTTTGACGAGGCTGTTGAATGGCTGCAATCAGCCCTGTCGATCGATCCTTTCGCACCGTGGCTGCATGTGCTCCTGGCCTGGACACACCATCTCGCCGGCCGCCAGGCAAGCAGCGTCGAGTCGGTGGAGAAGGCGCTTGCATTGTTCCCCGATCATGAGGCCACTCAAGCCTGTGGTGCATTGATCCTGTCGTTCAATGGACACGCGGAACGTGGAGCAAAGTTGGCCCAGGACCTTGTTCGCCGCACTCCGTACTTCGATATCGCCACGGCGATCCACGCCTACGCGATAGCCTGCAACGGCCAACGCGATGAAGCCTGCGGGATCTTGGAGCGGCTGCAATGGCTCAGCCGTGAACGATTTGTGCTGCGCTCGTTCCTCCCCGCTGCTTTTGCCGCCCTGGGATCGGTGGATGAGGCCATCGCAGAATTGCAGGCCGCCGATGATGCGCGCTGCCCTTGGTTCTTCCAAATGCTCGCCGATCCTCGTCTCGAGTCTCTTCATGGGCGGGCCGAGTTCGAGTTGATGCGGGAGTCCCTCGAGAAACTGGAGTTCGCTGCCGCCGAGAACCTCGAATATCAGACCTGATTTCATTCCCCGGTTTCCGCTGCCGGCTCCGAAGTGCAGCCCCCATCGCGACGCCTCATCGGCCTCGAACAAGGTTGCCTTTAATTACAAAGATTCTTTAAGTAAACCGATAAAGCTAGCCAGATTCGCCCTCCTGCTAGTACATTGGCTCAGTCAGCATTTTGCGACCGTTTTGTCTCCGCGTCCGGCCCGTTTGCTTGGCTGGAGGATTCCTTCGTTCGCGGGCACTGTGCCGCTCCGAACCTGCCCTGTGGCAAATGGGCCCGGGACAGCGGACAGCAATGCCGACGCACTTGTCTGCCGGCAGCAACGATGCTGGCAGCCTGGAGGAATATGTCGATGCCGCCTCGTCGCTTCTCTTTGGTTTTGCCGCTTCTCTTTTCGGCGTGTCTGAGCCTGCTGCCCGCCCAGCGGGCCGTTTATCTGGATACACACCGGCCTGCCCGCGAGCGCGCTCACGACCTGGTCGGACGCATGACTCTCGAAGAGAAGGCCGCCCAACTCGAAGACTGGGCCACAGCCATCCCGCGACTCGGCATTCCTGATTACCAGACCTGGAACGAGGCCCTGCACGGGGTGGCGCGCGCCGGTTATGCGACCGTGTTTCCGCAGGCCATCGGCATGGCGGCCACTTGGGATCGGTCCATCGTGCATAGCATGGGCGATGTGATCTCCGAGGAAGCCCGCTCCAAGTACAACCAGGCGCAGCGTGAGGGCAATCACCGCATCTTCTACGGCCTCACCTTCTGGTCGCCCAACATCAACATCTTCCGCGACCCGCGCTGGGGCCGCGGCCAGGAAACTTACGGCGAAGACCCGTTCCTCACCGGCCGCCTCGGCATCGCCTTTGTCACGGGCGTGCAGGGCAATGACCTCGATCATCTTCGCGCCGTGGCCACCAGCAAGCACTTCGCGGTGCACAGCGGACCGGAACAATTGCGCCATGGCTTCAATGTCGACCCGAGAGCGCGCGACCTAGAAGAGACCTACCTGCCCGCTTTCCGCGCCACGGTTACCGAAGGACACGTGCAGTCCGTCATGTGCGCCTACAACTCCATCGACGAATTTCCGGCCTGCACCAACAAGATGCTGCTCAAGGAGCACCTCCGCGATGCATGGGGATTCAAAGGCTTCGTCGTCTCCGACTGCGGCGCGATTGTTGACGTGAACCAGGGCCACAAGAAAACCCCCGATATCACTCACTCGTCCGC
>Ga0207109_1042_pt1 | contig 28383 bp, 29 predicted proteins | sample Alteio_BWMinHeat_73_FD_153584 | JGI IMG/M metagenome (GOLD analysis project Ga0207109, IMG submission 153584) | Enriched cells from forest soil in Barre Woods Harvard Forest LTER site, Petersham, Massachusetts, United States -... | ecosystem: Environmental > Terrestrial > Soil > Temperate forest >... | reverse complement strand
ATGCAAAGCCATGGACATGCCACCCTAACGCGATGCATCGAGGCCGAACTTAGGGTTGTTTTTTTCCAAACTGCTTCCAATACGCGGTCTTGAATGGATTTTCCGCGGGGCCGACTGCATCCTCGTTCACCAGGCACGGCAGGATGCTCTGCCACCAATCGTCGTAGGCGTGCTCCATCTTGTCCGCGATGTCCGGCTTGTCCTTAATAATGTTGGTCTTCTCGCCGGGATCGTGAGACAAATCGAATAGCTCCCACGACTTTGCCATGCTCTTCTTTGGCGGCACGCTCACCATGCTGAATTCGCGATAGCGGACCGAGCAATTGACGTATTTCGATTCCGCGGCCTTGCCCTTGGGCCAGCGGCCGACGTGCGTGAAGAGGAAACGATCGGGCCAGTCGGATTTGGCGTCTTCGAGAACGGGCACGAGGCTGCGGCCGTCGAACTGCTTGGCGACGTCGTCAGGGACTTTGGCGCCGGCGAGGGCCGCGAGCGTTGGGAAGATGTCGAAATGAGCGCCGGTCTGGATGCGGTCACCCGGCGCGAGCGTGCCCGGCCAGCGGAAGAAGCACGCCGCCCGCGTGCCGCCGCGATAGGGCGTCACCTTCTCGCCGCGCATGCCCGCGTTGAAGACCGGAACGCCGACCGTGCCGCCGTTGTCGTTCATGAAGATCACGAGCGTATCGCGTTCGAGGTCCCATTCCTTCAGTTTCGCGAGCAGGATGCCGAGGTTGTCGTCGATGTTGGCGATCATGCCGAAGAATTTCGCCTGATCGTCGGTCACTTTGCCCCTGTACTTGGCGATGTATTCCACCGGGCAGACGAGCGGCTCGTGCGGGGCGTTGGTCGCGATGTAGGCGAAGAAGGGCGACTTGCCGCGCACGGAGTCGAGCCAGCGAATCGCCTGCCCAAAGAAGATATCGGTGCAATAGCCCTTGGTCTTTTCGAAGACGCCGTTGTGCCGGATCGCCGGATTGAAATACTTGTTGCCCGGTGCATCGCCGCAACTGCCGGGATAGGTCTGCCCGATCCCCCCAGCCCCATGAATGAACACCTCGTCAAAACCTCGCCGGTTGGGCTGGTATGAGTCCTCATCGCCCAGATGCCACTTCCCGAAAATCCCCGTCGTATACCCCGCGCTTTTCAGGGCCTGCGGCAGCGTATGCGTCGCTAAGCTCATCCGCTCGCGTTCCATGATCGTATGGGTGACGCCGTTCTTGAATTCATGCTTGCCGCTCATGAGGCAGGAGCGGGTCGGCGAGCAAGTGGGGCTGACGTAGAAGTCGAGAAAGCGAACGCCCTCGTCATGCAGCCGATCCATATTCGGCGTCTTCAGGATCGGATTGCCGTGGCACGAGAAGTCGCCGTAACCCTGGTCGTCGATCAAAACAAAGATGATGTTCGGTTTCTTGCCCGCGAGCGGCTCGGCGCCAGAGGCGAGAGCGGGAAAGAGAACGATGACAATAAGCGCGCGGGACATAGATGGACCTCCACGGTGCGTCGTTGAGCGGCTGTGGCAGACAAACTCATGGAAGTAAATGCGGGCGCAGTAGCAGGGGGCCTTCGGTTTTCGATAGTTCGTCAAGAATCTGACGGTCAGTCATGCCTTGATCGATCATCTTTGCGACCTGGCTTCGCCGGTAGTTCGGCGTTCCGCAGCCGTTGGGATTACAACTGGCGAGTGTATAAAAGTGTCCAGTGCAGATACTCTTGGATATGAAGCAATTGCAATAAGTGCTCGCGAGAAACCACTCGATTCGCTCGGTCCGGCTGCGGGGGCGATCCATGTCCGGCGGATACGGACTCGCGTCAACCGACTCGGGCGGGGGCGTCATTCTCACATTGAGCCGCTGTCCGATCTTCAACTCGGACGATTCGAGTTCGCCAACCACGATGCGAAGAATCGTTCGCTCGCGCCAGGGCGTCACCACTTTGACGACTCCCTTGATTGGCGGGGCGGCGAGAAGCGTAACCGTATCGCCGGGCGACAGCGATCGGCCCCAGCGCATCGCTTCGTGGTCGAGAGCGACTTCGACTTCGCCGCTGAAGATATGATGGAAGGTCAGCGTCCCAGGCAGCCCATTGTCCATCCAAGTCTTTCGCAGCCAGGCTCTTTGCGCTTCCTGTCTCGGCTCGAACTCCTTGCGCGTGATCGTTGGTTTCTCTTTCAACACTTTGCCGATCAAGTTTTGAATTTCATATCGAGAGATTTCATCGGCAAGCATGACGATGGACATCGGCTGCTTCTTGCGATCGAGCTTGAGCCAGACCCACACTTTGTCGCCGGGCTTGAATTGCTCGAGTCGCCCCCACCAGCCCTCGCATTTGATTTCCGCATCGGGCTCGATCGGCCACGCCTTCGATTCCTTTTCGCCGTCCATTTGGAGCGTGATCGTGCGGGCCTGTGGATCGATTGCAACGACCGATGCGAACGGCTTGGGCAAGAGTCTCAAAAACTCGGAGGTACCCGCGATTTCTTTTGCCTTCTTGGCCACGTCTGTGGTGGGCTTCGTCGGCGCTGGCTGGCTTTGAGCCCCATGGATCGAAGTCTGCGGATATTCCGCCGACCAGGCGAACCATTTTACCTGCACGCTATCGACCCACTCCAGCGTCCAGCCCAGCAGTTCACCCTTCACGCATCGGCCCGCGACGTCCCATTGCGACTTCGTCTCCGCGTCTTCGAACGGCCCACCGGCAGCGCCCGCGGCCGCGTGCAATGTCAGCGATCGCGGCGGAAGCGGAGCTGCCCCTGGTGGCAGAAGCGATCCCGCATCCGGTTTCGAGACACCGGTGGCATCCGGTCGCGGCCCGAGAAACTTGCGGGGCTGAGATGCGATCGGTCGATATGCCGACGCCGTCTGCGTCATTGGCTCCCAGAGAACGACCAGCGGTTGGCCATCGATTTCGTCAGCGATGAAGCCAACGCGATTCAAGCCATCGATCGGATACGCTCGCGCCGATTTCCCAGTCCAGACACCGAGGACCGAGCAATCCGTTTCGAGTCGTGGATCCGATTTTCGGCGCGTCGCGAGCGAATCCGGATTGACGGTCGTCGGTATCTCTTTCGGCTGATACTTGTCGAACATGTGGTACGCGACCGCATTCGGATAGTGTTCGAGCCAGCTTCCCCAATTGCTGACGACCGTGGGGATGGGCTGAAGGCGAGTGCCTTTTCGTGGCCCCTCGAACGCCAAACCCGTAAGCGTGGAGAACAGAGTGCCGTCTTTGTGCTTCATGACCATCACGCCGTCGCGCCAACCATGAAATCGAAACTCATAGGACGGCGCGTACCCGCGCGCGAAGCCCGCATCCGGATCGTAGACAAAGACGCCGTAGCTATCCGAAATGACGCGATAGGGCGCGAGGAAGAACCGAATCGGAATCGCCCCGCCTTCGGAATAGCCGCGAGTCCAGGCCAGCACGCGATCGTCGCTCTTGAGTTCCCCAGCCCGCCTCTTGGCCTCATCGCGACAATGCGAACACGACGGATTGACGAGCGTTTCAAACGCGTCAGGCTTGGCCAATACATTCGGTTCCGATCCTGGTTCACCGCCAAACGAATGGTTTCCGGCAACCGAGGACACGAGAAAGACAATCGCGAGGGATACAGCGATCTTGGCCTTCCGAATCTGAGGCTTGTTCTTCATGGTGTTTGCTCCATCGGCTGTTGGCGATCAGTTCGAGTCGGCGGACCTACTGCGCCTTATTGATTTGGTCGAGCAGTTCTTGCAGTTTCTTGCGCTCGGCGCTGTCGGTTGGCAATTCGGCGAGGACTTCCCGTATCAGCGCCTTCGCATTTGCTCGGTCGATCGAACCAAGCAGCGACGCCAGCTTAAGTGTCGTGCGGCCAACCGCCGCGGTATCGATCGGCTTCCGTTCACGTTGGGCCTTGAGAAGTTGCGCAAGGGTCTCGGCAGCCATCTTGGGCTGTTGTTGTTTCACTTGAATCTCAGCCATGCGCCTGTAAACGCCCCAGGTCTTGGCGTGATTTGGACCGTACTCTTCGAGAAATAATGGCACCAGAGAGGCGTAAACCGATTTCGCATCGTCAAGCTTTTCAAGTACACCTAGAGCATACGCCAGTTGTTCCTTCATTACGAGTGTGCGTGCGTTTTTTGGTCCCAGGCGCTCGAAAATCGGCTCGATTTCTCGCAGGAGCACCACCGAATCTTCGTATTTCTTTTCCTTAATCAAGCAAGCGGCAAGATTGTTCTTGTAGACTGCGACGATTGGGTGATCCGGAGAATAAACTCTCTCCGCGCGCGGAATGAGAATTCGATACGATTGTTCGCATTTTTGCAGGTCATTCTTTGACAGATAGACAATGGCGAGGCTATTCAACGTGTTGAGCGGCCCAGAAGTCTCCTTGCCGCTTACATTTTCCCACGCCGATAATGTTTCGGTAAGGAGTGATTCAGCCTCGTCGTATCTTTTTTCGGCGGTTAGGACCTCGGCAAGGGTCCGCCTTGTCTGCAACGTGTCTTCATGGGTAGCGCCAAGGATGCGCTGCTGATCCTCCGCCAACTCGCGGAGATGCGGCTCCGCCTCGCCTGGACTTTGATTTCGCTCAAGACTTGCCAAAAGATACCGAACCCTCAAAGTGCTCAGCGCATTATCCCCGTCGAGCTGGCGCCGGCCCATCAGCACCTGTTCGAAAGTAGCTTTGGCCTTGTCGATTTCGCCAGAAAGCTGCTGTAGCTGACCGACAATTTCCAACGCGTCGAGCCGATATGGGTGGTCTGGCCCAAGATGTGCGACGCGCAGTTCGTCGGCGCGGAGCGCATGCTCCATCGCTTGTTCTTTTGAGCCCAATGCTCCGTAGGCTTTGGCAAGCGTCAGGCGCAGCGCGGCCTCCACGAGTGGCTGATCGGCGAGTTGGCCGCGTTTGATTTGTTGTGAGGCGCGGTCGATCAGGGTCCGAAGCTGCACATTGGCATCTGGAGGCAAGCCAAGCCACACTCGTTCGTTCGGACTAACACCCACGAACAAATCATTTTCGATGAACTCGGCTAGCGCGCGATGAATGGCGGCCTCGTCTTTCGCCAATTGCTCAGCGCGAGCGGCGCGAGCCCAGCCCATCGACGTCGCGATCACGCCGACGATCAGCAGGAGCAGAACGCCGCAGACGACGGCAGCCTTTTCCCAATGCCGTCGCATGAACTTCTTGAAACGGTAACGGGCCGAGGGCGGCGCGGCGAGCACCGGCTCATCCCGCAGATATCGCTCCAGATCGGCGGCCAGGGCTTCGGCCGTGTCATATCGTCGATCGCGCTCCTTTTCCAAGCATTTCATCACGACCCAGTCGAGTTCCCCGCGCAGCAATCGTTGCAGCTTTGATCCGTCGATCCGCCGCTGGGCTGCGACTTCGCCAGCATCGTTGACGACAGAAACGCGCGTACTTGGTTTCGGAGGCTCAATTTCGCGAATCTTGCGGACGATTTCCTCCTGTGTGCCGCTCAATTCGTGATCGCGCGAAAGCGGCAGGCTGCCGCAGAGAAGTTCGTAAAGGATTACTCCAAGGCTGTAGATGTCGGCGCGAGTATCGATGTCGAGGTTCGTGAGGCGGGCTTGCTCGGGCGCCATATACTCCAACGTGCCGAGCATCGTGTTATGGGCGGTGTAGACCGTTTCTTCGGTCAAGCCGCCGTGGATCGCCTTCGCGACCCCGAAGTCGATGATCTTTGGCGTCGGCTTGCCGTCGTTGAGCGTGATCAGGATATTTGCCGGCTTGAGGTCGCGGTGGATGATGCCTTTTTGGTGTGCATGCTGAATGGCGAGGCAAATCGGCACAAATAACTCGATGCGCTGGCGAATCCCAAGTCTCTCCTGGTCGCAAAATCGATTGAGAGCAAGGCCATGGACGAGCTCCATCGCGAAAAACGGCCGACCCAGGCGTGTCAGGCCGGCATCGTAGACGCGCGCGATGTTGGCGTGGTCCATGAGCGCCAGGGCCTGACGCTCCTGGCCGAAACGTGCGACGACCCGTGCCGAGTCCATTCCGGCCTTAATGACCTTAATCGCTACACGACGCTCGACCGCGGCTATTTGGTCGGCCGCGAACACAGCACCTATTCCGCCGCGCCCAATTTCCTCGCGAATTTTGTATTTGTTCGCCAGGATGTCTCCCGGCCGGACGTCGATGTCGTTGCCGGTCAATTGAATATCGGCGTTCCGAGCGCTTGATTGAGCTGCGACTTGCTGCGCACCATCCGACGTGACAAAAGGCTGCGTATTGGTTGCCGGAATGGAATCGGCATTGATTAGCGCCAACTGCCGAAGCAATTCGAGGCGCAGCGACGCATCATTGCCGCACGCCTCGTCGATAAATCGCTCCAATTCATCCTGCGATTTGCACTGCCGCGCTTTCGCGAGAAGCTCGGAAATGTCCATGGCGAGGCTCGAGACATGGTTTCGCGCCAAGACTATTTCGGCCGGGTTGCATGCACGACGACTACCTTCAACCGTCCGCGGACGACATGCTGGTCATACGTTACCTTGTTTTTCATCAACCGTCCGCGGCATCGGAATGCCTGCGACAGTGCGTAAGCCGGCACTAAATGGGGGTTGCCGTCAGTGTCCAAATCGCCGGTGTCGTAACCCCCCGAGAGAAAAAATCCCGCGGTGAAATTGCCTATCTCGAGATACGGCCTCCACACAACAGGTCCATTCTTGAGCGTGATCAAGACTTCAGTCCCATCAGCACTCGGAACCGCGGACACGATTTGGACATCGTTGATCGGCTGAATGCCATCTGGTGGCCCAACACCCGTCGCCATGGTCTACTCCCCGAGGTGCATGATGTGCCGATGCCGCGACCGCCATTTCGTTTTGTTCTTGACCCTCGCTACAAAAGGGGCTGTCGTCGCAAAGCCCAACGACCGATGGTTTGATACGGAGGCAGGGATATCCCGGAAAGGCCGACCATTCCGAATGAGCCACAACTTCTCGCTTCACCAAAAGCGACGTTGATCGTGGCGACGATTTGATTGACCGTGGTGTAGCAATCATATCCCTGATTTGATAACCCCAGTCGGTCCAGAACCCAGGTGCTGCGGACATAGCCGATTGCGTTGGCGCCTTGAGTTCTTGGCACTGGACGGACGGATCGCATTTGGCGACATTTGCGAAACGACGGCCATAGAAATGCGCTGCAGCGCCTCGATGCCCAGATGATCATCCTCTAGGCAGTTGTGTCATTTCCAAGGTGGACATTACCGATTGCCGGTAATTGTAACTGGCCCTCGAGTTCCTTGACTCGAGCTCGATTTCGCCAGTAAAGCTTGATGGCGATTGGCAAGATTTGCACGCAAATCGCCGTTCCCATGGCGAGCGCGAAATAAGGGCCTTGGCCGATCCACATCGCTATTACAGTGCACGGGATTGAAACCGAAATAAAGTACAGCAGTAATCGAGTTTCGCGAGCCTGCTTCTCGGCTTCCTTCAGTGTCCGCTCGAGGTGGGCTCGATTCGCGATCGCTTCGCCGGAAATGGCGACGCTGATTTTCTCGGTCAGGACATGGCGACATAGATATTCGCTGATTTCCTCGGACGACGCCTCGCGCCAACACACCGTGCCTTGCTGGGAGCCGGCGAACTTTAACTCGATTTCTTCGTCGGGCAAAATGATATGCATGGAGCGGAAATCGCGTCGCTCTGAATCCAGGCGAACGATGAAAACGTTTTGCACCTCGCGCCATGGATACGCCTTCTCCAGCCCCTTGATGCGAAGATGAACGCCATCCTCATCTAAGATTGCAGTGCGGCGGAAACCATATTTGATTTTCAATCTTTCGGGCAATTCGGGCGGCTCCGGCAGCCGGTAGTGTGCGTTGATCGCTTTGAAAACGATTTGAGTATTTTCGCCTCCGAGGTATTCCAGGTTGAGCGTCCTTCGCCACAATGGTCGGGCGGGATCGACGAGCTTGTAAGGAAATCTCTTTTTCAACCGTCCGCTTGCCATGTCGTCCCAGGACCACAAATCCCAGCGAAACAAACGTAACCGCTGGAGACCCTGACCATCGATGCGCAGCCGCCATCGCAGCGGTAGCATCGACGCACACGCTATCCCGCCAAACATCACCCAGCCCGTAATTAGATCCTCGATTGGGCGACCGCCATCGATGCGCATCACGTAATAGATCAGGCCAGCGAATACGATGGCGGCGATTATCACGTAATAGCAGCAGCGCCGTAGTTCGGGTGCAATCCGGAATTCAGCAATCGGCGCGGATTGCATCATGGGCGGAACAACCTCGTCAAGAGCTCGCCGGATGGCAGGGCGCAATAGGTGCGCAATAGGTAATTCGCAATCGACGGGAGTGGATTTGGGATGGCCGATCGGCCGACTGGTCTGGCATTTATCGAGTCGATTTACTAAACCGGCAGGCAAATCAGACTCTACTTGGCTGCTTGCGCGGCAGCCCGCACTCGTGAGACTTGCGTATGAACGTCACTGTTCGACCGATGTTGGAAGGCGATCTGGCCGACGTCGATACGATTTTTCGCCGGGCGTTTGGAACGCAATTCCGCTTGCCGGATCCGAGCGTTACGTTCGGCGATACGGACTACGTTCATAACCGCTTCCGATTCAAACCGGAGAATGCCTTTGTCGCGGAAAGTGATGGCGAAGTCGTCGGTTCCGTTTTCCTGACTCAATGGGGAAGCGTCGCGTTCTTTGGTCCGCTCACGGTCGAGCCAACGCTTTGGCAGCACGGAATCGGCAAGAAGCTCATGGAGAGTGTCGTCGCGCGGTTCGCCGAATGGAAGGTGACGCATCGCTGCTTGTTCACGTTTGCCGAAAGCGCCAAACACGTGGGGCTGTATCGGCGCTTCGGATTCTGGCCGCGATTTCTGACTTGCCTTCTAGCGCGTGAAATCCAACCGCCGAAGGGGACGAGTTCGTATCGTCAATGGTCGAAGTTGACTGAGGCGGAGCGGTCGGCTGCGGGGCAAGCCTGTCGTTCGCTCACGGATCGGCTTTATCCCGGCCTCGACGCGCGAAACGAAATCGACATGGTTCAGAAACTGTCGTTGGGCGACACAATTCTGTTGGACGACGATGCGGGGTCTGGCCTGGCCGGACTCGCGGTCTGCCATTTTGGAGCGAAGACGGAGGCGGGGAGCGGATGTTGCTACGTCAAATTCGGGGCTGTGGCCAAATCGGCAAACAGTGGCCGGCATTTTGAGCGGCTCATTTCCGCCGTCGAGGATTTCGCCGCGTGCAAGGGCGCGACGCGCGTCGTCTGCGGCATGAATTACGGCCGCGAACAGGCGATGGCCGCGTTAAACGAACTTGGTTTTCGGACCGAGACGCAAGGTGTCGCGATGCATGGAGGCAATTCGCCGGGCTACTCGCTACCGGACGTCTTCACGATCGACGACTGGCGCTGATTCGGCCGGTCGAAAAAAATTCCAAGACATTTTGGCGGATCATTTGGCGGGATCTCGCTCTCGTGCTGCTCCCCCTTACGCAGGAACAGATGATGTTGCCGCCGGAATCGCCGTTACCAATCGAGCGATTGCTGTCCCGTTCCGGAACCGTCCCCTCAGAGGTAGGTCATGCTGAATTTGCTGAGTTTTGTTCGATCGATTCGAGGCGCTAGTATTGGCAATGAACCGAAGCGAGCGGCTATTCGCTCGTTGTCCCGCCGTTTTCGACCCAGCGTCCTTTCGCTCGAGGATCGAACGGTACCGTCGACTGTTTCGTCTCTCACGGCCAATTTCAACAACACGCCTATCCCGGCCGGTGACGACATTTGGTTCAGCAGCATCGCCAAGGTCCAGGGAGTCGGCTCGAGTCCGGTCAATGTCTGGGTCGGCGGTCAGACTATTTCATTTGTCGCCGACGGCACGCAATACAGCGTGAATGTGCCGAACACGACGCTGACCGTGACGCCGGGATCAAGTTCGGCGACGGCGACCTACGATTCGGGGACGAACGCCTGGTCGATCGCCGTACCGACCAAGTCGGGCGGACTACTCGGCGGTTTGCTGGGCGGCTCGACGGGCGGAAATGCGTTTTTGGACGGCGCCGTGTTCCAGGCGAGCAACGGATTGCCGGGCGGGATTCAGAACGTCACCTGGCAAGCCACCTTCACGACCGACACACCCGGCGTTTCCGTCAATTGGCAGTGGAGTGCGGCTGTGTATTCGACCTTCAGCAGCAATCCTTCCGCTCTCGGCGTCAAGGCAATGGACGGCAGCGGCCTGTTGGGCCTGCTCGGCAACACCGACAAAGCCGGCACGCCGGAGAATTACAAGTCATATGTCACCGGCGGCGCCATGGGCAACGGCGGCTCGAACACGACCGGTTCCTATAGCTCGAAGGCAAGTGTCACGCCCCAAGTGGGCACGAATCCCTTCCTGAACAATGCCAGCATTTCGGGCTACTTCTTTGCCGACAATGATGGCACCGGCACGATGGGTCCGGGCAACAGCGGCGTGCCGGGAATCACGATGACCTTGACGGGCACCGACGTGAACGGCAACCAGATCACGCTGACCACGCAGACCGACGCCAACGGCTTCTACAGCTTCACCGGCCTCGCCGTGGGGAGCTACTCGATCTCGGCTGGTCATTCGCAATTTAACTATGGCCCGTCCGACGTCGGCACCGTCAACGGCAACAGCGATGGCACGGCCGGCTACGGCTGCATCACCGGCATCACGCTGGGTGCCGGCGATCAGGGCATCAATTACGATTTCGCCGGCGAAATGGCGAGTTGAGATTCTTGCGTTGGCGAGCGGTAGCAGTGATGCCGCGCTCGCCAACGCGTTTCGTGTTGATGATCAAGTTTGCGACGCAAACTATTTCCGTCAATCGAACATCGCTCACTTCGACTTGGATTGCGGATACCATTTCTCGACCTGCGACAGCGCCCATTGCGGCGTCTTATCGGTATGGCAGGTGTTGCAACTATTGGGGTCTCCGGACTTGATGGTAGCGGCAGGCGAAATGAAATCGAACGTGTGATTGCGAGCTTCGGCCGCGACCGAGTTCGCGCCAGTCTTCGGCATGTGACATTCGATGCATCGGCTGCCGGCACTCAGCGCTTTGTGATGCGTGTGTTCGGAAAGCTCCCTGTACTTTGGCCCCGCGGTTTTATCGGGCCCGTGGCAGGTCAAGCACAGAGCATTGGTCTCGCCAGACTTGATGTTGAGCGATTTGTAGCGCGAGCCGTGCGAGTCGTGGCAATTGGTGCATTGAAGTCCAGAAGCGTGCATGACACTCTGGAGAAACGTATTGCCCTGCACGCGATTCTTGTGCGCGGTTCCATTATGCCAAAACTCCGAGGTTTTCTTGTCCGCTTCAGGTTCGAATCCCTTCCAGAATATTGACAACTCCATGCCGGGCTGGTAGCCGACCGGCCACGCGTACTCATCTCCCGGCGGCTTGCCGGCCTGATGGCATGAAAGGCAGACGTCGATCGATCGTTCGACGCTCAACCGCGACGGGTTGACGATATTGCCGGCCATGGGCTTCTCCGCGTGGGTTTTGCCTGGGCCGTGGCAACTTTCGCAGGCGATGTTTTGCTCCACCCATTTCTGGGCGTAGTGATCCGATCCGGTGCTATGGCAACCGGCGCAGAGTTTGAAATTGGAGCGGCTTTTCCAATTTTGGTGCGTCGGATACCACCAATCGTTTCGACCCTCATAGGGCTGCCATTTCTGTTCCGTGATGCTCCATTGGGCTGGAAAAACAACCTCCTTGCCGTCGACCTCGCCGATAAACCGCTGCTTCCAACGATGGCCGATGACCCACTTGACGTCCTTCAATTCAAATTGGCGCACGGGGCTCGGTTTGTTGAAATCGGCAAGGACGGTCTTGTGTGGGCCGTCGGCGATTGGACGCCGGATCATCTTATTGTGTGCTGAGTCTTTCCAGGTATCGAAATACGTCTGGTGGCACTCGGCACATTTCTTGGACCCGACATACTGGCTCTGGTCGATATGCGGCCATTCGACGCCCGCAGGTTCTTTTCCCTCACCTTGGCTGCTCAGGCTCCGGCCAATCATTGCAATCAGAAGAAGAATCGCCGCCGAAAGCACAACGCGTCTCATACCCTTCCTCCTGATCTCAGCGTGAGCACCGCTTCGCATCAACCTCGCTTATTTCGATGCGGCTAGTGATGTGAAGAGTAGGAAGCAAATCCTTTGCCCATGATGAGTTTTACTCTACCCACGCGAATTCGGTGCTGATATTTACTTGCCCGGCTCTTGGTAGAGGCCGACGACGTTGCCGCCGGGATCGCGGAATCTTGCTGTGATCTCCGGGGCGTCGCCGCCGATGGGCTGAACGATCTCGCCGCCGTGTGCTTTGATGGAGTCAATCTTGGCGGCGACGCTGTCGACCATGATGTAGAAGAGCAGTCCCGGAGTCGATGAAGGCGGCCGGCCGAGAACCCAGGTGCCGCTGACTTCGCCGGTCGAGTCGTCAAAGGCGACGCTGCCATTATCGCGCCGCCTGATGTTCCAGCCGAAGACCTTGGCATAGAAATCAGCCGAGCGAGCGATGTCGGTCGTCGGCATCTCGATGTAGCAAATCTTGCCATTCGCGAGCGTCGGGGGCACTTCGGCTCCTTTTAGCGAGAGTTCATTGATCCCACATCGCCGGCGGGATGCGCGTCAAAAACAAGACGGCACAGGCGACGAGAAATCCAATAAACGACAGAAGGCTTATGTTCGAGACGATACGATGCTTACGCGATTGCGATAGTCTGAGAATCCGTGCTTGATCCAACTTCAAAAGCTGAAGCGCTGCTGAAAGCCAGTAGTCACTGCACAGCATCACCAGGATCACGCAGCTTGCTCCCCAAATGCTTGTCGAAATCACGATGGTTCTGAACGAGCGCAAAATGGTAAACGGGATTGCCGCTGATGTTCCGAGCACAATCAATGACAATGTCCCGAAAAGCGCGCGACGAAATCGGCTTAATGGAAAAAGTTGGGCGAGCGGGATCGTTCGATGATAGACAATGACCGCTGCGGTCCACGCTGAAAGCGCGATTCCCAGGCCGAGCATGAAATATCCGGCCTCGATTCGAGATTCAACAAGCGGGTCGATGATCTGTTCGTTTGTCATTTTTCATTCCGCGATCCAAGCCCGAATGATACCAGATATCTGGATTTGGCAGAAATGTCCACCGACGCGCACGTATGCGCCTTGTTCGGTCCCTGACGCGGCGATGAACGCCGTCCTTGTCGAAACTGGCCCAGCTGCGAGAACACGCGGTGGTATCGATTCCAACGAGCAAAGTGTCTTCGCTTTCTTCTACGCCAAGGGCGTTAATTCTCAAAGCGAAGGGTTGCGAGGCTTTGCGAGCTACCCTGGAATAACGATGACATCCAAGAATCTACCCCAACAGGGTTGCGTTCGGGGCTAATCCCAGACGTATCGTTCGTCCCATTCGATCCCGTACTTTTTCAATAGGCGGCGAAACTCTTCTTGGAATGTTTCCATGCGGTGATGTTCTTCTTGGTTCTCGATATACGTCCGCAAATCTTCGACGTGACTGGGGCTGATGGAAAAGGCGCCGTAGCCCCGTTGCCAATAGAAGTCGGCCAAGTCTGGGCTTTTCGTCTTGAGCCATTGGGACGATTCGCGTTTCAATTCCTTGATAAGATCGGCAACGGAAATTGTGCGGCCGAGGCGACAAAGTACGTGGACATGATCGGCAACGCCGCCGACGCGCAGGACCGGGCACTCGAGTTTGTTGCAATGGCCGCCGAGAACTCGATGGGCCTCGCCGAGGATTGTGGCGTCGTGAAGGAAGGGGTGGCGGTCCTGGGTGGAGAACACGATGTGCACGTAGATTTGCGCGAGTGATTGGGGCATGAAGTTCTTACCTTGAAGCAACCCCTTTGGGGTAGGTCATACAGCGTGCATGATTTTCCAGGGTAGCTCGCAAAGCCTCGCAACCCTTCGCTTTGATAAGTAACGCCGTTGGCGTATCAAGCCAAAAAGGTGCAACCAAGTTATTGCGTGTATTCATCGAATGATTCGTGGCTGCCCAACCGAAGACCTAGGCGCAGAAATTGGCCGAAAGGGCAATGTCGGTCGCCGGCATCTCGATGTGGCAAGTCTTGCCGCTCGTGAGTGTCGAGGGCATCGTTTGGCGGTGGTGAATTGGGAATGACGAATCAGATCAGCGGCATCTCTTTGAGCGCTTCCAAAATGCGGAGCGGCGAGAGAGATGGGTCGGCCATGGCGTCGAGCGGGAGTAGGAAGGTTTGCTCGACGACGTGCTGGCCGGCGACCGCGGCGTGCGATACCGAGTCGGTGTAGACAATCCAACACGATCCGGCGGGGAGGGAGATGTTCGTACTCGGCACGGTCGCCTGGTAATTGTCGTCGAACTTCATGCGGTCATGAATCCGCAGCATGTAATGGTCGTAGAGGCTGCGTTTTTCCTTGGTGATTCCCAGGCGGTGGAGCAGGGAAGCGATTCCCGGCCACGGTGCTCGGATGCTCGGCAGGAAACGCGACGCGACTCGTTCGAAGGGCTCGCCGACGCGCCATTGCCGCGGTCGGCCGGCCGGGTGGAGATTGGCGAAAACGCGCAGAATTCGTTTGCCGTTCATCGGCCGCGAGGGGAAGGCATCGACGTGCAATAAGCGATCGTCATGCCGCTTGCTCAGCGTGATGTCCTCGGCGCTGATCGGTCGGAAACTTGTCATGCCCGTGATGAGCGATGCGGCATAGCGTGGCGAAAGCCGGGAGAGAAGCTCACGCGCGAACGATGAAAAGCGATCGAGCATGCGCTTCAGGACCGCCGAGTCTTGGCAACTTTCGGATACGCCCCAGAGTTTGCGCTGGGCTGGCGCGTATTTGATGCTCTTCGATCCGGCCTCGACGCAATCGGCGCGCAGGAAGGACTGCTCCTCGCGCTCGAGTGGGAAAGGCACGTCCGGCAGGGAGATGACGCTGCCTCGCTCCAATTCGTGGAGTGCTCGCGCGCGGCCTGATTCGCCGTCGCGTGCGTTCCAACTTAGCACGGACGGCAGCGAATCATTCACGCGGGGCATCGCATCGACGGCAACGTCCATATCGCACGTCGGGTTTGGCATGGGTCAGCCATGTTCGAGAGACAACAATCAGTCCCAGCCCGGCTTTGACGGACGCGGGATCATATCGAGTTGCGGAAAACGACGCAAGAGCTATGCGCAAGTGTCTATCTCGCGGTGAGATGCGGCTGAGAACACTATCTTCGAATGGCTCGAATAGTCAGCCAAAGTCAGCCAAAACACGCCAATTAACAATCCTGGTCGGGAGTCATGCTTCGTTGAAAGTCAGCCAAAATATGCCAATTCACAATCCTGCCGGTGTCAAGTCGGTTCCGCGACGACCACCGCTAGGGTGAGGCCATCGTAGCCCTTGCTCCCGACCGTCTGAATGACGGTCGCGCTGACGCGCGGCTCGGCCGCGATCAGGTTATTCAAGCGGCGCACGCCTTGGACGTTTGGATCGCTGGTATCGGCATCGATCACTTTGCCGTCGCGAATCACGTTATCGACGACGATGAGGCTGCCCGGACGCGAGAGCTTCAAAGCCCACGCGAAGTAATCCGCATTGCTCGGCTTGTCGGCGTCAATGAAGATCAAATCGAAGGGCTTGAGACGCTCGGATTCGATTATCGGCAGTAAATCGAGGGCATTTCCCACTCGCACTTGCACGCGGTCAGCGACTCCGGCGCGGGCGATGTTGGCCCGAGCGACTTCGGCGTGTTTCGGGTCGATTTCCAGCGTGATGAGCTTTCCGCCAGGCAGCAGCGCGCGGGCGAGCCAGATCGTGCTGTAGCCGCCAAGAGTGCCAATTTCGAGTATGTTGTGAGCGCCTTGGAGCCGTGCCAGTAGGTGCAGCAATTTGCCCTGGCATGCGGACACGCTGATCGCGGGCAGGCCGGCGTCGGCGCTCGATTGGAGCGCGGCATTCAGCGCGGCGTCCGGCTTGACGAGCAAGTCTGTCAGGTATTGATCGACAGCGGTCCATTGTTCTTTGTCCATAGATTCTCACTTCAATTGATGGCGGAGCCGGCAGGCGATTTGTGCATTGGGTCAGAGCGAACTAGACTCTTGCAGCGTGACATCGGCCCCGAATGGCCATGCCTCCCGACATCGTCCCGAACCGGGTATCGGTATGCGGAAAGACCAAGCTATCCTATTGGCGGAGATAATGATCTCCGTCGCGATCGCTTTCGGCCTGACGATCCTGTTTTATCTGACGCTGCACCGGTGCCTCAATCAGGTCAAGACGGCTAACCGCGACCTGGAACCGCCATTCATCTGGTTGAACCTGATTCCGCTTTTCACGCTAGTTTGGACCTTCATTACGGTCAGCCGCATTGGTTCGTCGCTGAGGAAGGAGTTTGAGCATCGCGAATGGCCGACCGAAGGCGAGCGCTTCGGCGTCACGATGGGCACCGCGTACGCGACGTTGCTCTTGATGAGTCACATTCCGTGCTTCGGCCTGTTGTTTGTCATCCCCATGATCGTCAGCATGATCATTTACTGGATGCAGATTGCCGGCTATAGCGGGCGACTGACAACCGAGCCGACTCGCAGGCGGCGCCGATTCGACGACGACGATATCCTCGAAGCCTTAGACGTCAAGCCCATGCCGCTGCCGCCGCCGGTCAAGACGGTGGCGTCAATCGACGAACGCATCCGCACCTAGAAGCTCCTATCGCGAACCCAGTCCTCGGCGCTTGTGTCCCCTCATTGCCGGCGTGGCCTCACGCATCGACCGGCGACGAAGCGTGGCAGACCGTTGCGATTGACAGGCTGGGAGATTCCTCTAGGATACGCGTAGAAATCGGGGCGTAGCTCAGCTTGGCTAGAGCGTTCGGTTCGGGACCGAAAGGTCGGAAGTTCAAATCTTCTCGCCCCGACTGACCTTTGTGATCGAAATGCCCTCTGGTTGGTCACTGATTGGCCGGACGGGTGGACAATCACCCGTCACGGCCGCCGAGACGGGGACCATCCCCGCTCCGGTAGTCGACACCTCTTGCTGGTTACTCGCATCCGATTGACTCGGCAATCCTTCATCCTTAGCGCACAGTTGCTTGTTTGTCCGATCAGTCGAGTCACATTCGCAAGGTTTCGATCGCTCATCAACATTATCACGGCCAAACAGCGGCACCGGAAGCGGGCGGTTAACCGCGCGATCAGGTCGAGCAAATCTTCGCCCGCGGCCTTTCGCTCCGACTCGGGGTTTCTTGATTTCTTCGAGTCTTGCGGGTGATTCCTCAACATGTTCGCATCCTCCAAAATGGAAGTCTCGCTCTCCGGAATCTGGTGAAGACCGCGTCCGCGGCATATTCCGTAAATACGAAGGGCCGATTTGGGCTCTGTGCATCCGTATTCATGCGTTCTGAGTCGCGTAATGAATGTGCTTTGCAGTTGGGTCGTCCAAGCGGATGCCGACGAGGCATGCGATCACCATCGAGCCGGCGAAATGGATGCGATTGAGCTTTTGACTTGCTCCAACTGACTGGTTCTCCTATTCGGAGCTGCTCGGAGAGTTGTCGTCCATGGGCGCGGCGAATCACTTATCGCGAAATGGTTGTGTAGACCTTGCCGGGTCCTGAAATCGTTCGCAGTTGGTCGCGAACAACTCGCCGCATCTGAAGGGCGAGGCGAGGTCGGCTTAGCGACCGCCGAATCGCCTTCGCCTCAGACACAGTCACCGACTTGGAGACAAAGATTGATACATGGATCTCGTCAACGAGGATTCGCTTGGCCATGAGTCCTCCTGGGTTCGATTGGTTTGAACTCGGCGACCGGGAAATGGTCGGCCGCTGTGAACTCATCGCAGTTAGGCGATGCGTTGCCGGCTGTCGATTTGCTACGCGAGCGATGTGACCCGACTGCGAACGCTGAGCAATGGGGGATTCGGGTCCGCCAGATTGGATCGAGTTATCGAAGGCGCTTTCTGATTGCCGAGACAAACGCCTGAATATGCGGCAAAAGCGCTGCCCGCACGACCAATTCGCACTCACTGAACGGAACAAACTGGCACATGGCTTCGAGTTGAATTTCGTCTTCGTTATTGATCGCCCGCGCATTGCTCGACGTCCCAAAACACAACGCCAAGCCCCTTGGAAAGGTGAAGCGCTGCTTGGACCGTTTGCGCGCTATCGCAGGGTCCCTGGGCGGGCCTGTATTCGTTTTCTTGGATGATCGGTCCCAGGATGATGCCCGGCACCATGGCGCCGGTTTCATTAAGGCGACGAACCAGTCGGTTCACCCGCTCTGCATGGGCTTCGGCCTGCTCCGCGGCATAATAAATTCGATCAGTAAATCGCTGAATGTCGTCGCCGGAGTCGTCCGTTTGAGACTCTTTCCTATCAAGAATTCGCGGTTATTGATTGAAGTCATGGTGCTTTGCTTCGGGAGCGCACTTTCTGTGCACAGCCGGTCCTGCGGCACTCGGTTCGCTGTTGAAGCTTGTTGTTGCCGCGCTCTTCGTTTACTGTTGGAATTGAATGCAGAGATTAGCCCGCGCGGGTAGCCGCCGCGGCAGACCAAACATCCAGAAGATGATCGCATCCATCCAACGGTCGGGAAGGTTGCGCTTGAGGAACGCGGAGAGTTTCGCGTCCGTCCCGATCAGGTAACGTGTTCGGGGACGGGGTGCCGTCACCGCCCGGAGGATCGTCAGCGATGCCTTCTCCGGAGAGGTTGAAAATCTTTGGGCGGACGCGACAGTCTTTGCGAACGCCCGGAGGGCGTCCGCATAGACGGGCTGAAGGCTTTTCGGCAGGGCATCCGCGAGCCTGTTAAGCTGGTCGGGGGACCGGTTAAGCATCGGCGTGGAAATGGACCCGGGAGCTATGGCGGAGATATGAACGCCGAATGGGGAGAACTCAATTCGCATCGAGTCGCTCACCGCCTCGAATGCGGCCTTCGCGGCCTGGTAGGCGGCAATCATCGGACCCGGCATTATCCCGCCGATTGAGGTCACGTTGATCACTCGTCCGCGCGAGGCGCGAAGATGCGGAAGGAGCTGCTGGGTAAGAGCAATCGGGCCGAAGAAAAGCACGTCGAACTGGGACCGCCACTCAGTCAGCGGCATTGTCTCGATTGGCCCGGCCCATTGCTTGCCCGCGTTGTGAACGAGTGCGTGGAGCCTGCCTCCGGCCGCGATTCTGGCCCTGACAATTTCCACTGCCGCCGCGATCTGACCGCCATCCGTCACATCCAGAATGATCGGCTCGACGGATCCCACAACCGGGCGCGCCCCCGCCTCGGCCAGGAGCGATTCGACATCTTCCTGCTTTCGCACCGCGGCCAGGACGCGGTAACCGTTTTCCGCCAGGGTAAAGGTGGCCGCGCGGCCGATTCCAGTTGAAGTGCCGGTGACCAGGATCCAGTTGGCGGAGTTTGTTGACTTGGCTAGCATCTATCTCCTCAGGAAAGCCATCAAGCTAATCGCGTCGAAGTGGAACACTTAGGCGAAGAGTATTGTCCACTCGTTCGATAGGTCAACACGCGCATGAGACGGGCCTTGCTCCGTTTGTCGGTTCGGTCGGCAGGCGTAAGGTTTCCCACGCAACAATCCCACCGTACATTTCTTTCACCCGGAAGCCGGCTTCCAGTAACGGAATTGCGGCTTTGGTGGCGAGGCTGCACCACGTCTCCCAGCAATACAGAACCACCAGCTTATTTTTTGGCAATTCGTGCATCCGGCCGATGACTTCGGCTTCGGGCAATTCCACAGCCCCCTTGACTTTCGTCGACTTCGGCCCGTTTCGTACGTCCACGACCACAACAGAGTCGGGATCGGCGTCGATCATCGCCATCAAGCCGCGCGGGCTAATATAGGCTTCCGTCTTGGCCTTGAAGTAGTCGAGAGTCGTCATCATTTTTCTCCATGGAATAGAGTTTTGACCATTACCAGAAATTGTGCGCGCTGCTTCGCCGAAAGAGGTCGAAGGAAATTCGCCTCGAGGGACTCAATAATCGTCCAGGCCGTTCGCAGAACTCGCCCGCCGTCCGAGGTCAGGTTCACCAACGCCGCGCGTCGGTCTGCCGGATCGGGCGAGCGAGTGACGAGGCCGAGACTCTCCAGATCGTCTACCAGCCCGACCATCGTCGTGCGGTCGATTTGGAGGGTATCCCCAATCGTCTTCTGCGAGCTTGGCCCCCACTCCGACACGACTGTCATGACCCCAACATGCCGGGCCTGGATTTTCAGATTCGGAAGCCGGTCGGCAGCCGTCTGAACGAGCCGCTGCGACAGCTTGCTCAGTAGGAAACCGACCGACCCTTCTAAAGCCTTAGGAACTCGGATTCTATCTGTCATGGCGAATATCCGTTATACTGATTGTCAGTATAAGTGATTATATTCACCATGTCAACCTCAGCTAGATTTGTTTCTTGCGGCGAGGGTAGACCATGCGGACCGCGATATTGTAAATCCACGCCTGATGCCGCAGAACCAATGTCTCCAGCGAGCCGCGGTCACCGTTCTTGGCAAGTTCGACCAGCTCGGCATCCGTGCGATGGTCGTCGACGATTTCGGCAAAAGGGTTGAACATGGCGAGCCTCCCTGGTCCGAGACAATCGGCATTTGCTGCTATAGGACAAGTATCAAGACGCGATTGCCGTCGCGTACAGTTTACCAGATCAGTGCGGTTGCAAATCAATCGGCGAGTCTCGGAAATCCGTCCAGCACTCACAGGAGAATTTCCATGTCGAAAGTTTGGTTGGTGACAGGCAGCGCGAGCGGATTGGGCCGGAATATTGCCGACGCCGTCTTGGCGTCGGGCGATCGACTCGTCGCATCCGCCCGCGATCCGGGTCGCCTTCAAGAGCTACTGAAGAAATACGGCGATCGAGTTCGTACCGCTTCCCTCGACGTGGCAGATGAGAATGCTGCACGTACCGCCGTGCGCGTAGCGACGGACGCGTTCGGGCGACTCGACGTCCTGGTCAACAACGCTGGCTACGGCGATATTGCGCCGTTCGAGCAATTAAGCTCGGAAAGATTCAAGGCTCTGATCGATACCAATTTTTATGGCGTCGTGAACATGACGCGCGCTGTGCTGCCCATCATGCGAAAGCAGCGAAGCGGCTGCATCCTTCAAATATCGTCGGTGGGCGGTCGTTTGGCCCGTCCTGGCAGCACCGGGTACCACGCTGCGAAGTGGGCGGTTGGCGGCTTCACGGAATCACTCGCCCAAGAGGTTGCCCCTTTTGGCGTAAGAGTGTGTGCGCTCGAACCTGGCGGAATGCGGACGAACTGGGGCGTGCGCGCGAATAAGGATACTCCCGATTTGCTCCCGGAGTACGAGCCATCTGTGGGCGCGGTAGCCAAAGCGCTCCAATCGTATTGGGGCCATGAGACGAGCGATCCAGTCAAGGTGGCTCAGCTTGTTCTTCGTCTTGCCGTCAGCGATAGCCTGCCCGCACATCTTCTGGTGGGCAGCGACGCTGTTCAATTTGCCGGCCAAGCCGAGGCATCGCGAGCAGCCGATGCAGAACGCTGGCGAGACGCCAGTGTCTCGACAGATGTCGATGCGCTCGGCAATTTGCCGGCCATGCGATTTTGAGCCGGTGAAAGAGTCTTGAAGAAAAAACTGCTTCCCCGCAGCGGCATTGGATTGCCTCATCCACCGCTGCCACATTTTGGAAACCAAGGACGAGAGTTACCGATTGCAGGACGCCAATCCTGGGCGACAAAGCGCGACCAGACGCTGGCACGGTCAGCGAAGCCATCGACATACCGTGGGCCAAACTCGTGGATTAAATCGCGCAGGCATTCGCGAAGTAAAAGACCCCCGGGGATCCCGAACTATTTCGGAAAGTCGGTCGAAAAAGCAATCTCCTTCTGGGATTCGAGAGCACTGAGGCGATCGGCCAGAGCCTTGTGAATCGCGCCGTAGGCGTCGCTTCCGAGCGCGATACGCTTCGGTGCCGGATTCTGCTCGACGCTGTCGATAATGATCTTTGCCATCTTTTTGGGATCGCCAGGGGGCAGGCGCGACGTGTCTTTGATCAACGTGTGTACCATCGCGGCCGGCGTGCCCTTGTAAGCTTCGAGCGGAGTGCCAAGCTGCGCCCCGCCAAAGCGAAAGTTCGTGCGTGCGCCTCCCGGCTCGATGATCGAAACGCCGATTTTGAACGGCGCGAGTTCCTGGCCGAGTGCGTCAAGAAACCCTTCAAGCCCCCACTTGCTTGCGTGATAAAGAGAACCACCCGGTAGTGCCGCTTGGCCGCCGTAAGTGGAAAAGCCGATTATCCGTCCGCCGCCTTGCGCACGCAGATAAGGCAGGCCCGCACGTACGAGATGGATTGGCCCGATGAGATTGGTGGACAGTTGATGAGCGATCTGATCATCGGTGAGTTCTTCCGCCGCGCCGAAGAGTCCATAGCCTGCGTTGCTAACGATCACGTCGATCTTTCCGAATTCGGCAAAGGCTTTTTTGACGACATTGCCGATTGCCGGCAGGTCGGTCATGTCGAGATGCGCAAGCCACAGGCGGTCGCCGTACCTGGCCTTGAGGTCATTCATGGAGTCCATCTTGCGCACAGTGCCAGCCACGCGGTCGCCGCGTTCAAGCAACCCCTCGGTAATGAGGCGTCCGAAGCCGCTGTTCACGCCGGTGATAAACCATGATCTTTGTGCCATGGCAACAGCCTCTCTTTCTGTTCTTTCAAGCGTGGTTAATTCGTGGCAGAGTTGGCAAAGATTCTATACCAAACCGTACCAATTCAGGCAAAAATAGAGCAGTCAGAGCCGGGCCGGTTGCGAACGGCCTGCCACCGTAAAGTCCTGCGAAACGTGGAGTTAATGCCAGAAGAGGAAACTCAGCAAGCTCGAATGGCATTCAGGCGCTCTCAGAGCGCCGAAACCGAAATCTGAATGCTGCTTCTCTCAAATATGCCACTTCCGCCATCTTTTGAGACTTGTCGGTCTCGGCACGGCAAATCCAAGCGATCCCGACTAAGACCCGACTCGTGTTGGCCCTTGATCGCGAGCGCCGACGCCCACACCCGCCATAGACCGCTAGAACGAGGCTTGCCACTTTTCTCCCGCCCGGTGACTTCTCCTGTTCGTGGGAATAATTGACCTGACGTGGCGGTAATCGTAGATGGATGCACTTGTCGGATCGACAGAACTACGGTTCTGCGAGTTACCCGACTGGTGCCGTACAACAACCCCGAAGGCGCGCGGACCACGCCTACGATGGTCGCAGTTTGCCCGGCTTCCTTCCTTCAAATCGTCGCGGTGAGTGTCTATCCGGCCGAGCAGATTCATCGCCAATCACGTCGGCCTCACCCAAACAGAGGAGATCTAACATGTCACCGCGTTTTGCTTCCTTCTTGACGATTGCAGTCTTGGCGGCGGGCGCGCTACTCATGCCGGATACCCCGATCAGGCCGATGAGGACCCATTGAACCTGGCCAGCTCGAAGGCCCAACGCCAACTCTCCGACGACGGCCTCAATCAGGCGAAGGCGCTGGCCTCACATAGTTTTGTTGGATAATGCCGCAAGTATCGCCTCGAAGTCGAAGGCGCCGTCGTAACGCTCGCCATTGATGAAGAAGGTCGGCGTCCCATTCACGCCATTTCGCAACCCGCTGCGAAAATCCTCGCGCACTCGCTCGGCGCGCGATCCGCTCATGACCTCACGCTTGAGCCGAATCGAATCGAGACCCAAGTCCGTTGCGTAGTTGGCCAGAGAATCATCGTCCAAGGCATCTTGATTCTCGAACAGGAGATCGTGCATTTCCCAGAACTTTCCTTGGTCCGCCGCGGCTTCGGCGGCTTCGGCGGCGTGTTCCGCGAACTCGTGCGATTCAGACAGAGGGAAATTTCGAAATGCAAAACGCAGATGTTTGCCGAGCCGCTTTTGAAGGGCTTTGACGATCGGATACGCTGCTCCGCAATGCGGGCATTGGTAATCCCCATATTCGACGAGCGCGATCGGCGCATCGATCGGGCCTTGAATGTGATCGCGTCCTTCGATCGGCACGGCGGCGATTTCCTTCGCCGAATGATGTGTTCGCGGACGATTCATGGCGTCTCCTCCTTTTGTTGAAGGTCCTCTAACGCTTTCAGAATTCCATCCGCACCGGGGTTTACGCCGATCGGCGACACGTAGCTCCAATGGATGCGACCGTTGCCGTCGATGACGAACAGGGCACGCTCAGAAGTGCCCTCGTCGGCCCGATACACGCCGTATTTTCGAGCAACTTCTCCCTTCGGCTCGAAATCCGCCAGTAGCGGGAAGTGCAGCTTTCGAGCTTGGCTGAATGCCGTGTGACACCACGGGCCGTCCACTGAGATGCCGATCAACTCCGCCCCATACTCGGTAAATTCCGCGAGCATTTCGTTGTAAAGCGCCATTTGATCGCCGCAAACCGGACTCCAGTCGGCGGGGTAGAAAGCGAGCACCACCGGACGACCACGAAAATCCGAAAGCCGGACCAACTGATCGGGCGTGCTGTGGAGACTAAAGTCCGGAGCGAGAGAACTAGGCGGTAAAGCGCTTGAATGGTGCATCGGCGGGCTCCATTGAACGTGCACTGGGGTAGTCCTTTGAATTGTGGTATCCGTTGGCGAGCTTCTTGCTGGGTCTTGCGCCGTCGGTGATCTCCTTATTCAGGTCTCGACTGCGATTCCATTCCCGGAACTCCGATGGTCGTCTTGTCACACTAAGCGTGAACGGCGGTCATTTTCCGCGAGGCACTCGAAAGTCATTCCTCGCACCCCAACTTGGTCACTGAATCGCCGCGGACACCAACTCTTCCAACTTTCGGTCGAGCATTTCAGCAACCTCAGTGACCTTTATGTTTCCGAACTGCCCGAAAAGGGTGGAGGGCTTGTCGTACTCGACGCAGACCTGTCCACTCTCATCCTCGTAGATGAGCGCACGCAGCGGAGCGTATAATCCCGCCCTGATGTCGTGCTGGGTCATCTGGATGGCGAACAACGGATTGCCGAGGATGTACTGGAGCGCTTTTTTCTTTTGGCCGACGAGACGCAACAGGGCTCCATGGTCGCTCGTCTGAAAAAGCATGAAGCCGCTCGGCCCGACCATTTTTTCCAGCCCTGCCCTGATGACCTCGGCGTCAGCGCCCTTTTGCAACCGTTCGTAGACCGCCGGTTCGAACTTCCCCATCCGCGCTTCCAGCGCGGCAGCGACATCGCCGAATGGCTTACCCGTCTTAACGACAACGTGGCCGATCATGACATTCCTCCGTTGCTCATACTGTTGAGAAAAACTCATTCCGATGCCTTTACGTATCGTGCCCACCAAAGCCGTGCACAGGCGTAGTCACCAGGCGGCGTTCCATCTCCGCGAATCACGCATCATCCACCGGCCACGCCTGAAAAATCGAGCAGGATTTTGCCGCCAGCGAGAGCATGAGCAAGAGCTCGCTCAAATTGTCGCGCCGGATAGACTGCGGCGATCGGTGCGCGGAGTTGGCGGTTGGCAACTAACGCCGCGGCGGCCCGAATCTTCTCCGGGATTCTGGGCAAATAATCCGGGTAATACATGAAGAACGGGTGGATGGAAGCACGCTTGGCCACCAGGCCCAATGGGTTGACCTTAATGGGTTCGCGCGTCGGAGCCGCATAACAAACGATCTTTGCGTCCCAGCTGACGATTTCCAGTAGTGTTCCGGTCGCGTCGCCACTCACGCCATCAAGCGCCAGACGCGCCAGGGCACCGCCGGTGGCGCGATTTGCTTCCGCACCGGTGTTCGGTCCGGCCAAAAGAACGACGTCTGCGCCAATCTCTTTGAGTTCGTGGACAAGCTCGGGTCGACGGACGATATTGATGGTCCGGAGGCCCTTTTGTCTCGCGAATGCGATTACGGCTCGACCGACCCCGGAATTTGCGGCGTTCTGAACGATCCAATCGCCGGGCTTGAGAGAAACGAACTCTTCGAGAAGTAGTGCTGCCGCCGGCGGATTGATACTGAGCATCGCTGCTTGTTGAGGATCGATCTCAGCAGGCAGCACGACGGCATCTTCAGCCGGCGCCAGTACCTTCTCGGCCCAAGAGAATACACCGCGAGGGATCACGACGCGGTCGCCGATCTTGACGTTCCGAACGCCGGCACCGACAGCCAATACTCGTCCAGCTCCCTCGTTTCCGACAACACTCGGAAGGATCGGATGGACCGCGTAGAGCCCGCTGGCTACGAGCAGGTCGCTGTCATTGATGGGTGCATACTCAACGCGAATCAGGATTTGAAGCGCTTTGGGATCGCCAGGTTCCGCTATCTCCACGGGGCGAAGGCCTTCCTCAGGTTTGCCGTATTTCGTCAATTGGATGGCTAACATCGGCGTGGTCCTATCGTAAGGCGTTTTGTTCCTTGTCAGTCTCCGAACTGGACCAAATCTTTCCCGGCGACGCCGTTTCCGACCTGCTGGGCGCGTCCCCCTTCGCCGAGCGAGCCAAGATCAATAACTGCAAATCCAAGCTCGTTGAGCAGGCCACTAACCTTGCTCTTAGCGCCCGCGTCGTCGCCTGAGACAAAGATCACGCGACGCCCTTCGCCTACTTTTGGATTCCGGGCGAGGTTTGAGGCATAAAGAGTGTTGAGGGCCTTCACGACTTTTGCCGAAGGCGCCAGCTCGGAAACAATCTCGCTCGAAACCCGGCCTTTCAAATCAGCTAGCTTCTTCGAAGGAAGGAGGAAGTGGTTCGTTGCGTCGATCAGAATGCGGCCTTTCCAGTCCGGCAGTTTGCTGAGCACCGCCTCGACGCTAGGCCACGGAACGGCCAGGACCACAATGGGGGCTTTAGCCGCCTCGTCCATGGTCGCTGCCCTGGCGCCCTTGCCGAGCTTTGAAACAAGCTCTTTCAGGCTGCTCGGACCACGACTGTTGCTGAGGAGTACCTCATGTCCTGCCTTGAGGAGGTGGGCTGCAAAAGCCAGGGCGACTTCACCAGCACCGAGAGTTCCAATTTTCATGATTCGCCTCCGGTTTCACCGGGTGATAGATAGCGCTTTATTTGCTGATCTGTTGCAGCGCTGTCATCCAATTCTCAACGTGATAAGCGGATGCCAGCTTGCCGTTTTTCACCGTGAATACATCAAGCGCCATTGTCTTGAAACTCTTGCCTGTCGGTTTGGCGCCGAACAACTCGCCTGTGGGTGTGCCTTTCGCTTCGCCACGCACGACGATTTGATCGCCAAAAGTCTGAATGTCCTTAACTGTCCAGCGCAAATCAGGGACAATAGAGCCGAGCATCTTGAATACATCGGTCAGTTGATCGCGGGTGAGCCACTCTTCATTTGTGTGAAACGATTTGTAATCCGGGTGTACCGCTTGGGCCAGCAAGGCACCGACGTCTTTTTTGCCGGGTTCGTTCAGCGCCTCATATAGCGGCGCGACGATCGCTCGCGCTTGTTCTATCGTCAAGCGTGAAGCGGTCGCAGCCGGCGCATCCCGACGGACCGGCTTGGGGAACGAAGTGCCAAACATCGGCGCCTTGCTCTTGGATTGCTCTTCAGTCGCCTCGTCCTGGATTACGTCCCAGTGCTCGACGAGAACCCCATCCTCGATGCGGAGGATGTCCGCAGCGATCCAGTTGACCGGTGCACCGAACCCCGAAAAGCGGCCGTGGACGATGACGAATTCGCCATCCGCCACGATCACCCCGGGCTCGTACTTGAGCGTCGGCGGGAGGCTCTTGACGAGGTTGAAGAGGCCCTCGCGGCCGGGTGCGATGTGCGCGCTGTGCTGGACATAACCGGGCGACCAGTAGCGCTCAGCCGCGCCGTAGTCGCGCCGGTTGAATAGCGCGCCGAAGGCGTCCAACACCAGCGCCTTGTTCTTCTCCTGTGTCGTCTGGCTCATTATTGTGATTCTCCGTCCACTCGAACGATGAGTTTTCCGAAGTTGCGCCGACCCCGCTCGGTAATGTCATGCCTGGCGAGTCCGTGGCCAAAGTGGTCGCCTCGCACCACCCCGGCTACTCGGCAGGCGACATCGTGCTGGCCCAAACGGGGTGGCGCACGCACGCGCTGTCGGACCGCGCCGATCTGCGCAAGCTGGACCCGACCGCTGCCCCGGCGACGACGGGGCTCGGCGTCCTGGGGATGCCCGGGTTCGCCGCCTACGTCGGCCTGCATGTGATCGCGAAACCCAGGTCCGGCGAAACGGTCGTCGTCGCGGCGGCGAGCGGACCGGTGGGGTCCTTGGTCGGGCAACTCGGGAAGCTCGCAGGCGCTCGGGCGGTCGGCATTGCGGGCGGCCCTGATAAGTGCGCCTTTCTGAAGGACGAGCTCGGCTTCAACGCGGCGGTCGATCACAGGGCCACAGATTTCGCGGCGCAACTCGCAGCGGCCTGCCCGAGCGGTATTGACGTCTATTTCGAGAACGTCGGCGGGGCGGTCTGGCAGGTTGTGTTACCGCTC
>Ga0207109_1048_pt2 | contig 28518 bp, 21 predicted proteins | sample Alteio_BWMinHeat_73_FD_153584 | JGI IMG/M metagenome (GOLD analysis project Ga0207109, IMG submission 153584) | Enriched cells from forest soil in Barre Woods Harvard Forest LTER site, Petersham, Massachusetts, United States -... | ecosystem: Environmental > Terrestrial > Soil > Temperate forest >... | reverse complement strand
GAAGCCGGACGACAAGAAAGATGGCGACAAGAAGGACGCGAAGAAAGAAGAGAAGAAATTTAAGGAGCAGGAGAAGGACGTCACGGAAATTGCGGTTGATTTGGAGGTGCCGCGGAAGACGCCGAAGGGGACTGTGGTGCTGCGCGGCGCGACCGTGGTCACGATGAAGGGCGATGAGGTGTTGAAGAATGCCGACATCGTTGTGGAAGACAATCGCATCAAGCGAGTGGGCGCGAAGGGCAGCGTTCCAGGCGGCGCGAAAGTAATTGATGTTACGGGCAAGACGATTGTGCCCGGATTCGTCGATACGCATGCGCATTGGACGGAGATTCGACGCGGGATTCTGGATACGCAGAACTGGGCGTTTCTGGCGAACCTGGCATACGGCGTAACGGCTGGACTCGACGTGCAGACCGGGACGAACGACATGTTCGCGTATCAGGATCTGGTCGATAGCGGCGACATCATCGGGTTGCGCGCGTTTTCGACGGGGCCTGGCGTTTTCTCAGACAACAATTTTCAGTCGGAAGAAGAAGTAAAAGGCGTGCTGACGAAGTATCTGAAATATTACGGCACGCACAACATCAAGAGCTACATCGTCGGCAATCGCAAGCAGCGGCAGTACATGGTCGAGGCGTCGAAGGAACTCGGCATGATGCCGACGACCGAAGGCGGACTCGACCTGAAGCTTGATTTAACTCACGTGATTGATGGATTTCACGGCAACGAGCACACGCTGCCGATCACGCCGCTATTCAAAGATGTGCTGACGATTTTTGCGCAGTCGGGAATTTCGGAGACGCCGACGCTGATCGTGAATTACGGCGGGCCGTTCGGTGAAGATTATTGGTACGAGTACACCGAAGTACACGACAACGCGAAGCTGAATCATTTCACGCCGCATAAGATCATCGATGAAAAGACGAAGCGGCGGCCGGCGTGGTTCCGCAAGGATGAGTATGCGTTCCCGAAGCTGGCGGCGCAGGTGACAAAGCTCGAACGCGACGGCGGCCTAGTCGGAGTCGGCAGCCACGGGCAATTGCAGGGGCTCGGCTATCACTGGGAAATGTGGATGCTGGCCAGCGGCGGCATGACGCCGATGGAAGTGCTGCGGTGCGCGACGGTGAATGGAGCGAAGATTGTCGGGCGGCCGGATGATCTTGGGTCGATTCAGCCGGGGAAGCTGGCGGATCTGATCATCATGGATAAGAATCCGCTCGACGACATTCACAACACAAACACGATTCACTGGGTGATGAAGAACGGCGAAATGTTCGAGGGCGACACGCTGAATCAGGTGTGGCCGGAGCAGAAGAAGCTCGAGCCGCTGTATTTCTGGAATTACGACGCGCCGAAAAACTCCGAGCCGCTAAGCTACGGCAAGACTGTTACGCCATAACGAAACGAAGCGAAAAACGCCGGCGATACCGGCGTCGTTACTCGTGACGTAGCGCTACGATCGGATCGATGCGCGAGGCGTGGCGTGCGGGAATCAGACTCGCGCATAGCGCCACCAGAATCATGACCACAGTGACTGCGATCAGCAGCGGCGCATCGTGGGTGTTACCGTTGGCGTAGTGCGCGAGGATTTTGCTAAGCGCGAACGTAAGAGCGATTCCCGCAACGATTCCGAGGCTGACGCTGCGCGAGGCGGAACTCAGAACGAGCCGCAACAAATTCCCCGGCAGCGCGCCCAGAGCCATGCGAATGCCGAACTCATTCGTGCGCTGCGCGACGATGTAAGCCACAACACTGTACAAGCCCACTGCGGCGAGCGTGATCGCCATCAAGCCAAATAGCGGGAAAACCCAGGCGGCGAGGCGTTCCTGCCTCCACTCGGGGCCGTTTGAAATCCACTTCGCCAGTTCTTCTGTTCTGCCGGAAATCCGCTGCTCGGGATCAACCTGCGCTATCTGCGATCGCACGGTGCCGAGCAGGGTGAGTGGCGGAACATTAGCTCGCACCAAAATCTGCACACCGTCGGGCACCAAGAAAGTGAACGGAACGTAGATAGCCGGCTGAATCGGATTCTGCAAATTGTCGTTCAGCACGTCGTCGACGACTCCTGCGATTGTGAGCCACGCATCGGACGTGCCTGGCGCTGCCAGCATGCCCGGTTCCTCCAAGGTACTGAGCTTTACGGAATGTCCGAGCGCGTCGCCATTGGGGAAATATCGTTGCGCAAGAGTTCGATTCACCACCGCAAAATGAGCGGCGTTCCGGTTCTCGCGGGTAGTCCAGATTCGTCCTCGCAGCAGTGGAATATGCAGCGCCGAAAAGAAGTCGGGACTCACGAGTTGCAGGAGCGCCTTCTCGGGTTCCACGGAAGGACGGCCGGATATCTTGAATCCTGTATCCAGGCCACTGCGCGGTGGATTGGAAAATATCGAAATGGCGGCGGAGGTGACGCCGGGAATTTCTGAGACTTTGTCACGAAGTTGCTCGAAGTAGTTTGTGCGCGCGTCCCAAGAAGTGTAGCGATCGTCGCGAATCGAAATTTGCAGTGACATGACGTTGCGCGGATCGTAGCCGAGGGGCCGATGCATCATGTTGATGAAGCTCCGCATTGCCGAACCCGAAGCCGCGAGTAGCAGCAGAGTCATCGCGATTTGCGCGGCTATCAACAGATCATGCGTCCGCCGGGTTGTAAGCGCCACGGTCATCCGTGAACGTCCGGCCGTCGAAATTTGAGCAGCACGAGTTCGAGAAAGCCGCAAAGCCGGCCAAAGTCCAAAGAGCAAGGCAGTCCAGAACGCGAGCGCCACGGCAAAGCACAGGACGGGCCGATTGATCGTGATCTCTGCTTCAGGCGCGAAGGTGTAAGGGGTCAGGTAGCGGATACCAAAAAGAATCTGATACGAAGCGGCGATTCCGAGCATCGCGCCCGCGGCGGCCAACAGCATCGATTCCGTCAAGAGCTGACGCACGATACGACCTCGACTTGCGCCCATTGCCGAACGCACAGAGAGCTCGTATTGCCGGGCCGTACCTCTTGCGAGAAGCAGGATCGAAACATTTGCGCAGCCAATGACGAGCAAGAGCATGACCGCGCCAAACATCAGGTACAGCGTTCCGCCCACGCGCCGGAACGAGTACGAATTCATATCTTCCAAACTTACCTTGAAATGTTCGGGATATCGCTTCGGGTTTTCCGCGGCGAAACGTTCGATGAGCGGCTGCAACTCCGCATTTGCCGCTTCACGGCTCGTCCCCTCCTTCAATCGCAGATAGACGAGGAGATTCGCGGCAGAGTTTTGCGTCAATCGCAGCGGGACATAGATGTCGCCATCGTAGGCCCAGCGGAAGCGCGGGGCTGCGACACCAACGATCTGATAACTCTGATGATCGAGTTCCAGCGGGCGACCGAGAATGTCGGATGCCGAGAGATAGTGTCGTTGCCAGAATTCGTATGAGATTACGGCTACGGACTGTGACGCATTTCCCTCGGCGACATCGGACGGTAGAATTCCCCGGCCAAGGAAAGCTGGAATGCCCAGATCGCTGAATGTATTTGCCGTGATTCCGACGACTGAAACATTTTCCTGCACTTCTTGGCCAGTCAGATAGAGGGAGTGGTATCCGGTGGCGAGCACGCTTTCGATCGCAGAGACTTGCTCGATCGCTCGGACTTGAGAACCGTTCAGGCTCGCAACAGAGCTATCACCCTGTTGATTGTGGATACGCAGAGCAACAAGATGTTCCGCAGCGCGGTACGGATAGGGATGCAACAGACCCGAGTAGAGCACGCTGAAGACGGCGGTTGCGGCGCCGATTCCGAGAGCCAGCGAGATGAGAGCGGTGAGCGAGAAGCCGGGATTCTGGAAAAATTGTCGCAGCGAGTAGCGAAGATCCTGGAGCAAAGTTCGCATGACGGCACCCTCGCGATGTGAAGGAGCGGTGTGGCTAATGGTTGCTCACCTCAATTCGCGATTGTAGCTCCCTTATCGCGAGGCCGCTCGGCGTTTGCGCCGATGGTCCCCGTCAGCCCGACTTGGCTACGACAATCGTCTGCACGAGTGAATGCATCGGCTCTGGGTGAAGCATAATTCGAGTTCTTGCCCTGCGATGAGCCGTAATCGGCGATTACGACGGGTCGCTGGCTCGCGTCCAGCGAGAGGTTCGCCACCGCGTTTTCAAGGTGAGGCATTGCCAGTGCGGCGCCACCTGCGGGAGCTTGGCGTGTTTGTTCTAGGCGCCATGCCCCTCCATCACGCTGTCCGTTGGTCTCTTTTCGTCCGGCATGTCGACTTCAAAAACGTCAGAGGGAAACGGAAAAGGCAAGTGTGCGTTCGCGAATTCCAATCGGTCAAGCGCAACGTACGCGATCGCGACATGTGGCGCTCGTCAAATCCCGCACGGCGAGAATCCGACTACGCGACTTACCTGGACGTGACGGCGTTCCGAAGACTAAGCCGATTGTGAGTAAACATCGCCAGTAGGCGGCGCGGATTTTGCCTTGAATGCATTTGTGATGCGGACTCGCGCGAGCCAGAAAATCAGCAAAACCAACGGAAGCATGCTGAGGGCTAAGTACAAGCCCATGCTAAACAACGCGGAGGGTAGATGCTGGCCGATCCCAACGGCCGACAGCAATCTCAGCGGTCGGTTTGAAGGTCCCATGAAGAACGATCCCGCTGCGATGAAAAGGCCAAAGCACATGCGCCAAAGGTGCCGAGCGATTCGGGTTGTTCCAAAAACCCCGCCGCGGGTAAGCATACGAATGTCGCCAGCCGCAGCAAGAAGACAGATTGAACCCATGAAGAAATTCATCCCGACGGGAACACCGTTTTGTGAAGTCGCGCCGCTTCGCAATACGTTGATGCCATTCACCCAGGTCAAGATACCGAGCCCCAGAGGAATCAGAAGCGCAACCCAGTCCATGCGGCTCGTTTCACCCTCTCTACGTCTCGCGGTCAGCCAACCGGTTCCCACCAAGTAGAAGGTTATGATTCCGCCGCCGACGTTGCTTGGTTGATTTTTCACGACTCCCAAGTACACGGCGCCCACAGCCATAACAAGCATCGATGCGACAAAGATCTTTCCGACCAGGATATGGCGAGGTGAACCCTTCCGAAAAACCAACGCGCCAAATCCCGACAACAAACCAACTGTGCCGGCCAGGATATGAGCAACAAGCACGGGTGAATAAGACATGAGGCACGTCTTTCTCTGCACCGTATACGCGGCAGGAAGACTGATTGTTTCACGCCGTGCCTTTTCCGTATATCGAGAGAGTCCTGGTAGGCGCCACGTGGGCACCCGGGGATTTGCGTAAGTGTTGATTCTGCTCGGTTTTAAGTCCTTTTGAATCCGCACATATGTAAGTGCGGAAACTACAGTAGTTAGCGTCGGGGAAAAGATAACGCAGAGACGCAGAGAGCGCTAAGGCACAAGGAGAATTGATCGGCACAGCAACGAGCGAGTGAGGGTTGTACCAAAATGGAACGAGCGGCGGGGTTGGCCGCCGCTCGCAATATTTCATGGGAGTTATATTACCACAACTGTATTAGCGGAGTCAAGTGCGAAGTGCTTAAGGCAGTGAGTCAGTCTTCGACAACGCGATTTATCGGCACTCCGGAATTACTTCGTTCCATTCCAAGTTGAAAAATCGTCGGAGGAGGTTGAGGATGTCATAGGGTGATCGCCTCCTCAGACCCGCATACGGGCGATCAGCCTTGGCCTCGCGTCCGGCTCCCAAGGAGTTCGCCATGTCGCATCATTTCGATACCCCTACCGCAAAAGAAGACCCCCGCATCAACATCTGCGACTTTTACTTGTTTCGCGGCCGCCCGGGAACAACGGTCATGGCTTTGACGGTGAATCCGAATGCCGGGGTCGGCGCGCCCGACACTTTCCGCGACGAAGCTGTCTATGCGTTTCGCTTCGACACGGATCGGGATCTCCGCGAAGACGTTGCCTTTAAGGTCCAGTTCGGCGCGCCCGCCCACGCCGATGGCGGCGAGCCTCGGCACGTTCAGACCTTCGCTGTCCGGCGAGCCACCGGAGCGGACGCTCTGAAGGGTGCGGCGGGCGAACTCATCATTTCCGGGAACACGGGAAGTGTCGCAAAAACGGACGAGGGCTGTCTGGCGTATTCGGGACTCGCACCCGATCTGTTCGCAACCAATGGCGTCGGTTTTGGCGCCTTCAGAAAAGCTCTGTGGTCCGAAAACCGGTTTGCACCGGAGTCGTTCCAAAATGGTCAGAACTTCTTCGGCGGCAACAATGTGACCGCCATTGTCATTGAGGTCCCCAGCAGCCTGATCGGTCGAGGTTTGGTACACGCATGGGCCAGCGCGTCACTCTACGGGCACGCGCCGGAGGTGCAGGTATCGCGCTGGGGTCTGCCGATGATCACTCACATCCTGCTCTCCGATCCCTCGCTGCACGATGATCTATCCGAAAAGTACAACCGTGCGATCCCGGCGGAGGAAGTGGCGCTGTTCTCCAAACCGATGCGCGACTTCGTGGAGAAAGTCACCGCGCTCGCCGGCTCGGCGGCTGACCCAACTGTCTACGCTACGCAGCTCCTGGCGCGCCTCTGCCCAGCGGTTCTGCCGTATGAACTGGACACGCCCGCCTCATTCAGCTTTGCCGGCTTCAACGGCCGAGGCCTCTGCGACGACGTGATGGACGTGATTCTCACGCTGGTCACGAACACAGCTCTCGGCGATGGGGTGACTCCCGACATGCGGCTGATGCGCCCGGACTTTCCGTATTTCGGCGAGCCGCACCCTAATGCCGCGAGTGCCGCAAAGCCGTGAGGCGAGGGACTGAGCGCCCGGAGAAATATCGACGACTTGGATGGATTTCTCGCGGGCAGCGCGGAGCGAATCCCCGCCCGTTCGCTCGAATGGTTCCTATTAGCGCCGCCACCGCGGTGTTGTTCTAAGGTCGCGTACCAGGTTTCTCAAAAGTTGTAGCGAATTCCCATCCGGTTTTATCTCCTCGTCGTAGTCCATCTCAGTGGTGGTTTCTCACTGAAAAAGAAATACCGGTGGATTCTTCCTCCCGGCGAGCCCTCACCGGCGCACTCGACCCACATCTTGAAATTGGGGAGGAAAACCCATGGAAAAATTGAAAGAGCTCGTGGACCGCGCGGTCTCGCGACGGAAGTTTGTCGTCGGAGCAGGAGCGGTGGCGGGCGCTACGGCAGCACTGACGATCACAGGTTGCGGAGGAGGTTCGTCGTCGAATCCAACGCCGACTCCAACGCCAACACCGGTAACTCCGACACCCACCGACAACGACGTATTGAATTATGCGTTGAATCTCGAATATCTCGAAGCGCAGTACTACCTGTACGCGGCAACGGGAGCGGGCCTTGCCGCGGCGGATATTTCGGCGGGCGCGAGTTCGAGCTTCACGAAAGTCGGCACGGTGACGACGGGAAATGCGGCGATGGTTTCTGGAACAACGCCGGCACAGCAGCAAATCATCAACGAAATTGCGTTTGAAGAACGCGCGCACGTTCGGTTCTTGCGGACGGCGTTGGGCGCCAACGCGGTGCCGATGCCGGACATCGATCTGTCGTTTTTTGGTCCGCTGGCGGTTGCAGCGGGAATCACAACAGCGTCGGCACCTGCGTTCAATCCGTTCGCGAGCTTCGACGATTTTCTGGTCGGGGCTTTTATTTTTGAGGACGTCGGAGTTACGGCGTACTCGGGAGCGGCTGGGCTGATCAGCGCGGCTGGCGTGGCGGCGGGGCTTTTGACCGCGGCGTCGGGAATTCTGGCAGTCGAGGCATATCACGCAGGGTATGTGCGGACGGCGTTGACCGGGCGCGCGATTGCTGCGGGATCGACGGCGGCTTATCCGTATCTGCCAGCGGCGAACAAGGTGGAAGCGCTGCGGGCGATGCTGACGGTGGGAGACACGGCGGCGCCATCGACGTCGGGTTCCGTGGAGACGCTACTGACGCTGCCGGCGAACATCACGACGCCGAGCGCGATTGTGGCGGCCGATCCGACAAATGCGGTTGGGTTCGCGCGGACACCAAATCAGGTACATCACATCGTTTATGGTTCGGCGACGGTGGGAGTCGGGTCCGGAGGATTCTTTCCGAGCGGCACGAACAGTATTTTCGCAACAACTACGGCGTAGAGCGCATAACGCGACAACTCCAGCGCGATAAAACGAGTATTCAAACAGAAAAAGCAGTGCGGAAAAGCAAATCCCTAGAGGATGGAGAAAATTATGGCTAATCAGGAAACACAGTTTCTCGATGATGTAATTGTTAAAAGCCGGCGGAAGATGTTGAGCCTCGGCCTTTCGTCGCTTGCAGGGGCGGCGGGTGGTGCGCTGACAGGCGCGCTGGCTCCCGCAGCGCAGGCGGCTACGTTTACCGACGCGGATATTTTGAACTTCGCGTTGAATCTCGAGTATCTGGAAGCAAACTTTTATTACCTGGCCGCGTTCGGGACGACGATCGACGTCGCGAATGCGATGTCCACGGCGGCCGGCGCGCTGACGATCAAGCTGACTGGAACGGTCGGAACACCGGGAACGGTGACCGGCGGCAGTATGGTTCCATTCAGCACGACGGAAGTGGCGTCGTATGCGATTGAAACCGCGATTGAAGAGGGCAAGCACGTGAACTTGTTGCTTGGCGCCCTGAAAACCGCGGCGGTGGCGCAACCAGCGATCAACCTCGGGACATCGTTCCAGACGCTGGCGACGGCGGCGGGGGTTCCGAACGGGTCGACGTTCAGTCCTTATACGAGCGACCAGACATTCTTGGTCGGCGCGTATGTGTTTGAGGACGTGGGCGTGACGGCGTATCACGGAGCGGCGTCGTTGCTGACAACGCCTTCGAATCTGACGGTGGCGGCGGGGATTCTGGCGGTGGAGGCATATCACGCGGGATTGATCCGCACGACGATCAACGATCTGGATCCGACGGGAGCTACGATCGCGGCGTATACGAACAACATTTCGACGCTGCGAGCGACGTTGTCGCAGGCGGGACTGTTGGGAGCGGCGCCGAGTCCCTTCGACACGAACCCGGATGATTTCGGGCTAGCGGATTTTCAAGTGACGTTGGGCGCCAGCGCGACGACGTCTACGCGTATCACGGATGCGGACGGGACGAATGCGATTGCGTTCGCGCGGAATACGACGCAAGTGCTGAACATCGTGACGGGCGGTGGCGCGGTCGCTGGCGGGAAGGTTGTGTCGCCGGCAGTGGGCGTGTTCTTTCCCGCTGGGTTGAATGCTGGGCCAAACGGGTTCCGGTAGGGGCGACCATCTGACTCTCGGTGCTCTCCGACGCACTCGGTTCCTCTCATCGGAGAGCACCTGCGTGGCGGATTGACAGAACGGAATCGTCGGATTGGGCTGAAACTCAATTCCCGGTTCGGTCACTCGGGGGAATTCTTCAGCAAAAATACTCTCTCCTTGACTATCTAGGAGAGTGCTGTTAAATCTCTCCTAGACGAGCAAGGAGAGGATGTGGGCAAACAGATTGATTTGCTGCAAGGCACACTGGACATGCTGATTCTCAAAGCGGTGTCGCTTGGGCCATTGCATGGGTACGGAGTTCTGCTGCGCATTCAGCAGATCTCCGGGGAACAACTGGAGATCCAGCAGGGATCGTTGTATCCAGCGCTCTATCGGCTGGAACACCAAGGTTGGATCGCGAGCGAGTGGGGGGAATCGGACAACAAACGCAAGGCGAAGTTCTACAGTCTGACGGCGGCCGGGCGGCGGCAACTCCAATCGGAAACCGAGAAGTGGAACCGCATGGCGTCGTTGATCGCGAATATCCTGCGCACCAAGTCGGAGCAGGTATGAATCTTCTGACGCGATTTCGTTCTTGGTTGAAGTGGATGGCGAAGGGACGACGTCTTGAAAGTGAAATGGAAACAGAGGCGCAGTTTCACCTTGAGAGTTATGCCGCGGACTTGGTGCGCAAAGGCCTTTCCCAGCAAGAAGCGATGCGAAGGGCGAGGATTGAGTTTGGCGGAATCGAGACTCACAAAGATGCCGTGCGGGCAGCGGTGGGCGTGCGCTGGTGGGGTGAACTGGGTTCGGATGTGCGTCATGGATTGAGATTGTTACGCAAGAATCCAGGTTTCAGCGCGGTTGCGATTTTGACTCTGGCGCTGGGCGTGGGAGCCAACACGGCGATTTTCAGTATTGTAGATGCGGTGTTGCTGCGTTCTCTGCCTTACCGCGATCCCGATCGGTTGGTACGAATCTACTTTAACGAGCCCGGCTTGGGATTGCGGGACGTTCGCTTTTCCAAGCCCGAACTGGATGACCTAAAGACGCGATCGGGTGTATTTGAAGATGCGACGCCGATCTTTACGGGTAGCGAGAATCTGACCGGCGCCGGACAGCCGGAGCGCGTCGAAGGGGTGAATACCAGTTTCAGCTACTTTTCCATGCTGGGTGTGAATCCGCAAATTGGGCGCTTGTATGGTCCGCAGGACTTCACGCCGGGTTTCGCTCCAGAGGCGGTGATCAGCGATGGCCTTTGGCGCCGTGCTTATGGCACCGACCCGAATGTTGTCGGCCGAACGATCCGGATCGACAACGATCCACTCACGATTATTGGGGTTCTGCCACGTGGATTTCGCCATCCCGGACCGACGACTACCGCCGTTGCGGAAGTGTTTGGCGCCGGCGGATTCAGCGGAGATCCATTTCCGCCGCCGATGCGCGGTACCCGAGTTTTAGTAAATGGAATCGGACGGCTCAAGCCTGGCCTGACACTGGCGCAAGCGCAGGCGCGGCTCACTGCCATGGCTGCCGAATTACGCCATGACTTTCCAACGGATTACGCACCGCAGGCGCAATGGACAATTGAGATTCAACCATTGCAAGGAACTTTGGTCGGCAGTGTCCGGTCGATGCTGGTGTTGTTGATGGGCGCGGTGATTCTGATCGTTTTCATCGTGTCGTTGAACATTGCCAATCTCCTTTTGGCGCGCGCTTCGGGGCGACAGCAAGAGATGGCGGTGCGGTTCGCGCTGGGGGCGAGCCGCGGGCGCATGGTGCGGCAGATGGTGACCGAGTCCATGCTGCTGTCGCTCCTCGGTGGCGCCGCGGGAATCGCAACCGCGATGGGTACTTTGGGTTTCGTCCTGCGCTTTGTACCATCGAATGTTCCGCGGCTCAACGAAGTACGAATCGACTGGGTGGTGATGGCGTTCGCGCTGCTGATTTCCATTCTCACCGGCTTCCTGTTTGGGATTGCTCCAGCGCTGCACTCGGCAAAAGGCGCTCTTTTTTCGGCGGTTCGTGAAGGCGGTCGAGGGTCCGGCTATAGCGCGAAGACCGGGCGATTGCGCGATGTTCTGATCGTCTCTGAACTGGCGTTTGCCGTGATACTGATGGTCGGAGCCGGGTTGTTGGTGCGCACGCTGCGAGACTTGTTGCAGGAGAATCCAGGCTTTAATCCAACGCAAGTAGTCACGGCAAACACATGGCTAGGAGTTGCCAACGATCCGAAGGCAGATCCGTATCTCAATACTCCTGGCAAGGTTGCCTTTGATCGTGAGTTGCTGCGGCGGATGAGGGCAATTCCGGGAGTAGAACTCGCCGCAGTCACGTCATCTATACCGGCTACGAATAGCAATCCCAACGCGGTCGGTGGATTAGCGATTGAGGCCCTGGCGATTGAAGATAGACCGGTCGAGTCGTCCCAGGGTCTACGCGCCGAAAGAATTCGGATCAGCCCGGATTATTTGAAGGTGATGGAGGCGACGCTCGTAAGCGGTCGCACATTCACCGAGGGCGATGAAGACGGCAAACAGCAGGTGGCGATCATTGATGAAAGCACGGCGCGTAAGTATTGGCCGGATCGCGATCCGTTGGGCCGGCGAGTGCGGTTCGGAAAAGACCACACGAAGAATTGGCTAACCGTCGTGGGTGTTGTTAAGGATATTAAGAACGATGGGCTCGACATCGATGGCGTGCCCCACATCTTCGTTCCAGTCTTTCAAGATCCCAGCAAACAAGTGAGCGTGGTGTTGCGGACGTCTATGCCCGCGCGCCTGGTCGAGCCACAGATTCGGCATGCAATCCAGAGCATTGATCCCGGCTTGCCGGTGTTCAATGTCGTTTCTATGGATGACATCCTTGATCGGTCATTGGCTTCACGGCGTTTTTCCGCCGACCTGGTAGGCGGATTCGCTGGACTGGCAGTGCTCCTGGCTTCCATCGGAATTTACGGCTTGTTGGCTTATACAGTCGGGCAAAGATCCCGGGAGATCGGGCTGCGCATGGCCTTGGGCGCCGGGCGGGAAGACATTCTGAAAATGTTTTTGCGCAAAGGAGTCGTGCTTGCCGGCGTGGGAATCGTTGCCGGAGTGGTAGTTTCTGCATTGAGTGCGTCCGTGATGGCGAGTCTGCTTTATGGGGTGCGGCCCCATGATCCGGCTGTGTTTGTGATCGCACCGCTGCTTTTGTTTGCGGTCGCCGTTCTAGCCAGCTACCTTCCGGCACGGCGAGCGACGAGAGTGGACCCGATGGTGGCGTTGCGCGAGAGTTAAGGAAGGGCGAGTCCCGCGGGACTTCGTGTAAATGTTGATTCTGCTGGATTTTGAGTCCTTTCTCCTGGTTTTGTGCGTTGGTAGCAGGTCAAATCAGCAGCTAAGCTTTCGCGCTCGAGCCTTTTACGGATTCGGATATATATACTCTCAACTATGTTTGTGAGAGGATTCCTGCGGATTCGCATGATTCGCATGTTGCTCTCAGCCGGCTCGCTTCTCTTCCTTTCGGGCCTGTGTTTCTCGCAATCTCAAGAGCCGCCACCATCTGTTTCCTCGCCAGTGCAGGGCCCCGCTATCAGAGCCGAAAGCCGCATCGTTGTGGTGGATGTGGTTGTTACCGATAAACAAGGAAAATCGGTTCCGGGACTTAAGAAGGACGACTTTCACATCTCCGAAGACAGCGAGCCGCAAATTGTCACTTCTTTCGATGAACACAAGGGTGCGGTTGCGAGCGAAATGAAGTTGCCGCCGATGCCAGCCAACGTCTTCACCAATTTTCCGACCACATCTGGGGCCGATTCCGTCAACGTTCTGCTGCTCGACCTTCTCAACACCCAGCCGCAAAATCAGAGCCTCGTGAGGCAGCAAGTCATCAAGTATTTGGGCGAAGTTCCAGCGGGGACACGGCTCGCGATTTTTGCGCTCGATTCTCACCTGCGCATCGTGCGCGGGTTTACTACCGATTTCTCCGGTCTGTCCGCTGCTTTGGAAGATAAGAAAGCGGGCGTCACTCCTGAAGTTTCCCGAAACCTGCAGACCGACGCTAACCAGTACAGCGACGCGGAGATTCTGCGGCAAATGCGCAGGAGCCAGGCAGCGCCCTCGGCCATTGATGCCGTGGAATCTTTCCAGCGCGATGAAAGCGCCGAGCGAGTCAACACCCGCATTGAGGCGACCTTGCAAGCCTTTCAGGAAATCGCGCGCTATCTTTCCGGGATTCCCGTGCGCAAGAACCTGATCTGGTTCTCAGACAGCTTCCCCATCAGCTTCTCCCCGGACACTCGCGGCAGAGCGCCGAAGAATCAGGAGCACGTTCAAAAAACCTCGGACATGCTGACCGCAGCGCAAGTCGCGATCTATCCTGTGTCCGCGCTCGGAGTTCTCGCCGACCCCACCTTCGACGCGAGCAAACTGGGTGGGTCGCGGAGGGAACTCGAAGCCCGCCTCAGCGCTAATCAAATTGCAATGGAAACGATTGCCGAGGAGACAGGCGGGCGCGCTTTCTACAGCACGAACGCGCTAAGCGACGCAGTCAAAGACGCTGTGAGCAACGGCTCGCGCTATTACACACTGGCCTATTCACCCGCCAATGCCAAGAACGACGGCAAGTTCCGCCGCATCCAGGTCAGCCTAGCAGATAGTAATTACAAACTTTCCTACCGGCGCGGCTACTTCGCTGACCAAACGGGTTACGAAGGCGCCTCCCAACAGGGCGCGGACGATCCTTTCGTGCCGCTTATTGGTTTAGGCATGCCGGACTTCGATCAGATTCTATTCAAGGTACAGGTCGTGCCGAAAAATCCGCAGCCTCCCGCGAACGCAAAGCGTGCGGGAAATAACACAAAATTGAAGGCGCCGTTCACCCGCTACGATGTCAACTTCGCGGTGGCCCTACCCGACGTCACAATGGGCTCAGAGGCCAACGGCACGCGCAGCGGCAATATTGAAATCATGCTCGTCGCATTCGGCACGAACGGCGACATTCTGAATTTTGTCAAGAAGCGCAGCAATTTAAAGATGGATGCCAAGATGTACGAGGCAACACAGCAAGTGGGAATGCAAGTTCACGAAGAAATTGACGTGCCCGCAGGTGAGATCTATCTCCGCGTTGGCATCTACGATCTGAATTCCGGAAAGTGTGGAACTGTCGGCGCTGCATTGAATGGTTCATCCGCCCCGCTATCCAAGAAATAACCTGGGCGGAGGATTGCCGCAGGGGCCGCTTTGTACTCAGGTCAATTCGGTTTTGATGTAAACTCTGCCGCGCTTTCAGAAGACTCGACAACCAGTTCGGAGAACACTCTTGAAGCTACTATCGATTCTCGCCTTGATGCTTCTCACCGCTTTTTCGAGCTTTGCGCAGGTTGCGGATGGATTCAAGCCATCCGATACCAATGTGTGGGGCGCCGAGTATCCGCGCGTGGACGAGACAGGCAAGGTGCAGATCCGCGTGAAGGCGCCCAACGCGACAACGGTGAAGCTCAATTTCTGGAGCGGACCGAAACTCGATATGGTCAAACAGGCGGATGGGTATTGGCTGGTCACGACGACGCCGCTGGTTCCCGGCTTCCACTATTACGTCATCCAGATTGACGGCGCTGAAGTGGCCGATCCAAACACGCACGCCTACTTCGGCGGAGGACGGCCCGTAAGCGCTGTAGAAGTTCCGGAAGCAGGCTCGACCTACTATTCCCCTCAAAATGTGCCGCACGGACAGGTGCGCGAGGTCTGGTATTGGTCGCAGGTCACGGGAACCTGGCGACACGCGTTGGTGTATACGCCTCCGAAGTACGAAGAGCAGACGGCAGCGCGTTTCCCCGTGCTTTATTTGCAGCACGGAGCAGGTGAGGACGAGACCGGATGGATCCGACAAGGCCGGGCGAATTTCATACTGGATAATCTGGCATCCGGAAACAGCAAGCCAATGATCGTGGTGATGGCTTACGGGTACGCGGCTCGCGCCGGACAGCCGTTTCCGGATTTCATGAGCAAACCCTTCGGCTCGCCGGAGATGCTGAAAGGTATGCAGGAGATGGCTTCGGCGTTTGAGGATGACGTGACACAGGCGCTGATCCCGTTTATCGACGCGAACTTCCGAACATTAAGCGATCGCGATCACCGAGCGATGGCCGGGCTCTCGATGGGTGGCATGCAGACTTTCCAAATTACTCTGGATCACCTGGACCTGTTCTCGTACATCGGTGGGTTCAGCGGCGCGGGCGGGATGCTCGTCTTGGGAGATCGCAAGCTTGATCCGAGTAAGGACTACAACGGCGTATTTGCCGACCCCACGGCGTTCGGGAAGCGCGTGCATCTATTGTGGCTCGGCGTGGGTACGGCGGAACCTGAGCGGATGCGCACGGGTCTCCAGCGGCTGCACACCTCGCTCAGCGAAGCGAAGATTCAGCACGTGTTCTATGAGTCTCCGGGCACCGACCACGAGTGGCAGACGTGGCGACGCGACTTGAAGGACTTCGCGCCCCGCCTCTTCCAGTGACAGCTGCGGAGGAAGTGGTGTCCAACAGAGATATTTTCATGGCAATTATCGACCGTGGCTTCAGCAAAGGCGACCTATGCAGTGCGAGTTTGGTTAGGCGAGGATTTGGTCGCGGAGGCCGCCGTAGGCGATGCCGCGGACCATCTCTTTGGAGTACATGGAGTAGGGAAAGCCGAGGTCGATGGAGCTAGCTTCGTCGAGGGATTTTACCTGGTCAGGGGTGAGGGTGACGTCGGCGCTGGCCATGTTGTCCTGAAATTGGGCGAATTTGCGGGCACCGATGATGGGGATGACGGGGACGGGGCGATAGCGCAGCCAAGCGAGAGCGACTTGCGGCATGCTGCGGCCGATCTGATCGGAGACAGATTTCAGGGCTTTGACGACGCGGTCGGCGCGTTGCTGGTCTGGCAGGAAGTCTTTCACCATCGCGTTGCTCATGCGGCCGTTGTCGCCGGTCGAATCTTTGCCGTGATATTTGCCGCTGAGGATTCCGCCGGCGAGTGGAGACCACGCGGTGACGCCGATGTTGAGCGCTTTCGCTGCGGGAATGAGTTCGCGCTCGACGGTGCGCTCGATGAGGCTGTATTCGATTTGCATGGCGATGAAGGGCGACCAGCCGTGGAGATGCGCGAGCGTGTTGGCTTGGGCGACCCACCATGCGGGCGCGTCGGAAATTCCGACGTAGAGAATTTTGCCTTGACGCACGAGATCGTCGAGCGCGCGCATGGTTTCTTCGGCGGGAGTGAGTTGATCCCAGATGTGCACCCAATACAGATCGATGTAGTCGGTTTTTAGACGCTTGAGGCTGGCTTCGACGGACTGCGCCATGTTTTTGCGCTGATTGCCGGAGGCGTTTACGTCTTTGGTGGGAAATGAATTGCTGTACTTCGTCGCGAGCACGATGCTCTCGCGATGGCCGCTCATGAATTCGCCGAGCAGCGATTCGCTGGTGCCGTTGGTGTAGATGTTGGCGGTGTCGATGAAATTGCCGCCAGCCTCGCGATAGGCGTCGTACATTTTTCGCGATTCATCTTTGGCGGCGCCCCAGCCCCAGTCCTCACCGAACGTCATGGTGCCGAGGGAGATTTCGGAGACGCGGAGTCCGGAGTTGCCGAGAAGCCGGTATTTCATTTGAGTTTGCCTTGTATGCGGTTTGATTGCTCAACGAATAGATGCGAGACGCCGCAGCGGGTTACGTGATAGCGATTGAGTCGAAATACAGAAGGCGGGATCCATTGCGGAGCTGGCTGAGTGGCCAGGTTTGTGAGAGACGCAGGAAAAAAACAGAGCGTGATTGAAGTTGACGGCCGGGCAAGCTGGGGCGCAGCGGTGCTGCGCCCCTACAACACCTGGGTTGCGCAGATCTTACTTGGTGGAGGCGGGTTGGGCTTCGGACTGGGCGGCTTTGGCAGCGGCTGCGGCGGTTTTGTACCACTCGAACGTGCGGCGGAGGCCTTCCTCGAAATCGACGGGGGCTGTGTAGCCGAGGAAATTGCGTGCGGCGGTGATGTCGGCTTGCGAATCGCGGATGTCGCCTTCGCGGTTCGGGTCGTGCTTGGCTTCCATTGGATGACCGGAAATCTTGCCGAGGAGCTCGACGACTTTGTTCAAGGAGACGCGGCCGCCGACACCGACGTTGAAAACTTTGCCGGAGACGTTGCTCGGCGCTTCAAAGGCGAGCAGGTTGGCCTGCACAGCATTTTCGACGTAGGTGAAATCGCGCGTTTGCTCGCCGTCGCCAAAAATGACAGGGGTCGTTTCGTTGAGCGCGGCGGTGCAGAATTTTGCGAGCACGCCGGAATAGGGCGAGCTGGGATCCTGGCGCGGGCCGAAAACGTTGAAGTAGCGGAGGCATACGTTTTCGAGGCCGTAACACCGGCCGAAGGTCTGGAGATAAAGCTCACCGACAAATTTCGTGACGCCGTAGGGAGAAATGGGCGCGGGCTGCATGGTTTCGACTTTGGGGAGGGTGGCGGTTTCGCCGTAGGCGGAAGAAGAAGCGGCGAAAACGATGCGCTTCACTTTGGCGTCGCGCGCGGCGACGAGAACGTTGAGCGTGCCGTCGACGTTGATCGTGTTGGAGCCGATGGGATCTTTTACGGAGCGGGGAACCGAGGTGCGCGCGGCGAGATGCAGGACGAAGTCGGCTTCGTGCATCGCTTTGCGGACGACTTCGATGTCGGTGATGCTGCCCTTGATGAAGGTGATCTTGTTGCGGACATCGGCGAGGTTTTCTTCCTTGCCGGCGGAAAGATCGTCGAGGACGACAACGCTGTGGCCGCGCTTGACGAGTTCATCCACGGTGTTCGATCCGATGAAGCCGGCGCCACCTGTCACGACGTAACGCATGGGGAGAAATCCTCCTGATTCACTGGGCTGATCAGCCTGAACTGATCAACTGCTGGCCGCGGGGCGGCCGATCCGAATCGAGTCGCGGCGCGTGGCGTCGCGACGGCACAGCTTGCCTGCATCCAAAAGACCACCGATCGGGTTGAACTGTGGTGGGACAGTATCGCGGCTCATCCACACACCGGGAGAAGGCCGGGCTGCGCTTCGGTACGCACCAGTTCGATGCACCCCACGCGAGATTGGCCGCGACCAGACTCGCGCGAAATCGTATTGTACGATGGAAGCAGGCCGGGCAACGGATAGTTTGGAAAACGAGTCGCATAAGGGTTATGAGCTTGGGGAAAACTGCTATCGGAATCGTGATTGTTGCGGTGGTTGCGGGCGGCGCGTACTACTTTGTGCATGAGCGTTCGGCACGGGCCGAGCGGGCTGTGCCGACGGGGGGCGCGGCAGTTAGCGCGCCAGCTGAAGCTCCGGTGCCGGCGTTGCCGCCGGCTTCGGTTGCGGCTACGCCGCCGGCGGCTGCTACGAGTCCGGCGGGTGCGAAGGCTGCTCCTGCCCCTGCCGCGGCGGATCCGGGATTGCCGCTCAAGGGCGGCGAGATTTTGGACTTCACGGCAGATGTGGCGAAGGTGAGCAATGTCGCGACGTTACAGCTCAAGACCGCCGAGAAGCGAAGCGTCGCGGGCAAGAATGCGTGGCACCTGCAAGCTTTTGCCCACACGCAGAATCCATTGCGGATGGTGTTTGAGCTGGACGATCAGTTTGATTCGTACAGCGATACCGCGACGATGACGAGCGTGCAGTACGAGATGCACCTGAGCGAGCGCGGGGAGAAGGTGGACTCGGTGCAGCACCTGACTTCGACGGGGCGAGACGCGGGGCCGGCGAATGCCGTGCAGACGCATGTGTTGCCGGGGACGCGCGATCCGCTGGGGATGATGCAGTATTTGCGACATGTCGATTGGGTGAAAACGCCGAAGGTGGAAGGTCCGGTTTACGACGGGCACAGGCTTTACGACGTGATCGCGTCGCTGGCGGGATCGGGGCAGAACGTGACCGTGCCGGCAGGAACTTTCAATGCGGACAAAGTTGAGATTCGCGTTTTCGACAACGGGCAAGAAATGAAGGACGCGCACTTTTTCGTTTATTTTGCGAAGAATGATGCGCGAACGCCGGTGCTGCTCGAGGCGGAGATGCCGTTCGCGTCGGCAAGGGTGGCGCTGAAGTCGGTGAAGTAAGGGCGGTTTCGGTTGTTTCGGTGTGTTGGTTGATTCGCAGTAGTCGTCGTTATGGTGTGGGTGAAGTGGAATCTAAACCCGCACCCTTTTAAACCGAAAGGGTGCGGCACCCAAATGCCGTCCCAAAGTAAAAGGGCACGCTTGTGGGCGTGCCCTTTGCATTTCGATGTGCATACGGAAGCGCCGGCGTAGCGCGAACTAGCAGAGGACGATTTTGTCGCGGCCACGCTGGACACGGCGAGTGGCGTTGCGCGTGTCGACGACCAGTTTGGCCGAGTCAACAATCTGCGCGTAGTCGTAGCTGGAATGGTCGGTGGCGATGACGACGCCATCGTAACCGGCGATGGTCTGCGGGTTGAGCGGCACCGACTTCATGTGCTCGTAGTTGTAGTGGCGCATCTTGTGAAGCTGCGGGAAGTAGGGATCGTTGTAGTCGAGCTCCGCGCCGCGCTGTTGGAGCAACTGCATGATCTTCAGCGTGGGCGACTCGCGCAGGTCATCGACGTCTTTCTTGTAGGCGACGCCGAGGATGAGGATTTTCGAGCCCTTGATGGCTTTCTTGCGATCGTTGAGAGCGGTTGCGACGGCCTCGACCACGTGGTACGGCATCGCGGTGTTCACTTCGCCGGCGAGCTCGATGAAACGTGTGGCGAAATCGTATTCGCGCGCTTTCCACGAAAGATAGAAGGGGTCGACCGGGATGCAGTGACCGCCGAGGCCGGGGCCGGGATAGAACGGCATGAACCCGAACGGCTTGGTGGCCGCGGCGTCGATGACTTCCCAGATGTCCACGCCCATGCGCAGGCTGAGCATTTTGAGCTCGTTGACCATCGCGATGTTGACGCAGCGGAAGATGTTCTCGAGCAGCTTGGCCATTTCGGCGGCTCGCGTCGAGCTGACTGGGACAACCTTGGCGACGATCGGTGTGTAGAGGGCGACGGCTGCGCGGCCGCTGGGAGGATTGGCTCCGCCGACGACCTTGGGAATCTGCGCCAAGCCGTACTGCTTGTTGCCGGGATCTTCGCGCTCGGGCGAAAACGCCAAGAAGAAATCGCCAGGAACGTTTTCGGCGTCGGCTCCGGCGGCGATGGGGCACTTGAGGCCGCTCTTTTCGAGAATCGGCAAAAGGAGCTCTTCGGTCGTGCCGGGATACGTGGTGGATTCGAGAACGACGAGCTGACCCTTTTGGAGGTGCGGGTAGATCGAGAGGCCGGTGTTCTCGACGTAGCTCAGGTCTGGCTCGCGGCGTTCGTCGAGCGGCGTCGGGACGCAGATGATGATGGCGTCGACATCTTTGAGCTCGGAGAAATCGGTGGTGGCGCGGAAGTGCTTGCTGTTGACGTACTGCTGAATCTTGGCTTGCTGAATGTGCTCGATGTAGGACTTGCCCGCATTGAGCATCGAGACCTTTTTGGGATCGGTATCGAATCCTGTCACTTTGTGACCGGCTTCGGCGAAACGGAGGCCGAGGGGAAGGCCGACATATCCGCAGCCGATGATGCCTACTTTGAGCTGGCTACCTTTGAAAAATTCGGGTTTACGGTCGCTTGGCATTTGAGTTTACGTCGTGCTCCTAAAAATAGTTGGGGGTGCTGCAAGGCCTAAAGGCCGGAAGAACTGGGACGGTTCAATACTAGCAGGGTGAGAACTGGGCGCAAGAAACGAAGGTCCTATGGGTTCCAGAGTAAAAAGCTCCAGTACCCGTCTTTTTGATTGTTAATGCTTCCCGATCCTGCGTTAAGTCGTTGCTCTACAGTTATTTACGATCCATTGTCACCCAAACAAGCTAACGCTGACCAGGCACGCAGGAATGGGTTACGATATTCGGCTATGGTTGATGTGCACTGCCACCTGCTACCGGGCATCGATGATGGGGCGGCCGACATCCAAGAATCGCTGGCAATGGTTCAATCGGCGATCAATGACGGCGTGACCCACATCGTCGCCACGCCGCATTCGAGCGCCGAATATCGGTTCGACTATGACCGGGTGCGGCAGCTGCATAGCCAGTTACAACGACTGGTGGGCGACCGGTTGGTCTTGGCGACCGGGTGTGACTTTCATCTCAATCTCGAAAATCTGGAAGCGCTGCGGCGGGATGCACGGCGATTTTGCCTGAATCAGCGGAACTATCTGCTGGTGGAATTCAGCGACTATGCGATCCCGCCGAATACGGCGCATACGCTTCACGACATGCAACTGATGGGGCTGCATCCGATCATCACGCATCCGGAGCGAAACCAGATTATCGAGGCGTCGCCAGGGCTGCTGGCGTCGTGGATTCGGCTGGGTTGCTACGGGCAAGTGACGGCCGCGTCGATTACCGGGACGTTTGGTCCGAAGGCGAAGGCGGCGGCGTTGCGGTGGATCGAACAAGGGCTGATTCATTTTGTCGCGAGCGATGCGCACAACACGCGAGGGCGGCCGCTGAGGTTGCAGCCTGCGTACGAAGTTGTGCGGGAGCAATTCGGGGACATCCGCGCGCGAGCGTTGTTTTCTGACAATCCGTTCGCGGCGTTTGAGGGCAGGGAACTGCCGTACGTGCCCGAATTGACGCCTGAGGAGAGGCCGAGAGCAAAAAAGCGGTTTTTGTTTTTCTAGGAACGCCCGATGGCGGTTGGCGAAATTCTTTACGAATGAGACGGGCGAAGGGGCATCCCGCTCCACACGTTAAACATCCCAAGAACTTCACGCACAACGTCGAGCACGTCTGAGGTGGAGCGCCACCAGTGCACTGGATCGAATGGATCATCCACGGGTGTGCGGACAATAATGCGAGCGTGGCTGTTTGCGTATTTGTTCCAGAGAGCGTGAACGCGCCGGGTGTGCGCTTTGGTGGTGACGATCATTATTTTTGAAGCGTTCTGCTTTTCTGCTTCGGCTGCGATGTCGTGGATTTCGTCAATGGTGTTGGCGATCGGTGGAGAAAGGGTGTGAATGTCCGCGGGGGAAACGCCGCCATGTTGCAGGACCTGTGTGTTGAGGGCGTCTTCGCCAGGATCGTTGACATCGAGCGCCGCGAGCGATGCCGTAGGCTCATTCGGATGCGTTAGCCAGATCTGATGAGCCCAGCCGGCCTGATAAAGCCGCGCGGCTTCGAGCGCGCGCATTGGGACGCGACCGCTGAGCACGGCAATTGCATCTACTTTCTCAACGGGATCCTCAACTACAAGCCAGCGGCCAACGTTCAGCGACAACGCTACGACTACGGCAATCGCGAGGAGTACGACAATCGCAAAAATCCAGGGCGCACTCGATCGCGAAGCACGCGGCGGTTCAGCATCATCGAAGAGGGGCGGCGCGAATGGGTCGTCGGGAAGCATGGAAAAGCCGGATGGTAGCGTGTGGGTCAGTGGTGGTCAATCGACGTGGCGAAAGATAGACTGGGAAGTCCCCAAACTTACATTCCAGCTTCTCATTTGCAATCTTCAGGAGGATGCATGCGGGCAGTGATTACGGGAGGCGCAGGTTTTCTGGGGTCGCACCTTTGCGATCGGTTTATCGCGGAGGGATGGGAAGTGCTATCGCTCGACAATTTGATCACCGGCGTCGAAGCGAACCACGCGCACCTGGCGAGGAATCCTAAGTTTCAAAGCCGCGTCGTCGATGTCTGCGAGCCGATTTCGGTCGATGGAGCGGTTGACTATGTTCTGCACTTCGCATCTCCTGCGAGTCCATTCGACTATTTGAAATTTCCGATTGAGACGATGCGGGTCGGTTCGGTGGGAACGCAGAACGCCCTCGATTTAGCGCGCGCGAAGAAAGCAAAATTTTTCATTGCGTCGACCAGTGAATGTTACGGCGATCCCGACGTTACGCCGCAGCCGGAAACATACTGGGGACGGGTGAATTCGATCGGCCCACGAGCGGTATACGACGAAGCGAAGCGCTTCGCCGAAGCGATGACGATGGCATATCACCGTTATTTCGATGTGGACACGCACATCGTGCGGATTTTCAACACGTACGGTCCGAGGATGCGGTTGAATGATGGACGAGCCTTGCCGAACTTCGTGCATCAGGCACTCACCGGCAAGCCGATCACCGTGTACGGAGAAGGAAAGCAGACGCGCAGCTTCTGCTATGTGTCGGACCTGATCGACGGGATTTACAAGCTGGCGATGTCGGACGAACATCTACCGACAAACATTGGTAATCCGCAGGAGATCACGATCCTGCAATTTGCCGAGAAGATTCGCGAGCACTTCGAGAACGCGCCTAAGATTATTTTTGAGCCGCTTCCGCAGGATGATCCGAAGCAACGTTGCCCGGATATTTCCAAAGCAAAGCGACTGCTGGGTTGGGAGCCCAAAGTTGGGTTGGCCGAAGGGCTGAAGATTACGATGGATCACTTCAAGCGCGACTTTGCCGCCGCGGCAGCGGGATAAGTCGCCCGGGCGCTTTGTTGCAGCGGACTTAGCGGGCGGCTTCGTGAGCGGCGGCGCGAACCTGTTCCCGGCCGAATGAGAAATATTCAAAATCGAGTTCACGCATGCGCTGAGGCGAGCAGATATTGCGGCCGTCAATGACCAAACGGCGCGCCATGACATTCCCCGCTTTTTCCCAGTCGAGGTTGCGAAACTCGTCCCAATCTGTACAGATCAAGACAGCTTCGGCATCGCGCAGAGTTTCGTAGACGTCGTCGTGATACGTAACCTGCGGAAGAACGGCTTTGGCACGCGAAATTGCCTCGGGATCGGTCGCGTGCACGTCGGCGCCTTCTGCGACCAGCCGCTGCGCAACATCCAGTGCCGGCGAGAAGCGAGTGTCGTCGGTGTTGGCCTTGAACGCGAGACCCAGAACCGCAACGCGCTTCCCTTTAATTACCCACAAGGCTTGGTGAACTTTCTCGAGGAAACGATCGATGCGCTGCTTGTTGACGCGCTCAGCGGCTTTGAGAATGTCGAAGTCTACGCCGACCGTGCCCGCTAGGTGAACGAACGCCTGAAGGTCCTTCGGGAAGCAGAACCCACCGAAACCTAATCCAGCCTTCAAAAATTGCCCGCCGATGCGCGGGTCGAGGCCCATCGCGTGAGTGACTTCGTTCACGTCGGCGCCGATTTTTTCGCAGAGGTCGGCGAGGACGTTTGCGTAACTGATTTTCAGCGCGAGAAACGAATTGGATGCGTGCTTGATCAGCTCGGCGCTGTTAATTGTGGTGACGAGCAGTGGCGCGTCCACAGAAGTCGGGCAGCCGTTCTTGTGAATCGGGCAGACAAATTTGTGTTCGAGGATTGGCCGATAGATTTCGCGCATCTGTTCGGCGGATGCATCGTCTTCGACACCGACGACCACGCGGTCCGGATGGAGGAAATCTTCGACGGCGGTACCTTCGCGCAAGAATTCAGGATTGGAAACGACGCGGAATGTAATGCTGTTGTTGCGCGAATACGCATTGAGCGCTCGGCGCAGTTCGAGACCAGTGCGCGCGGGGACGGTGCTCTTTTCGATGACGAGTTTCGGGGAGCGGGCCTCCGCGGCGATTTGCCGCGCGACGTTGTCGATCGCAGAGAGATCGGCCTCTCCGTTTTCTTTCGGGGGCGTGCCAACGCAAATGAAAATCGCATCGCTGCGCCGTATGGCCTCACCGGCGTCGCTCGTGTACGAAATTTTGCCGCTCTTTCGCGCGGATTCCAGAACCTGATCGAGATAGTGCTCGTAGATCGGAACTTCGCCTGCGTTTAGCTTGGCGATGCGCGCTGTGTCGACGTCCGTACAGATGACATCGTGGCCTGCCTCCGCAAGGCAGGCGCCCGTGACTAATCCAACGTAACCGCAACCGATGACACAAAGATTCACGTGGCTTCTCCTAATGAAGCTGTGCTGGATTTCTGAAAACCGCGCGGGACGGCCCGGAACCTCTATTGTGACGGAAACCACGCCACAGGGAAAGTATCAGTTACCACCCGTACAAACGGTTATCGTGATTTCGGGACGGTCGAACGCTTTAAGTTGATGCATTCACCGTTCGGGGCGCCGCATTTTTACCAAGCAAAAGGCCACGCAACCCCAGGAGTGCCAGGCGTGGTTGGCGTCGCAGTACTGTCCACAGCAGGCGTGCGGATTCGTCGCGATTGATCTCGCTCAGAGTATTGCGAGTCGCAATGTTCAACAGATCGACGAGGTGCGAGTAGTCCTCTTGCTGAAAATGATGCATGGTGCGGCGGATGAGCCAGTGCGTGTCGAGCTCTCGACGTAGTGTTCGCAATTCACGGCTCGCGCCATCGCGCAAGATCGATTGGGCGACGCCAATCGCGCCGCGAAAGCCCGTGACGATCCCGCCCACCGTCGTGACTTTCACCTGGGCCGCCGCATCGCCGACGAGATACACGTCGCCGTTCCCAACGCGGCGCTTCACTGGAACCCACTTGCGATAGACCGGAATCTGCGCACCCTGCCACTCAAGCGGCTCCATCTGTTTTTTTTCAAGGAAGCGGGCGAGCCTTTTGGCCGTATCAGCACCCTCGCCGATGATGCCGAGCGCTGCGCGCTCCGACGATTCGGGGATAAGCCAATAAAAATAAGGAGTGTCGTCGGGGACGAACCAGACGCGGGTGGTGTCGACCGGGCAGTCCTTCGGTAAGCGCACAATGGCTTGAACCAGCGGAACCGTCTCGATCGGCGGCCAACCTGCGGTACGCGCGACACGGCTTCTTGCGCCGTCGGCTCCGACAACGGCGGCAGCATGCAGTTCCTGCCGACGACCGCCACTCTCGACTTCGAGATGCAATCCACGTGAATTCGGCGAGAGGCTGACAAAGCGTGAATCAAATGAAACCTGAGCGCCAGCTTGTTGCGCCTCATCCGCTAGAGCAGGGATAAGTTTCGAGCGTTCAATGATGAGATCGGGTTTTGACAGAGCAATCTGCGCGGAGCGACCGTCAGTGAAAAGTTCGAATCGGCGGATTTCATTCAGAATGCTTGCCCCGGCCGAAGCGCCCAGTTGATTGCGGAAATGGTCGGTGACGATCAGAGTCCTAGGATCCGGCTCGAAACTCGATTTGGATTCGAGGACGCGAACGCGCCGGCCTCCGCGCGCGAGGGTCGCCGCGGTAAAGAGCCCCGAGGCCGAACCGCCGACGACTACAATCTCTTCTTTTTGCCGGCTGGCGCCGGATTGCGACGAAAGGTTTTGCACGATTCCGCGGATTCCTGTGCTACGGACATAGATTCATCGGCGGTAGCCGAGGAATGCAACGTTTGGGTAACGGACTATGGAGCAAATGACTACGTGAGCCGCTTTGCCACCGAATGGAGCTTCGTCTGATGCCATTATAGCGAAATCAAAATTGGGGACAAAACTTCGGACGCAAAATTAGACCGCCGCTCGAAAGATTTTACAAGTCGAGCCGGACCTCAGGCGGCTAGGGCTTTCGCGATCTTTCGTTTTTGGGGCTCGTAGGGGGCTCGCTCCAGGAGCGCGACGCCGCCGAGCGTGAAGATAACCGCGACTGCGGCAACTGCAAGTGCACCCATCGGAGACAGGTAGGTCACCAGAACGGCGGCGCCGCCGGTAATCGCACCGAGCGAGTACATGGCGAGCACAGCCCAGCGCTGGTCGGAAAGGTTTGCGAGCCGGTGTGCCGTGTGGTCCTTTCCCGGAGTCGTGAATGGGATTAGGCCGCGGCGAGACCGCGAAATGGTGATGAGGGTCGTGTCGAAGATGGCCGCGCCCAAAATCAGGATCGGAACGACCCAACCTGTGATCGAATTCGTATGTTCAAGGCGGAGCTTCAACCCGAGCGTAGCCATCAAGAAGCCGAGGAACATGGCGCCCCCGTCGCCCATGAAAATTTTCGCCGGTTTGAAATTCCAACGGAGAAAGCCGGTCGCACCGCCCAGGACGGCGGCGGCGAGGGTTGTGACGAGCGTCTGGCCATTCAGGTACGCAATCATCGCGAAGAAGATGGAAGCCATGGCGGCGACGCCAGCGCAAAGACCGTCCATGTGATCGAGGATGCTGAAGGATGCAGTGATTCCGACGACCCAAAAGACGGTCAGGACGGCGTCGAGCGCATAGCCTGCGCGTCCAGAAACAAAAGTCTCAAACACCTGGGCATGAATTCCGCTGGCGAGAAGAATCGCGGCTGCGAAGGGCATCGCGATGAATAGTTTTATCTGATGATGCAGCCAGCCTTTGTCGTCGAGGAAGCCGACCGCAGCTACAAGCGTGGCACCCGTGACGATACCGATGCTCTGCGCTCGCGCCGGCCCATCAAACGCAAACAGAATGGCGAGCATGATGGCGGCCCACATCGCGAGCCCGCCGAGGAGAGGAATCGGCTGCAGATGTACTTTGCGCGGACCGGGCAAATCGACCATGCCGACGCGAATCGCCAGCGCGCGAACGGGCACAGTGAGCATCAGGGATGCAAATAGAGCGATACCAAAGGCCAACAAACCTGCGGCCATGAGACCTCGATGATTGTGATCGCGCCGGCCGTGGGAGAGATAAAAAGCAGCCGGCGATTCACGTAAATTGATGCTTGGCCGGGAGCCGAGCATCCCAAGTATTTACGGTACTGTAAAGTAAACTAAGCTGTCCCCCACAGCTTAATCACCATACCCTGTCCAATGCAAGGGGAAATGAGAACGTTTGCGGTTCGCGCGAGACAGTAAATGGGCGGCGTGGGCGTTTTTGTGGGTCTGATCTGACCGAGCGGATGTTATCGATGTGCGGCGGACTCGAGTATTGCTGCGAACTTCTGAATTTCAGCAGACCGTGCGTACCGCGGAGCGGCGGAACGTGCCGCCGCTCCCATTGCGGCGACGCGCGATGGGTCGGCGAGCAAGGCGCGCACTGTAGTCACTAGCTCTTCTGGGCGATCGGGGTCGGCGGCGCAACCGAAATTCTCTCTCTCGCCGAGGGCCGCCGCGTCGGCTTGTGCTGGCGCAACGGCCACAATCGGCCGGCCTGCGGCGAGGATGCCGTACATTTTGCTTGGGACTACTACCCCTTCCAGGCCGCGCTTGATCGTGATGACGTGCGCGTCAGCGGCGGCGAGGACAGAAGAAATCTTGCTCGAAGGGAAGAAGGGGAGGAAGCGCACGGCTGGATTTCCGGCTGCGAGTTCCTGTAACCGAGAGCGTTGCGCTCCGTCGCCGACGAAGACAAGACCTACGCCGTCGTGTTGCAATTCGCGGCGATTTTCGGTTCGTCCTCCTACACGCTGGCAATCTCGGATTCTACGGCGCATGGGAGACTCTGCTAATC
>Ga0207109_1046_pt1 | contig 29050 bp, 23 predicted proteins | sample Alteio_BWMinHeat_73_FD_153584 | JGI IMG/M metagenome (GOLD analysis project Ga0207109, IMG submission 153584) | Enriched cells from forest soil in Barre Woods Harvard Forest LTER site, Petersham, Massachusetts, United States -... | ecosystem: Environmental > Terrestrial > Soil > Temperate forest >... | reverse complement strand
GGACCGACGTATTGATCGGCGACATCAGCGGCAGGTGCAGCTCGTCGCATCGGTCTTCCGTCAGCGGAAGGCAAATCAAACCACGCGCGTACTTCGCCATGAAATTGATGGCGTCAGGAGTGATCTTCTCAGCGGCCAGAGTGAGGTCGCCTTCATTTTCGCGGTCTTCGTCATCGACGAGAACAATCATCCGCCCCTGGCGGATATCTTCGACAGCTTCTTCGACGGTAGCGAATTTCTGTTGGTCAGCCATAGCCAGATAAGAATATCAGGCCGGTCGATGAGGCGTCGACTGCAGGCTTCGGATGAAGTAACCGCCAAGATCGACTGACTGACACCCGCCTCACGGGAGGTCGCATAGTTTAGCGACCTGACCAGCGTATTTGCCGTTCACGTATTCCCACGTCAAGTGACGAGTCGACTCGGCCGCACGTTTGCCCTTCGCAGCCGCCTCGCTTTGGTTCTCATATACATGGCGAAGAACTCGGACCAGTTCGGCAAAGTCTGGCTTGAACCACGTAAAGTCGCCAACCATCGGGCCCAACGGCGGAGGCGGTTCTGTTACTGCTTCTGTGGTCGCAGAAATGAGATAGCCATTGGCAGCAGTGCAGAAATCCTTGGCAGGTCCATCAGCGGTTGTGATCACAGGCTTGCCACAAGCCATCGCCTCAAGTAACGGCAAGCCGAAGCCTTCTCCGCGATATGGAAGGACCAGCGCGCCTGCGCCGCGATAGAGATTCGCGAGAGTCGAGTCAGCTACCGTTTCGAAAATCGGCACGACCGGGGGCATTGTTCGATCGACGGTGGCCGCTCGAATCTGTGGAACCCAGGAATTATGTTGGTACGCCCCGGACGCATCCGATACCAGAAGAACGAGGGTTACGTTTGCGGTTGAAACGAAAGCCGACCGAAATGCTTCAAGCAACAGGTCGATTCCTTTGCGAGGAATGGCACCTCCCACAAACAGAAGGATGAAGTCCCGAGCACCCTGTGGACGAAGGAACCGACCGCTCGGACTGAATATCTTGGGATCATAGCCGTTCGGGATCACCACAACGCGTCCTGAATCGACTCCGTTTCGAACAAAAACATCGCGTACAAAGTTCGACGGAACCCAAAGCTCATCAACGTTCTGCCGAATCTGCTCGATCCAAACTCGCGGCACGCCTCCATACTCCCAAGGAAGGATTACAGCCAACTTCCCCCTCCCCGGACGGCGAAAATTAGGCGGCCACTGGTGCCGAATCGTCAAATCGACGTATCGAAGCCGCTTGTAGAAGCATCCAGCGAGCAAATCACCGTTTGGAAGAAATCGCCCGAGCTGCCCCGAAGGCGATGACGGCTCGATCGACACTTCAAACATGTTCGAAGCTTGAATCGCCCAAGCGACTTCGCGGTTAACCCGGGCCAGGCTCGAGTACTCGAGAAATGGCCCTTCGAACACTACCCCTCGCACAGGTCCCGACTGAGGTGAACGCGCCGGCTTCGGCGCCGATCCTTGGGTTGACGCGGGATTACTCGCGACAGCCATCTCGATCCGATTTTCGAAGTCCTCGCGAACTACGTCTCCGAGCGGCAATGCTCTTGCGAGCCGGCGTGCCGCGTCAAAAGAGCGATGAACCAGAAGATATTCAAAAATTTTCAACGCCAATTGGGGACTCTGTCGCGCCGCCCGAGTTAATTCGTATTGATGGCTTTCGATGACAGAACGAGGCAGGCGAAGCTTGAGAAGCTCGACAAGTGCGGGTTCGAACGGCGGATCGTGTTTCACTCCCTCAATAAAATGCTGAAATGCAACGCGCTCACTGCCGACCTGCGCGGCCAAAACTCCAAGAAGCCAGTCAGACCGATAGCTATTCTCCCCACCGGAACCCGGAAACACGATGCCGCACGATTTCGCGCGCTCTAAAGGGGCCAGCGCATCGCCAAAACGACACTCGCGAATCGCGACAAATGCCGTTAGATAGTGGAGTTCCGCGTACGTCGGGTAGAGCTTGATCCCCGCCGCGAGAAGTTCTCTCGCGTTACCCACTTCTCGGTGCAAGAGCATCACCGCAACAAGGTTACGAAGCACAAGTGCGGCAATCATTTCCGGAAGTTTGTCGTGAGACTCCCAAAGACGCAGCAACGGCTCGACACCAGAGCCAGTCGTCTTTTTTTCAGCCGAAATTGCCTCCACGAGCCGGACCCAGGGTTCGGGTGGCAGACTGGGGTCCACCATCGTCTCGATCGCTGACGGGGCAGAGCTCTCAATGCGAATTCTAAAGTTCCAGTGGTCAACCAAAGCCAGGTCGGTAAAAACTCGCGGTTGAACCGACAGAAAGGGGACATCGTCCACGCAGGGCGTATTCACAACAAGAAACGTGCGGCGATTGGGAGCGTGAAGCGATTTGCGGATTGCGGGCGCGGTTCCTTCGAGCAAGAGCTCGTCAGCCAACCAGACGAGAGCGGATTCAGACTTTCTCTTTGATCTCGACCATTGGAGAAAGTCGCGAACGACCCGCAGTTCGTTACCGCCAATCTCACGAATCTCTCTGGGTAGAGAGGCAATATCCGTTGCGTCGGTGATGATCGATATTGTTGGCGTGCGGTCGAATTTGCTTTTTAAAAGCCCGCTTCGTGCATCGACCGAGTCGAGTGGCATCTCGCTACTCCGGCTCTTCGTCAGCCTCAGCCGCATCGCCAGCCGAGGCGACCGGCTTCGGCGCCTTCGCAGGAGTAGGCGCAGTAAGCGCTGCTTTTTTCACCGGTGTCGCACTTGAACAGCTCGGACAAGCCGCAGGCTTGACCGTTCCCGATGACGCCGAAGCTGCACCACCGCTTTTCCTACCCTGCGGCGCATGCCCTGCCACCAGATACTTCCTCATCTTCTCCAGCCTCTTCGGCCCAATCCCGCGCACCGAAAGCAAATCATCGACGCTCTTGAACGCTCCATACGACTTCCGCATCTGCAAAATCTTGTCCGCAGTGGCCGGACCAATCCCCGGCACTTCCTGTAGTTGCGCCGAACTAGCCGAATTAATGTCGATTGGATGAGCAGGCGGTTTCTTTGTGGCAGGAAACAGAGCGGTCGCTGTGATCAGCTCAAATCCAACTACGCCGACCAATAGCAAGGCAAACGCAAGCGCCGCACGCTGGGACATACGCGCGTTCATAGTGCGCGCGATACTATCCTAGTTATATTATAAATGCAATAACATTAAGGAAAGGCTTACACGCGCCAGCAAACCGGCCGACAAACTCAGCTCAGTTTCTTCCCGTTCGCGTCAAACACTTCCAGCTCCCCGAATAACGCAGCCTGCTTCTCGATCTGCGCCCGGTCGCCCACGACCACGATCTGCATATTCGCCGAGTCGAAATACTTCCGCGCCGTCTCCAGCAAGTCCGCCGGCGTCAGCGCCCGCACGCGCTCTCGATACGTCTCCAGATAATCGTCTGGCAGCTCATTCAGCGCGACCGTCGCTAGCTGTGACAGCAATCCATCCTGCGTCGCCAGACCCATTGAAAAGATGCCCGTCAAATAGTTGATCGCGTCCGCCAGCTCAGCATCCGGAACCGGGACAGACCTTAGCTTATCGATCTCGTAAAAAATCTCTGTCAGCGAAGCCGCGACAACATCGTTCCGCACCGCCGCCGACACCGAAAAATATCCATGTTGTCGCAGCGCCTGCACGCCGCTCCGCGGGCTGTACGTATATCCCTTGTCCTCGCGAATATTCATCACCAGCCGCGAATTAAATGCGCCGCCATACAAACTGTTCGTTAGTCCCAGCTTGATCCAGTCCGCATGTTTACGTGTGATCGCGTGGCACCCGCACAGGATCTGCGTCTGCACCGCTCCCGGCACGTGCACCAAATAAACTCGACGCCCGCGCGGCTGCGCCTTGTCCGCAATCTCCGGGGGCTTTGGCTTCTTCCCCGACCACGCTCCAAACGTCTTCTCGACCGACTTCAGCATCGCGGCCGTGTCGAAATCGCCGACCAGCAAGAGCAGAGCATTCTCTGGCGTGTAAAAATCCTTATAAATCTCAAGCAGATCTGCTCGCTGATATGCCGAAACCTGAGCCTCCGTAGCCGACGCAACGGCATACGGATGATCCCCAAACAGAACTTTCCGCAACCGTTCGCCGGCCAAAAACCCCGGCTGCGTTCGATCCAGCTTCACTTCCTCCAACTTCAATCGCCGCTCGCGTTCAAACTCTCCATCGACGAACGATGCTTCGCGCGCCAGCTCATTCACCAACCCGAGCAGCGGCTCGCTCATCTCCGTCAATCCCGCAAACGCAATGGCGCTCGTATCCGCGCCCGCGCTCGAAGACAGGTCCGCGCCCAAACTTCGCAAATCCTCTTCAATCCGGCGGCTGACTCGCAGCTTGGTCCCCGTGCGTACAACCGTCGCCGTCATCTCCGCCAATCCGGGCCCGCGCTCGATCGCCGCTGCGTTTCCCGACCGAAACGAAAGCTGCCCATGAAATTTCGGTATCGAGTGCGACTCAGCCAGTAAAACCTCAAGCCCGTTCGCCAGACGCACGCGCGTCCGCTTCGGCCAAGTCACCGCTCGTTCCGCTCCAAGTGCCGGTACCGTCGTTCCCGCACTCTCCACGCGCGTCTGCGTCGCCATTATGCCGCCTCCTTTTCGCTGCTCTTCACCGGAGTGCGAAACACGATCGCGCGATTTTCCGCTCGCAAATATTTCTTCGCCACCGCTTGCACGTCCTCCCTCTTCACCGCCAAAAACCCATCCAAAATCGAATTCACCATCTCAGGCTTGTTATCGAACAGCGTGAAGCACGCCAGCAGGTGCATCAGCCCGTAGCGAGGCATCCCGCCGCGCCCGCCTTCGAGCGTCGAATAGTAATCCGACCGCCATTTCACTTTGATTTGCTCGAGTTCTTCATCGGTGATTCCGTTCTCCTGCACATCGCGAAGCACTGCATCAAACGTTTCAACTGTCTTGTCCGCCGAAACGTCCCCCCGATGCAAAATTCGCGTCACCATCTGCGTCGGCCCGTTGTAGCCAAAAATGTCGTCGATCCCGCCGTCCGCTTCCACCGCAACCTGCTTCTCCAGCACGAGATCGCGATACACGCGCCCCGCGCGCCCACCGTGCAGCGCCTGATCCAGCAACGCCATCGCACACCAGTCCGCCGTGCGCCGCTCCGGCACCGTATATCCAATCGCAATCGCCGGTAGCGTTCCGAATTTCTCTTCTACGTTGCCGCGCCGCTCGGTCTTCTGCTCCGGCTCCTTTGGATCGGCAAATGGCGGCGCCGCGCCCGACGGGATATCAGCGAAATACTTCTCCGCCAGCGCCAGTCCCTCACCCGCCTTCACATCCCCCAAAATCAACAGCACCGCGTTGTTGGGAACGTAGTACGTCTTGAAAAACGCCTGCACATCGGCAAGATCGGCTGCATCGAGATCAGCAAAATCACCATAAAAATTGTGCGCGTTCGCCCAATTGCGAAACGCCACTGGCGGCAAATCGAGCCACGGAAACCCGCCATACGGCTGGTTCATTACGTTCACGCGCACTTCTTCCTTCACCACGTCCCGCTGGTTGCGCAAATTCTCGTCATCCACCTTCAGCGCGCGCATGCGATCCGCTTCCAGCCATAACACGCGCTCCAGCGCGTTCGATGGCACCGACTCAAAGTAATTCGTCACGTCGTAGTGCGTCGATCCGTTCAGCAACCCGCCGCTCGAATTGATCAGCTTGATGTGCTGCATCTTCGGCGCGTTCGCCGAGCCTTGAAACATCATGTGCTCGAACAAGTGTGCGAAGCCGCTCCGCCCCTGCGGCTCAAGCCGGAATCCAATCTTGTAGTACACCCCCACGGTCACAACCGGCGCCGTCGAATCCGGCGCGATCACCACATCCAATCCATTCGGTAATTTGGCGTGCTCAATCGCAATCTGAAGTCGATTCACCCTTTTCCCCCTGTCAAAACTCTCAATTTCTTTGGATGGCTCGCATGAGGCGCAGAATGCTGCATACCGTTCGTCCCGTTGGACGGCAAACGTCCCAATTCCTTGGGCTCTTCTCCATCACGCGGCATGATTCTCTCCGCGAGCCGGTTGAGCGCGTCGTACGCCTTGCAATACTCCGGCGAATAGTCCTGCAGGGCAGCCAGGTGTTTGGCAACAACGTCATAGTCTCCGCGTGCCAGTGGGCCCGTCCACGCCGCCTTCATCCCCAGCCGCTCGTAGTTTTGCAGCACTTGCTTGGTCATTGGCAGCAGAGCCCGCATCGCTTCTGAGCGCTTAGTTCCGAGCGCCATCAACAATTGGATCGCACTTTCCACCACGACAAGTGCGTGTCCCGCCGCGAGCGCACCCGCTGCGTGATAGAGCGGCTTGTTCGGCGCCTCAATTGGTGACGGAGCCGCGCCGACAGCCCGAGCAATCTTTCGCGCCTTGCGAACTGCTTGCGGATCACCCTCGATCGCAAACACTTTGCCTTCGAGGGGTGGCACGGTCACGCCGTTAAACGTTTGCAGCGGATGCATCGAACCAACCGAAGCGCCATGTTTCCTAGTCGCATTCAGAACGCTGGAATCCAGCGCGCCGCTCGTATGCAAGACGACGTGCCCCTTCAACTCCTCTAAACCGATCCGCGTCAGCTCTTCCGCCACGCTCGGAATCGCTGAGTCTGGCGTCGCAATCAAAATGCATGTTGATTGCAGGATCCGCCGCGACATCGATGGCAGTGGAGTCCCCGCTCCGATGAATCGGACCGCACGCCGCGCACTCGACTCGTTACGCGTGACTACCGCGCCAATCTTCCAACCCAACTCGCGCAGCCGCCGGCCCAATGCACGTCCCACGCGTCCGGCCCCCACGATCGCGAGCGTTTCACTCATCAAACCTAGGATACCCCGAGCCCTACACCAGTTACCAATGACGATGCGGCGTCCGCGATTTGGTTCTGCGTACGGGCGCAGCAATGCTGCGCCCGATGTCCGCACAATCGACCTACGACTTTCCGTCCGACTCGACTTAATCCAGCGTTAGAGCACTTAAGACTGACGCTTTGTGGGTCGCGGCGTCAGCCGCGACATATAATGAACACCCAGGAAGGGGCTTTCAGCCCCTGAAGTCCCGATAAAGTGCACACATTCTGGATCATCCTGTTCGCCCTGGTCGCCTGCTTCTGGCTCTACTATGGCCTCCGCAATCTCATTGGCCTCCTCTACCTTCCTTGGCTCAGCAAATTCGCAGCTCTCGAGACCCCGAACCCGCCGCGCGTCTCGCTCATCTTCGCGGCACGCGATGAACAAGAAAAACTGCCGGTCGCCATTAGAACGCTCGCGACAATCTCCTACCCAAATCTCGAAATCATCGCTGTAGATGACCGCTCAACGGACAGGACGTCGACCATACTGGATGAAGCGGCGCACATGGACTCACGCTTCCGAGTCCTTCACGTGAAAGAGTTACCCGACGGTTGGCTAGGCAAACCCCACGCTCTGCAAAAGGCCTACGGAGCCTCAACCGGCGAATGGCTCCTTTTCACCGATGCTGATGTGCGCTTCTCCACTGATGCGCTGAGTCGCGCCATGAATCTCGCTCTCACTCGCGGCCTCGATCACCTTACGCTTTTCGGGGACGTCGATCGCGACGGATTCTGGGAAACGATTCTGCTCACCTTCTTTGGCCTCGCCATGCATCTCGCCAACGAATCGCATTCGGTCTCGAATCCTAATTCGCGAGCGTATCTCGGCATCGGTGCGTTCCAGCTCGTGCGGCGTTCCGCCTACGAAGCTGTCGGCACACACAAGCGCCTCGCGATGGAAGTCGTTGACGACATGAAGCTCGGGAAAATCCTGAAGCTAGGCGGCCATCGCAGCTGCGTCGGAGTCGCTGTAGGGTTCGTGGCCGTTCGCTGGCAATCCGGATTCGGCAACCTGATTCGCGGCGTAACGAAGAATTTTTTTGCTGCTCTAAACTACAGCGTTCCATTCGCCGCCGCCGCAATCATGGGCGTGTTGCTCACCAACTTCGCCCCATTTGTTGCCGTGATTTTCGGTCACGGTTGGGTACGTATCCTTGCCGGAGTTTCCGTTGCCATCGCGCTACTCTTTCACGTATTCGTCGATCTCGGAGCGAAAATCTCGCCGCTCTACGCGTTAACGCATCCGATCGGCGCGCTGATTTTCTGCTGGATGGTGCTGCGTTCGATGATCGTGACGTTGCGCCAGGGCGGAGTGGTTTGGCGCGACACGTTCTACAAATTGGCCGACTTGAAGAAAGGCGTCGTCTGAATCTCGGGACAGCGGTGTCGTGTTTCGTGTGTAGGGGCGCAGCACGCTGTGCCCTATCTCGGCAAGATCGATCCGCTTATCTCTTCGTAGGAGCGGGGCTTGCTCCGCCTGGCGTCTGCGCGACCTCGAACTATCCTTCGCGCCTCAAGCTTCCAATAGTCGCCGCACGGCGCGGCGCAAAAATCGGAACAGATGAAATATCAGGAACGCCGCGATAATCAGCAAAATCGATACAATCACAATTGTCGCCGTCGGATGCACCGTCGCTAACCAAGTCAGCCAAACCGCCAACGCATCTTCGCCAAAACTCAACGCCCAATTGCTAAATGGTTCAGGACTCGCGTTCACCGCGGCCCTCGTACTTGCCTTCGTTCCATGCGAAGTCAGCGCGACTCCGCCTGCGAGCAGCGCCGCGCCCCATCGCCATTCCGGCGGCGCAGCTCCAGCCGCGCCGTAAGCGAGCAGCGCAGCGGCCGGCGGACGAATCACGGTGTGAATCGCATCCCAAACCGTATCGACGAGCGGAATTTTATCGGCGAGAAATTCGATGACGTAGAGCGCGATCGCAATCCCGAGAACCCAGGGATGCGCCAGCACCTGCAACTGTTCTGCAAGGTGAATCACGCCGAAGCGCTGCAGCAGCCCCAGCGTCGCAATCGTAGCGTAGAGGTTTAGTCCCGAGGAGAACCCAGCCCCAAGCGCCAGCCCCAGCGTCTCGATCGGATTCATATCGCTATTCTACTCCCGCTGAACCGCGAAGCGCGCAACACCGTGTAGGGGGCAGCACGTTGCGCCCCTAGCCCGCACGACGTAATCCGCACCTCGACCTTGTTCAACCTGATACGCAACACAAGTTGACGAAGTTCACGCCGCTGTTTCGCCGTCAGTACGCACCCGCAGCTAGAAGCGCTTCTTTCATTCCCTTCCAGCTTTGCCGTGTCGATTCTTCGGGTGAGCCGGCGCCACGCCAGTGGGTCTCGAGGCTGACAGCGTAGTGATAACCGTCGCGCTTCAGCGCTGCGAACTGATCTTTCCAGTCGACGATTCCGGTTCCGACGGGAGCCCACTCGTAGCCTTTGCCGTCCGCTTTGCGCGTGACGTTCTTGCAATGGCAATGTCCGATGCGATCTTTGGGAAGCAACTTGTATCCGTCGGGATAAGGCGTTTCTCCGGCGGCGCCAGCGTTTCCTGGATCCCAATTCACCATGAAGTTGCCGGCAGGAACCGCCGCAAGAACTTTGGCGGCTTCCGCGCCGGTTCCGGTATTGCATGCCATCTCGTTTTCGAGGACGAGAATGGTTTTATCCTTCGCGGCTGTCACGGCAGCTTCGTGCAATTTGGCGTTGATCGCTTCGCGATATGGCTTTTGGTCGTCGAGGCGCCAGAAATCGAACAACCGCACGCGATCCGTGGAGAATGCTTTCGCCAGAGCGATGCTGCGCTCCAGCACTTCCGGTTGCTGCTCGAAGGTGAAGTCGGCGTTGAACTGATCGCGCTTCGGACTGAACTTCGACAGCGGTGCGCCCGGCCAATCGACCTTGAAGAGTGGGCTCGCGATGTCGGTCACACGCAGCTTGTACTTCTCGAGAATCTTGCGCGCTTCGGCGATTTCGTTCGCATCGAGCCGCAGAATGTTCTTGTTCCACATTCCGCGGAGTTCGATCCACTCCATTCCGAACTCTTTCGTCGCGACTTGGCATGCGTGATCGAAGTCCTGGGAAATCTCGTCGTTGATAACGGCAATGCGGAATGGCGAGGTCATATCGTAATCCCGAGTTTTTCGTGGAGATATTTTTTGCTGATTTCCGCGCACTCTTTCGGAGTGCGGCTCTTGTCGGGCACATCGTCGAGTTCGACAATCGCCCATCCGCTGAACTTCACTTCGTGCAGCGCTTTAAAGACTCCGGGCAGATCGACTTGCCCGCGACCAAGCTCGACGAATTGATAGTTCTTCTTCGGATCACTTAATTTCTCGACGTCCTTAATGTGCAGGAATAGCAATCGATCGGAATATTTGTGGATGGCCTTAACGGGATCGCCCCCGCCCTGGTAATAGTGAGCGATGTCGAGTTCGAGCTTGGCGTAGCGCGGGTCCGTCGCTGCGAGAATCTGATCGACTTCTTCGGGAGCCTGGCCGAGCGAACCCATGTGATTGTGATAGCCGAGAGGGATTCCGAGATCGGCAGTCTGCTTTCCGAGTGCGGTCAGCAAATGACCGAGGCGCTTGTAGTCCTCTCCAGTGATCGCGCGATTCTTCGGACGATCATCGGTGACCTGCAGATATTTTCCGCCGGCGTCGTGCAGGAATTTCGCATGAGCAACGTGCTTCGCGATCTGTTCCGCTTCCGGCGCGTCGATGTTCACGCCACCGCTTGAGAGCGCAACAAAAGTAAGTTTGTGCTGGGCGAGCAAGTCGGCGAGTTGCTGAGGGCTCTGAAATTCGTCTACAGCGTTTGACCGGATCTGAATCCCAGGAAATCCAAGCGACGAAACATCATCGATTGCCTGGCGATCGTTTCCACCCCAAGTGATCGCCGCGTAGCCAAAGTGAATTTCGCTTGGTGCTGGAGGAATCGGCGAATCGAAATACGACAAATCCATCGGTGGATACAAAACGTTGTGCGACGCAAAAGATCCTGTTGTCGCGCCCAGCAATTTCACAGGCAAACTTGCTCCGGCTGTGAGCGCTGCGATCCCACTCAGAAATTCACGTCTCGCCCAAATGGATTTCATCAACGCTTCCTCCCGCTCGACTTCCCTTTTGCTTTTGAACTCGACGATCTCGACTTGGCGTTCTTGTTATTGGACGAAGCGCGCGAGGGTTTCGGTGCGCCGTAGCCGTCCGGGTGCGCGCGGAACCAATCCCACGCGCTGCGCACGATGTCATCGAGATTCGCGTACTGGGGCTGCCATTTTAGTTCGCGTTTAATCTTTTCGGAGCTTGCGACAAGAATCGCTGGATCGCCGGGACGACGAGGCATTTCTTTTGCTGGGATCGGATGGCCTGTCACTTTGCGCGCGGTCTCGATGACTTCGCGGACGCTGAATCCGCGCCCGTTTCCGAGATTGTAAGCGAGCTTTTCTTGCTTGCGCAGCGCATCGAGCGTGAGGACGTGTGCGCTCGCCAGATCGGCGACATGAATGTAATCGCGGATGCAGGTTCCGTCGGGAGTTTCGTAGTCCGTGCCAAAAATTGAAATAGACTCGCGCTTCCCTTGCGCGACTTGCAGAATCAGCGGAATCAGGTGGGATTCAGGATGATGCGCTTCGCCTTGCTCCGTCGTTGCGCCTGCGGCGTTGAAGTAGCGCAAGCAGGCATAGCGCAATCCGTGGATTTTGTGAAACCACTCGAGCATGTGCTCGACGAGGAGTTTTGATTCGCCGTAGGCATTTGTGGGATGAACGGGATCGTTCTCTTCGATCGGCGTGCGATCGGGAGTTCCGAAGAGCGCGGCGGTGGAACTAAAAACGAAACGCGGGACTTTGTGCGCGAGGACTGCTTCCAGAAGCGTCAGCGCATTTGCGGTGTTGTTGCGAAAATACTGCTCCGGAAATTTCATCGACTCGCCAGCTTCGATGGAAGCGGCCATGTGAATCACGCCATCGAATTTATATTTCTTGAAGACACGGTCGAGCGCGGCACGATCGCCGGTGTCGCCTTCGATGAAACTCGCGCGCTTGGGTACCGCCGCTTTGTGACCGTTTGCGAGATTGTCGTAGACGACGACGTCGTAGCCGCGGTCCAAAAGCTTGGTGGTGACGACGCTGCCGATGTATCCGGCGCCTCCGGTGACGAGTACGCGGTCGGGCATGGAGAAGAAAGTCCCTCAGAAGCGGAATGGCTGCGGAGATCGAGTTCCGAAATGAAACCCTGCGATCGAATCGAACGCTCGAAACGGCAGCGCGCAAGATTACATCAGGAAATGGGCGGTTATGCCAGTCAGACCCCACCCCCCTAGGGTTTTGCGTAAGGATGTCATTCTAAGGGGGTTGCACGAGGAAGGCGTGCAAGGATGTGATTCTAGAGGAGTTGCGGGCGGCGGGAGTTCGCGGCGGGCACCGGAACAACTGCTAAGTGGTTTCATTTTATGGAGTTGGGCGAGGGAGGAAAAAGATAACGCGGAGGCGCAAAGGGCGCCGAGACTCGCGGAGGAGTGGGGCATTAGTTGGGTCAGAGCGGAGGATTTAGGGATTTGCGGTGGATGGGGCGGAAATTCCGCACCCTCTCAAACCGAAGGGTGCGGCACCCAAGAGGCGATCGGGCTGAAATGTTGCGGACATGGGTTGCACGCCTCGAAGCTCGGGGCAAGGCTGTGCTGCGCGCGTACATGTGCGTGAGATAGACTGCGTCGATGGATGGCTTCAGGCGGGCGGAGCGACTCTGATGACTGCGGTTTCGAATGGCGAAATGTTGCGCATCGCGCCGGAGTTTCGGTTGGCGCGGAGTGGGCGATTTGTTGTGGCGGAGTTGCTTGTGCCGCATCGGGTGCTGAGCACTTCGGCGAGGAACGGGGGGCAGCGAGAGGGTTTGAGATTTTTGGTGAATCATCAGAGCTGCGAGGGGACGGATCATCGGGAACGGCATGCGCTGATCATGGGCAACGCGGAGTATCACGATTCGGCTTGCGGGGAGATTGGGATCGATCCCGCCCTGACGGCGATGATGCAGACCGCGGCGAATATGAATTATGCGGCCGTGGTGGCGGCGAGCGATTTGGATGTGACGGTGACGACTGTTGTGACGGCCGGAGTGCATGGGAACGCGGCGTGCGCGGGCGATCCGGCGTCGTGGCGAGAGACGGAGACTGGATGGGAGAAGGTCGCGGCGGCCGAGCGGGTGCCGGGGACGATCAACACCATGGTGCTGATCAATCACGCGCTGACTGAAGGCGCGCTGGCGCGCGCGGTGCTTACGATGACGGAGGCGAAGAGTGCGGCGCTGCAACGGCTGGCGGTGCGGAGCTTGTACTCGGCCGACTTCGCTACGGGGACGGGGACTGACCAGTATTGCGTCGCGGCGGTTTTGGGCGCCGGTGATGGTGGCGGCGGGAAGGATTTTACGAGCACGAGTCCGCACTCGAAGCTGGGCGAGTTGATTGGAGTGGCGGTGCGCGATGCGACGCTGGAAGCCTTGCGCTGGCAGAACGGGCTCGAGGTTAGCTCGACGCGGCTTTTGTTTCATGCGCTGGCACGATATGGAGTGCGCGAGGCGGATTTCTTTAATGAGCTGACGCCGCTGCTGAGTGAACGCGAGTTGGAATTGCTGAAGAGGAATTTTCAGTCGGTCGTGTACGAGCCGAAAGTTTCGGCGGCGGCGTATGCGATTGCGGCGGTGCTGGATCGCGTTCGCGTCGGGACGCTACCGGCTGCGGCGGCGCGCGATATTTTTCGGCAGCAGTTGGCGACGATGTCTTCGAGTTTAGCGGCGAAGCCGGATGCTTGGCCGGAGTTTTATGCGCGACTGGCGGATGTTGATCCGGAACAGGCGGCGCGCGGGGTTTATTCGGCGATTGCGTTGGGCTGGTCTGAAAAGTGGCGGTAGCGATCGACATTCGGTCGATTTGGTTCATCGTGGCCGAGTTGTTTCGACCGAACGCGTTTGTGCTGATCTTTGCTGTGATTCTGGATTTGCTGCTGGGCGATCCGGTTTATCCGTTACATCCGATTCGATTGATGGGACACACGCTCTCGCTGTTTGAGCGCGGGCTGCGGCGGATTGGCGCGGATGGGTATGGAGGCGGGATCGCGTTGTTTTTTCTGTTGGCAATTTTTTGGGTGGGCGGGACGGTAGTGCTGCTCGTCGCGTGGTTCATTATCAGTTGGAAATTGCTGTTCGTGCTTGAGGTTTTTCTTGCGTACTCGTGCCTAGCGCTACGCGATCTGCTGAAACATTCCTGGGCAGTGGAAAAGGCGGCACGCGCCGGGGATTTGGCTGGGGCTCGAATCGCGATTGCGCGGCTTGTGGGGCGCGACACGGATCGCATGGATATTGCTGCGTGCCGGCGGGCTGCGATTGAAAGCTTGAGCGAAAATTTGACGGACGGATTCACGAGCGCAATCGCGTGGTATGTCGTGGCGGGGTTGCCGGGGCTGGTGCTGTTCAAGGTCGTGAGCACGATGGACTCGATGGTGGGGAACAAGACGCCGAGGTATTTGAAGTTTGGTTGGTGCGGGGCACGGTTGGATGACGTGATGAATTTTGTTACGGCGCGGCTGACTTGGCTTTTGATTTCGGTGGTGGCGATCTTTGTACCGAGGTGTTCGGCGGCGAAAGCGTTGCGGATTGGGTGGACGCAACATGCGATTTTGCCGGGTCCGAATTCGGGGTGGAGCGAGGCCGCTACGGCGGGCGGGATACAGAGGAAGTTGATTGGGCCGATCTGGATGGGCGGCGCGCTGGTCACGGACGTTTGGGTGGGGGATGCGGAGGATCCGGCGGCGGGTGAGGATGACTCGGATGTTTGGCGGGCGTCGGTATTGGTTTGTGCGACGGGGTTAGTGTTTGCAGCGGTGGCGGTGGGGATTGTGACGATGTTGTTTGGGTTTGGGAGATTGGGTTCGAGCTGAGATCTTTCGCCTTCCTTCGGGCGGCTCAGGATGACACCCGCAAAAAAACTGAATCCCAATCGTGCTTACATCGGGCGGGGCAAGCCCCGGCCCTACAAACTACAAGACAAGACGCTATTCCATTTCGAAGGTGACGTAGGTTAGTTTGCCGTTGCGTTCGACTTGCATCGCGGCAGGCTCGCCGGGTTTGAGCGCGGTGAAGGCGTTTCGCAGCTCGTCTACGGTTTTGACTTGTTTGCGGTTGAGCGAGTGGATGATGTCGCCGGCACTCAGGCCGGAGTCGACGGCGAGGCGATCGGCAACGATCGATGTAACGAGCACGCCTGAGGGAATGCGCATGTCGCCGATGATTGAGACGACTTCCGGAGTGACTGTGGCGCCGACGATGCCGAGACGCGGGATTACGTCTTTGGTCGGGTCGCCGAGTTCGGAGAGGCGCGCGGCATCGTTGCGTGGCTCGAAGATGGGTAGAACGATGTCGAGCTTTTTGCCTCCACGAACGACGGTGACTTTTGCGGCGTCGCCCTGGTTCATGAGGTAGAGACCGAGAGTGAAGAGCGGGACGTTGTCCACGGGAAAACCGTCGAGCGCGACGATTACGTCTTCGACTTTCAATCCAGCCTGAGCCGCGGGACCTTCGGGGAAAACGTCAGAGACGATCACGCCGATGTCGGCGGGGAGGCCGAGCGCTTGCGCGAGATCGGGCGTGAGCGATTGCACGTCTGCACCAATGGAGCGGCGGCGGACGCGTCCGTATTTGCGAATTTGCTCGTAGGCGTAGCGGACGATGCCGCTGGGAATGGCGAAGCCGATGCCTTCGTTGCCGCCGGATTTTGTGTAGATGAAGGTGTCGATGCCGACGACATTGCCGTCGGCGTCCACAAGCGGGCCTCCGCTGTTGCCTGGATTGATGGCGGCGTCGGTCTGGATGTAGACCATCGTGTCGTCGGGATCGGTCTGGCGGAGGACGGAACTGACAAGGCCCATGCTAACGGAGTTTTCGAGGCCTTCGGGGCTGCCGAACGCAAGGACGAGCTGGCCTTTCTGGATTTTTTCGTAGCGGCCGATCTGGAGAGTCGGGAGGTTTTTCGCTTCGATCTTGAGGACGGCGAGGTCGATGAGCTTGCTGAAGCCGACGATGCGAGCGGGAAGAACTTTGCCGCGCGATTTTAGAGATGAAGTCGGCTGGGAGCCGGTGGTCTCGGGCGTGAGGATGACGCGGACGCGCTCGGCGCCTTTGACGACGTGATAGTTGGTGATGATGTAGCCGTCGGGGTCAACGATGACGCCGGAGCCGAGGCTGCGCTGTCGGCCGATGGAAGATTTCGAATCGTTGTCGTTGTCTTCGTCATCTTCGTCGGTCGAGCCGAAGCCGGTGACCTGGACTTCGACGACAGCGGGGGAGACCCGCTTGACGAGGCTTTCGAACGAGGCGCTCATTTGGCGCATGAGGTCGACGGATTTATCAGTGGTGATCGGGCTTTGAGAAGTCTGAGCTTTTGCGGTGGGCGCCAGAATTAGGATCAGCGCCAAGAAGATATATTTCGGGACTCGTTCGAACATTACTCAGCCTTTCCTGGTTGCGGGTCGTGGTGAGGTTCGACTTTACCCCACGTCACAAGTTTTAGATCCATTACGAAAATCGAATAGAGGACGGGGACGAGGAGCAGCGTGATGAACGTTGCGACGCCAAGGCCGCCGATTTGCGCGTAGCAGAGCGGCTGCCAGAGCGGGCCGCCGTGGAGCGCGAGCGGGAACAACGCCAGCACGGTTGCGCCGACCGTGATCATGACGGGGCGGAGGCGGACGATGCCCGCGTCGAGAAGGGCCTCTTCGAGCGGCTCGCCCTTTTCGTGCATTTCTTCGATGAAGTCGAAGAGAACGATCACGTGGCTGACGATGACGCCGATCAGGCTGGCAATGCCGAGGAACGCCATGAAGCCGAAAGGCGCGCCCATGATGTAGAGCGCGATGAGCGCCCCAACGACGCCGTAGGGAGCCGCGGCGAGCACGAGGAACGGCTTGATGGCGTGTTTGAACTGGAACGCGAGGGCGAGGAAAATCATCGCGATTGAGATCGCCATCACGACGGCGAGGTTGACGAAGCCTTGCTGCTGCTTGGCTTGCTCGCCGCTGACGATGATTCGGTAGCCGGGAGGGAGCGAAGCCTGGAGTTGCTGGAGTTTGGGCGCGGCGGCTTTGAAGACTTCCGAGGGCAAAACGTTGGGGCGCGTGAAACTCTGAACGGAAATGGTGCGGAAATGTTCGAGATGGCGGATGCGGAGCGTCTGGAGAATGTTTTCAATGCTGGAGACGCCGAGCAGCGGAACTTTGTTTTGCGATGAGGAGGAGTACACGTAAAGGCTGCTGAGATCGGAGAGGCTGGCGCGCTCGCTGGCGCGGAGGCGCGAGACGACGGGGATTTGCTGATCGCCGCGGCGGAGCGTCGTGACGGCTGTGCCGCTCAGGGCTGCCGCGGAAGACTGCGCTACGTCTTGATTGGTGACGCCGGCGATGTTGGCTCGGTCGGGATCGACCTTTAGAGTTACTTCGAAGCCGTCCTGGCCCCAATCGTCGCGAACGCGAGCGGAGGTCGGGACGGAGCGGAGGATGTCGGAGACTTGCGTTGAGATTGAGCGGAGTTGGGCGATGTCTTTTTCTTCGTCGAGCGCGCTGATGTCGGCGAGGCCGGTGACGCGGAGTTCGACGGGATAGTCGACAGGGTTGGTTTGGAGCTGGCGGACATCGACTCTTGCGCCGACTATGTTTTCTGAGAGAGCGCGCTGGAGTTCGCCTATGAGTTTGGGCGTGTCCTCTTTGTCGTAGACCTCGATGATGACTTGCGCGTAGTTGAGCTGCTGGAGCTGCGGCGTCACCGAGAACCAGAAGCGCGGGCCGCCGCCACCTTCGAATGTTGTGAGCGAGTGGAGGACTTTGCGCGGGCTGCCGTCTTTATTGGGATAGTCTTTGCCGTATTTTTCGGTGGCGGCTTTGACAACTTGCTCGACTCGCAGTGCGGTTTTGTTGGTGGCGAAGAGCGGGACGTCGTTGGGAAGCCAGACGTCGAGGAAAGAAAGATATTGAACATCGTCGGGGAAAAATTGCGTTTTGAGCTGGTGGCCAAAGAAACCGCCGACGATTAGGAAGACGATGGAACCGGCGAAGACGAGCCAGCGATGTTCGATCGCGTGTTGGCCGACGCGGTAGTAGAAGCCGCTGAATCCGGTGGTGCGGCGCTCTTCGGGAGACTTTTCGGCTTTCTTTTCGGGACGGAGCAGATAGTAGCCGAGCAGCGGGATGAACGTCATCGAGACGAGGCGCGACGCGACGAGCGCGCAGGTCATGACGATCGGCAGGCTGTAGAGGAATTCGCCGGTTGTGCCATTGAGCGCGAGGAACGGGAGATACGCGACGATGTTGGTGATCGTGGCGAAGAGGATGGCGTGCGCAAGTTTGGTGGGGCCGAGCCAGCTTGCGATGACGGGCGGATGATCGTCGGCGAGCGAGCGCTTGATGGAATCGCCGGCGACGACGGGATCGTCGACAAGTAGGCCGAGCGCGATGATGAGCGTGGCGATCGAGACTTGCTGCAAGTCGATGCCGAGAAGATGGGCGAAGCCGAAGGTGAGGGCGAGCGTGATGGGGATCGAAAGAGCCATCAGCACGGCGGAGCGCCACTCCCAGAATCCGACGAGCGAGACGATGACGACGAGTGCGATTGCCTCGTAGAGGGCGTCCATGAAGAGGTCGACGTTTTCCTCGACCTGGCGCGGCTGATCGGAAGTGTGGGCGATGATGAGGTCGGCAGGGAGCAGCGCGCGCGTTTCTTTCAGCTTTTCTTCGACGTGCTCCGCGAATTTTGCGATCTGCTCCGAGTTGCGCATCTGAACAGCGAGGCTGACGGCGCGGGTGCGCTGCCAGTTCCCTTTCGCGTCGCGCCATGTGTAGTAGTTCAAGTAGCGAGCGGGACTTTGGTAGCCGCCGCGAATGTCCACGAGATCGCGCAGATAAACGGGCGCGCCGAAACCGGAGTTGCCGACGATAACGTTGCCGATGTCGCTGGCCTTCGTGAATTCGCCGGACGGATCGACGATGATGTTTTTCGAACCGGCTTCAAGAGCGCCGCCCGGAAGAGTGATGTTGCGCGCGTTGAGGATGCCTTTGAGATTTGAGGGTTGCAGGCCGTAGGAGGCGAGGCGTTCCTGCGAGTAGTCGAGATAGATTTGCTCGGCCAGGACCCCGGAGCGATCGACGCGAGAGACTTCCGGCGCGCCGAGCAGTGCGCGCGACAAGAGGTCGGTGAAGTCGTCGAGCTGATGGTAGGTGTATTTGTTGCCGGGCGCTGCTGCGATGAGTTTGCCGATTTCGTCGGGATCGCGCGCAACGATCGGTGGCCAGGCGTCGGGGTGCAGCTCGGACTCGTGAAATTTTTGTTCGACGAACGATCCTCCGAAGGCGAGGATTTCGGCGTCGGATTTGTCGGTGAATGCGTCGGCCGCAACGAATCCGGGACCATGAAAGAGATCGGGCTTGCGGAGGACGCCTTGCTCTTCGGCGTATTGCAGAAAAAGCTGGAAGCCGCGGCCGATTGAATCCTCGGGAACCGCTTCGGGGAAGCAATAGACGATCGAAACTTCATCGCCGCGGGATTTTGTTTTGCGGCGTTTGCGTCCGGCGGTCAGGGCTTCGGAGATTGCGTGGACGCGTACGTTTATGGCGTTCGTGTCTTCGAGAGGGCTGGCGACCGTGAGCATGAGAGCGGCGGTGTCGCCGAAATCGCTATTGAATTTGATCGGGCCGGCGCCTTGCGGAAGGCTCAGCGAATTCAGCTTGAGATTCATGTCGCTGAATTCCTTTTTTGAGTCTTTCACCGTGTCGGAAAGCTGGACCTGGACTATTGAAAGTCCGGGGATAGAAAGCGATTTGATGCCAAAGTCGCCGCCGTTAGGAGCGCGGATGTTCGGGTTTTGCGCGATTGTCGATTCGATGGGGCGTGTGACGAGTTGCTCGACTTGTTCGGCGTCGGCGCCCGGCCATTGCGTCTGCACAGATGCGACGCGGACGGGAATGTTCGGGTCTTTGCGCTTGGGCATTTTGGCGTAACCGTAAACGCCTAGCGCGACGGTTGCGATGAGCAAGATCCACGAGATTTGGCGATTCTCGACGAAGAAGCGCGCGGTGTTGCGCTCGTGCTGGATGTAGTCGGTGTCGGAGCGATGTGGCATCGGTCGTCGTTAAGTCAAAGAGTCGGTTTGTTGCATCGCGTTCAAGTTCGGGTTCGATTTGGTCGCCATCACGGAATCACGTGGACGACCTGGCCATCGTTCACCAGCGTCGCTCCGTTGTTTACAACTTTTTCGCCGCGAGTCACGCCTGAGAGGATCGAGACCATGTTGCCGAACGCCGGACCGGGTTGAACGGTGCGGCGATGGACGGTGTCCTTGTCGCCTTGGTGCGTAACGACAAAAACGCTGAACGATTTCGAACCGTCGGCGGGAGAAACAACGGCTTCGATCGGAACGACGAGCGCCGGTGTTCGCAGCTTTGCGCTGCCGATGTCGAGTGTCGCGACCATTCCTGATTTCAAGAGGCCTTTGGGATTCGGAACCGTGACTTCGATCTGAAACGTGCGGCTTTTTTGGTCAGCCTGGGGAGAGATCGCGCTGACCTGACCGAAAAATTCCTGCGGGTAGGTTTCGGTTTGGATTCCCTGGCGCTGTTTCAACTGGACACTCGAGAGCAGCGTGTCGGGAATTCCGAAGACCGCTTTCACGAACTCCATGTCGCCCATGGTGAATGCTTGCGTTCCGGCGCCGACGAGCATGCCGATCTCCACGTTGCGCGCGAGGATTTGGCCGTCCATCGGCGCGCGGAGCTCGCAATCTGCTAGCGCTTGCTGCGCCTGGGCAACGGCTGCTTGCGCGGTGGCCACGACGCCTTGCGTTGAATCGATCTGGGCTTTGGACGAATCGTAGTCGGTTTGGGTCAGTGCGTTGGCTTTGTAGAGCGCGTCGGCGCGCGCGAAATCCTGCTGTGCTTTGAGCTGGCCGGCCTGAGCTTGTTCGAGCTGACCTTTATATTGTTCGACGGAGTGCTGGTAGTCGGCCTGGCGGACCGTTGCGACGACGGTGTCTTTTTTCACGTAGTCGCCTTGCTGAAGATTTCGAGGCTTACCGTCGGGTCCGGGCCGCTGGAGGATGCTGGTTATGTATCCACCCGATTTGAAGGCGAGCGGAAGCTGCGTGTACGGGACGATGCTGGCGGAATAGTTGACGCCTTCGCCGCCGGAATATTCCTGGACGTCGGCGACGGTGACGGGAGTCGAGCGAGGAGTTTCGTTCGTTTGCGGAGCGCTGCCGCACCCCACAAACACGATCGCAAACGCCGACGCCAGCGCAGTCAGCGCGACTTTGCATGTCGCTTTGCCTGCGGGTCGCTCCGTTGGGCAGTGCCAACGTTTTCTTTCTCGAATCAAGTGCGTCTCGCTCATCGAGTTCAATCCGTTCCCATCGCTTTTTCGAAATCCGCGCGCGTGGTCCAGAAATTCGCGAGCGCTTGCTGGTACTGAGCCGCCGCTTGCGCCATGTTCGACTGCTCGGTTTGGAGATTGCTCAGCAGTGTGGCTTTCTGCTTGTACTGCTCGAGAACCACGTCCAGTTTCTGTTTCTCCGCGTCCTGCGCGAGTTGCGCGACCTTCAGGCTCGCTCGTGCTTCGCGCAATTTTCGAAATCGATTGCTCACATCAAGAACGACCTGGCTCGAAGTCTCGGTGAGACTCAGCTGGCTCTGCTCGATCTGGCGCTGCTTTTCGTCGGTGAGGTGCTTCTTGTATCCCCAGTCGTAGACATCCCACTTGAATTGAATGCCGAGCGAATTCACGTAGCGCGGCAACCCTTCGGCGGTGAACGGAGAGAAGAAGAGGTAGCGAATGCCGACTTCGGGAATGTACTGCGCCTTTTGCAGGCGCTTTGCGTACGCAGCCTGCTCGACTTTGAATTGCGCTTGGCGAATTTCGGAACGTCCGCCGAGAGCGTTTTGGCGCGCGAGCTCGAGGCTTTCTTCTTCCGGCAAGGCGTCGGGGACCGGGCTCAGACGAAAATCGATGGACAGGTCGCGGCCCATCAGGTTGTTCAGATTTTCTTTTTGGGTCTGGATGGTGTCTTGCAGCGTAACTTGCTGAAGTTCGGCCTGCGCCACTTGCACTTTCACGCCGGCGCTTTGATATGGAAGCGCGGCCTTTTGTTGCACGTACTCCTCTGTCGTCCGATCCACTTCGTGCAGCGCCTTTACGTTTTCATCCGTGGCCGCGAGCGCGCTCTGCGACTGAAGCAACTGGTAATAGGCCTGCTTCACGGAATCAGTGATCTGCTGCTTCTGCTGGCGCAATTGCTCCTGGCTGAGTTTCTTGCCGACATCGAGCAAGCCCAGGTTGAGGTGAGCGCTCCAAAGCTGCGTGAGCGGTTGGTATGCCTGAATGATGCTCATCGCCGAGAATTTTGGATCGGTGGTGATTTCCGATGGCCGCGACGGTATGGGAGTTGAGTCTACAAATCCGAACACGCCTTGAGGAAACTTGATCGTCACTGGTGTCAGCAGGCCGGATCCGGTTACGTCAACGCTGAAATGCGGATAGCGTTGGGTGCGGGCCGCGAGGATCTCGTCATTGGAGATCAAAACGTTCTGGTCGAAGATTTTGATTTGGCGGTTGTTGGCCAGGGCGATGGCGATCGCCTGCTGCAACGTCAGAGTTTCGGCTTCGGCTGGAGCAGCACTGGCGGTAGTGGATGAGTTGGCCGGCTTCGCTTCCTGGCCACGAAGGGACGCCGAGACACAGAACAACGCGATCGTCAGCGAGATCCAGCCCCAGCGGCGCATGCTTCAACCTTCGTTTGTCGGCGGAAGTTTCCACCCATAGTTGGCCTGGAAGGTCGCCCGGTGGAATACCGACGTTCCCCGAGGAATGACAAACGTGCGGCGAAATTTATATCCCGGCAGTGGTTCTGTCAACGACGCGGCCATGATTTCACCGCAATGTCATTGCCTGGCGAAGACTAGAAAGGTATACTCCCGCGCACTGTAACGGTTTCGAATTTGCGCATTTGTCGGCGGCATGGCCGGATGCCGGAAATTTCACACTTCATGCGCAACGAGCGACTCTAAAAATTTTCTATACGGAGGATTCCACATGCGCGCGATCTCTTCGCCTCGAATGATTCTACGGTTCGCTTCCTTCTTTTTGTTGTTGGTTGTTGCTGTAGCAGCGATTGCGGCTGATGCGCCCGCGAATGTTGCCGGCACCTGGACGGTCGACGTTTCCGGAGCTGCGGGAAAAACGTCGCAGACGATCACATTGAAGCAGGACGGCGGCATGATCACAGGCACATTTAAGGGGCCGCGCCAGTCCGGCACGATCGACGGCACCGTCGATGGGAAGAACATCAAGTTTCACGTCACGGCGCGCATTCCGCTCGACTACACCGGAACGGTAGACGGCGACTCGATGAAGGGCACGATGTCGGGACGCGGTCAGCAGGGCGATTTCACTGCCACGCGCTCGAAGTAACTCTCCCCACGCTCACAATCAACACGGCGTTACTCGCCGTCCGTTTTGACCGAGGACAAAAATGAATTCCCCACGACGCGCTTTGCTATCGATCCTTCCGCTCGTAGCCGTTGCCATTCCTCTCGCAGCACTCCCCTTCTCCACCGCTTCGCACGCTCAACTCGGCGACATGCAGGCGCGCGTGACCGAGCTTAAGGAATCGTCGGCGAAAAATAAGCAGGAGCTGGCGAAGTATACGTGGACCGAACGCGTCACTATCAGTCTGAACGGAAATCAGCGCAAGCAGGAACGCTTTCAGGTGCGGATGGGTCCCGACGGCAAGCCGATCAAGACGCCGATCGATGCGCCCGCGCAGGATCAGAGCGCCCGCGGTGGACGGCTGAGACAGCGCATCGTCGAGAAAAAGAAGGAAGAATTCGAGGACTATGCGCAGAGCATGAAGGACTTGGCGCAACAATACATCCCGCCGGAAAAGGATTTGATTCAGGAAGCGTACTCGAAGGGCAACGTCGCGATTACGCCTGAAGCCGGCGGGCCGGGGCGGATTCAGTTTGCGATTCACGACTACATCCGCAAAGGCGACCTCGTGACAATTATTTTTGACAAGGATAAGAAGCAGCTTGTCAGCATTTCGATTCATTCATGGATCGATGATCCTACGGACGTGATGAATTTGTCGGTGCGGTTTGACAAATTGCCCGATGGGCCGAGCCACGCAGCCGGTGCGACGATCGAAGGCGTGCGCAAGCACCTGACGGTGGTCACGCAGAACGATAACTATCAGAAGCTGTAGTTGAGCCGGACGGTTTGCGTCGAGAATTTTGGTAGCCCCCGAGGGACTCGAACCCCCAACCATTCGGGTAGAAACCGAAAGCTCTATCCATTGAGCTAGGGGGCCACCTTGTATGCATTCTACAAGAAAAAGCTCCGTCGGTTAGCTCTACCCAAGGGGCGGTTTTTCTCGAATCTGTTAACTATCGCGTTGCGGGCGCCAGACCCGCAGTGAGTTTGCTGCGTTCATTTGAGGAACTGCTCGAGTAACAAATGAAAGTGGTGCACTCCGTTCTCGCGTTTCACCGAGTAGCGGCCTCGATTGTATAGGCTCGACTGCAATCCCCGCTGAACACTTTCGCACAGGCCAATGTCTTCCTGCTGCACTTCGTCACTGAACGCGACAGCTCGTTTGATTCGTTCTTGCGTCGCCGCGCCGCTGGCGTCGTGGAAAAACCATTCGAAGATGGTGAGGGTTTTGTCGTGTGACAACGGCACGATCAGGTTTGTCGACACGTTGTCCGGATAGATGTTCAACATCAAATTCGGAAACACCCAAAAGTACAGCGCCTCCTGCTGTTGGCCGGCGACACCGGGAGCGTAAAATCGCTCGCCGGAATCAGACGGCTTGATGGCGCGGATCGGCGCGAATTGTTGCGAGTAGTACTTGTAGGTTTCAGTTCGATATTGCGAATAGTCGATCTCGCGCATCAATCCCGGATGCGCAATCGGAATGTGATAGCCCTCGAGATAGTTATCGACGTAGACCTTCCAGTTGCACTGGATGACGTAGTCGCGTCGTTCGGCGAGTTGCAGGCCATCGAAACGAAACCCGCGCGCTTGCTCGGGAATATTTCCGAGAAACGCGGGAAGCGGCTCCGCGTTCGCATCGAAATTCACGAAGATGAAATTTTCCCAGGTCTCGACGCGCAGCGGCACCATCCCCATCGTGCTGCGATCGAAAAATTCCACACCCTCCACGTCCGGCGTACCGATCAAGCGGCCATCGAGCGTGTAAGTCCAGCCGTGATAGCCGCAGCGCAGTACATTTTTGCAGCCGCTGCCCGACGCAATCGGCCCCGCTCGATGCCGGCAAACGTTGCTGAACGCTCGCAGCACGCCCGGCTTGTCACGCGTGATAACGATCGGTTCGCCGGCAATCTCTGTCGTGAAAAAACTCTCCGGATCTCGAATCGTCCGCTTCGCTCCATTGACTTCGCCGCAGTCCTGGTCGAGCGTGCCAACAAGCTGCCATGTGCGGCGAAAAATCCGCGCCTTTTCGAGATCGAGGATCGCAGGATCGGTATAGAAGCGTGAAGCAAGCGTCTCGGCGCACTCGATTCGCTCGTGCACGTCCAACTGCGTGCCGCTTTTCGACATTTCGCTCATCGATTTACCGGTATCAATTGCCGAAGGGACAAAACTGCCGCTAGAATTTCCGCGTTTCCTGCCGCGACCAGCGCTCGACTACAATCTTCGACTCAGTGAAGAACTCAACCGCATCTTTACCCTGCCCGTGCAGGATGCCAAAGAAGCTTTCCTTCCAGCCACTGAAGGGAAAGTACGCCATCGGCGCCGCAACTCCAATGTTGATGCCGATGTTTCCGGCCGGCGCCTCATAACGAAATCTGCGCGCCGCCGAACCGCTCGTCGTAAAAAGCGAAGCCTGGTTCCCATACGGGCTGCGCTTCAAAAATTCCATCGCTTCATCGATCGAATTCGCGTGGATGAGACTCAGCACCGGTCCAAAAATTTCCGTATGCGCGAGTTCGCTGTTCGCCGGCAGCCCATCCAGCACCGTCGGCTTCACGAAATTTCCACTCTCGTGATTTGCCACCTTCGCGTTTCGGCCATCGACGATCGCCTTCGCGCCTTCGCCGACGCCGAGTCCGATCATCGACTCGATCCGCTTTTTGCTTTGCGGAGTAATCACCGGCCCCATTTGCACGCCGGACTCGAGCCCATTTCCAATCTTGATTTTCGACGCCGCATCCGCAATCGCATGGCTAAACGTCTTCTGCGCCTCACCGATCGTCACCGCAACTGAAACCGCGAGGCAGCGCTGCCCCGCGCATCCAAACGCGCTATCGCTGATGATCTGCGTCGCAAGTTCCATGTCGGCGTCAGGCAGCACCACGACATGATTCTTCGCCCCGCCCTGGCACTGCGCGCGCTTGCCGCTCATCGCCGCTCGCGTATAAACGTGCTTCGCAACCGGTGTCGATCCCACGAAACTGATCGCGCGCACCGTCGGGTGATCGCACAACGCATCGACGACTTCCCGCCCGCCGTTGACGATGTTCACGACGCCCTTCGGCAGCCCGGTTTTCTCGATCAGATCGACGATGTACTTCAACGTGAGCGGGACACGTTCCGACGGTTTCAAGATGAACGCATTACCGCATGAGATCGCGTAAGGCAAAAACCAAAACGCAATCATTCCCGGAAAATTGAACGGCACGATCGCCGCAACGACGCCCAACGGCTGACGTATCAGCATCTCGTCCACGCCCGGGGTGACGTCTTCCATGTTGTAGCCCTGCATCATCAAAGGCACGCCGCAGGCGACCTCGACGTTCTCGATGCCGCGCCGCATCTCCGCTTTCGCTTCACCGAACGTTTTTCCGTTTTCGATCGTGATCAACCGCGAGATTTCGTCGAGGTGTTCTTCGAGAAGATCTTTCAGTTTGAAGAGATACTGCACGCGCTCGCCCGCCGGAACCCGGCGCCATGCGGGAAACGCATCCGCCGCAGCCTTCACAACCGCGTCCACATCACCGGCGGTCGAGAGCGGCGTGCGCGCCAAAATCTCCGAGGTCGCCGGATTCGCCACATCCACAAATTCCGTCGCGGAAGACCGCTGCCAAGCACCGTTGAAATAATTCTGAAGATCGGGCGCTGAAGTCGTTGCGATGCTGCTCATAAAAACTCCTCACCGTGAACTCGCACTCAGCTTACCAAAGAAATGCAAGGTTGAACATGAAGCCTTCTTCATCAAAACGTTTAGAACGGGGATTTACACCGATCGACATACGAAGTCTCGTCGACGTTGCAAAGCAAATTGCTAATCGTTAGAGGATTGACCGCCCGTCATCCCGGGCGAACCGCGGAACATGCAAGTCGCCGCTATTTCCTCACCGCGGCGAGCGCCTCGTAAGCCGCGCCGAGCAACGGCGCCGACTCATTCAAAACGACGGACACAGGAATATTTTCGAGCACGCTCTCAAACTTCCACTTATCGCGAAACGCCGCGAAAAATTTCCCATCCTTAATCTTCTCGATGATCTTCACGGCAATCCCGCCAGCAACATACACGCCGCCCAGTGCGAGCACCTTCAACGCAAGATTCCCCGCCTCGGCACCGTAAATCGAAGTCCAAAGATCGAGCGTCTCGACGCAAACCGGGCAAGTCCCCGCCAGCCCATTCTTCGTAATCTCCGGAGCTGGATCCGCATCGGGATCCTCAAACGCAGGATGCTTCACTTCCGGTGCGAGAAATTCGTGCAGCGTTCGAAATCCGCGTCCCGACAAAATCAATTCCCAGCTCACCTGTGGATACCGCCGCCGCATGAATCGAAGCAATTCAATCTGCTGCTCGGTATGCGGCGCGAAATCCGAGTGGCCACCTTCCGATGGCACGATGCGGTATCGCGCGCCGTCCCAAACCAGAATCGACTGTCCGAGCCCTGTGCCTGCCGCAAGCAGCGCCATTGTCCCGCCGGGTTCCGGCCTGCCATGATTCAAAACGCTGAATTCTTCGGGCTCGAGATGCTCGATGCTATGCCCGGTCGCACCGAGATCGTTCATCAGCACAATCTTCTCGACGTCCAACTCCCGCTCCAGAATCCCCGCGTCCACCGTCCACGGCAGGTTCGTCGCCCGCACATGATTGTCGATCACCGGACCGGCGACTCCGAAGCCTGCGGCCTCGACATAATCCGTCGAGATATATGGCGCCGCCTGACGCGAAAACTCCTTCACAATCAGATCAAAATGGGCGAACTCCTTGCTCGCAAATCGCTGCTTGAATACCGTCGTCAGCTTCCCATCTTTTTCCGAAAATAGCGCAAGGTTGCACTTCGTGCCCCCTACGTCCCCGGCAAGGATCACCTGGCCCCCTGACTATGAAGTGAAACGCGGCGTTTATTGTACTTGTGTGCGAGGTGCTCTGGCTACGAGTTGAACCACTGCCGGCCTTCGCGTTCCAACAAATCATCAGATTCGCGCGGCCCCCAGCTCCCCGAGGCATATTGCGGGACATTCGCGGTCTTCGCCGCGCTCCACACATCCAGAATCGGATCGACCAGCGACCACGCCGCTTCGACGCTGTCACCGCGGTCGAAAAGCGTGGCGTCACCCCGGACGCAATCGCTCAGCAGCGTCGCGTACGCGCTTCGCGCCCCATCGCCGAATCCCTCGCGATAGCTGAAATTCATGGTCACGTTGCCGATGCTCATCTCCGGCCCCGGCCGCTTCGCGCCAAACGAAACCGAAATTCCTTCGTCCGGCTGAATGTTCAACACCAGTCGATTCGCATCGACCTCGCGCTCGCGAAACACGATGTGCGGCGCCTTCTTGAACTGAATCACGATCTCCGTCGTGCGCCGCGCCAGCCGCTTTCCGGTTCGCAGGTAGAATGGCACGCCTGCCCACCGCCAGTTGTCGATCAACACTTTCGCCGCGACGAACGTCTCGGTGCGCGACTTCGGATTCACGCCCTGTTCCGAGCGATACCCCGGCACTTGCTTGCCATCGACGGTCCCGGCGGCGTATTGCGCACGCACCACCGACTGCGCCACCATCCCCAAATCAAACGGCCGAATTCGTGGGTGCGCATCATCATCGAGAAGCCGTTCGGGCGCGATCTGAGTTCAGCGAAAGAGCT